>TARA_R110002072_G_scaffold282391_4_pt1 | contig 22165 bp, 20 predicted proteins | sample TARA_R110002072 | Tara Oceans TARA_R110002072 (sample SAMEA4397118) | marine metagenome | biome: Polar Biome; feature: [SRF] surface water layer (ENVO:00010504); material: water (ENVO:00002006), including particulate matter (ENVO:01000060) such as... | depth 5 m | reverse complement strand
CCGGACGAGCCGTTGTTCGCGACGCCGGGCGCGGTGACCGCGGCCCCGCCGCCCAGCGAAGATTCGCCGCCTGCCGATGACGACGACCTGCCGGAACGGGCCGCGGTGCCCGAGGCGCCTGCAGGGGATGCCGGGCTGGACTTCAGCTTCGATGAGCTGCCGACCGTGCCGCCCCCCGCCGCCGACGACGTACCGCCGCGCGCGCCGCAGGCACGCTCGGACGATGACAACCTCATCGATTTCGACCTGAACTTCGACGCGCCGTCCGCGCCTGCGTCCGTCACGCCGCCGCCGTCGCCGGACGAGCGGGGTGAGGGTCTGCACTTTGACCTGAGCGCCTTCGACGAGACGCCGCCGCCGCCATCAGCGTCAACGGCGCCTGACGCGCCGCGCGATGACGGCCTTGAGTTCGACCTGAGCGGGTTTGATCTGCCGCCGGTTGAATCGACGCCACCGCCCGCCGCGCCCCGCGCCGCCGAGAACGAGGCGCTGGGTGCGCTTGACGGGCTTGACGGGCTTGATGATTTCAAGCTCGACGACTTCGCTCTGGACGAAGCCTCGATCGAGGATGCCGATGCCGACAGCGAGTCGCTGGCCAGCGGCGACGAAGCCGCCACCAAGCTCGATCTGGCGCGCGCCTATGTCGACATGGGCGATGCCGAGATGGCCCGAGCCCTGCTGGGCGAGGTGCTGGTGGAGGGGAACGACACCCAGCAGCACGAGGCGCAGGTCTTGATGGACCGTCTGGGTTAGGGCCTCGGTGAGGGGACTCCCCAGTGACGGCCTACGTCCGCTCACGCGGGTGCTGATGCTGTTGATCGTCGCGCCGGCGATCAGCAGCTTTCCGCTGGCCGATCTGCTGCTGCTGGCGCTGGCGCTGGTCGCGGCCTACGCCGCCACCGACCGCACCGCGCTGCGTCGTCTGCGCTTCGGCGTGCTGCGCCTGCGCTGGTTGCTGCTGAGCATCATCGTGCTCTACCTCGGCTTCACGCCTGGCGAAGCGCTCAGCCCCTGGACGCCCGGCCTGAGCTGGGAAGGGCTGTGGGAAGGCTGCCGGCGCATCCTGGTGCTGGTCAGCCTGCTGGCGGCGGTTTACTGGTTGTTGTCGGCCACGCCGGTGCCCCAGTTGGTGGCCGCCCTGGATCAGTTGCTGACGCCGTTGTCGCGTCTGGGCCTGCCCACCGGCCGCGCCACGGCCCTGGTGGCGCTGACGCTCTCGGCCGTGGACGGTGTGGAAGGCCGCTACCGAACGCTCAAGGCGCAGGGCCTGAAAGGCCTGGATCTGGCCGCGGCGTGGATCGGCGACATCGAGCACCAGCCGCCCACGGCCACGCACGCGGTGCTGCTCCTGCCGTGGCCGCGGGTGTGGGAATGGCTGCTGCTGGCGCTGATGCTGCTCATGGTCTGGAACTGGCCGCGATGAGCCAGCGTTGGGCGGCGGGTGTCGAGTACCTGGGCAGCGCCTATTCCGGCTGGCAGCGCTTGCCCGAACGGTCGACGGTACAGGGCGCGGTCGAGGCCGCGCTGGGCACGGTGGCCCACCAGCCGGTGCGGGTCATCACCGCCGGGCGTACCGACGCGGGCGTCCATGCCCTGCAGCAGGTGATCCATTTCGACTGCGACGCCGCGCGCACGCCCTACGCCTGGTTGCTGGGCAGCAACAGCCTGCTGCCCCCCGACGTGAGCCTGCGCTGGGTGATGCCGGTGGACGAGCGTTTTCACGCCCGCTTCGAGGCCCATTCGCGGGAATATCGCTATCTGATTCTCAATCAACGGGCGCGCAGCGCCGTCTGGGGCGGTCGCGCCACCTGGGAAATGCGGCCGCTGGACGCCGCCGCCATGCACCGTGCCGCGCAGTGCCTGCGGGGTGAGCATGACTTCTCCAGTTTTCGTGACACGCGCTGTCAGGCCCCCAGCCCGGTGCGGCGACTGGCCGACATCGCCGTGGTCCGCGACGGTGAGATGATCGGCGTGTCGGTGCGCGGCAATGCCTTTCTGCATCACATGGTGCGCAACATCGTCGGCAGCCTGATCGACGTCGGCCTGGGCCGGCAGCCGGAAACCTGGATCGCCGAAGTGCTGGCAGCGCGGGACCGTCGTCTGGCGGGCATGACGGCGGCGGCAGACGGGCTGTATTTCGTCGGGCCACGCTACCCGGCGCACTTCGCGATACCGCCGCCACCCCCCTGGCCTTTCCCCACCGGCCCATAATTGGCGCATGACCGACGCCGCTGCCCCGTTCCAAAGCCGCACCCGCATCAAGTTTTGCGGCATCACCCGCTGGGAAGACGCCGAGCGCGCCGTCGCGTTGGGCGTCGATCTGCTGGGCTTCGTGCTGGTGCCGCAGAGCCCGCGCCATGTGGCGCCGGCGCAGGCCGAAGCGATGCGCCGCAAACTGCCGCCTGGCGTCACCAGCGTGGCGCTGTTCAAGGACGCCGCGCCTGCCGATGTGGACGCGGCGCTCAGGGTCTTCCAACCCGAATGGCTGCAGTTCCACGGGGCTGAAACCGCGGCCGAGTGCGCGCGGGCCGGGCGGCCGTGGTTCAAGGCCGTGGCGATGAAGGGCGGCGTCGATCTTGACCAGGCGGCGCGCCGCTACGCCGCCGCCGGCGCCCTGCTGCTGGACGGGCACGCCCCGGGCGCCATGGGCGGCAGCGGCGAAACCTTCGACTGGCACAGCGCGCAGAAGCGCCTGGCAATGCCCCTGATCGTGGCCGGGGGGCTGCATCCCGGCAACGTCGGCGAGGCGGTCCGCATCGCCCGTCCCTACGCGGTGGACGTGTCCAGCGGCATCGAGGCGCGGCCCGGCATCAAGGATTGCGGCAAAATGACGGACTTTGTCGCAGCGGTGCGCGCTGCGGATCAACCAGGTTGAACACGATGGCTTACGACTTTCCGGATGCCCGCGGGCATTTCGGTCCCTACGGTGGGCAGTTTGTCGCCGAAACCCTGATGGAGCCGCTGGCGCGGCTGACCGAGGCCTATGCGCGACTGAAGAACGACCCGGCCTTTCTGGCCGAACTGGACAACGACCTGCGGCATTACGTGGGCCGGCCCAGTCCGCTGTATCACGCCGAGCGGCTGACCGCGAAGTGGGCGAAAAACGGTGGCGGCGCGCAGATCTGGCTGAAGCGCGAAGACCTCAACCATACCGGCGCCCACAAGATCAACAACACCGTGGGCCAGGCGCTGCTGGCCAAGCATCTGGGCAAGACCCGCATCATTGCCGAGACCGGCGCCGGCCAGCACGGCGTGGCCACCGCCACCATCGCCGCCCGTCTGGGCCTGAAGTGCGTGGTGTACATGGGCGCCGAAGACGTGCAGCGGCAGTCGCCCAACGTCTATCGCATGAAGCTGCTGGGCGCCGAGGTGATTCCGGTCAAGTCGGGCACGCAAACCCTGAAGGACGCACTCAACGAGGCGCTGCGCGACTGGGTGACCCATGTCGATGACACCTTCTACATCATCGGCACCGTGGCCGGCCCGCACCCTTACCCGATGCTGGTGCGCGACTTCAACGCCGTGGTCGGGCGCGAACTGCTGACCCAGTGCCCTGAGCGCATCGGCCGACTGCCGGACGCGATGGTGGCCTGCGTGGGCGGCGGTTCGAATGCCATCGGCATGTTCTACCCGTTCCTGCCGCATCCCGAAGTGCGGCTGGTGGGGGTCGAGGCCGGCGGTCACGGCATCGACACGCCCGATCACGCCGCGCCGCTGTCGGCCGGCATGCCGGGGGTGCTGCACGGCAACAAGACCTACATCATGGCCAACGAAGACGGGCAGATCTCGAACACGCATTCAATCTCGGCGGGCCTGGATTATCCCGGCGTCGGCCCCGAGCATGCCTGGCTCAAAGACAGCGGCCGCGCCCAGTACGTGGCCGTGAACGACGAGCCGGCGCTGGCGGCGTTCCACGAGCTGACCCGCGTTGAGGGCATCATTCCGGCGCTGGAGTCGGCCCACGCGCTGGCCTATGCCCAGCAGATGGCGACCGGGCTGGGTCCGGATCACCACATCGTCGTCAACCTCTCGGGCCGTGGCGACAAAGACATTTTCACCATCGCCAAGCGCGAGGGCATCGAGCTGCTTTGAGCCCCCTCGACAGCGCGCCTGCGCTCGCCAGGCCCGTTTCAGTACCTGATGATCGTGCGCCCACCGGCGCGGAGACCGTATGTCGCGGATTGATGAAACTTTTTCCCGCCTGAAAGGCGAAGGCCGCCAGGCGCTGATTCCCTACATCACGGCGGGCGATCCGCATCCCGATCACAGCGCGGGGCTGATGCATGCGCTGGTCGCCGGCGGTGCCGACATCATCGAACTGGGGATGCCGTTCTCCGACCCGATGGCCGATGGCCCGATCATACAGTTGGCCTGCGAGCGGGCGCTGATGGCCGGCACGACCCTGCGCCGCACCCTGGCCATGGTCGCGCAGTTTCGCCGCACCAACCGCAACACGCCGGTGGTGCTGATGGGCTATCTCAATCCCATCGAGCGCTTTGGTCTTGACGCCTTCGCCGCCGCCGCCGAGCAGGCGGGGGTCGACGGCGTGCTGATCGTCGATCTGGGGCTGGAAGAGGCCGACAGCTACCTGCCGGTGCTCACCGCCCGCGGGCTGGCGCCCATTTTCCTGCTCAGCCCCACCACGCCGCTGGCACGCATGGCGCGGATCGCCGAACATGCCAGCGGCTACCTTTATTACGTTTCACTCAAGGGCGTGACCGGCGCGGCTAACCTGGATGTGGCGGCGGTGGCCGCGCAGGTACAGGCCTTGCGCGGCGTCACCGCGCTGCCGGTGGCCGTTGGCTTCGGCATCCGCGATCCGGCCACCGCCGCGGCAGTGGCGCAGATTGCCGATGGCGTGGTGGTGGGCAGCGCCCTGGTGAACCAGATTGCCGAGTTGGCCGAACAGCCCGAAGCGCTGCCGGCGCGGCTCACGGCAACGCTGTCGGCACTGCGCAACGCCATGGATGCAAGATAGGGGGGTGGTGAAGGCTTATCATCAACGCGCGTTCTGGGAGGACTGGTCTTGAGTTGGCTAGATAAAATTACGGGTTCCAAGCTGGTCAGCGCGGCGCAGCGCACGCGCAACGTGCCGGAAGGGCTTTGGATCAAATGCGACAGCTGTCATGCGGCGCTGTATCGCACCGAGCTGGAACGCACCCTTGAGGTGTGTCCCAAATGCAGCGCGCACCGCCCCATACGCGGCCGCGCCCGGCTGCAGCAGTTCCTTGATGCAGACGGCCGCGAAGAACTGGCGATGGATGTCAGCCCGCTGGACCCGCTGAAGTTCAAGGACGGCAAGCGGTACAAGGAGCGCATCAAGGTCGCCCAGGCCGGCACCGGTGAGCGCGATGCGCTGATCGTGATGCGCGGCCGCCTGCACGGCCTGCCGCTGGTGGCCAGCGCCTTCGACTTCGCCTTCATGGGCGGTTCGATGGGCTCGGTGGTCGGTGAAAAATTCGTCCGCGGCGCCGAAGCGGCCATCCAGCAGGGCAGCCCGTACATCTGCTTCTCGTCCTCGGGCGGGGCGCGCATGCAGGAGTCGCTGTTCTCACTGTTCCAGATGGCGAAAACCTCGGCAGCGCTGGCCAAGCTGTCCGACCGCGGCCTGCCGTTCATCTCGGTGCTGACCCACCCGACCACCGGCGGGGTCTCGGCCAGCCTGGCGATGCTGGGCGACGTGAACATCGCCGAGCCGAATGCCCTCATCGGGTTTGCCGGGGCGCGCGTGATCGAACAAACCGTGCGCCAGAAGCTGCCCGAAGGTTTTCAGCGCGCCGAGTTTCTGCTGGAGCACGGGCATATCGACCTGATCGTCGACCGGCGCGAGATGCGGGACCGTGTGCATCGCCTGCTGGCCATCATGACCCACGGCCCCGCGCTGGCCAGCGGCTCCGCCGCGCCGTGATCGACGGTTGATTCACGGGGTGACCACCAACACGGGTGCCTCCCCGGCGGCTGACGCCAGCCTTGCGCAATGGCTGGACTGGCAACTCGGCCTGCACCGCGACGAGATTCAGCTGGGCCTCGAACGGGTCGCCCGGGTCGCCGACCGCCTGGGCCTGCGGCGACAGCCGCCGCTGACCCTGACCATCGGCGGCACCAATGGCAAGGGCGCGGCCACCCGCCTGGCGGCCGACCTGCTGCAGCGTGTCGGGCACTGCGTGGGCCAGTTCACCTCGCCGCACCTGCACGACTATGCCGAGCGCATCGTGGTCAATGGCCAGCCGGTGGACCCGGCGTGCATCGTCGAGGCCTTCGTCGCCATCGAGTCGCAGCGCGGCGACACCCCGCTGACCTACTTCGAGTTCGGCACGCTGGCGGCCCTGTGGGTGTTTCGCGCCCGGGGCTGCACCGCGCAGGTGCTGGAGGTCGGGCTGGGCGGGCGGCTGGATGCGGTGAACCTGCTCGATGCCGACGCCGCGCTGATCACCAGCATCGGCACCGATCACGGCGACTGGCTCGGCGACAGCCGCCAGGCCATCGCGGTCGAGAAGGCCGGCATCTTTCGCCCCGGCAAGGTGGCGGTGTGTGCCGAACACGCACCGCCGGCGGAACTCGCGCCGCATCTGGCCGAACGCGACATCCGCCCGCTGTGGATCGGGCAGGCGTTTTCGGTGGTGAGCGACGGTGGCCCCCACTGGCAGCTTCAGGCCGCCGACGGCCCCACCCTGAGCCTGCCGCAACCGCCGCATCTGCCGGGTCTGCATCAACTGCGCAATGCCGCAGGGGTGATCACCCTGCTGCAGCACCTGCGGCCCAGTGTGGTGCTGCCCGAGGGGGCGCTCGACGCGGCGCTGCGGGCCTGGGCCTTGCCCGGCCGCTTCGAGCGCCGGGGCCGATACCTGCTCGACGTTGCGCACAACGCCGAAGCCGCGCTGGCCCTGGCGACGCTGCTGCCGGGCGTGCCGCAGCCGGTGCATCTGGTGTTGGGCATGCTCAGCGACAAGCCCTGCGAAGACGTCGTGGCGGCACTGGCGCCGCAGGTTCAGTCGATCCGGCTGGTGGACACGCCGGGCCCGCGCGGCATGACGGCCACGACGCTGGCGCGGCGTCTGGGCGATGCCGCGCGGCAGGTGCAGGTGGTGGGCGACATGCGGGCGGCGTTGGCGCAGGCGACACAGAGCGCCGGCACGGTGCTGGTCTGTGGCTCGTTCATGACCGTTGTGGCGGCGCGCGACATCGTGATCGAGCAGGAGGCCGCGCGTGGATGAGGCGTTGCTGCGTCGCCTGCTGGGCGGCGGCGTCCTGCTGGTGTTGGCATGGCTGGTGGCCGCCCTGCTGCCGCCGCCGAAACCGGTCACCGAACGCGATGAAGACACCGTGGTGATCGACCTGCGCCCGGTCGAGGCCACCCCGCCGGCCGAGGGCCCGCCAGCCGTCGACGACGCAATGCCGGCCGACACCGCCGACCCGGCTGAAGCCTCAGACGCGCCCGCCGCGCCGCCGTCGGAGACGGCGCCTTCGGCATCGATTCCGACCCCCGCCGTGGCGCCCCGGCAACCGCAGGCGACGCCGCAGCCCAGTCGCGCGCCGACGCCGGTGGTCAGGCCCACCGCCACGCCGGCGCCGCGGCCCAGCCCCACGGCGGCTCAGGCGCCGCCCCCGGCCGGTCAGTTCTGGGTGCAGGTGGGCGCCTATGGCACGCGCGAAAGTGCCGAGCAGGTGCGTGAATCATTGGGCGTGGCCGGGCTGTCCGCGCGGGTGATCAGTGCCGAGGTCAATGGCAAGCAGTTGCACCGTGTGCGCATCGGGCCGTTCAAGGGACGCGGCGACGCCGAGTCGGCTCAGGCCCGGGCCGTGCTGCTGGGTTACAGCAACGCCCAGGTGGTCGGCACATGAGCGCCGGGCCAGTGCCCCGGGTGCGGATGATAAAATCCGCCATGGCTGAGAGACCGGGCGCCCGATGAACTGGCTGGACTACGTGATTCTCGCCACGCTGGTGCTCTCCACCCTGGTGGGGGTGATTCGCGGCGTGGTGCGCGAGATGCTGGGCGTGGGCACCTGGATCTTCGCCTTCGTGATGGCGTTCTATTTTGCCGACACCGTGGCCTCGGCCCTCTCCGGCTTCATCGGCGATCCGGCGCTGCGCGTCCTGACCGCCTATGCCGGCGTGTTTCTGGTGGTGCTGGCCATCGGTGCCGTGCTCACCTCGCTGCTGGCCAACTGGATCCGCCAAACCGGCCTTTCAGCGGCCGATCGCAGCCTCGGCGGCGGGTTTGGCCTGGTGCGTGCAGTGCTGCTGGTGGGCGGCGGCGCGCTGCTGGTGCAGCTTGCCGAGGCGCAGGATGCGAGCTGGTGGCAGAACTCGGAACTGGCCGGCCATTTCGACATCGTGCGGCGTGCAATTGCCGCCCTGCTTCCGGAGGCCTGGCTGGACGCCCTGCGCCCCGACCCGGTGAGCAGCGCCGCGCCGCCGCAGGCCTGACGCCTCACCGTTCCCCTTTTGTTGTTTTTTGCGTGGAGTTGCCATGTGTGGAATCGCCGGAATCGTTTCGCAATCCGGGCCGGTGGCGCCGGAGCTGTTTGACGCCCTGACCATGCTGCAGCACCGCGGGCAGGATGCGGCGGGCATGATCACCAATCACCGCCAGCGGCTGTTTCTGCGCAAGAAGAACGGTCTGGTGCGCGATGTGTTCCAGAAGGAATCGGACATGGCGGCCCTGACCGGCCCGATGGGTCTTGCCCATGTGCGCTATCCCACCGCGGGGCGCTCCAGCAGTGCCGAGGCGCAGCCCTTCTACACCAACACCCCGTTCGGCATCTCGCTGTCGCACAACGGCAACCTGACCAATGCCGATGAGCTGAAGCAGGCGCTGTTCGCCGAAGACCGCCGGCACCTGAACACCGACTCCGACTCCGAAGTGCTGCTCAACGTGTTCGCGCACGAGCTGATGATGCGTAACACCCAGCGGCTGACCCCGGACGACGTGTTTGCGGCGGTGTCGGGCGTGCACCGGCGCTGCCGGGGTGCCTACGCCTGCGTGGCCATGATCACCGGCTACGGCCTGGTCGGCTTCCGTGATCCGTTCGGCATTCGTCCCGTGGTCTATGGCCAGCGGGAAACGGCGCACGGGGTGGACTATCTCATTGCCTCTGAAAGCGTGGCCCTGGACGCGCTCGGCTACGAGATGATCGACGACATCCAGCCCGGCGAGGCCGTCTACATCACGCTCGAAGGCGTGCTGCACAAGCGCCAGTGCGCGCTGAAACCGATCTACTCGCCGTGCATCTTCGAGCACGTGTACCTGGCCCGCCCCGACTCGGTGATGGACGACATCTATGTCTACAAGGCGCGCCTGCGCATGGGCATCAAGCTGGCCGAAAAGATACTGCGCACCTGGCCGGACCACGACATCGACGTAGTGATCCCGATTCCCGACACCTCGCGCGTGGCCGGCGCCGAGCTGGCTGCCCGGCTGGGGGTGAATTACCGCGAAGGCTTCATCAAGAACCGCTACATCGGCCGCACCTTCATCATGCCCGGCCAGGCGCAGCGCAAAAAAAGCGTGCGCCAGAAACTCAATCCGGTGCCGATCGAGTTCAAGGGCAAGAATGTGATGCTGGTTGACGACTCCATCGTCCGCGGCACCACCAGTCAGGAGATCGTGCAAATGGCACGCGAGGCCGGCGCCAACAAGGTGTATTTCGCCTCGGCGGCGCCGCCGGTGCGCTTCCCCAACGTCTATGGCATCGACATGCCCTCGGCCTCCGAATTGGTGGCCCACGGCCGCACCGATGCCGAGCTGGAGCAGTTGCTCGGCGCCGACCGGCTGATTTACCAGGATCTCGAAGACCTGATCGATGCGGTTCAGCACAAGGCCTCGAAAATTGAGCGCTTCGACACCTCGGTGTTCACCGGCGAGTACATCACCCAGGACATCACGCATGAGTACCTGAGCCAGTTGGAATTGTTCCGGTCTGACGCTGCCAAGCAGCAGCGCGACCGCAGCAACCAGACCTTGATCGACATTCATAACGCTTGAGCCGCGCGGGGGTTTCGGCGTAAGGTCTGCCCGCGCCGATTTGAGCCAGCTTGCGGGCGCGTTATAAATGCCGCTAAACGTGCGCCAGGCCCGTTTGAGCACGCAGCTGCTGGCGGGCTTTTTTCGTTGTGGAGTGCCGTGAGATGACCCTGCCGATTGATCCTGATTGGTCCACCGCCACGCTGGGCGTTCGCGCCGCGGCGCCCGAAACCTTGAGCCGTGATCACTCACTGCCGATTGCGCTGACCTCGAGCTTCACGTTTGCATCGGCTGCGCAGGCAGCCTCGGCATTTGCCGACACGGACCCCGATGCCTTCATCTATTCACGCTTCACCAATCCCACGGTGCAGGCCTTCGAGCAGCGGCTGGCGGCGATGGAAGGCGGCGAGTCCTGCGTGGCGACGGCCAGCGGCATGGCGGCCATTTTTACCCTGTGCATGGCGGTGCTGAAGACCGGCGACCACCTGCTGACCTCGCGCGGATTGTTCGGCTCCACCATTCAGGTGTTCAACAACTGGCTGTCGCGGGTGGGCATCAGCGTCACCTATGTCGACATGACCGATCTGGCGTCTTGGACGAACGGGTTTCGCGACAACACGCGGCTGGTGTTCGTCGAGACCCCGTCGAATCCGCTGATGCAGCTGGTCGACATTGCCGGCCTGTCAGCATTGTGCAAGGCGCGCGGCGTGCCGCTGGCGGTGGACAACTGCTTTCTCACCCCGGTGTTCCAGAAGCCGCTGGCCCTGGGCGCGGACTTTGTCATCCATTCGGCCACCAAGTATCTCGATGGCCAGGGCCGCTGCGTGGGCGGCGCCATCGTCGGTGACGCCCAGCGGGTCGGCAAGGACGTGTTCGGCTTCATGCGCAACTGTGGCCCGTGCCTGAGCCCGTTCAACGCCTGGGTGTTTTTCAAGGGGCTGGAAACGCTGAAGGTGCGCATGGAGGCGCACGCCCGCTACGCCCACGAGGTGGCGTTGTGGCTGACGCAGCACGACAAGGTCAGCACGGTGCATTACCCCGGTTTGCCGCAGCACCCGCAGTACGCCTTGGCCCAGGCGCAGCAACGCGCGGCCGGCGGCATCATCAGCTTCGAGATCAAGGGCGGCCGAGAGGCGGCCTGGCGCTTCGTCGATGGCACGCGACTGTGCTCGATCACCGCCAACCTGGGCGACGCGCGGACCACCTTGACGCATCCCGCCTCGACCACCCACGGGCGCATCTCACCCGAGGCCCGCGCCGATGCCGGCATCACCGAAGGTCTGGTGCGCATCGCCGTGGGGCTTGAGGACCCGGTGGATCTCATTGCCGACCTCGACCGGGCACTCGCCGCCGCGTGAGCGCATGGCATCCGGTGTGGGCGGCGCTGGTCGAGCCCGATCCGGCCACCAAGTGCCGCCGGGTTGCCGCCCTCACCCCGGCCCAGGCGCGCACCGCGGCCCAAGCCACCCCGCCACCAGCGCACGCGGTGCCGGGCCGCCCGCAACGGCCGGCGCTGGTGCCGCCGCGCCAGGTGCCGCATCGCGGCCTGGGCACGGTGGCCGGTCGCGCGGCGCTGATTCACGCCATCGCGCACATCGAATTCAACGCCATCAATCTGGCGCTGGACGCCACCTGCCGCTTCGGTGATCTGCCGCCCGCCTACGCGGACGACTGGCTGGGCGTGGCCCAGGACGAGGCCCGCCATTTCGGCTGGCTCAGCGCGCGGCTGGCGCAACTGGGCCATGCCTATGGTGACTTTCCGGCCCACAACGGACTCTGGGAAGCCGCCGAGAAAACCGCCCACGACGTGCTGGTGCGCATGGCCTGCGTGCCGCGGGTGCTGGAGGCGCGCGGGCTGGACGTGACCCCCGGCATGATCGAGCGGCTCACCCAGGCCGGGGATGCCGACACGGTCGCCATCCTCCACGACATCCTGCGTGAAGAGGTGGGTCACGTGGCCATCGGCAGCCGCTGGTTCCGCTGGCTGTGCGACCGGCGCGGTCTTGATGCCGACACCCTGTTCCCGGCGCTGCTGCGTGAATACGGCATGCACCTGAAGGCCCCGTTCAACTGGTCCGCGCGCGAGGCAGCGGGGTTCAGCCCCGCCGAGCTGGCCCCCTTGAAGGCCCTGGGCTGAGTGCGGCAACAGGCGGCGCCGCGCCAAGCCTTCGGGCACTGACGCGGCACGGGTGTCAGGGGTGTGAGGGGTCGGTCAGTGTTCGACGAAGGCCCGCTCGAACACGTAATCCCCCGGCGTGCCGATCCGCGGTGAGGGCGTGAAGCCACGCCGGTCCAGCACCGCCCGCAGATCGGCGAGCACCGTGGGGCTGCCGCAGATCATCGCGCGGTCGTGCACCGGGTCCAGCGCCGGCAGGCCCAGGTCGGTGCACATCTGGCCGCTGTCGAGCAGGTGCGTCAGGCGGCCCCGGTTGCGGAACGGCTCGCGCGTCACGGCGGGGTAGTAATGCAGCTTCTGCGCAATGCTCGGCCCCAGCCACTCATGGCGCGCCAGCTGATACGACAGCGCGTCCTGATACGCCAGATCGGACACGTGACGCACCCCGTGGGCCACGACCACATGCTCGAAGCGCTCGTAGGTGGCCGGGTCGCGCACCACCGACAACCACGGCGCCAGCCCGGTGCCGGTGCCCAGCAGGAACAGGGTGCGGCCGGGGTGCAGGTCGTCGATCAGCAGCGTGCCGGTAGGTTTGCGGCCCACCAGCACGTCGTCGCCCACCGACAGGTGCTGCAGGTGCGAGGTGAGCGGGCCCTCCTGCACCTTGATGCTGAAGAAGTTGAGTTCGTCTTCCCAGGCCGCCGAGGCGATCGAGTAGGCGCGCATCAGCGGCCGGTCGTTGACCACCAGTCCAATCATCACGAACTGGCCACTCTGAAAGCGAAACTCTTCACTGCGGGTCGTGGAGAAACTGAAATAGGCGTCGGTCCAGTGATGGACCTGGGTGACGCGCTCAACGTTGAAATTGCCAACGCGGCGGGGTTCGGGAACAGCGGTGGGTGCAGGGTTCATGGCGATATTTTCGCAACAATCGTTCGAGCCTGCCGACTTGGGCGCCCGCAAAAGGGGCCCCGGGCAGGCCCCGGGGCGAATTCCGCATGGGTGGATGACGCGCAAACGCGCTTGGAGAGCCGATGCGGGAGGAGAACCTGAGGGGTATCTGGAGCTTATTTGTGCAGCAGCAGCTTGCCCTGGCGGGTCAGACGCAGCCGGTAGCATTGGTCGCCGTGCTCGATCAGCACCTCCGAGTTGCCATTGCGGAACAAGCTCTCTGAACGGACGCGAGGCCGTGGGTCGGCGGCCGGCGGCAGCGGGCTGGCGGGGGTGGACGAGCGCATCAACGGGGCGTGTGCGAACGGGGTCATGGTCAGGCTCCAGGAAGGACGAGCGAGGCCGCATTATACGTAAATAGGAATCGTTCGCAACTGATAAACGATGCGAAGAAGATCAGTCGATTAGGCTGCGCGACAGGGTTCACGTTCAACATGGGGTGGAGTGCATGGATGTCGCCGGAAACATCAGCTTTCGTATCGTCGAACAGCACAACGACCGCGTGGTGGGCGAAATGCCGGTAGAGGCCGGTCTGCTCAACCCCTTCGGCACCGCACATGCGGGGGCGATCCTGTGGTTTGCCGATGTCTGCGCCACCGCGCTGGCATTCGGCAACCGCGACATGACCGAAGGCATTTCCGGCTTCCCGCTGGCAGTGAGCCTCAACGCCAACGTGCTCAGCAATCAGAAAGACGGCGTGTTCCGCGCCACCGCCCGCTTCGTCAAAAAAGGGCGCCGGCTGACGGTGGTGCGCACCGTCGTGACCGGCGCCGACGGCAAGCTCATTGCCGAAGTCACCACCACCCACATTCCCGCCTGATCGGCGCCTCAGCGGGCGCGGCGCCGGCGCTCCTGCAGCAGCAACACCAGCAGCGTGAGAAAGGTCAGCGGCAAAACGAAATACAGCATCGCGCTGCCGATCGTCGGCACCGCGCTGTGCTGGGTCGCGGCCAGAATCAAGTACGTGGTGTAGGCCACGTAATAGGCTAGCAGCACGGCCCCTTCGCGCCGGCTGATCTCGCCGCCCGTGAAGAAGATGGGCAGGCAGGCCACGGCCACCGCTATCATCACCGGCAGGTCGAAGCTGATGACCGCAGGGGTCACGGCCATGCCGGCGGGCGCCACCACGCTGGCAATGCCCAGCACCCCCATCAGGTTGAACAGGTTGCTGCCGACCACGTTGCCAACGGCAATATCCCGCTCGCCGCGCAGCGCCGCGATGATCGAGGTCACCACCTCGGGCAGTGAAGTGCCGGCGGCCACAATGGTCAGGCCCACCACCAGCTCACTCACGCCCAAGTGACGCGCGAAGGTGACGGCACCCTCGACCAGCCACTTCGAGCCGATCACCAGCAGCAGCAGCCCCACCGCGACCAGGCCCAGATTGACCAGCCAGGTCTTCGCCGTTGTCGCCGGCGCGGGCCCGGCATCCGATGCGGCCAAGGCGGCGGCCGATTCGCGACGACTGTGGGTGATCAGCAGGCCGATGTAGCCGGCAAGCAGGCCGCACAGCACCAGACCCTCGACCCGGCTCAGGCTGCCGTTGAAGGCGAACAGCCAGACCAGCACCGACACCCCGATCATCAACGGCACGTCACGGCGGATCAGCGCGTGGGTGACGACCAGCGGCACGATCAAGGCCGCCGCCCCGAGAATGAACAGCACATTGAAGATGTTGCTGCCCACCACGTTGCCCAGCGCAATACTGGCCTGATCATTCAGCGCCGCGTTGATGCTCACCGCCAGCTCCGGCGAACTGGTGCCAAAGGCCACCACCGTGAGGCCCACCACCAGCGGCGAAATGCCGAACAGGGCCGCCAGCTTCGACGCGCCGCGCACCAGCGCCTCGGCGCCGACGATCAACAACCCCAAGCCCACAACGAACAGAACAATGACCATCTGGCAATGCCTCTCGAATGTTGACCTCAGCCGGACCGACAACGCGCCGGTGAGGGGCGGCGCGGCGCTATCGTAGGGCCGCGCCACCGCAATTCGAGGTGGGCTCTGAAAAAATTATGGGCGCAGCCCGTTGCGCGTGACCGTGCCGTCGCAAGCGCAACCATCCGCCGGCCCGGACCGGTGGGGGCGACTGCGCGCTCGAAGATCCCGTCTCGATCGCCTTTTCGGCAAGGCCGGCGGTGGCGCCGAGCGGCGTCGCACAGGCCCCCGCCATCGGGCTGATCGCGCCGGTCGGCTGGGGCAAAACGGCACGGCTGCCTGACCCGTGAGCGCGCCAGTGAACACTAAACCTTCACCTTCATGTCACCGATCGGTAATGGCCTTGCCCCTAGATTCGCCGGCTACCAAATCGCGAAACGGGGAAGGGAAATGAAGGTTGGTCGGGTGGACAAACGGATGGGTTGGGGCGGGGCTGTTGCGCTGTGCGCACTGGGCTGGGGCGTAGCGCCGCCGGTGGCAGTCGCCCAGCAGACGCAGGCCGATGAGGAGGCCGACGCCTACCTCGAACAACTGTCTGAGGCGCTGGTATCTGAAGATGCGAACCAGGCGCAGGCCGCGCCCGCGCAGGTGGACGACACTGCCACGGCTTCGGCGCCGGGCTCCGAAGTCCAGGACCCCAATGAGGTCACCAACGAGATCACCGACGAAATTACGGTGACCGCCACCCCGATCCGCGACAGTCTTGAATCGTCGATCAATGCGCAGCGGGCCGCCGCGAATGTGGTCAATGTGATCGCCTCTGACACCATTGGCCGCTTCCCCGACCAGACCGCAGCGGCGGCGCTGGCGCGGCTGCCCGGCATTGCAGTGCAGCGTGACCAGGGCCAGGAACGTTTCATCCAGGTGCGCGGCGGGCCATCGCGCTGGACCCAGGTCTCCTTCGACGGCATCAACGTGCTCGGCGCGCAGGATCGCGTGTTCCGCTTCGACTCGGTGCCGGCGGCACTGATCGGATCGGTGGAACTGAGCAAGACACTGACGCCGGACATGCCGGCAGAGGCGCTGGCCGGTAGGGTCGACATCAACACCTATTCAGCGCTGGACAACCCGCCGGGTCTGGACATCCAGCTGGAGGGCGGGTACGGATTCGTCGACCTCGGAGATGGCCCGCAGGAATCCTATTCCGGACGTCTGGCATGGAGCGATGGCCGCATCGGGGCCGTGTTCTCGCTTTCGCATTTTGAGTTTGAGCAGCAGGCCGACAACGCCGAACCGGGTTACGACGATGTGGGCATTTCGTCTTACCGCATCGCCAAGTACGTGACCATCCGCGAGACCAACGCCTATTCCGGCAAGCTGGAATTTGAAGCCGCGCCGGGCCATCGCCTCAGCTTCACCAGCCTCTATGCCGAGTTCAAGGACGACGAGCTGCGCAACCAGTACACCTTCAATTTCGCCGGCGCCCAAGGCGGCACACGCGACTTTGCGGGCGGTGATTTGCAGGGTGTTCCGGTGCAGGGCCTGTTCGAAGAAGGGGACTACGAGAACTCCACCTTCTATAACGTACTGCGCGGCGAGCATGAGCTCGGTGCCTGGACGGGCAACTGGCAGCTCGCCTACACCGAAACCGAAGATCTCACCGATCTGCCTCTGGTGGCACAGGTTGCGGGGGACGCGGCACTGCGACCCGACCTTTCGTTCCGCGCGGGTCCCAATTTTCCGGTCGTCACCATTGGGGGCGGAAATCCCAGTCGTCTCGACCAGCAGGCCTTCGATACCGAGGTTCTGGTGTACTTCGGCGGCGGTTCGGAATCGGAGTCCTACACCCTCAAGGGAGATCTGGAGCGCGAACTGAACGTGCTGGGCGGGCCCTCGACGTTCAGTGTCGGGTTCCAGTACGACACCCGCGAATCGGTCAGCCCGGGGAGTTTTGCCTTGCTGCGGCCGGACGGCACGGTGGGTTCGCTGCCCCTGCGCCAGACCGCCGCGGCAGTCGGCGCGCCGTGGACGCCCTTCGACTTCATCACCGGCACGCGCATCGACGAGCAGTTCCAGCGCGGCTTCGACTGGAACTACATCGACAACCGTGGTCTGCGCCGTCAGCTTGACGGCGTGCTTGCCGCTGCCGCCGCCGCCAATGCGGCGGGCACCGGCAACTTTGCGCTGCCGACCCCTGATCCGGCGCAGGCCTATCAGGTCGATGAAGACATCACGGCCGCCTACGCAATGAACCACTGGCAGTGGGGCCGCCACGGGCTGCTGGCCGGTGTGCGCGTCGAGCGGGTCGACATCACCAGCGCCGGCAACGTCAGCCAGCCCGGCGCCGACGGCGCGCCGCCCATCCGTAACCCCCTGCGCGTGGAGAACAGCTTCACCGATGTTTTCCCCAGCGTGCACTGGAATATGGACGTGACCGACACGCTCAAGTACCGCCTTTCGGGCGTCACCGGCGCAGCCCGACCCAGCTTCGACGAATTGCGCGCAAACGCCAGTCTCGACGACACCGATATGAGCGTTACCGGCGGCAACCCGAACCTCGAGCCCGAAACCGCCTACGGCGTCGACACCTCGCTGGAATGGTATTTCGCCCGCGCCGCGCTGCTGGCGGTCAACGCGTTCTACCGCGACGTGGACCAGGTGTTGTTCGATTCACTGACCCTGGTGGGCGACGACCGCTTCAACTTTGGCGGCATTGACCGCAGTGGCTACGAGTTCGAAACCACACTCAACGGCGAGGACGGTGAGCTTTACGGTGTCGAGCTCTCCTACAGCCATCCGTGGACCTTCCTGCCGCCCATGTTCGACGGCTTGGGCATGCAGGCCAGCGTGTCGTTCCTCGACGGCAGCTTCACCACCCCGGAAGGCCGCAAGGTGGATTTTCCCGGCACGTCTGATCGCATCACCAACATCGCCATGTTCTACGAGAACTACGACGTGTCGGTGCGGCTGAGCTATCAGCACCGCACCGACTGGCTCGATGACATTTCGGTAGACGCCCAGACCGACACCTTCTGGAAGGCCACCGAGCGGGTGGACCTGTCGGTGCGCTACGTGCTCACCCCGGCGGTCACGCTGTACATGGACGCCAACAACCTGACCGACGAGCTCGGCATTCGCTACGCCGGCAACAGCGCGCGGCCCATCGAGGTGGAAGCCTTCGGTCGCCGCTACCTGGCCGGCATTCGCATCAACCTTTAAAGGCCCGCACATGAAGATCAAATCGCAACCGACCCTTCGCGCCCGCGTACTGGGTGGCAGCCTGGTGCTGCTCGCAGGGTTGGCTCACAGCGCCGCCGCGCACGCCGAGGTCGCCTTCGCCGAGCTGTCGCGTGTTGGCGACACGCTCAGCATCCGCTGGCAATCGTCGACGCCGGTCGATGTGTTTCTGGCCGACTCACCCGAGGCCCCTGCTGCTCAGCGCAGGCCGGTGTCGAAGGCCGATGCCGACGGCGCGCACGACCTGACCTACACGGCCGAGGTGCGCCCCTACGTGTGGCTGCAACCCAAGCAGGGCGAAGGCCGTTGGGTGGCCGAGCGGGTGCTGCCGCTTCAGGGCGGGCGCAACTTCCGCGACCTGGGCGGCTATGCCACCGAAGACGGTCGCCGCGTGGTCTGGGGCAAGCTCTATCGCTCCGGCACCATGGCCCACCTCACCGAGGCGGATTACGATTATTTGCGTCGCCTCGACATCTCGGTGATGTGCGACCTGCGCTCGCCCGAGGAGCGCGAGTACGAGCCCACGCAGTGGCAGCGCATCAATCCCGCGTTGCAATATCTGGCCTGGGAGCAGCCCATGGTCGAGGCCCGGGGGCGCAAGGGCGACGACGAGGGCGGGCCGACGCTGCGTGGCTTGATGCGCGAGGGCCCGGTGACCGACCCTGAACTGGCGCGGGAAGCGTTCAAGCATAACTACCGGCATGGCGTCCACGACTTCAAACAGCAATACGCGACGGTGTTTGACCAACTCGCCGACGGCAAGGCGCCGCTGGCCTTCAACTGCTCGGCGGGCAAGGACCGGACCGGGCGCATCGCTGCACTGCTGCTGACGGCGCTGGGCGTGCCGCGCGACGTGGTCGTGGCCGACTACGCGATGTCCGATGACGTGGTGGATTTCGAGAAAGCCTTCGCCGCGCCCGCTGTCAACCGCGACGGGACCACGAAGCAATCGCCTTTCAGCGCCCTGATGGCGCAGTGGTCGCCGGAGGCGCGCGCGGTACTGCTCAGCTCCGAGCCGGCATTCATCGAGGCCATGTTCGAGCAGATCGAGAAAGACTACGGCAGTGTCACCGTCTTCCTTGAGCGCGAACTGGGGGTCGATGCCGCCCAGCGCGCGCGGCTCAAAGAACTGTATCTGGAAGGCTGAGGGCGCCGCGCCTGCGCGTGATCGGGCTTGCCGCGGCCCGTGTGGCCGCTGTGGCTAAGGCTCGGTCAAGGCGACGAAAACGGGGTTGGAATAAAACCACAGATCAGTCCAGGCGTCTTCGTTGTTGGCGTCTGGCTGAGGCTCCAGCTCGTCGGTATTGGTGCCTCGCACGCGCAGGTACATCGGCGCGCGCAGGTCCTTGAAGGTGTGTTCAATGACCTGATGGCCGCCCTCGCTGCGCCACTGCTCGGGGGTGAAGCGGGCGACGACGCGTGCCGTCGGATGGACATCCAGGTCGGGCCGCGAGGCTGGGCCGGAGAGGTCGCCGGCAATCAGATCAACCCGCGCCACCGACGGATTGTCCCCATTGTGATTGGGTGTTTTTGGATCGAGAAAGCGGATCTGCACGGTCACGTCGTCGCCGCGCCGTGCCGCCAGACTGCCGCCGATGCGCGCGTGGGCGCTGCCGGTACTGGCGGTGACCCACAGCTCGGAGATCAGGTCGCCGGTGGTGACGAACATCCTGCCGGCGCGGATGGCCGCGAGGATGGCATCGGGGTTCTTTGCGGCGTAGACATAGGTTTTGGAGTACTCACCGGGCCAAAAGTCGGCGCCGCCTTCGCTCCAGTGGATGTGGCTGTCGGAGGTTGCGGTGATCCACCAGCGGCGGCCTTCGCCGAGCATGGCATCCCAGAAGCCGCCCAGGCGCGCCGTCATCTGGTCGAAACCGCCCATCGTGGGAGCGCGGGCGTATGCGCCGCGCGGGCGCGCGCCCTGAAAGTATTTTTCGTACATCGACGGCGCCAGGTGATCGCGAATCTGGCCGGTGGCCTGATGGCCGGGCGCGCCCTCCATGCCGACGGCGATGTGTGGCGCGGTATCGTTCCAGGCGCGCAGTTCGGCCGGCGCGGTCATGCCGTAGTCCCCCAGGCCGGTCGCTGAGCGCGACGGGTGATGGGCAATCACCAGCGGCGGCTGCGGTAGCGCTTTCATGGCCTCAAGCGCTTCAAGCATGCGCGGTTCGGAGTCCCATTCAGGATTTTCCGGCCAGGGCTCGCGCTTGTTGTAGTGGCGTTCGATCTGGTGCAGATGCGCAGCTTCGTCGTGCGAGTGCGGCATGATGATGCTGGAATGATCGGCGCCGGGGGTGTCGAATTCCATGCCGAAGAACTGCACCAGTTCGGGCACCGCCTTGCGCGATTCCAGCAACTCGGGATAGGCAAATTCGAGATTGACCTTCGCGTGATTGGGGCCGCCGTGGTCGGTGGCCACGGTCCAATCGAGGCCAAACCGGCGGGCCATCACCGCGTTCATCGCGATCGGGTAGATGGCATCCCCACCGAGGACGGGCGTTGGGGGATCGGTGTCGTGATTCAGCCCCACGCTGTAGCGGCTGTGGATGTGGTGGTCGCCGGCCAGCCAGCGCGGATGGCCATCGTCGTGCTGCGGGCCGGGTGTATGGGCAGAGGCGAGGGGGTTCAGCAGCAGCGGGAGCGCTACCAGCATGAAGGCGGCGGATCGGAGCGTCATCGGCGGGGGCTCATGGGTCCAAAACATCACAGGCTAGGCGGGCCGTGTTGCGCCGGCATGTCACTCGAGCTGGCGATGTGGCGACGCCGCCTTGGGCAAAAACACCCGCAGGCCGTCGACGCTGCCGCTGGCCAGCGGTTGGTCGTAGAGCCGCTCCAGGGCGGGGACCGACAGCATGTCGGCCGCCTGGCCCCAGCACGCGTCGCCCTGGGGATAGAGCAGCAGCAGATGCGTGCAATAGCGCGCCGCGAGGTTGATGTCGTGCAGGGCCAGCACGGCACCGTGGCCGCGCCGCGTTTCGTCGGTGACCAGTTCCAGCAGGGCAATCTGGTGGTGCAGGTCGAGATGGCTGGTGGGTTCGTCGAGCAGGAACAGGGTGGGGGACTGGGTCAGCAGGGTGGCAAAGGCCAGACGCTGGCGTTCGCCGCCTGACAGCGTTTGCACGGCGCGGTCGCGCAGGTGGGCGAGGTCCACGCGTGCCAGGGCCGCCGCGGCAAGCGCGTGATCTTTCGGGCCTTCCATGGCCCAGGCGTGCAGGTGTGGATGACGGCCCATCAGCGCGGTTTCCATCACCGTGGACGGGAAGCCGTCGTGGTGTTGCTGAAACACCACGCCGATGCCTCGGGCAATGGCCGCGCGGCTCAGCGCGTGTAGCGGACGGCCCTGCACCTCGACCACGCCGGAACGGGGCTTGCGCAGGCCCGCCAGGGTCAGCAGCAGGGTGGTCTTGCCCGCGCCGTTGGGACCCAGAATGCCCCAGCGCTCGCCGGTGTGAACCGTGAGTGACAGGGCGCGGCCATCGTCACGGCCGGGAATGTCGATGACCAGATCGCGGGTGACCAGGGCCGCCGTCACGCCGGGCTCCGGTGCAGCAGGTAGAGAAACGCCGGCACGCCCAGCAGTGCGGTGATCACCCCCACCGGCAACTGCTCGGGCGCGATCAGGGTGCGCGCCAGCGTGTCGGCCAGCACCAGCAGAATGCCGCCTGCCAGGGCCGATGCCGGCAGCAGCACGCGCTGGTCGTTGCCGATGATCAGCCGCAGCAGGTGCGGCACGATGAGACCCACGAAGCCGATGCTGCCCGCCACCGTGACGGCCGTTGCCGCCAACAGGGCCGCGGCCAGGTGCAGCAACCACTCGATGCGACGCACCGCGACGCCGAGGGCGGCGGCCTGCTGCGGACCGCGCGCCAAGATGTTGAGCGTGCGGCCAAACGGAACCGCGGCCAGCACCACCACCAGCAGTATGGCCATCGGCACGGCAGGGTTGCGGGCGTGGGCCATGTCGCCCATCAGCCAGAACAGCATGCCGGGCAGCTCACTGCTGGGGCTCACCGCCAGC
>TARA_R110002072_G_scaffold136285_1_pt1 | contig 22195 bp, 21 predicted proteins | sample TARA_R110002072 | Tara Oceans TARA_R110002072 (sample SAMEA4397118) | marine metagenome | biome: Polar Biome; feature: [SRF] surface water layer (ENVO:00010504); material: water (ENVO:00002006), including particulate matter (ENVO:01000060) such as... | depth 5 m | reverse complement strand
GAGGATGTGTTTTTTTGTCCAGGCACCGTACGCACTTCCTCGCGGTTTGAACCGGGTACGGTACGCAGGTTTAGGGTGCAGGCCGCGGTGCTGAATGGCCGATAGCTTGGGCGATGCAGGTCGAGAAACTCGAGGACCCGGCTGCTGCGAAGCGCTTCTACGAGACGCGCTATGAGCAGGGCTATATGGACGTATGGGGTAACGACCGGCGGCGCCGGTTGCGCGACGTCCTCGCCGAGGTCGAACTTGCTGCTGGCGCCCGGGTGCTCGACTTCGGCTGCGGCTCGGGGGCGTTGACCGCGACGCTGGCCGAGTTCTGGCCGCACGTCGAAGTGCACGGCGCCGACATCAGTGCAACTGCGGTCGCCAACGCACGCGAACGAGTGCCCGCCGCGAGTTTTCATGTGCTCGACGCGAACTTCGTGACAGAACACGAGGGCGAGTTCGACTTCGTGTTTAGCCACCACGTGCTTGAACACGTCTACGACTTGCCGGCAGCGCTCGCAGACCTCGTGCGCCTGTCCAAGCCAACAGGCCGCATGCTGCACGCACTGCCGTGCGGCAACGCCGGTAGCCTCGCGCAATGGCTGTGTCTACAGCGCCCAGACGGAATTCAGAACGAACAGGGCAACCGGTTCTTCTTTGAGGAATCGAGTCATCTTCGCCGTCTACAGAGCGACGAACTCCGCGATGCATTGCTTGCGCAGGGCTGTGAGTTGTCCGACGCGAGCTACGGCTATCACTGGCTCGGCGTGCTGCGTCTGATGACCGAGATGACGCCACCCGCCTGGTTCGCCATGGTCGATCCACGGCGTTGTCACCTGCGCAGCCTGCCAATGATGCTGCCGTTCCTGTTGTTGCTCGGGTTCGTAGCCGCGTTGCGAGCCCCAACGCAGGTGCTGTTGCGCGCCCGCCGCGTGTGGAGCCAGGTGTTCCGCTTTCGCACGCGACGACTGTCGCAAGCCAGCACCATGATGGTGTTCGCACTAGCAGTGCCGTCGCTGCTGTTGCTGCCGATCTCCGCTCCGGTCGAGATCGCCTTGCGACTTCTCGATAGCCGCGAGTGGCGGCGGCGTCGCAAAGATCCCGCAGCCTCGGAGATGTTCTTGATGTTCCAACGGCGAGCGGTGCCACTGCCGAGAGCAGGGTCGCCTGTCCCAGAGTTGGCCGCCAGGGTCGAGGCTGCGACCGCGCTGCCCGCAGATGCGCACTAGCAGGCAGTTTCGAACGCACGGCCAACGCCGTGCCGGCTCGCTACGCTGAGGGCAGCGCCGCCCAGATCTCCCGCAGTCGATCGGACAGCGTCATCGGATCGAACGGCTTGGCAATGACGTCGACGGCACCGAGCGAAAGGTAGCGTTCGCGATCCGTCGCCTGCACTTTCGCCGTCATGAAGACGACGGTCGTCTTGGCCGTCACCTCCAACTCGCGCAGCTTGCCGAGCGTCGTCGGCCCGTCCATCTCGGGCATCATGACGTCAAGCAGGATCAGGTCCGGAGCAAACTCCGGCGCTTGTTCGAGCGCGTGAGCGCCGCGACTGCACGCCAGCACCGAGAAGCCGCCGACGGCTTCGAGTGACATCTGGGCGACCTGCTGAATGTCAGGATCGTCTTCGACCAAGAGAATGCGATTGAGATTGGTCATGCTCAGGACTCTGTTTGGTGTGATTGCAGTTCGACCGCAGCATGGCGGCGAAGAAGGGAAGTGATCGTGTCGACCAGTTGCTCATTGGAAGTCCGCGACTTGACCAACGAGGCGGCGACGCGATCGGTGATGTCTGCGGTTGGCTCACGGGCCGAGAAGATCACGACCGGCGTCGCCGCATTCGACTTGCCGAGCAACGACATCAAGTCGAGCCCGCAACCGTCGGGCAACTCGAGATCGAGCAACAACACATCAAACACCTCGGTCGAAAGCAGACGCCGAGCTTCGGCGAGGTTGCGGGCCGTTTGCACCGTCGCGACGGGCTCGAGGGTGTCGGCCACGATCGAAGCCAGATCCTCGTTGTCTTCGAGGTGCAGGACGCGCGCTCGATCGCCGTTGGCCGCAGAGCGACCAGCGCTCCTGACCGCAGCATGGACCGAATCCAACAAGCCATCCTGATCGATCGGCTTGCCGAGCCAGTCGATGACACCTAGCGCCTCACAGTCGGGTTCCTTACGGCCTTCGCTGGCCTTTGCCGAAACCACCACGACCGGCAGGTTCGACGTCGCGGCATCGGCGCGCAACGTCCGCAGCAAGTTGAGGCCGCTTTCACCGGGCAGCATCAGATCAAGCGTCATGACCGCGTAGTCGTGCTGTGAGAGCAGTTCACGCGCTTCGCCCGCCGTAGCGGCGACGTCGACAATCGCCCCCGCCGGCTGCAGCATCAAGGTCAACAGGTGGCCGATATCGCGGTCGTCTTCACAGACCAGCACGCGCGGCCCGCAGCCATCGGTCGACGGCGTTTGCGCGACCGGGCGGGCCGACGTCTCCCGGTTCGCAATTGGCACAGTGAAGTAGAAGGTCGTGCCTTGCCCTTCCGCAGTGCGGAATCCGACTTCGCCGCCGTGCTTCTCGACGATCGCCTTGCTGATGCTGAGCCCTAGACCCGTGCCCTCACTCTCGCGAGTGTCAGCGGAATCTGCCTGCGCAAACTTGCCGAAGATCCGCGATTGGAACTCGATCGGAATGCCCGGACCACGATCGGTGACTTCAACCTGCAACTTGTCGTCGACGCGATGCATCGACAACCGCACGCTGCTGCCTGACGGCGAGAACTTGGCGGCGTTGGAAATCAGATTGGTCAGCACCTGCACGATGCGATCGTGATCAACCTTGCAAACTGCATCGTCGACAGTTTCTCCGATTTCGATGGTGACACCGTGCTGCGCGGCGAAGGACTCGTTCGCCTTGCAAGCGTCGTGCACGATCTCGACCACTGGCTGCGCTTCGAACCGGAACTCCATATTGCCCGACTCGATCTTCTCGATGTCGAGGATGTCGTTGACCAGACGGACGAGGCGGTCACTGTTCTTCTCCGCAATCTCGATCAGCGATTGGGCCTTGGCACTGACTTCGCCCGCGATCCCGCCACGGAGCAGCCCCAGAGACCCGCGAATCGACGTCAGCGGGGTGCGCAGTTCGTGGCTGACCGTGCTGATGAACTCGGTCTTCATGCGATCGACTGCCTGACGCTCAGTGATATCGCGCACGATACCCGTGCAGATGCCACCCTGACTCTCGCTGACAGCAAGGTCCAGCGGGAAGCTGCTACCGTCCTTGCGTCGTCCGACGACCTCGCGACCGATTCCGATCACCTTCTTGTCGCCGGTATCGAGGTAGTTGGCCAAGTAGCCATCGTGCTCGGATTCGTACGGCGCCGGCATCAACATCGTGACGTTGTTGCCGATGACCTCCGCTGTGGTGTAGCCAAAGATCTGCTCGGCTGCTGGGTTGAAGCTCTGCACGATGCCACGCTCGTCGATCGTGACGATGCCGTCCGCGGCCGTATCGAGGATGGCTCGCGTCCTGGCTTCGGCAAGCCGCAGTTCGCTGGTGCGCTCCTCGACTTTTTGCTCGACCTCGCGGTGGGCAACGTCGAGTCGCGCCTCGCGGTCTGCGTTGGTCCACATCTCGCGCCGTCCTTTGTTGGTCGCAAGGATCAAGAAGGTCAACTCAAACACGACCCAGCCGGCGTGCTCAAGCGACCGCCACAACGGCGCCGACAGTACGCCGTAGATCGACTGCGGCCAAAAGATGCCGCGCGCCAGGTGATCCACAACGACGACTGCAGCCGCCAACAGCAACAGCGAGCGCTGTCGGTAGATGGCGATGAACGCCAGCGATCCGAAGACGTGGAAGTGAGTCTCGATGCGTCCGCCGGTCAAATGGATCAGCAGGGAGCCGAACAGGACCTGCGCCACGGTGATCACGTTGCGGGTCAGCGCAGAGCCGGCGTGACGAATTACCAGGTAGGTTGGGTAGAGCGCCAATGCGCCACCGAGCAGGATCGCCGCCCACAAATGCAGATGCGGCGCGCTTCTGGTGCCCTCCCAGGTCAACGGAGAGATCACCACAGCCGCCGCGATGCAGCCCAGCCATTGCAGCAGCATCAGCACACCGAACATCCGGTCTGTGCTGCTCCACAAGTGTTGCTGGTGTGACTGCAAGACCGCGCTGGCCTTGTTCCGAATGCAGTTGTCAGGATCAGTCATCGTGTGCGGTCGTCAACGGTTGGGTCACAGCAAGAGTCGGTCAGCGAGCAACCGAAGACGGGCGTCGCGGCGGTGGCCGGAGCGCGGCCGCGAAGGAGATCGATCAGTGCGAAGCTGCCGGCGTTGCCGCCCGCATGACCACGCGAACCGGTGATGCCACCACGGAATTGAAGGTGTTGGTTGGCGTCGTAGAAGACAACCTGGCCAGACGTGGCGGCACCGAACAGTGCAGCTTCTCGACGGTGCGGATCGCGCGAGACGCGGACGCCCGGAATCGCGTTGGCGCTGCCCCACAGGTTGGTATCAGTCCAGCCAACACTGTCGGGACTAGAGTTGAGGCCGGGAGCGGAACCGGGATCAAACATCACGACATGCACCGTCGCCCGATGCTTGGCGTGCACCATCAGTCGTTCCAACTCGCCGATACTGGCGCGCGTGCACGGACAGCGCGCGTGTGCAAACAGGACTAGCGTCGGCTGATTCGCGACTCGTTCGAGCTGGCTCTCCGCGGGCCAGCTCGGCGGCGAACCCGCGCCTCGGCCGGCGGTCGATTCGTAGTCTGCAAGGCAAACGAAGCCCGCGACCACGCCGATCGCCCAAACGGCGGCCTGGACTCCCCTAACCGTAGACGACATCAACCTGCCCTAAGTAGTCGCGCAGCTCGATCGTCAGTGCCTGGATCTGCTCGCGGTCCGCAGCGGGTGCGGCCAGTTCCAGCGCATCGCCAATTCGCGAGATTGGCGCGAACCCCATGCTCGCGCCGTTGCCCTTCATGCGGTGCCCGAGGATCTCAATCGTCGAAAAATCATCGCGTTCGAGTGCAGTCGCGAGGTCTTTGACATCGGTTTGACGCCGCTCCAGGAACGACGGAATCAGGGCATCAAGACCAGCCGGGATCTGGACGAGGATCCGGCCAACGGATGATTGCTTCGGTGTGCTCATGGCTCAGGCCTCGCTTGCCGGTCGCCACGAGCCAATCTGGACCACTTCGCAACGGCCTGCTTCGAGGACGTGGCTGAGCAGACTCTGGATGTCCGGTTCGGTAGCGATGACCAGATTCGTATTGGCGGACATAGTGGTTCTCCCGCGGAGCTGGCCGAGGCAAGGCTCTTGCATCGATCGACTGTGTCCGTGCCCCGAGATGAGCGGGCCAACAAGAGCACGCTGGCAACGAGCACACGGCGGCTTGCTATAGCCCCATGGTGAGCCAAGCCGATTGCGAACTCATGGCGCTAGGTAACATCCATGACGCTGCACTCGATGACGCGGTTGTCCTGGTTGTCGACGACGATCCGGACATTCGCACCCTCGTGGATGCGACCCTGACGGACGCCGGGTGGACCGTACACGCTACCGATGGCGCCGCAGAAGCGCTTGAGGCCTCGGACTGCATCGCACCCGACCTCGTGATCACCGACATCATGATGCCTGGGATCGACGGTTGGGCTTTGGTTCGTGCCCTGCGCTCGCGGCCGACCACGGCGCTCACACCCGTGATCCTGATGACAGCGCTCAATGGCCGCGAGAACCGTCTGCGCGGCTTCCGCCTGGGCGCCGACGACTATCTGCCCAAGCCGTTCGAACCCGCAGAACTGGTGCTACGCGTACGACGCGTTCTAGCGAACGCGCCGCAACTGAGTTCCAAGCCGGAGGCGGACCTCACCGGGCGACTCGAACAGATCGGCTTGTCGTCGGTACTCACCATGCTCGATAGCGACGGCAAGTCCGGCATGCTGACGCTGCAGATGGAAGGCCACACATGCCGCATCGAATTGCGCGAAGGCAGCGTCTGCACCGCAGTCGTCGACGACGGCCCGGTCGGCGAGGAAGCCGTCTACCACGCGCTTCAGTGGACCAGCGGCGACCTATGCTTCCACGAAGACACCGTCGAGGTGCCGCTACTCGGCATCAACACAACGGACCTGCTGCTCGAAGCAGCTCACCGCTTCGACAACACGTGAGAAGTGCGTACGGTGCCAGGACAAAAAAGCACATCCTCGCGGAGCGAGGATGTGCTTTTTTGTCCTGGCACCGTACGCACTTCCTGGAACACAGCTATGGCTAGAGTACTGGTCGCAGACGACGACCCTGACATCGTGGATCTGCTAGCACTCGAGCTCGCGCGAGAGGGGCATGAGGTGCTGCGTGCCGACAATGGTCGGGTGGCGTTGGACGTCGCCGAACAGCACCGGCCGGACCTGATCCTGATGGATATCTGCATGCCTGTGATGACTGGCATCGAGGCCTGTCGCGAGCTCAAAGGAACCGAGACTCTTGCGTCGGTTCCGGTGGTCTTGATCTCTGCGCGTGGCAGCGATGAAGACGTGATTGCCGGGCTCGATGTCGGTGCCCACGACTACATCTCGAAGCCGTTTCGATGGCCGTTCGTCGCGGCACGTATTCGGGCAGCGCTTCGTATTCGAAGAGCTAACGAGATCATCCGCTGCAAGAACGAAGAGCTGGATCAGTTCTCGTATTTCGCTAGCCACGATCTCCAGCAGCCACTCCGGCACATCTGCGCGTTCGGCGACCTCCTGAAGGAAGATCTTGGTGACGATCTCAGCGAAAGCGCGGCGCAGTCGCTTGGCTTCATCACGGCCGCGGCTGCTCGTGCGCGAACCCTTGTCAAGGATCTGTTGACGCTATCACAAGCCGGCAAGTCCGCGATGCGACGAGAGCCGGTCTCCTTGGACGAATGCGTCGACCAAGCGCTCGACATGCTGGTTCTCGCCCGAGATCAAGCTGGTGCCGAGATCTCACGCGAGACGCTTCCCATCGCGCACGGAGACGCGACTCTGTTGACCCAGATCTACCAAAACCTCATTGGCAACGCGCTCAAGTTTCGGAGCGAGAACACAGCACCCAAGATCGAACTGACCGCAGCAAAGAGCGACACGGGCTTCGTCCTCGGAGTCCGAGACAATGGCATTGGAATCGCTGAGAAGGACCGCAAGTCGGTTTTCGGCGCGTTCAAGCGACTCCATGGAACCTCCGAGTTCGAGGGATCCGGCATCGGACTGGCCTTCTGCCAGAAGGTCGTGCGACTCCACGGTGGCACAATCTGGGTCGAGAATCCGACTGAAGGAGGTTCGCACTTCCGGTTCGGGCTTCCCGACGTCGATCACTTGCCGACGGAACCGTCCGAGTAACACGGCATCGGAAGCCCCCGAACGTCAGGCCGATGCCATCGCCCAGTTGTGGCCTACAAGCCGCGCCGCACGGCGACCCACATGCCGAACACCAGCGCGGCGCTGAAGCCGCAAATCCACCACGCGCCACCGCCGAAGTATGGAAACACCATCAACACGCAACCGGTCACCAGTTGCGGCACCCGCGCCTGCTTCTTGCCGTAGAGAAACAGCGAGAAGCCGACCGTGCTGGCGATGAGCGTCGCAATCAAGTAGCCCGCGGTGAACTCCATGCAGAGACTATCGACCGTTGCCTGGGTCGAGAGCAGTGTCTCTGGCGTGAACATCCCCGCCGCCTGATTGCTCAGGAGGTGGTCTGTCCTGGCACAGAGTCGCCACCGGGCCCCGAATCGCCAACAAGACTGCGCACCAATTGCACCGCTTCCTTGCCGTCGAGATCGCCCTTCTCAAGCGCGTCGAGAATCGCTTCCTTTTCAAGCTGTGCGGCAGCGATCTCGGAGCGAAGGGTCGCAATCGTATCGTCGAGCAGGCGACGAGCTTTGGGGTAAGAACACGCAAGGTCCTTCTGCACCTGCGACAAACTGCCGTTGCCAAGCAAGAAGACGTCGACGAAGCGCGCCTGCTCTTCAGGTAGGCGCGCGACCAACGGGATCGAGAGCTGGCCCGTGACGGTCGTCCCGCAACGCCAACAGCGCATGGTCTCAATCCGCATGCGGTGCGTGCAGCTCGGGCACTCGCCGAAGGAACCACTCATCGCGTCACCTGCTTGCGCACGTTGTCCCTGCGACCCAACAACCACGCGACCGCCGCGAATGGCGACCGCACCAACCAAGCCAGCGCATTCGAAAGCGTTGGCAGCCGGCCCTTGCAGCTCGGGCAACGCAAGCCCGAGTAGTTGCCGAAGGCGTTCTTGTCGGCCCAATGGGCACCGTGGATCGAACGGTGACAGTGAGGGCAACCGACCGACGCGGTGCTGCAGTGCCGGCACGTGCGCAGCTCACGCGGGACCCGCTGGCCGAGCACCAACTCGTTGAACGCGAGCCCGGGATTGAGGATCCAGTGCATCATGACACCGCTGCGCCACGTCTTGATGTCGAACTCTTCCGAACGACACTCAGGGCACTGATTCGCGTCCACCAACTGCAGGGGAGCGAGCGGCCCGGCTTCGTTGCGCAGCTGGATCTGCCGGGCGATGGCGGGCTCGATCAATGTGCGATGCATGGCCCAACCGAATGCGATTCCGGTAGTCACCATCAGGACCGGTGTCACGAACCAGAACGACACGTGGTAGTTCGGCCAGTACGCAACGACCGGGAACAGGACCCCGAAGCCGATGCCGAATGCGACTCCCATGAGGCGCGCTGTGCGGCGACCACCTGCGCGGAACTCCTCGACGGACATCTCCCCGCGTAGGAACTTGTTGTCGGGCAGAGCCGGGTCCCTCGCGCGCTCACTACCCTCGAATTCACTGCGCGATGGCGCGGCGGCGTTGAGGGCTTCGGCCTCTTGGGGCTGCAGCTTGCCTTCCTTGACGAGGCGGGCCAGCCGCTGCCGGTGGTTCTGATTTTGGTTCATGTCAGTGTCCTTGACACCACTAGTAGACCAAAAATTCATACGTATGTCATAATTCTTATCTGCAACTCAACATTTCTAACAAGGGGCGACGTGGACAGACAGTCTTCGGAGCAACTCCCTAAGAGGCTGCTAGCCACCTGCCAAACCGAAGGCTGCGACCTCGCAGAGGCCGCTGCGGTCCCCGCTCGCCGATCCGACAAGCCTGGTCGTCACCAGGCAGCCGAAACCTTGGCACCAGCCCGAAGGTTGCCCAGCACCACCTGCGCCAACGACGAGATCTGACGAGCTCTACCGCTGCGTGACTCGAGCCAATCCGAGCAACGGTGCCGTCACGCCACTGCAAGCGAAGCTGCAATCTGTTTCTGGCAGCATCGCGATGGAAGCACCGCACGACTGCGCCCAGTCTGCATGGCGATCACGACCGGTACGAGTGACTGCAACTCCGATACGCATCACACGCCAAGAGCGACGACGTGCACAGCGAAGATCTTCGAACGCCCGGCAACGGATCGACTGGCTTTGTTGCTACTGCACGCCACTCTGCACAGCAGAACTCCCGAGCCATTTTCGCTCGAATGCTCGACGGCATAGCCACAGGGCAATTGGGATTCGCTCAGCCGTTCTTAGCCACCAAACGGATGGCGCGGACCGGGTGCAGGAACGAAGCGATTGCACTATGTTCGCGCGCAACTAGTGCCTCAATTTGGGGGCCGGTTCCTCAATCCACCATGCTTAAGTTTCTATCTATCGCCGTAATCGGCGCCTCTCTCGCGGCTCAGTCGCCGCTCACCACCACCTTCGCCAGCAACAACGGCCAGTCGGGCAACATGTTCGACATCGTTGCCACCAACGCTGCCGGCATCACTGTCAAGAGCTTCGATGTCAACCTCGACGTCGGCACCTGGGACCTCGAAGTCTACACGCTTCCATCCGGCACGCCCTACCTGCCCGACGTCAACAACGCCGCTGCATGGACCTTGGTTGGCACCGCCGCCGGCATCGTCAGCAACGGGCTCAACATTGCGACGCCGCTGCCGATCTGTGTCAACACGTTCGTTCCGGCTGCTACGACCCAGGCGTTCTACGTCACGGTCAGCAACGGCACGGCGATGAACTACACCAACGGCACCACCACCGGCGCTCTCTACACCTCGAACGCCGACCTGGAGTTCTACGAAGGTTCCGGCCTCGCCTACCCGTTCAACGCGAACTTCAATCCGCGCGTCTGGAACGGCAACATCAACTACGAAGTCGGCGACACGAGTGCCGTCAGCTGTGGGTTCGGTAGCAACGTGTCCTACGGTGTCGGCTGCGGTGGCTCGGCCACCACCCTCGACCTGGAACTCGTCGGCGCATCGCTTCCGAGCATCGGCAACAACTGGAACCTGACGACGAACAACATCGATCCGGTCTCGCCGATCGCGATCACGTTCCTCGGCGCCAGTGGCGTTGCGATCCCGCTGGTCGCCATCGGCCTGAACGCACCGGGCTGTGACCTCAACCTGTCGACGCTCCTCGGATCGATCCAGGGCACTGCGGTTGCTGGCTCGGCCACCGTTTCGCTGGCGCTCCCGGCCAACGCGGCCCTGATCGGCCAACAGCTCTCGGGCCAGTCGATCGCCTTGACGCTGAGCAACTCGGCGAACATCGTCTCGTCGAACGGCGTCACCGGCACCATCGGCAACTAATCCCGCTGGCAAGATTCCATCGGGATCGGTTTCCAAACCGGTCCTAGGCGGCTGTTCGCAGCCACCATCTGAAGCGGCTCCCATCGTTCGCGACGGGGGCCGTTTCTGCGTACTGCACGCCGACGCGATTCGCACCGCGACGCCCGTGGCACGAGTCAGCGCTTCGAACATGCTTCTCGAAGCAAGCAGTGCGATCGTCGACCGCACCGTTACCGAGCGCGTCCGTCGTAGCCGGTTTGCGTAGTTCAAGCGCGACTTCGCACCACATGCCAAGCGCAATTGCCGGCCATGACCACGACACTCGAAACCTCGATCGACCGGTAGCACGGCTTCTAGGGCGCTGAAGACGTCTGCGTATCAGCCACCGCATTCCCTTCGATCGCATGCAGAGAACGTAAATGCCGAGCAATCGAAATTCGCTGCAGCAGTCTCATCAGCCAGACTGTGGTGATACCGACATGCAACACGCTTCAAATTCAGTGTATGCTCTTCCGCACAACTAGTGCCCGACTCGAGGGCCGGTTCATTAATCAACCATGCTTAAGTTTCTTTCTATCGCCGTAATCGGCGCGTCTCTCGCGGCCCAATCGCCGCTCACCACCACCTTCGCCAGCAACAACGGCCAGTCGGGCAACATGTTCGACATCGTTGCCACCAACGCTGCCGGCATCACCGTCAAGAGCTTTGACGTCAACATCGACGCCGGTTCCTGGGACCTCGAAGTCTGGACGCTGCCGTCCGGCACGCCCTACCTGCCCGACGTCAACAACGCCGCTGCATGGACCATGGTCGGCTCGGTCGCCGGCGTTGTCAGCAACGGACTCAACGTCGCGACGCCGCTGCCGATCTGTGTCAACACGTTCGTTCCTGCCGCTACGACCCAGGCGTTCTACGTCACGGTCACCAACGGCACGTCGATGAACTACACCAACGGCACCACCACGGGCGCCCTTTACACGTCCAACGCCGACCTGGAGTTCTACGAAGGTTCCGGCCTCGCCTACCCGTTCAACGCGAACTTCAACCCTCGCATCTGGAACGGCAACATCAACTACGACATCGGTGACACGACCGCCACCAGCTGCGCGTTCGCGAGCAGCGCGTCCTACGGCGTCGGCTGCAGCGGCTCCAGCAACCCCGCGGGCGAAGCTCAGTACGAGCTGTTCACCGCGTTCGATCTGAGCAACACCGGCCACACCTACATCTGGACCGGCGTAGGCTACATCCTGACGGACGGCGCCGGCGCGATCGTTGCACCGACCAACACGCCGACGCCCTTCACGGACGACAACACGCAGTCCGTCGCACTCGGCTTCACCATGCCGTGCAGCGAAGGCTCCGTGACCGACATCGCGCTCTGCTCCAACGGCTGGTTGTCGTTCGACTCGACCGTCACCAGCGCGGACCTCTCGGAGAGCATCGCCGAGTTGCTGAACAACGCCAACAGCACCCTCGCGTTCCTCTGGGACGACCTGAACCCGGCATCAGCCGGCACGATCAACCTTGAGCAAGTCGCCCCCGGTGAGTTCCACATCACATTCACGGACGTGCCGCAATTCGGCAACACCGACCTGAACACGGTGCAAATCGCCCTGTTCGACACCGGTGTGATCGAAGTTCGTTACGGCGCCGTCGCCCTCCTCGACTGCCTCGTCGGCGTCTCGCCCGGCTTCGGTGCGGTGGACCTCGGTGGCCTGGACTACTCCGACCTGCTCAACCTCGGCCCGCAGATCATCAACACCGGCGTCGGCCCGTTCACCACGGCCGCCGACCTGGCACTCGTCAGCTCGACGCTGCCGAAGCTCAACACCAACTGGGATCTGACGACGAGCAACATCGATCCGGTCTCCCCGATCGCGATCACGTTCCTCGGCAACGCCGGTCCAGCCATCCCGCTGACGGCCATTGGCCTGAACGCTCCTGGCTGTGACATCAACCTGTCCGCGATCCTCGGCTCGATCACCGGCGCAGCTGCTGGTGGCACGGCCACGGTTTCGCTGGCGCTCCCGGCCAACCCGGCCCTGATCGGCCAACAGCTCTCGGGCCAGTCGATCGCCCTGACGCTCGCCAACGCGGCGAACATCATCACGTCGAACGGCGTCACCGGCACCGTCGGTAACTAGTCCCGCTGGATTGATTCCATCGGGATCGGTTTCCCAACCGGTCCGAGGCGGCTGCTCGCAGCCGCCTCGTGAAACGGCTCCCATCGTTCGCGGCGGGGGCCGTTTCTGCGTACTGCACGCCTGGCAGCCATTCCCGCCGCTGCGAAGCAGCAGCTGGCAAGCATCAGCCGATCACGTTGCCGAGCCGTAGCTCCATCCCGTTCGACGTGATGACTCCCAGTGCATTCACGCCGGGCACGAACGACGCCGACTGGCCATAGACCATGGCGCCCAACAACGCCGCCGTTGCGGGTACTGGCAACAGTCGACTCCAGACCCCGGTAGTGGGCGACGCGACGACGCTGTCGACAGTTACATGGCGGAAGCAACCGGGCGCCCCCGCCGGGCCGAGATCGATGCCCGGCAACACCTGCGTGAAGCTCAACGCCTGCACGCTGACAGCAGACGTCGACGGAATGTTCGACGTCTGTAGCGTCGCCGTCACTCCGAGCAGCGGTGCGGTCGTCGCATTCATCGTGAGGTTGCCACACCCCGATCCAAAGGTGCCCGCGGTTGCGCACACGAACGGACCCGACACAATTCCGCCTTGGTAATGGATCGCGCCGTTGAACACGCGCGGCTGAAAGGTCCCGGACCACGCGACGTTTTGCGACGCGCCCGCAGTCAACGTCATCTCCTGCGTGCTATAGGTTTGGTTGCTGCCGTTGCCATTGGTGCGCAAGAACGACAACCCCACATGGCGAACGGCCACGCCATAGCTTCCTGGCAGCAGCACGATGCCATTCGTCATGCACGCGGACGAAGGCAAACCGGTTCCGGCCGACACCACGGGGCCACTCGCCGCAAGGGTCCACGCATTCGGATTGGTCTCATTGCCAACCCAAGTCGTCGGCGCAAGGTAGACCTCAACCGTTCCTGCCGTGCCGGGGGGCGAACCCGAATGCACGTCGAGCCGCCAAACCGTCTGAGTCGTCTGCACGGACAGGTCGAACAGTAACTGACCACCGGCTGGCCCACCGCCATTGAAGCCGTAGGTCGTAACCAGCGGCGATTGAGCAGACAAGGTGGCTGCGGACAGGGCGAGGATCACGTGACGGACAGCACTCATGAGTCTGCTCCTAACGAAGTAGAGGACTTTCGACGACGCGCGGGCTTGGCCGCGGCGCCCCCCGATCGTCAGCTCAAGAAGCGCTGCTGGCAACGCCCTGTGGGAGCACCGCCGGCAAGCTGGCTGCAGCCGCGTGGGCATATCGCAAGTAAGCACTAGCGCCCACTCCGGCTCGCCGCGGCAAGAAGCCACGGCACTCACGTTCTCGTGGGGCCGCAACGACGCATCAAGCAGGCCATCACGTCAGCGCCAACAGGCAGGGCTTTCGCCTTCGTATCCGCACTGCTCGGTGCCGATATCAGGGAAGCATCGACGGCTGCACCCTGGCCGGGTCGCAGCGACCCGGAGCCGCCGCATGCACACACTGAGCTTCCTGCTAGCGAACCGACCATGCCGCACCCCCTCTCTCTCAGACGCCTGGCTCTGCTAGTGCTTGCTCCGATGTGCTCCTGGGGCTGTGTCAGTTACCGAGTGCGAGATCACGTCGAGGTACAGGATCGGCTCATCAAGGACTCGCGTGCGCTCTCCGTTGAACTCGTTGGAGTTCAAGCTCCCAACGTCCGCATCAGGCTGAAGCTTGCCGGCGACAAGAAGATCGAGCGCACGACCATCACCGATCGCCAAGTCAGCTACGACCTCAAGTCTCAGACGCTCTTCCTGATCGACGAGTTTGGCATGACACCGGGGGTCGTGTTTGCCTTCACGTTTGGGATCGCCTCGGACGTTGTACAATTTGCCATCAGTGGCCCAATCGTGCTGACGGTTGGTCTCTTCGAGGCAATCGATCCGTCTGACGAAGTAGACGTCGTGGTCGAGCAGCAAGACCTGAAGATCGGCAAGTTTGAAGACGTGCTGGTCCGGTTCGGTCCGCGACAACTTCAAAAAGTGCGCTGTCAAAACGGCAACCAAATCCTGGTGAATGCTCGAGACGCCGCGCGAACCGCCCTAGCAAACGGTCGCGAGCAGATTACCGCACAGGTGCGCATCGACGGCGGGGACCTTCGCGCCAGCTTGGTGCTGGGTCCAGAAGTCCTACGGCAACTCGCCGGCAAGTAGAGGAACGAATGATGCGCGATTCACGCCACCAGACCGCCACGGTCTACTCCCTCGTCTTGCTATTCGGCATCGTTAGCTCGAGCTGTGCAACGACGTTCTCCAAAGAGCAGATCGCAGACAACTCCGCTGCATTGGCGCAGACGTTTGTCGATTGCGTCTGGGATATCGATCCTGAGATCTACTTTGATGACGCCAGGTTGGCGGGGCACGCATTCCGCCACGCTCCGCGCGTGATGAAGTCGGCGGAATACCACGGCAAACCGGGCACCCGGAATAGCCGCGGCCTCGCGGGCCAGCAACACTTCGAGGAGAGCCGCTTGTTCTCGCTGGACCTGCCGATCGTGCCCGCCAACGCGATTGACGAAAAACGTGAGCCGACCGAACTCCCGGCGCAGTTCTGTTTGCAGGTGTCGGTCCGATACGAAGCCGACGCGGCGGTTTACTACTTCGAGTTCTTTACGCCGCGCGTTGCGATCCACAAACAACAGCGCCTGGTCAGAGACGGTAAGTACGTCGCCGATCTCGATGCGCGCAGTGACTACGCCCTGCCAGCGGCCGCCGACGCGGTCATCGCCGACCTGCAGAAGCGCGGCTTGCCGTTGGATTTCGCGGCGCAGGTCTTCAAGGTCTCCGACGACCTACGCGCTGTCAAAACTGGTGCTGAGTTCTTGATGGGATCGGGGCGCGTGCTCGTTACCGAAGACGTCAATAGCGCCTCGACTCGCCTGGATCAGCTGCAAGCGATCGTGCGGCTGCGCGACGGCATGACGGCGCGCTCTCTATACGACCGCGTACTCAAGATCGATTCGGTGCGCAACTCCCTAGCCGAGCATGCGCGCCAACTGACCGATGCCCGCAGCAGCGGGGCCAAACGCATCGCCTCTGCCAGAGCGAACGAAAAGGCCGAGGCGGACCGCATCGCTCGGCGCGAACTCGCAGCACGGCGCGCCCGCGACACGGACATGTTCTTGGAGGTGTTGGCGGAGGGAGCCAACGAACTGAACTCGTGGTCACGCCAACAGTCCAATCGCTACTCTGGTTCGGGTTCGGCTGCGCAAAGCCGCTCAGCGGCCAATCAGCGGGCGATCGAAGAGTCGTATGAGAAGGGGCGCATCAGGGGCCAGATCGCCGCCGCCGAACGCAAGATTGCTGCAGACAACCGACGAAGCGCTCTCGCCCGACAGCGACAAACGAAAGCACGCCAAGACCGCAGCCACGACAAGCTCGAGGACCAGGTCCGTGACTTCGGCAAGCGATGGCACGACTTCGAAGTCGAGCTAGCGATTGTCGGGCGGGACCTGCTGCGAACCGAGTTCGTCGACGCGAAGTCCAAGTATGCGGAACTCAAGAAACAGCGGCAGAGCCTGGACGCGCAACTGCACAAGGCCGGCCTGAAGCCGACCAACCTGGCCTCGCAAGACATCTGGTTTCAGGTCGCCAAGAAGAAGCTGGCCAGGCGCAAGAAAGGTGTCCGGTCGAGACTGCGGCAACTGCAGACGCCTTCGGGCGAGAAGTGGAGCGAGCACTTCATCGCCAAGATTGCGGGAGTCAAGTTCTATCAGCGAGTGCGCGCCCGCAAGTGGCCGGACAAGGCCGTCGATCTCGCGTGGCGGGTGGTCAACGCCAACAATTATCCCGTCTGGCATTCGCTCGACGAAGATGCGCCGGCGGCGGGCAGGAAGTCCTATCTCTGGGGCGGCAGCGAGCTCAAGCCACGGGGCGAGCACTTGCATGAATGGGTTACCTACGAGGCGGATCGAATCGACTGGCGCTTCGAAGCGTTCGTGCGACGTGAGAACTGAGACTCTCACGCCGAACGCACACCCAGGCGAAGCACGCCGGCGCAATCCCTCCCGTGGGGTAGAGACATCCGGGTCGAGCCGTGCCCTGCAGCGAGCAAGTAGACGACTTCGACGTTCGGCCGACGCGCAAATGCCAACTGAGCCGCCCATTTGGAATCGGCATCGACGCCGCATCCCAGCATCGCGATCGGCACTCGATGCGGCACGCCGGCCGAAAGAACTGCCAGTCTCGGATGGCACTCCGAGACCGGCGTTCCCTATCCCTATTGCTGCAGGAACAGGAACAGTCGCGCACTGCCGCGTCGCACATCAAGGCGCACGCCGCTTTCGAGGTCCTGCTCGCCAATGGCTCGCTTGAAGTCGCGCTCGTCACTCACCGGCTGGCCACCCACGCCAATGATCACGTCGTTAGGTCGCAAGCCGGCACGTGCCGCGAATCCGAGCGGAGCGACCTTCGTGACGACAACGCCCTGAAGGGCATCCTCGTATCCCAATCGCCGTGCGAGAACCGGGGTCAGCGACTGCACCGACATGTTGAGATCGGTGCGGGCAAGTGCCTTCGCGGATGCGGTGGCTTCCTCGGGCAGCTCGCCAATCTGGACTTCGACTGTGCGACGAGCCTGGTCGCGGAACAGTTTGACGGGCACCTTGGTGCCTGGCTTGGTTCGCGCAACATGCAAGCGCAGGGTTGCGACATCCTTCACTGGCACTCCCGCCAGGTGCGTGATGATGTCACCTCGCTTTAGCCCAGCCGCCGCTGCTGGAGCCCCGTCGACAACATCTGAGACCAGCGCTCCCGCCGTGTGTTCGTAGCCGAACGACTTGGCCAAGCCATCGTTCAGGTCCTGAATGTTGACTCCGAGCCACCCACGCACGACGCGACCGTGCTCAATGAGGCTGTCCATGATGGTCTTCGCCATGTCGACTGGGATGGCAAGCCCGACGCCCATGTAGCCGCCGCTTCTGGTCAAGATGGCCGTATTGACGCCGACCACCTCACCCTTGAGGTTGACGAGCGGCCCGCCGCTGTTACCTGGATTGATGGCCGCATCCGTCTGGATGAAGTCTTCGTATTCCGCGATGCCCACTTGGGTTCTTCCGACCGCGGAAACAATGCCAGCGGTGATCGTCGACGACAACCCGAAGGGATTCCCCGCCGCAACCACCCAGTGGCCGACACGAAGATTTCCCGAAGACCCCAGCGGTGCCGGCACCAAGTCGCGGGCACCTTCGATCTTGAGCACGGCCAAGTCGGTCTTCGAATCTGCTCCGACAACCTCGGCCCTGTAGGTCTTGCCTGAGGCCATCTTGACGGTCACCTCGTCCGCATCACGAACGACGTGGTGATTGGTGATGATGTGCCCGTCCTTGTTGACCACGAATCCTGTTCCAGAGCCCTGCTGCACGAAGCCGTCGGACTTCGGGTTGGCACCATCGGGAAAGGATTGTGGGCCGAAGAACTCTCGCAGAGGGTGACCCTTGAACGGGCTGACACCCCACCGCGCAGTGGTAACCCGCTTGGCCGACGTAATGCTCACGACCGAGGGTTTGATCTTCTCCGCAACGGCGGCGAACGCGTTCGACAGCTCTTCTAGCGCACCAGTATCGGCGACAGTGCTCGAGTTCGTCTGCGGCAGAGCTTGGTAAGGCGGAACGACGTAGCTGTGCGCGAGTGGCCCATACTGGCTCCATGCCATTGGTGCCCTTGGTTGCGACTGGGCTATTGATTGGGATTGCGCCATCGACTCGGACTGGGCCATCGACTCGGATTGGGCAGCGAGCACTCCGGCGCCAGCAAGTGCGACAAACGTGATAGCAGCGATACTCTTTGTCTTACGAAGCATGGTTGGTCCTCCTTTGGGTTGCATGCTTGAGAGGTCTTGATGACAAGGAGGTGGGTGCCGCCCACGAGACCCAACGGTCCCGTGGACGGAAAGTATCGGGCCACCTCCTCACGCCGGGAGTGGCTCAGCTCGTGCGGATCGCAACCTTGTGCGGCTGCGCCTCCTTGGCCTTCATCACCTTGATGACCAGGACCCCGTGGCGAGCTTCTGCCTCGACATCGTTGGGCGAGACCGACGTTGGCAATGCGAAGCTTCGCTCGAAGCGACCCGCCATGCGTTCGTTCAGATGCGTGGTCTGGTCATCGAGCCTCTCTTCGATCAACTTCTCGCCGCGCAAGGTCAGCGTGTCACCTACTAGCGTGACTTCGATGTCATCTGGGTTGACCCCCGCGATCTCAGCGCGCAACAGATAGGCCTGCGGCGTTTCGATCACGTCGACGACCGGCTGCCAGATGCTGCGGGCGCGCGATGGCGTCGCACCACCCCAGAACCGGGTGATCAGATCATCGACTGTGCGTGGGACCTCCGGCGATCCCCTGTCTACACGATTTGGTCGCTCAGCTAGATACAGCATAACTACCTCTATTTAGTGTTGAGAAAGGACAACAAGAAGTGCGCGACTACCGCGCACCGAACAAACATCGCAACGCGCGATGTGTACCAATGCTCCGCGAACGATGCATTTCATGCACTTGATCACCGTCCGCGAAGACTGAAGAGTTCAGAACACACAATGCTGCGGCAGCACGACTGCTCCCGTCCAAGGATCTGGCAGCCTGCGGCCGCACCCATTCTGTGTTGACCGAAACAGAGGCGGGCGTCGACTCCGTCTCGCAACAGCTGTTCCCATGCAACTTGCGAACGCACCTGGCTGGGAGTTCGGTCTCGCCTCGCTGATGCTGCGACTGCCTCGGGAATGTGCTTGCTGACGATCTCATCGCTCGGACCTCCGTTCGATTGCTCTGATGCAAGCAAGCAACGGCTGTGCCAACCACAACCCCGCCGGCCTGCCTCTCGCTCATCGCGATCTGAACGAGGAATTCGACGCCCACAATCCCGCGTGAACGCTTGCTCGCCGCTGTCAGAATGACCGATTCCGCGTTGCGATCCTGTCAGTTTTTCAGCCTCCGAAACTCCTGATCCACCTCACGCGATAGGAGTTCTGACCGCCATCAAGCGTTGACTCCCGCACCAATCCACAGACCGAGGAGGTGTGACCATGGCAAGAACGAAAAGCACTGCGCCGCATGCACCCATCTCTCCAAAAGCAGAGACGGCATACACGGCCCACAGGCACGGCGACCGACAACGTCAGCCGTTGGCTTCTTTGCCGTCAACGTTGTCGGCATTCAAGCAAAGGCTCCGCTACGACCGTCGGTTGACGTCTCACTTGGCGGCCAATCCAAGACGGCTGCGCTCGATCGCATCGAACCTGCTGCAAACTGACCCGCAAGCCTTGGAGATGTACGCAGACGAGAACACGCTGACCGCGTACCTGCGCGCCATCATCGACAGCCTGATGCGCCCAACGTGGCTCACGTAAGACTCAGGAACGGAACCGCGCAACCGAATGGCTGCGCCCGATTGTTTGATTCCCAAGGAGGTTCAAGACGTGTTTCGAACTACCACAGTGTTGTTCATCACCATGCTTGCCCTTCTCACCGGAGGAGTGGCAGCACACCAACACCCTAGCCAGCGTGCTTCAAACCATGACCTCAATCCGGCTCCGGAAGGTCAGCCGGAAACAACCTGGCCCAACACCAAACCGCGGTGGCAACCACTCTCGCTGGGTGTTGCGACAACCGACCTCGATCCACCGATCGGCCCATACATCGCGCCAGCCCCCAATTTCCCAACGGATCCGAGCGCGGCGACGACGCCAACGTCAGCCGTGGCTTGCCTGTGGCGAAACCCGATGCGTGAAGTGCTAGACCGACTGCGTTGGGCATGGCGCCACGGCAAGACCACGGCGCGGCACTCAGGCGGGGCTGCGACTCGAGCGAAACCGCCAACACCGCATCGGTCATACATGAGCTGGAACAGCAGAACCCGACGCCGAACAAGCTCGGTCGATGCTTGGAACAATGCGCCTTCCAAGGGTCGCATCCGCTGCCGCTTGTGAGTGACAGCTGGATGCCCTCTTCCATGAGCTGCTACCCGCCGGCGTCTGGATCCACAACGAGTCGAATGCCAGTGGCTCTCGCGCCAACAACCTCCATGACGTGCGCGCGCATACCCGGCAACTCGACAATGTCGCCGACCTCCGGAACGCGCTGCAGGATGTGCGTCAACAGGCCAGACATCGTATCGATCTTGTCGTCCGCGAACCGCAACCCGACCTTGCGGCTGACCTCGTCAACCAGCGCCGCCCCGCGCACGAGGAACTCCCCCTCACCAGTCGGCACGACCGCCGGGTTTCCGGTATCGAACTCGTCTTCGACGGGGCCAATGATCTCCTCGATCACGTTCTCAAACGTGACGAGACCGGTAACCGTGCCGTGCTCGTCGATCACGAAGGCCAAGTGCTGCTGACTTGCCTGGAAGAGCCTCAGCAACTTGCTGACGGACATGCTCTCCGGCACCTGACGTGGTGGCCGGATCATTGCACGCAAATCAAAGGCGTCCCCCTGCTGAACCAACATGTCCTTCAGGTGGACCACTCCAATGATCTTGTCGAGCGAGCCATCACAAACCGGATACCGGGTGTGCTTCGTGCGCCGTACGACATCGAGGCATTGCTCAAATGTCGCGGTTACGTCGATCCAAACAATGTCGGACCGCGGCAACATGATCCGGCGGCACACCATGTCATCGAACTCAAACACCGCGTGGATCAGACGGTGCTCGGTGGAGCTCACCTCACCATGAACGCGAGCCTGCAGCATCAGCGCTCGGAGTTCGTCTTCCGTGTGTGTTTCGTCGTGCTCGCCGGCACTGACAACCCCCATTCGCGCCAACACGAACGAGGTCGTCGCACTGAGCGCGACCAACAGGGGGTAGGTCATCACATAGAAGCCCTTAAGCAGTGGCGACAAGGGCAGCACGAGTGTCTCTGCGGTCCGAATCGCGAGGATCTTCGGCACTTGCTCGCCAGCAACAAGGTGCAGTGCCGTGATCACCGTGAATGAGATAATGAAGCCGACCGTGTGCAACACAGCCCGCGACTCGACCCCCATTGCAGACAGCAACGGCTCAACCAACCCCGCAAACGCCGGCTCACCAACCCAACCGAGGGCGAGTGACGCCATCGTGATTCCAAGCTGACAAGCGGCAAGGGACGAATCCAAGCGTCGACGCAACCAGAGAGCTGTCTTGGCGAACGGCCGCTTCTCGGAGACCAACATCTCCAGGCGCGATGGCCGCGCTTTGATCAACGCAAACTCGACTGCGACGAAATACGCGTTGACGGCGACCAGCAGGATGGCGGCCAGTAGGAAGAGGATATTATTGAGCATGATCTGAAGGCCAGGCGCTTCTGCGTGGCTACGGGCAACAGTGAATAGTGAAGGCAACGGCCCGCGAATGGTCAGACCAACGGCTTGGTGACCCAAATAGAGTCACGACGAGCACGGCAATCAGCCTCAGGGCGCAATCGAAGGGCGAACTGGCGGGGCAAGACGAAGGAGCTTCTCAGCAGCGCTTCCCAACGGGGTT
>TARA_R110002072_G_scaffold1369_16_pt1 | contig 22200 bp, 19 predicted proteins | sample TARA_R110002072 | Tara Oceans TARA_R110002072 (sample SAMEA4397118) | marine metagenome | biome: Polar Biome; feature: [SRF] surface water layer (ENVO:00010504); material: water (ENVO:00002006), including particulate matter (ENVO:01000060) such as... | depth 5 m | reverse complement strand
AGAAGAACTGTTTTTGCAGGCGGGCCGAACGATTGTGGATATTACCAAGCGACACTACGAAAAAGACGACTACAGTGTCTTGCCAAGAAACATCGCAAACTTCCAGGCTTTTGAGAATGCGATGTCGATGGATATTGCCATGGGCGGATCAACCAATACAATTTTGCATCTGCTTGCTGCAGCCCAGGAAGGTGAAGTAGATTTTACCCTCGATGATATAGACCGACTGTCTCGGCGCGTGCCGAATCTCTGTAAGGCTGCGCCAGCGATAGACCGTTATCATATGGAAGATATTCACCGGGCTGGCGGCATGATGGGTATTCTCGGTGAACTACGGCGCGGAAAATTACTCAACACGGACGTTCAAAGCGTGCACAGCAAAAACCTGAATGAAACCCTCGACCAATGGGATGTTGTGACAACAAAAAATGAAGCGGTAAAAACTTTCTTCCGCGCTGGTCCAGCTGGTATTCGTACCCAGACAGCATTTAGCCAGGACACCCGTTACGACACGCTCGATATAGATCGCAAGGATGGTTGCATTCGTAGCGTTGCAAACGCCTACAGCAAAGACGGAGGCCTAGCGGTGCTGTACGGTAATATTGCTGAGAAGGGATGTATCGTTAAAACAGCCGGCGTAGAAGAGAAGATCTGGGTTTTCAGCGGGCCGGCCCGGGTGTTTGAATCTCAGGACTCCGCCGTTGAAGCAATTCTTGCAGACAAGATTGTCGAGGGTGACGTTGTGATTATTCGCTACGAAGGACCAAAGGGTGGTCCGGGTATGCAGGAAATGCTATACCCCACAAGTTACTTAAAATCCAAGGGTATTGGTTCCGCCTGCGCCCTACTCACAGACGGTCGATTCTCAGGCGGCACTTCAGGCTTATCGATAGGTCATGCTTCACCGGAAGCAGCAGAAGGTGGCAACATCGCCCTGGTTGAGGAAGGTGATGAAATTCAGATCGATATTCCGAACCGCCGCGTTCACTTAAACATCACAGATGCCGAGTTGACTTCAAGACGAGAAGCAATGGACGCTAAAGGCGCAAACGCCTGGCTACCAACGGAGAAACGCAGTCGCGTGGTCAGCTCTGCGCTAAAGGCATACGCCGCACTCACAACCAGCGCAGATCGTGGTGCTGTGCGAGATGTCAGCCAGCTGAAATAGCAATTGGGGTCAGAGTAAAGGGTCAGAGTAAAAACTTACTCTGACCCTTTACTCTGACCCAAGCTTCAGCACTTTGCGTGCATTGTCCCGGAGAAACTTCGGCCAGACTTCAGGCTTAAAGGGAACCGACTCCATATCCCCCATTATCCGATCTAACGACAACCCCATGGGGAAGTAGCCCGCATAAATAATCTTATCGGCTCCCCGGGTATTGGCGTAATCAACAATCGCTTTCGGATAAAACTTCGGTGCAAAGGCTGATGTGGAATAGTAAAGATTCGGCCACTTCAGCATCAACTTAACCGCCAAATCTTCCCAGGGTTCGCAACCGTGCCGGGTCACAAACACCAGCTCAGGAAAGTCATACATGACCTGATCTATCAATTCGACATGCTGGGGCCACATCGGGAACCGTGGCCCAGGCACACCCGCACAACTAAAGATAGGTAGGTCAAGCTCTACACATTTTGCATAGATTGGGTACATCTTCGCGTCATTAATACCTACCTGAGGATTAAATCCCGCATTAAACGCACCGAAAGAACGAACGCCAAATTCTTCATACTGGCGCACCATGTCTCGAATCCCATCCATGCCCCGATTAGGATCAACACTACCTTGACCAACAAAGCGATCGGGGTGCTGCTTCAGAGCTTTGCTCGACACCTCACCCCCAACTCCAATCAAACCCACCTCAACCCCGTGCTTATCCATTTCGTTTAACGTTAGCGTGATCGGATCTTTGGTGCTCCCGTACAGGTCCTTTGGCACCTGCTTGAACATGTACTCAACCGGGAAATCAAACTGAGTGGAACCATCCTTAAGCTGTTTACGAATAAAGTCGTACATCGCAAAATCTTCAGCCGGAAAGCCAATCATGGTGTCGACAATCCCTATCCCTTCAGGTATCTGGCTCATGGCTTATCCGTCCGACTTAGCTATACAATGCATTTTGAAACAGATAACAACTTGAATCACGGGGTATATCCTCTTTAGCGAGCGGCTGATTCACCTGGGAGGGTGTGGGCCCAAACTGCTGAGCTAATGGCATCAACTTCTCAAGATCAAACTTGTATAGCTCCGCTGCATTTAGCCCAAATAGTTGTCTTCGGTAATTCTCTGGAACATCTGTAAAGGTCAGTCGCAGGGACTCGAGATTGTAGGGGAAGGTGCCTTCGTAATGGGGGTAGTCATTTCCCCATAACACTTTCTCAACACCTATTTCTTCAATACCCGCCAGGTCGGCCTTACTCGGAAAACTTGCACCATACCAACAGTTCCGCTTTGCGTAGAAGCTCGGCGGCTCTTTGAGCACCCACTCCATCCCTTCATAATTGAGCTCGCCGATGGCGCCAGCTTGAATACCCATATGAATACGATCCAGTTGAGCCAGCATTGCGGGTGCCCAGGCACATCCACTCTCAGTCAGGATGTATTTTAGCCCTGGGAATCTTTCAAAGACGCCGCTCATGATCAAATGCCGATATCCAGCCTGGCAATAGAACGTCACTTCAGATATCCATAGCGCCTCTGCAACCATTCCCTCACCGTAGGAAGGTGAACCCTGTCCACTGTGTTGGTTCATTACCAGATCGCAATCCTGAATAGCAGCATAGACTTTGTCCCAGGCAGGATCATAAAGTGGTTTTAGCCAATGACAATCCGGAGGAATAAGGGGCAATAAAACTCCGCCTCGTAATCCCGCCTCCGCAATAAACTGAATATCTTTTACCGCTTCATCCAAATCGTTAGGAAGAATCAGTCCGATGCCTGCTCGACGATCTGGATCTTCAGCGCAGAAATCTTTGAGCCATCGATTGTGGGCGCGGATACCCGCCAGCGTCAGCTCATAATCTTCTGGTTTTGGTGGAGGAGCTGTGACAATACTTTTACGAAAGAACGGTGGGACGGTATTAGGAAATACCACTTCTCCGACGACACCCTGGCTGTTCTGGTCATCGGTTCTAACCTCCAGATCCCAGTTGCGGAGCTTTTTCTTGGCGTAGTGTTCCTGGGAAGGGTTTTTGTATCCACCTCGCCATTCGTCAAAACGATCCCGATAGGCTGGGTCTAAATATTCTCGATACTGAGCATGACTGCCACCCGCGTGGGTGTCTGCTGTAATCAGCAGATATGGATCTTCCATGTTCGTTCCCCTTTCTCTCGAGAATAATCAAATCCGAGCGGGGCGTCGAGCAGGCTTTTTACCGCAATCGTTTATCTAGCGGAGTACTCATGGACAAAATCGACAAGGGTTTTGACATTCTCAACCGGGGTTTCAGGAATAATGCCGTGGCCAAGATTAAAGATATGACCGGGGCGGCCATCCACTTCATCCAACAACGCCTTGGCCTGGGCCTTAACCGCCTCGGGTGTTGCACAAAGTACAATCGGGTCCATATTTCCCTGTACGGATTTAACGCCTATCTCATCCCAGGTTGCGGTCAGGGGAGTGCGCCAATCCAGGGCAATCACATCGCCGCCAGCCTTCGCCATGAGTGAACTTAAGGCCGGGTTACCGGTGCCAAAGTGGATAACGGGTACCTTCCCAGAAATTGCTTCCATCAATCGGCTGGAATGGGGAAACACATACTGTTCATAGTCCGCGGGCGATAAACAACCGACCCAACTATCAAACAGTTGAACCGCCTGGACGCCGGATTCAATCTGATACTGCATATAGTCAATTACAGCCGTAGTGATCTTGTCCATCAAACCATGCCAGGCGCCACTGTCGCCGTACATCATCTGTTTGACGTGAACGTAATTGCGGGAGCCTTTGCCTTCGATTGCGTAGGAAGCAAGGGTAAACGGCGCGCCACCAAAGCCAATTAGCGGAATATCCGCGGGTAACTCACTCCGGATTAAGCGAATGACTTCCGCAATATAGGGCATTGATTCTGCACTCTGCTCGATTCGAATATCGTCAATGTCCTGATGGCTACGAACAGGATTGCTGATGTTAGGCCCAACACCGGGAATATAATCCAAATCTAGACCCATCGGTTCCAAAATCGGCAACAGGTCCGCAAACATGATGGCCGCATCAACTCCCAGTATGCGCTGGGCATCACAGGTTGCTTTGGCAGCCAGGTGTGGCGTCTTAAAGAAGTCCAGACTGGGTGTATTGCCTTTTACCTGATGGTACTCCGGCATATAGCGACCGGCCTGACGATTCAACCAAATTGGGGTGAAGTCAGTTTTTTCACCTCTACAGGCCTTAAGGAAAGTTGAATTGTGAAGCGCATCAGTCATGTCGGTTCGCCAGGGTTTTTTCAAGCGCGCGATTATACATGACTCTCGATCAATTTAGCGGAGCAGTCGGACAACCCCCTGGCGGGTCTGCCGGTTTCGCTCGATTTTCGCCAGATTAGAGAGTCCTAGCTCCAACAGCGCCCTGGCCGCCGGCACATTGACCTCCCGGGTATTCAGCTGGATACGTAAGCCCGGCACCTGCTCATCAAGGTCCGCGAGTTGTAGATCTCGACTTTCGGCAAGCACCCTGAAAGTTTCGACCGGCTGTTTTATGCCCTTTAACTGCTGGCGCTCAAAGGGCACGAGACAAATCGCCTCATGTACCAGGGCTCTAGTACTATCTGAAATAAGGATTCCATCTATAGGAGCTCGACTCTCCAATCGACTCGCAATGTTGACCGCCCCACCCACCGCGGTGTAATCCATCCGATTTTCGGAACCGAAGTTCCCCACAGCGCAATATCCAGTATGTATCCCGACACGCATTTGTAATTGATTGTCCACACCTTCATCTCGCCAACGTCGCGACAGTCCAGCGAGGCAACCGCGCATTTCGAGGGCCATTTTGACGCAGGCGATGGCATCGTTTTTGGGGCCATTGGTCTGGGGATCTCCGAAAAACACCATAATCCCGTCACCCATAAATTTATCCACCGTGCCACCATGGCGGATGGCAATATCCGCCATGGCATTCAGATACTCGTTGAGCACGTCGGTGATAACCTCCTCCGGCAAGTTATCCATTAAAGCGGTAAAGCCCGAAAGGTCAGTGAAGCAAACTGTGAGCTGACGACGGTTGGTACTTCGATCTCCCGCGACTGTTGCAAGGGTCGCATAGAGCTGAGGGCTTATGTAGCGCTTTAAATGTTCCGTCATGGCTTCATTAGATTGGCGGTCAACAAGCGCATCTCGCCGCGCAACGCCCATTGACCGGGTGACACCAAAAACCAGCCAGGCGACATAGCCAGGATAAATCAGGATTGCCAACGCAAAACTTGATTCAACCCAAATACTGGTTTCAGGCATGGTTGATGCACCAAGCCACCAGCCCATCCCACTAATCATCGCAACGATACATAGATTAGCAAGGACTAATCCTGGACCCGCGATTAACAAAGTACTCACCGCAAGAAACGATATGTAGGCCACCATTGCCAACAGGTAGAATTGATTGATGATTACCAAAAGCCCAACCAGGACGCTATCGATTAGCATACTGTTTCGAGCCGCGAGCGGAGAATTAAAGAACTGTCGTTTTAGCCGAAAGGCGAGATAGGGATAAAAGGCCAGGCAAATTAGAAACGTACTAGAAAGCAGATCTGATAAAAGTGCTTCACCCCTGAGGATTACCGTCAGCGCAATAGCAAGGGTGAACCCCAAAGCTCTGGGGGGAAATATGGTGCTAACCAGGTATTGAGGATTTGCCATTGCGCTACTTTGCATGGCACTTCGACTGTCGTCGATGGGGCGGAGGCAATCGTCTTCGTACGAATAGCCTCCTGGACCCTGTAGGCTATTCGCCCACGATTAGCATCGGTACATCTGCATCCACATCTGCTTCATAGTCTACTTCGTTGAAGTCAAATCCATGCATTTGCAAAAACGCTTCCCGGTAACCGGCAAAGTCGGTTAACTGATTGAGGTTTTCAGTTGTCACGTCACTCCAATTGGCTTTGACCCCAGATTGAATTTCATCACTGAGCTCCCAATCATCAAGGCGAATTCTTCCGGATTCATCCAGCTCCGGCTCTCCATCAGCGAACAGTTGGGTGTGGAATAACCGGGTCGTTTGCTCAATACAACCTTCATGGGTGCCCTTGGCTTTCATCGCTTTAAACAATAGTGACAGATAGATCGCCATACCAGGAATTGCAGAAGCAGCCTGGGTCATAAGCCCTTTCATTACTGCAACATAGGCTTTGCCATTGACGGAAGCCATTGGCTCCTGCAACGCCTTGGCCGCTCGATCCAGGTCTTCCTTCGCCTTACCAATGGTGCCGTGGTAATAAATTGGCCAGGTGACCTCGCTGCCGAGGTAGGTGTAATTTGTTGTCACGCAGTTGTCTGCCAAAACACCAGCGTCCAATAGCGCCTCAATCCAAAGCTGCCAGTCTTCGCCACCCATAACTTTGATGGTGTCGGCAACTTCCTGCTCAGATGCTGGTTCCAGACTGATCGGTCTTAGCTCGCCAGTGTTAAAGTCTACCGTTGCACCCTCAAATGCTTCACCAATTGGTTTTAGTGCGCTTCGCACGACTGTACCGTCGGGTAGTTCCCGCGCCGGTGCTGCCAGGGAATAGACCACCATGTCAATTTGACCTAGATCAGCCTTTATCAGCTCAATGACAGAGTCCTTGATCTCCTTAGAGAAGGCATCTCCGTTAATGTTCTTGGCATATAGTCCTGCAGCTTCCGCTTCTTTTGTAAAAGCAGCAGATTTATACCAACCCGGTGATGCCGTGCGGTTACCCGCCGCTGGACGCTCAAAGAAGACTCCTATCGTGGCCGCCTCAGCACCAAATGCGGCGCTAATTCGGGAAGCGAGTCCATACCCACCGGACGCGCCAATAACCAGCACTCGCTTGGGTCCGTTGGCAAGCTTGCCGGCGCTTTTAACATGGGCAATCTGATTGAGGACATCCTGATGGCAACCGACTGGGTGTGCTGCCGTACATAGGAAACCGCGGATTTTGGGCTTAATAATCATCGTTGTAGTTCCGTTGTAAGTTCCGTAGTAAGTTCCGTTGTAAGTTCCGTTGTAAGTTCCGTTATTGTTTCGGTGCTGAAATTTGTCGATAACTCCAGGCGATGAACAATCCACCAAACCCGATCATGGGCAAAGATAACAGCTGGCCTGTGGTGAGCCAATCAAAGGCAATAAAGCCATTGTTGCCCATATGTAGGTCGGGTCGACGTAAAAATTCGGATATAAATCGCAAGGTCCCATAACCAATTAAAAACATGCCGGAGACCGCCATGGTCGGCCTGGTTTTTCTGTTAAAAAGCCAAAGTAGAAGAAAGAGGACGGGGCCTTCGAGGGCTGCCTGATACAGGCTGGACGGATGACGGCCAACCAATTCTCCCGGGAAAATTACCGCCCAGGGCACCTCGGTCACACGACCGGGCAGCTCGCCATTAATAAAATTGCCAATTCGACCACAACCAAGAGCAATAGGGATACTGGGCGCGACAAAATCTGACACCTGAAAGAAACCCTTACCGATTTTTCGCCCAAACCAGTAGATCCCCGCAAAGACACCGAGCATGCCGCCGTGGAAGGACATGCCGCCTTCCCAGATTCGAAACAGATTTAGCGGGTTATCCAATAGCTGCTCAAACCCATAGAACAACATATAACCAACCCGGCCACCCAGGATGACGCCGAGCACGGCATAAAAAATGAGATCCGACAGCTGCTCGTCGGTCCAGGGCGTGACCGCTTTTGGCGTCTTTTTGCCCCCGGCCCCGGGCACAATGGCCGCAGCACGATTTCGATAGCCGAAATGCCACCAGACAATAGAAATACCAATCAAATAACTGAGGGCATACCAATGGATCTGGACAGGGCCAAGACTAATGGCGACGGGGTCAATCTGGGGGTATTGCCACATAAAGTACTTTGGTAGGAAAAGTCGCATTATCCGTCAACGCGGCGCAATGATAAACTCGGATTTTGATCAAAGTCTGACCCTATGTGCCTGATCCTATTTGCCGTTGACCCAAGTAAAACGCTTCATCTGGTGGTTGCCGCGAATCGCGATGAGCAGCACAGCCGGGCCACAGCAAGAGCAGACTACTGGCAGGATCATCCGGACCTGCTTGGGGGCCGGGACCTCGTAGCCGGAGGTACCTGGCTAGGCATCAACAGGAACGGACGATTTGCAGCGGTCACCAACTTCGCTGAAGTTCCAGCAGAGCCCCTACCTCCAAGGTCCAGGGGTGAACTGACGGCAAATTTTTTGGTTGGCGATATGAATTGTGTTGATTACCTCAGCGCCATGCGACCACACGCCCAGGAGTATCGAGGATTTAATTTGCTAATTTCCGATGGGCACAGTGTTTTTTACTTCAGTAATCGAGAGAACCAAATTCGCCAGCTAGACAGAGGGTTTTATGGTTTATCCAACCAACTTCTGGATTGTGATTGGCCTAAAGTTACTTCTGGTCGAAATCTGTTGGAACGACAGCTGGTGAATTCCCCGGACTCCTGCAGCCAGCACAACCGCCTTTTTGATTTATTAGCAGATCAGGGGGATGGCACCCCCCATAGCGCCAGATTCATTCGCGGCGATGATTACGGTACCAGCGTCAGCACCGTCGTTGAACTAAGTCGGACGAATATCCATTTCGAAGAGCGGGGTTTCGACCCCGCGGGGCGCGGGACGCAAATTTGTCGCTATCAACTAGATCGAAGTAAATAGACTGGCACACTCAGCTAAAGAAATGGCCCCTTAATGATTTCGAATCAGCTGGCCTAGTCCGGCTTTGCGCATTTCCTCTTCCACATAATTCTTGATCAAATAGGCGTTGTCCATTTTTAAAACCTTGGCCAGGATCTTTTTTGCCTTCTCCAGACTAAAGCTACGGATTGCCCACTTCACCATTAGCAGGTTGTTGGCGTTCATGGACAACACATCAAAGCCCATGGCCGTAAGCAATATTGCAGCGGAAGGGTTACCTGCCATTTCGCCGCAAATTCCCAGGGGTTTTCTCTCCGCATGGGCTGCATCAACCACAAGTTTTAAGGCGTGTAGCACCGCCGGATGGAACTCCTGGTAAAGCTCCGCAACCCTTGCGTTATTTCGATCCACGGCCAACATATACTGAATCAAGTCGTTGCTACCGACCGACAGAAAGTCAACGCGTTTAATAATATCTCTAGCCTGGTAGACCGCTGCCGGCACCTCAATCATCACCCCAACATCGGGCATTTCAACCTCAATACCCTCTTCAATGATCTCTCGATAACATTGGCTAATCAGCCGCTGGGCCTCATCCACCTCGGCAACGCTCGACACCATCGGCAACATGATTCTCAGATAAGCTTCGATACCTTCATTAGCCCGAATCATGGCCCGCACCTGACCCAAGAATATTTCCGGATGATCAAGGGTGACTCGGATACCTCGCCAACCCAGGAACGGGTTTTCTTCCTGAATCGGAAAATAGCTGAGGGCCTTATCTCCGCCTATATCCAGCGTTCTCATGGTAACTGGTCGCGGCGCAAAGGCTTTTAAATGCTCTCGATAAATGACCCTCTGTTCTTCTTCCGTGGGGAACCGATCATTCATCATAAAGTGGACTTCCGTTCGATAAAGACCCACTCCTTCCGCCCCTCTTTCCAGGGACATTGCGGCATCGGTGACCAGACCGGTATTCACCCAGAGCCTCACCCGGTGACCATCACTCGTTTCGGACTTCTCATCCTTTAAGGCATCAAGTCCCTCAATAAGGGTTTTTTCTTCTTTGACTAGCCGACGGTAATGATTCTGTTGGTCCCGGTTCGGGTACGTAATGACGCATCCCGTATTAGCGTCGACAATGACTGGCTTATTCTCAAGCAGATGGATCGGTAGGTCTTCAACGCCCATCACCGTTGGTATGCCCATTGCCTTGGCAAGAATCGCCACGTGAGAACTACCAGACCCTTTTAGCGACACTAATCCTTGTAGCTTACTCCGTGGCACTTCAACCAGCATCGCAGGGGTTAATTCCTGGGCGATCAAAATGGTTTTCCTGGGATAGTTAGGACGACGCTGAACTCGAGACTGTAATTTGGCGAGCACCCGCTGACCTAAATCCAACACATCCGCACCGCGCTCCCTCAAATAGGGGTCCTCCATAGAGGCAAAGGTTGCAACGTGGGCATCAATCACCCGGCGCAATGCTGTTTGGCACCAGACTCCGGTTTCAATGATCTCTATCACCTCGCCGGTAATGGCGGTCTCATCCAGCATGTGGCGGTAGGCGTCAAAGAGTGCCAGCTCCTCTCGTTTTAACTGGTGCGAAAGCGCTTCACTCATTTGCTCTATTTCGACCCGTGCTTCTTCCACAGCCTGACGAAACTCTTTGACCTCAGCGACGGGATCTTCTGTTGTTCGGTCGGGAACACTGGACAGATCGGCTTCTGGGAACATGATAATTGAGGTGCCCATTGCAACCCCGGAACTCCCAGATTTGCCCAAAAATCGACTTGAAGGCAGATCCTTCAGTGAACCTACAGTCGCCAGGGCACCGGTCGCCCTCGCATGGGCTATAACCCCGGCCAGTTGCGCCGATAATGTGATTAGAAACGCTTCTTCGCTTTCGTCAAAACGCCGCTTTCGTCTTTGCTGAACAACAAGCACACCCAGCACCTTACGGTGATGAATGATTGGCACCCCAAGAAAGGTGTTATAGGGTTCTTCGCCAAGTTCTTGAACAGACTTAAATTGTGGATGATTAGCCGCTTCAGTTAAGTTCACGGGTTCCGCCCGCTGCCCAACTAATCCCACCAGCCCCTCGTCCAGAGCCAGTGTCAGGGATCCAACCGCAGCCTCATTGAGGCCTCTGGTGGCCATAAAAACGTATTCGCCGCGCTCTTCATCCAATAAGTAGACAGAGACCACTTCAGTTTCCATAGTCGACTGGACGCGATCGACAATAATGTCGAGGGCACTGGTGAGGTCTTTTGCAGCGTTAACTTCTTGAGTTACTCGCCGCAGTATTTCTAGCATTGGGTATATATCCAGTAATTATTGGTGAGGAGTCAAACATCTAGATAGGCCCGGCGCGAGCTCTTTCATCGCACGTCGGTAGACATCTTTTTTGAAAGCAACTACCTGGCCAAGCGGATACCAATAGCTAACCCAGTTCCAAAAATCAAATTCTGGACTATCCGAGTGATCAAAGCAGACCGCTTGATCCTCCGCGAGCATTTTCAACAAGTACCACTTTTGCTTTTGGCCAATAAAGCTCTTCGAATTGTTTCGGAGTAACCGCTTGGGTAGTCGGTAACGGAGCCAACCTTTTGTGCTACCGATGATTTGGACCTGTTCTGGCTGCAATCCAACCTCTTCATCCAACTCACGGTACAGTGCATCTTCGATTGATTCACCACTGTTAATGCCACCCTGCGGAAACTGCCATGCATCTTGACCACACCGTCGAGCCCAGAGCACCTGTCCCGCGGGATTCGCAACAATGATCCCAACGTTTGGCCGATAACCGTCAGAATCTATCACTATCTCCACCACCTGTTATTATTTTGTTGTGGATTTCATTGTCTACGAAATACCTCCCCTGGGCAATTAAAGGGGCAGGAATGGGATTGTCCTAAAAATGATCAACATTACCGAAACCGTTACAATAGGCTTTTAATACCAGCAATTAGATAATCGACTAACGGTACACACAACCCTTGCCACAATACGGAAATAACCTTTGAAACTTGCGATTTTTGACCTAGACGAGACACTTATCGGCCTCGACAGCGATCATGCCTGGGGGGACTACGCGGTCGAACACGGGCTTGTCGACGCCGCTGAACACACGGCTGAGAACCTGCGCTTCTATGAGGACTACAAACGAGGCGAACTGGATATTGACGCCTATCTCGCTTTTTCGACCCGTGTACTCACACTGCATCCCCTTGAGACTCTGTTCGAGCACCGGGCCCAATTTATAGAATCGGTTGTTAGCCCCGCCATTTTACCCGGGGCGAGAGAGCTGATTGAAGGTCACAGAAGCCAGGGGGATCAACTCATTATTGTCACTGCAACGTTAGAATTTGTGACTCGTCCCATATCGGACTTGTTGGGAATTGAGGCGTTGATTGCCCCCATCCCGGAACTTAACGATCAGGGTTATACCGGTAAGATCGTCGGAACCCCGAGTTTCGGTCCTGGCAAGGTCACACGACTCAACGCCTGGATGGCAGAAAATGGTTTTAACCTCGAGGGCAGTACTTTCTACTCGGACTCACACAACGACTTACCGCTGTTACTATTGGTGGACAACCCCGTTGCGGTCAACGCTGACCCAACACTTAGTCGTGTCGCAAAAGAGAAAGGGTGGAAATGCATCTCCCTAAGATAGCGCTCATCGTGTCTGTATTACTCGCCGGCTGTGAAAAATCACCGGTAAAGGAGCCGGTACGAAGCATTGTAACAATCGACCGAAACCAGGTAATCCAGATTGCCGATCAGCTTAAGCAACACGCAGCCAGCAACAGGGTTGATCTCACTAAAGAAGTTGCTGCCCTGCAAGCCGCAACAAATAGATTCCTTGCCAGCCCCGACGAACAACACTTGTCCACTTTGCAACTCAGCTGGCAATCGGCACATGAGGCCTACACCAGAGCTCAATTCGGGTTTCTCACACTAGATGAAGAACGCCGACAACTGATCTATCGAATTGATGCCTGGCCCGTTCAGCCTGGCTTTATTGATGATCTACCACTGTACCCGGGTAGCGGCATCATTAATGATGAAACGCTAATACTCAGCCCAGAAGTATTGATTAGCCAGCATGGAATCACCGACGAGGAAGAAGTGTCCCTTGGCTTTCATGCAATGGAGTATCTGATTTTTGCGCGACCACTCTCGGATTTCATCCCATTCTCTACTCCGGACTTTGAACGGGATTCTAAACAGGGCACAGGATTACAGCAGGTAGAACGCAGGCGACAATTCCTTGCCATCGTGGCAACCCAACTGGTTAATGATACCGATAGCATGTTCGTGGCCTGCGCTGGGCAGTTTGATATTGAGGACTATCCTGAAGCGCTAAATGTGCTCAAACAAGTCCTGAAAGGCAATCTTCAAAAACTTCGCATGGCGTTCCGAGAAAGTAATCTGGTGACCACTACAGATGCGGGACATAGCACTTTTAGCGGTACGTCACTGCTGACCCTGAAATCGGAGATTGATTCACTTGAGCAATTTATGATTACCAAAGTACCGATGGAAACAATCCTCCGGGCGGTTGATCCAAACGCCTATACAAACTTCAGGGCAACGCTGCTTGAGCTAAACAAACTATTAATGGAAAGTGACGATGACGAGGTGTCTAGAGCTAATCTACCACTGCTCCTGTCCGCCTTGATCCACGAGTTAGAATCCTTTGACCGGATGCTAATACATCAACTTCCAGCTAACTAAGGAAGCTCTGGAAAGGATATTAATCTGAGCTTTCCTAACCCCGCCAGGCAAGATTCAGCTCTCTAGCTGCCTTAACATCATCCAATCGCTTAACTGGCATTGTTGCCGGAGCGTTCTTAACAACTTCAGGTGTCGTGCGCGCCTCCTCTAAAATGCTTGTCATCGCTTGAATAAAGCCATCCATTTCTTCGCGACTTTCTGTTTCCGTTGGTTCGATCAGCAAACATTCTGGAACCAGCAATGGGAAATAGGTTGTTGGCGCATGGTAACCATAATCTAAAAGACGCTTGGCGAAATCCATAGCGTTAACACCAAGCTCTTTCGCTTCCTTTGACAGCGTCACTATGAATTCATGGGTTGCCCTGCGCTCAGGGTAAGCCAGGGTAAAACCTGCTTTCGAAAGCTCTTTTGCCATGTAATTAGCATTTAGTGTCGCGTACTCACCAACTCGATGCATGCCACTTCGACCTAATAATCTTGCATAGGCGTATGCCCGCAACAGAATTCCAGCGTTACCCATAAACGCAGACAAGTTACCGATGGTGTCCGGAATATCCTTGCTGGTCATCCAATAGAACTGGCCATCTTCATTTTTACCCACAATCGGTGTCGGAACAAAAGGTAGGAGTCGCTCGCCCACACCTACGGGACCCGAACCCGGCCCCCCGCCGCCATGGGGCGTGGCAAAGGTTTTATGTAAGTTCATATGCAGGACATCAAAACCCATATCACCGGGCTTAACCTTGCCGAGAATCGCGTTGAGATTCGCTCCGTCATAGTAGAGCAGGCCGCCAGCCCCGTGGATGATCTCCGCAATTTCTTTTACTTTACGCTCGAAGACACCGCAGGTTGATGGATTTGTCATCATCAAGCCAGCTGTGTGAGGGCCTACCTCCGCCTTCAAGGCATCAATGTCGACGTCGCCATCTTTGTTCACAGCTACCTCACGCACCGTGTAACCACACATAACTGCAGTCGCCGGATTTGTACCATGGGCAGCTGTCGGAATAAGTATTTCAGTTCTAGCGTCATCTCCACGCTTATCGTGATAGGCACGGATCATCGCAACACCCGCAAATTCACCCTGGGCGCCGGCCATTGGGGTTAACGAAACCCGCTTCATACCCGTCACGTCTTTTAGGTATTCCTGCAGTTCAAACAAGCACTGGAGATAACCCTGACTGTGGCTCTCAGGTGCCATAGGATGACGATTGAGAAATCCCGGAATACTGGCAACCTTGTGGGCTCCCCTTGGGTTGTACTTCATGGTGCAAGACCCCAATGGATAAAACTCTCCATCAATGGAGAAATTCTTTCTCGACAAGTTTGTATAGTGTCGAACAACCTGAAGTTCCGACGCTGCGGGCAAACCTAGTGCATCACTTCTAATTTGATCCTTTGGCAGATCATCCAGTTCGAGGTCTACAATCTCGTATTGAGCTTTTGCGCTGCGTTCTTCACTACCCTTTTCGTATATCAACATTAGATTGTCTCCAGGGCAGATCGCAGGGATTGGACGAAGGATTCTATATCTTCATCGGTTTTGACCTCTGTAACATTTGTCAGCATGCAGTTGCCAAGACCTGGTTCCAGTTCGCCCAGATCATAACCACCAAGTATTCCCTGTTCTGCCATCGCGCCTAATACCAGGCTTGCTGGCTTCGGTAATTCAAGTACGGTCTCGTGAAAAACCGCTTGACTAAACTTTGCACTAACTCCATCAATTTTTGTTGCAGCAGCTAACAGTTTCGTAGTGCCGCTGTGGCATTTCGCTGCAATGTTTCGAATGCCGTCATCCCCCATCAAACTTAAGTAGATGGTTGCGGCGGTGACCAGCAGACCCTGGTTGGTACAAATATTTGAGGTCGCCTTACCTCGACGAATATGCTGCTCCCTCGCTTGCAACGTTAACGCAAACCCCGTCTTGCCCTCTGTGTCTTCTGTCATGCCTATGATTCGTCCGGGCATTTGCCGAACGATTGCTTGCTTGCAGCACATATAACCAAGGTAAGGCCCGCCGGAAGCAACCGGGATGCCGAAGGGCTGACCCTCACCGACAATAATATCAGCGCCGGTATCCCCCCATTGCCCTGGGGCACCTAAAATGCCAAGTGCCATAGGGTTCACTACACCAATCATCAGTTGGCCATTTTCGTGGGCAAATCGGGTTAGCTTATGCACATCCTCGAGGCCACCGAAGAAGTTAGGATAAGCAATCGCGAGCGCAGCAAAATCCTCACCCGCATGGGAAGCCAGAGCTGCCTCATCTATCTGACCTGAATCCGGCAGCCAGGGTACCGCAACCAATTCGATTTTTTGGTTGCGAACAATATTCTGTACGGCACTTTCATAACTCGGATGAAGGTTACCGGCGATCAGCACGCGCCTCGATTTTGAACTTCTGTTTGCCCGAACCGCCATCAACACCGCTTCTGCCAAGGCGGATGCACCGTCATAAACCGATGCGTTGGCGACATCCATACCCGTGAGTCGCGTCATCATGGTCTGAAATTCATAAATTAGCTGAAGGGTGCCCTGACTCGCCTCTGCTTGATACGGCGTGTAGGCTGTCATAAATTCGCCCCTGGAAACCAGATCCCATACCGCAGCAGGAATATGATGTTGGTAAGCTCCAGCCCCGAGAAACGACAAGCTCACCTCATCCTGCCTGGCGCGCTCAGACATCAAACGAACCAATGCCATTTCAGATATGGCTTCCGGGGTGTTGTTTAGCACCCCTGCCCTTAAGTCCGGGGGAATCTCATCAAACAATGTTTCGATCGACTCAACGCCAATCGCATCAAGCATGATCTGTTCATCTTGTGTCGTGTGCGGCACAAAGGGCATGGAATTACCTCATCTTGGATGGCCGCTACGCGACCCGATATTACCTGGTGTTCTTCTCTCGCTAGATCTCTCTAGCTTTTAATGTTCTTCGGCTTCGCAGAAATCCTGGTAGGCACTCATGTCTAACAGGTCTTTTAACTCTCCAAGATCATTTGGTTTCAGTTTAAAAAACCAGCCATCCTCATAGGGAGATTCATTTACCGTCTCGGGCGAATCTTCCAGGGCAGTATTTACAGCGATAATGGTGCCAGAGAGTGGTGCATAAATATCGGACGCCGCTTTAACGGATTCAACCACTCCGGCTTCACCGTTTGCCTTAACCTCCGCGTCTACCTCTGGTAGTTCAACATACACCACGTCGCCCAATGCATCTTGAGCATGGTCAGAGATACCGACCGTAACAGTGCCATCATCTTCTACCCGGGCCCATTCGTGACTCTTGGCGTAACGCAGCTCTCCAGGAAACTCGCTCATTCCATCTTCCTCATACTTGTCATGTTTAGTTGTGAATGTTGATCAATCAGCGCCTTAAGACAGCTGGTAAACCTGTTTGCCATTTCGCGCAAATGGCGGCGCTACCCGTTGCACGGGCAATCGTTTATTACGAATCTCAACTTCCAATGGGCCTGCACCAACATTAATTCTTGCAAGTGCAATGGAATGGGAAAGCGTTGGTGAGTATGCGCCGCTGGTGATTTCGCCAACCCGCTGATCTCCTGCAAATATCGGATAGTGGCCACGAAGGACACCTTTTTCTAGCATCACAAGCCCAACCAATTCCTGTTCGACCCTCGCCGCAAGGAGCGCTTCTTTGCCGATAAAATCGTGATCATCCGCCATCACAACCGTAGAACCCATATTGGATTCAAAGGGATTTACGCTTTCATCCATATCACTTCCGTAGAGATTCATGCCCGCCTCTAAACGCAGCGTATCCCTCGCACCAAGACCAACAGCCGCCACACCCGCCTGGCGAATGGCCTGCCATAAAGCAACAGCCTCTTCACCGGGCAATATTATTTCCACGCCTTTTTCTCCGGTATAGCCCGTTCTGGCAATAAACCACCCATCGGAAAACCTGCCAACAAAAGGCTTGAGTTCGGCAATGAGTTTTGCTCTTTCCGCTGTCACAAGGGTTTTAACTAAATCAAGTGAATCTGGCCCCTGAACCGCGAGAATCGCCAACTCTGGGCGCTCGGTCAGTACACAATCAAATCCCGTGGCCTGCTTTTCCATCCAGGCCAGGTCTTTCTCCCGAGTTGCACAATTGACCACAACCCGATATCCATCTTCGGTAAGGTAAACAATTAGATCATCTAGAATTCCGCCACTTTCGGTAAGCATGGCGGAGTACAGCGCCTTTCCAGGGGTCGTCAACTTCTCCACATCGTTTGCAAGCAAGTGTCGAAGAAATCCTTTACTACCTTCACCCGCAACGTCTACAACGGTCATATGGGAGACATCACATACGCCCGCTGCCCGTCGAATAGCATGATGCTCTTCGATCTGAGAACCATAATGGATGGGCATGTCCCAACCGCCAAAATCAACTAGCTTGGCGTTATCTGCGAGGTGTGCTTCATAAAGCGGCGTTCTTAAGCCCATAGGGTTCCCGCATTGCAGTGATTAACAAGGGCCGCATTCTATCTTTTTCACGCTTTAGGGGACAGTGACTTGAGTTCACGCGGCTGCTGAATTTTGTTTGGGTCAGCTCGCAAATTTCATCATCAAGGACTTCAGCGGACCGTTTTGATTCAACATACGCATGCCGTGGTTACGCAGCCAGCCAATAGCTGGAGATTCGCTACCGTATAGCCGCTTCAAAGTTTCCATCGCCGCCGCGACTGCTAAATTATGAGGTTGTCGGGTCACCGCGAAGCGCCTCAACACCGCAATATCTCCAGGCTGCTGGCCGCTCAACCTGGCTTGTTTTATTTCAAGCGCCAATGCTTCAGCATCCGCTAAACCCAAATTTGCGCCCTGCCCCGCCAGCGGATGAATGGTGTGGGCTGCATCTCCAACCAGGGCAACTCCAGCACTTACGTAACGGTAGGCGTGTTGCTGTTTAAGGGGGAAGGAAAATCGTCGATCTACCCCAGTCACCTCTCCCAGCTCACTTTCCGACACCTCCGAGAGAGCGCAACAGAACGACTCCGAATCCAGCGCCATTAGCTTATCTGCTTCCCGGTGGGACCAGACGATAGAACAAAGGTTCGCATCCGCCAGGGGTAAAAACGCCAGGGGGCCATTCACGGTGAACCATTGTCGAGGAATATTGCCGTGGGGTCTGGTCGTTTGAATTGTGGTGACCACCGCTGTCTGATCATAGGCCCAACCGGCGGTTTGTAGTCCTTTGAGTTCTCGCACCCTGGAGTTCCCGCCATCTGCACCCACCAGCAAACTGCAGCTTAGAACGTTATTGTTGTCCAGGGTGACGAGTGAGCCGGCTTCGGCTTCGGCTTCGGCTTCGGCTTCGGCTTCGGAAATTTCCTCGACCTTATGGTCGAATAGCAACTCGATGTTTTCAAATTCTTCCAGCCGTTTATAAAGTGCGGTCACCACAAGGTGGTTTTCGATTACCATTCCAAGCTGTGGTACCCCAATGTCCTCGGCGCTAAATCTGATTTCTCCTGTGCCTTCTCCGTCCTTCACCTGCATGTGAGAAAAAATGGCATGCCGACCCAGAGTCGTAAACACCTCACATCGCTCAAGCAAGCCGATAGATGCCGAGTTCAGCACACTTACCCTGGGCGCATATCCAGAGGTTAACCCGTGGCCGGTAAGCATTGCAGCACTTTGCTCTCGGTTTGGGCCTGGGTTTTGGCTCTGATCTGCACTTTGCGATTTTGGTGCAGTTCCAGCATCAATCAGCGCAATCGTATAATGGCTTGTTGCAAGGAGATTCGCCAACATCAAGCCGACCAGTCCGCCCCCGCAGATCACAATATCGTAGCGAGTTTCCATCAGCTAGCCAGCGCCGGATTGTGTTCGGCCATGTAGGATTCAATCTCATCGATTGTTTTAGGAATGCCCTTTGTCAGAACATCGTGGCCTTTTTGTGTCACCAAAACATTATCTTCAATTCGTATCCCAATACCTCTAAAACGAGCAGGCACATCAAGACCTTCCTCAATATAGATGCCCGGCTCAACGGTCATCACCATACCAGGCTCGAACTCTCTCCAGGTTTCATCAACCTGATACTCACCCACATCGTGCACGTCCAAACCCAACCAGTGTCCGGTCTTGTGCATATAGAACTTCTTATAGGCTTCTTGCTCGATAACATCTTCCAGCTCACCCTCAAGTAAACCAAGGGCCAGCAAGCCTGCGGAAATCACCCGAACCGCCGCCTGGTGGGGTTGATCCCAGTGGTTACCTGGCTTGATCGCCTCAATGGCGGCGAGCTGCGCCGCCAACACAATCTCATAGAGGGATTTTTGTACTTTGCTGAACTTGCCGTTGGCGGGGAATGTCCGGGTCACGTCTGCCGCGTAATACTCATACTCGCAGCCAGCGTCGACGAGAACCAAATCACCCTTTCGAATCTGATCCTCATTGGTAATGTAGTGCAGGATACAACCGTTGTTTCCAGCTCCCACAATAGAAGGGTACGCCGGGGACCGAGCGCCACCCATTACAAAGGTATGGTGCAGATCTGCTTCCAGTTGATATTCCGCCTGCCCCGGCTCAACTGTCTCGAGCAATCGCCTGTGGGCCCGTTCGGTAATATCCGACGCTCGCCGCATCACTTCGATTTCCGCTTTGCTTTTAAATAATCTGAGTTCATGTAGATATCGGTCTAACTGCACAAATTCTCCCGGTGGGCGCGTACCGGATTGTTTATTGTTGCTAATGCCGTTAACCCATCCAATCACCCGGGTATCAAACTCCCGCTGATTACCCATGGAATAATATAGCTTCGAACGCCCCTCTATCATGCCGGGCAAAATATCGTCCATATCCGCTATCGGGAATGCATCGTCAATTCCAAACAATTGCATCGCCCGTTCGGGGCCGGTGATTTTCCCGTGCCACTGCTCCATGCTCGGGTCCCGTTCTCGGCAGAACAATATACACTCACCATGTTCCCGGCCTGGCACCAGGACAATCACCGACTCTGGCTCATCAAATCCCGTTAAGTAATGAAAATCACTATCCTGCCGAAAGGGGTAATCTACATCACTATTTCTAGCCACGATGTTGGCGCTCGGCAGGATGGCGATACTTTTATCTTCCATCATCGCCATCATCTCTTTTCGACGTGAGGCGTATTCTCTGTGGGTAATTCGAGGTTTTGGGGCCATTAGTGAACTGCCTTTGTTGCGCAGTCGGTAAAAACCATCACGGCTCCAATGCGCACATATTCAGTAATTTCTATCAGATCAGATTCATTCTCTTCGTCTTCAGGGATATCATCATCCACCTGGGAAATCTGGGCGAAGTCGTGCAGGAGTTCCTTTACCTCGTCACTCAGTTCCGCGTCCTGAAATCGACCCGTAAGACCGAATCCTGAAAGGAACCCTCGACACCAGTCACTCAGTGCAACCCGTTGATTATTAATGCCTTCCGCCTCATCTGGCAAGAGTATTTGAAAACCAAATTCCGTGTCACTTAAGCCTGCTTGTACCGCAACGGCGGTACCGGCACTCACATCCCCGAGGGAACCTTCGAGGGGAATTTCAAAGGCTTCTGCAAAAGCCTCAGAAGCACTATTCCAGACGGTTCCAGAGGCAACCCAGCCAGTTATAAAGCCGTGCACTTCCGATGCCGAAACCTTTGAGTTGAGGGTCTCGAGTTGAATCTTAAGATTCGATAAGTCTGTTGCCATTGGCTCCCCCCAAAAATCGCATATCTTACGCTATTTACGGATGTTTGACCTCGAAGGAAGTGTGCCATTATAGTAGCCGCCAATACTCGTGACGGCCGCTCAACCTTGGAAATACAAAAACTCGAAGCCAAGATCGATGAACTGATTAGCCTTTGTGATGAACTCGAGCGCAAACAGGCCAATTTGGAACAGGACCGGGACAACTGGCTTACTGAACGTACTCGGCTGTTAGAAAAAAATGAACTCGCGAAGAACAAGGTCGAAGCCATGATCATGCGCCTCAAAGCGCTGGAGCAGGAATAGATGACCGAATCAAAAACAGTCACCGTGTCGATTCTAGATAAGAGCTATCAGGTTAGCTGCAAGCCAGAAGAAGTTACAGCGCTTCGACAGTCTGCAGACTATCTAGATGGAAAAATGCGAGAAGTCAAAACCAACGCGGGGGTGCTGGGCCTCGACCGAATCGCAGTGATGGCAGCCCTCAATATCGCGAATGAATACCTCTCGGAAGCGAGCAAAGGTAAAGACTCAATCGAGAGCAAAAATCGCGATATTGAACAGCTAATGGGTAAAGTAGATAGCGCCATAGGTCGGCTGAAGAACCGAAATGGATAAATTGTCTCCCGACTCGGTTTGAATCGGTTATAATTAGGTTGTTCCCTGGATTGCTCGCGAGTCGATATGTCCTCGACCCTTTAAGCGATAACCAGGAGGTCTTTTATCTGGGTAGATGTGCATGTCCGTTCACGCGGAACGCCTAAAACTCGTTAGAGGCCACCGCCTTGAACCGTTGGGTTCAAGGGCCTATCAGAACAGCGGCAATTTGGGGACCTTATTTAGAAATGACGCCTAGCCAGCAAACACTGCGGCGCCAGCTTAGACAGAGACGACAATTGTTGTCGCGGTCATCCCAGCATCGAGCTAGTTTTCTAGTCGCTCAACACCTGAAGCACTATTTA
>TARA_R110002072_G_scaffold122941_4_pt1 | contig 22207 bp, 17 predicted proteins | sample TARA_R110002072 | Tara Oceans TARA_R110002072 (sample SAMEA4397118) | marine metagenome | biome: Polar Biome; feature: [SRF] surface water layer (ENVO:00010504); material: water (ENVO:00002006), including particulate matter (ENVO:01000060) such as... | depth 5 m | reverse complement strand
CGGCCCGCCGACCCGGACAACGACGTGCAGGGATCTCCGAGTCCCTGGTCGCGCGCTCGCTGCACCCGTCCTTGGTCGCCGAGTTCGCCAAACAACAGAGCTTCGTCCACGAGCATGCGTTGATGATGGCGTTGGCGCGGCTCGGTCCTGTCGAGGGTGGCACCGATCTGGTGCCGCTCTTCACGCGTCGCCTCTTCACGGGCAACGCTTGGGTACGCGAAGGTGCCGTCGTCGCGCTTGGCGTGCTGGGTACAGGGGACGCGGCCATCGCGCTCTCCGAACTGGTGCAGGACACGACCAACGGTCGTGCCTACGTCGCCAAGCGTTCGGTGCCGACGCGCCTGCGCAGCCTGGCAGCGGAGTCCCTGGGACTCTGCGCAGCCCGCTGCTCGGACGTGGGTCCGCTTCAGCTCGCGATCCATCACCTGGAGCCGATCCTCGTCGACCGCAAGGCGGACACCGATCTGCGCGTGGCCAGTGCCGTGGGGCTGGCGATCGCGGCGAAGCCCCTGGTCGCTCGCCCGCTGGAGGATCAAGTCGACTTCGACGGCCTGACGGTCTCGGTCCTCGAACTGTTCACCGAGCGCAGGCTCGATCATGCCCTGGAAGCCCAGCTGCCGATCGTCCTGGGCCGCTGCGCACAGCACGTGACGTCCGTGCGCCGTGAACAGACGGCCTTCGAACTGGTTCGCTTGCTCGATCCGAAGAGCCGGACGCGCACCGAGACGCGTCGTGCGGCGACCGTGGCCCTGGGCAGCGTCGGAGACAGCGACGAGGACACTCTCGATCGCCGCATCCGTCGCACCTTGATGCTTGCGCTCGACGATCGCGACCGCGGGGTCCGTTCGCTCGCACCGATCGCCTTGGGCCAGGTGGGTTCCCGGGCCGGAACCGGAGCGGGGCATGCCCGTGCAGGCGTCGGGGATGCGACCGGGATGTTGATGGATGCACTTCGGACCTCCAAGGCGCTCGACCAACCCTGGATCGGATTGGGCATGGGCGTGCTCGGGAATCGCTTGCGCGAGGACCACTTGGCCGTCGATCCGCATGCGCAGACGGAGATCACGAACCTGGTGGGCAAGGTCAAGGTGATCGAGCGCACCGGTACCGTGGCGTTGGCTGCGGGCCTCGTGCGAGCGCCGGAGTCGGCTGCGGTCATCCGTTATCGCTACGGCAAGATGCATGCGTTCGGATGGCGCGGTCGCATGACCACCGCGCTCGGAATGTTGGGTGATGCGAGCTTCCTCAAGGAGATGCGCGTCGGAACCAAAGAGGGTCACCACGATCCCGAATGGATGGAGGGTGCCGCCATCGGCCGCGCGCTCCTGGGTGACGAAACGGTCGTCCCCGATCTCTTGGTGACGTATGACTCGTGCCATTGCACGACCAGTCGCTATGCCACGACACGCGCCCTCGCCTGGGTGGGGGACGTGCGCGCTGTAGGGACGTTGCTCGAAGTGGCGCTCGATCCGGACCTGGCGGCCTGGGATCGTGCGTACGCTGCCGAGGCTCTGGGGTGGATCGCCGATCGGGATCCGCGCCCCTGGAAGAGTTGGTTGACCTCGGACCTCGTGCACCCCGCGACTCCGGTGACGCTCACCGATCCGACGGGTGGAACGGGATTGTTCGAGCACCTCTGAGGTCTCGGGCGTAGTCCCCGATGGCGTGCGGCGCGTCCGCCACGCTCTTCCAGCGCAGGTCAACGGCCACTCAGTAGCGAAGCTGCTGGGTGGCCGTTGGCGTTCGTGGATGGGTCGGGAGGAAGGTGCTGCAGCTGTGTGCTGCCTACTCCTTCCATGGAAGAAGGCGCAGCAACTACGTACCGCCTACTCCATCCATGGAAGAAGGCGCACCAACTACGTACCGCCTACTCCATCCATAGAAGAAGGCGCTACTACGTAGCGCCTTCTGGGGGGCCTCTCATAAGCCCAGTCCGGGTCGGTTAGCGGGGTCCTCTCCCATCCCGCAGGTTGACCGTCGTCCGAGCGTTCGTTCCTTGCGGAGCAGACGTTCGTCGAGGCGACCGTCGTCGCCGAGCGACCCGAAGGTCACGAAGGCAGTTGAACACCACTTGGCAGGGATCACAAGTCCGTTTCGCGTTCGCGCCGTTTACCGATTGGTAATACCGCGTTCTCGCTGTCGCCGAAGGATGCCGCGACGTTCCTCGTCGTTCGCCTTAAGGGCAATTCCGAAGTGGAGGTTGGCCTCTCCGAACTTCGTGCGTCTTCTCCGGTCGTGTCAGACGAGGGCGAGGACCCACGCGATGACCAGTGGGAGCGCGACCGTTGCGGCGAGGACGTGTTGTGCGCGGGAGTGGATGCGGTCGGGAAGTCGCAGCCATGCGCACGTCGCACCGAACACGGAGCCGACCAGGAAACCGAAGACGTGAGCCCCGATGTCGACGCGATCTGGCGAGCCCTCGCCGCCGCCCATGCCCAGGAACCCGAGCAGGACGGCGCCGCCGAGGACCGGACCCAAGCTGCGCAACGTGCGTATGCCCGGCGAGTCTCGGCGTAGCGCCTCGAACGCACTCATCAACCCCACGATCCCGAACACCGCGGTCGACGCTCCGACCGAGCGGAACTCGGGGTCACGGAACACGACGTTCAACGCGTTGCCGAACGCGCCCGACAGGAGCGCACCCCACCAGACGAGGCCGGGTCCGAGACTCTGGCTGGCGACGAGCGCGAACAGGACGCCGAACAGCAGATTGCCCGCCAGGTGCGAGAGGTCCACGTGCAAGGTCAAGGCCGTCACCGTGCGCCACACCTCGCCGTCGCGCACGAGGTCCCCGGCGACGCGGCCGGGCGTCCACCAATCCGTGCCCAGCAGGCCCTTCTGCCCGATCGGGTACATCAGAATCATCAGGGCTGCATACGCGACCGTCTCGCGGCGACCCGAGGAGCGATGCGCTCCCTGGACCTTGGGCGGCGGCCAGCCCTTGTTCTCCTCGTCGTAGCCGACCAGCTCGGCGTGGGCGCGCTCGAAGATCTCGGCAGGGACGAACAGGCGCCAGAAGCCCTCGTGCTGGAGGACCTGGCTGGGCAGGCCGACGGCGCGCAGGACGAGCGCGCGTTCTTGGCAGGGTCGTTTGCGTGGATGCGCGTAGACCTCGAGGGGAGGTTCGGGGAACACGGGGCCGACCCTAGGCCGAGCGCCCGGCGATCTCCACCGCTCGATCCGTCAAGTTCCGCGGACCGTCGCGATTCGAGTCGTCCGAGGGACGTTCAGGCCGTGTGCCCGGTGGACTCCACGCCTCGTCACGCCCTTGCACTTCGCAGGTCCGGAGCAGCCTGGCGGCTCACCCGATGCGCAGGCCGCACTCGGGGCACATGACGGATCCCTTCGGAATCGTCCCCATGCATGCCGGGCAACTGGCCTGATCGGCGTCGAGGTCGATCACGCAGTCCGCGGCGTCGAGCTCGACCTGGGACATGCCCGCGCGTTCGGCGGCGACCATGACTCCAGCAGCATCTCTCGCTTGATGACTCGCGACCACGAGCCAGAGCTTGGAGCCTCATTTGTTCAGGTCCTCGCCGGGCGGTTGCACGATCTCGGCACCGATCCCGTTCGAGGTGAGCAGCTTCTGGGTCGACTTCAGGGCCCCGTGGGAGCCCTTGGCGATGATGGTGGTTTCGTCGTTCACGAGGAGAAGGGTAGCCGCTCTCCATTTCGATGCCAGTCCCAGGTTCCAGAGCTGACTCAATCCGGTCGCGCTGCATCGAGTCGAGGCCGAGGACCCTGCCACCCGCGACACCCTGGCGCTCTGCCGTACTCTGTAGGGGTGCGCCCCGTCCTCCTCACTCTGCTCGTCCTCGTCGCCTGGGGTCTGCTCGGTTGCAGCCCGGCGCCGAACCCGCCCGGACTGCGCGTGGACGAAGTGGGGACCAGGCAGCGATCTGCGCTCGAGGACCTGCGCCGGCCCGAGGTCGTGCGGACGCTCGATCCCGCCCGTGCGGTCGTGACCGCCAAGACGCAAGCGGTCGTGGACGGACGACTGCGACTCGGTGGATCGGGAGCGCGCTCGATCGAGTTCGCCATCGACATCGATCCGAGCACGTTCGACAGCGTGATCCTGGAGGTCGCTTCCGCATCGCGCGACACGGTCGTCGTCGGCCTGGTGCGGGACGGCGACGTGTTGCACGGCACGCCCTCCGAACGAATCGACGAACATGCGCCGGAGCGTCTCGTGCTGACGTTGCAGCCCGAGAACCTGGTCGGTGGTCCGATCGACGCGGTCCGCATCGCGTTCACCGGGCAAGCGGAGTGGAACGAGCTCGGCGGCGTGCAGCTGGTGCGTTCGACGCAAGCGGCTCACTTCGATCCGGGAGCGCACGTGGCCACGGTCGGCCGTGAAACGCGCCAGGCGATCCCGTTGTTCGCGGGTCACGGCCGTTCGTTGCGTCTGGGCGCCTCCGAGGACTTCCGCGTGACGCTCAGCTTGGGCGTGCCGGGCGGTCGACCGATGCCGGCCGATGCGCGCTTGGTCGGGGACGACCTGCCGGACGCGTTGCGCGAGCTGGACCTCGGCCAGCTCGCTCCCGATGCGTGGACGCGGATCTTCGAATGCGACGCCGACGCGACGTTCGACGTGCGGCTCGAGTCCGCGACGTCCACCGCTGCGATCGCGCTGGCTTGGGAGGAGGTCGAATTGCGGCCGACCCCGCCGCGCGTCCTGTTGATCACGTCCGACACGCACCGCGGCGACTACCTGGGCCTCGCCGGCGATGGCGTCGACGTGCGCACTCCCGCGATCGACGCGTTGATCGAACGCGGCACGATCTTCACGGACTGTTGGGCGACGACGCACATCACCAATCCGTCGCACGTCGCGATCATGACGGGCGTGCATCCGCGCGACACCGGCGTGCTGAACAATCGCACGCCGCTGCTGCCGAAGGCGCTGACGCTCGCCGAGATCTTTCGCGATGCCGGCTTCCTGACGATGGCCGCGGTCAGCGCGAGCCACCTGGCGCCCGAGCGCTCGGGCCTGCATCAAGGCTTCGATCGCTACGCGGCGCCGCACGCGGACGAGTCGGACAGCTTCGACGCGCCCGAGCGCATGCTGCGCTGGCTCGACGACGTGCCCGACGACCGTCCCGTGTTCGCGTGGCTGCATCTGTTCGACGCGCACGCGCCGTACCGACCTCCGGCCGATGCGTTCGCGGGCTACTGGCCCGAGGACATCGACCCCAAACGTGCCGAGCTCGCCGTGCCGCGTCGCGTGCCGGGTTGGGCCATGGGCGTCCGCGATCTGAACTACCTCGAAGCGCAGTACCGCGGCGAGGTCACGCGCGTGGACCAACGCCTGGCGCCCGTGCTCGTGCATCCGGCGTTCGCGAACGCGACGATCGCGCTGACGGCGGATCATGGGGAACACCTCGGAGTCGACGATGGGTGGTTCGATCACCGTCACCTGGATCGTGCGACGTTGCGCGTGCCGATGATCTTCGCGGGACCCGATGTCCCGGTCGGAGCACGGATCGATGGTCCGTACATGAACTCGGATCTCGGTGCACGTCTCCTGGAATGGTCCGGAGTGGTCGCGGAGCAGTTCCCGAAGGGTGCCGGAACGTTCCCACTCAGACCTGGTCCAGCATTCCGCGTGGGCGAGGAGTTCACGCGGTTCGGTTTGGCGCGCAATGGCGAAGCTGCTTCCGGCGAGTTCGCCGGCTGGCTCGGCGTGCTGCATCTCTGCGACGAGGGCGTGCGCCCGGGCGACCTGAGTCGCCGCCGACATCAGTTCGAGTTGTTCGACCTGAAGGCCGATCCCGAAGCCGCGACCGACGTGTCCGAGGCGAACCCCGAACGCTCCAAGGAACTCCGCGCCAAGATCGTGGAATGGCTCGGCGACGCGCGACCCAAGGATTGGGGTGGAAGCGAGCTGTCGGGCGCAGCGCTCGAAGCTGAATTGGCAGGCATGGGCTACAGCGGCGCCGACGACGCGCCCGAGTCGTACGACCCCGCGTGTACCTGCACCGAATGCGCGCGCTGGTAGCGACGCGGAGGACGTTCGCGGCGTATCGACGGCGTAGGACCTCGACGTCCCTCGGGTTCGTGCGCCCCAACGACGGTGCAGATCGGTAGCCTCTTCGGGAACCCGAATCCTCCGGACCTCCCATGCGCTTCCTTCTGCTCCTGCTCGTTCTCCCGGCCCTGATGGGCTTCCGTCTCCTCACGCCCCAGGACGTCTCCACCGATGTCTGGTGGGACGCCGACGTCGAGACCTCGATCGCACGTGCCGGTGAGGCGCGTAGCTCCTGGGCCGCGATCCTGGACGCCGTGTCGACCGAGCACCGCGCGGACCTGGCGCATCTGTTGCGCTCGATGCCGGAAGCCGATGTGACCAGCCTCGACCCGGCGCAGGTCCTCGAGAACGTCCAGCTCGCGCACGTCGCCAAGGCCCGCGCGGCCTGGGGTGCTGCGCTGCCCGAGGACGTGTTCCAGGAGTTCGTGCTGCCGTACGCCAACGTCACCGAGCCGCGCGACCCGTGGCGCGCCGAGTTCACCGAGCGCTGGTGGCCCGTCGTGAAGGACGCGACGACGCCGGCGGCCGCTGCGAAGACGTTGAACGAGACGATCTTCAGCGAGCTCGGCGTGAAGTACTCGACGGCGCGCAAGCGTGCCGACCAGAGCCCGAAAGAGTCGATCGAACAAGGTCTCGCCTCGTGCACCGGCCTGTCCATCCTGCTGAGCAACGCCTGCCGCTCGGTCGGCGTGCCCGCGCGCCTCGTCGGCACACCCAGCTGGGTCGACAAGCAGGGCAACCACACGTGGGTCGAGATCTGGAGCGAGGGCGAGTGGCACTTCGTCGGCGCGGCCGAGCCCGATCCCAAGGGACTCGACCACGGTTGGTTCGAAGCGGATGCCAAGCGCGCGATCGCCGGCGATCCGCTGCACGCGATCTTCGCGGTCGGTTGGAGCGCGACCCAGACGCCGTTCGCGTTGCCCTGGGCACCGGACCGACCCGTGCCCGGCATCGACGTGACGGCGCGCTACCAGGACGAAACTCCGCCCGTCGCCGAGGAGGCGAAGCCCACGACGACCCGCTTCCGTTTCGACGCGTTCGACATCCCGAAGGGGGTGCGAGTCGCTATCGGTTTGCGAGTGAGTGTCAACGGCGTCAAGGGTGTGCACTTCGAGGGCACGACCAAGGGGGCCGACAAGGACACCAACGACATCCTCGAATGCGAGGTGCCGCGCGGCGCCACGCTGGCCCTGCAGATCGACACGCCTGAGGGTTGGTCTTTCCCGTGGGTCACCCAGGTCCCCGAGGACGTCGACGTCTTCTACGACAGCCAGGACGTCTGGTCCTGGCCCGGGTTCGTGTCCGGCGAGGATCCGAAGTTGGTGATGAAGGAGTGGTTCGAGAAACGCGAGAGCGGCGAGAAACTGCCCTTCTTGAACATCTTCGGGGGGCGCGGCGAGGCGGGCCTTCTGCCCTGCGTGGTGTGGGGGTACGAGCACGCCGACATTCGCGCGCGGCACAAGGCGGCGTTCGACGTCAACAAGGCCTTCGCTCCGGAGCGACTCTCGCCCTACACGGTCAAGACGGTCGGCAAGCGTCCGGCGGACGGCTGGGGCCTCGTCATCGCGATGCACGGTGGGGGCGGTGCGGCAAAGGAGGTCAACGACTCCCAGTGGGAGCACATGCAGGTCTACTACAAGGATCACCCCGAGCACGGCGGCTACAAGTACGTCGCCTTGCGCGCTCCGAACAACGAGTGGAACGGCGTCTACGACGACAAGATCAGCCCGCTCATCGAGAACTTGGTCCAGCAGTTCGTGCGCTTCGGCGACGTCGATTCGGACCGCGTTCACCTGATCGGGTACAGCCATGGCGGTTACGGCGCCTTCGTGATCGGCACGAAGATACCGTGGCGCTTCGCGACGATTCACTCCAGCGCCGCGGCGCCGACCGGTGGTGAGACCGCCGGCGAGAACCTGCGCACGACGCGCTTCACGTACATGGTGGGCGAGAACGACACCGCTTACGGACGTCGCGAACGTTGCGAAGCCTTCGCCGAAGAGATCCAGACTCTGAAGGGCGGCCGCGAGGACATCTATCCCGTCGACTTCCTGTTCGAACCGGGGCACGGGCACGGCGGACTGCCGGACCGGGACCTCCTGGAGACGCAGTTGCAGACGTCGCGCACCACCGTCCCCAAAGAGATCACGTGGACGATGACGGACGACGTGCTGAAGGAGTTCTCGTGGATCAGCGTCGACGAGCCCGAGGAGGGCAAGCGCGTCGACGTGAGGGTCGACGGCCAGGAGATCCACGTCACCGGGGACGTGAGGCGCGTCACGCTGTGGATCGATTCCCGCGTCGTCGACGTGACGCAGCCGTTCCAGGTCATCGCCGCGGGGCGGACGTTCGACGTCGTGGCGACCCAGCGTGCGGACGATTATGCCGAGAGTCTGTGGCGCAAGGGCGACCCGAAACTCAGCTTCCAGTTCCGGATGGACGTCGCGTTGCGACGTTGAGGACCTGGCGAGCCGAGGTCAGAACGACTCGGAGGCGAGTGCCCGGACCGCGACCCTCACCGTGGACGGCAACGGCAGCGCGTCGACCGCATCGCGGATCGATTCGAGCTGAGCTTCACGATCCTCCTGCCCCTCGAGCCGCACCAGGATTCGTACGACCGCGTTGCGTCCGACGTTCACCCGCGGACGGGCGACCTCGGTCTCGGTGGCTTTCGTGACGCTCGTGAGGGGCACACTCGCTCCATCCGGGGTCCGTACCCGAATCGAGTCGAACGGGAGCAGCTGCCCGTGCTCGTCCTGGAACAGGATGGACGGAAGGTCGCGCGGGGTCAGGCCGAGCGAGCGTCCGGCATCGTTCAGCTGCAGGTCGAGCTCGTTGTGGATCTTCGGAACGGATTGGGGCCAGACGTACACCGCGGGAAGGTCGTTCACCGCTTGAGCGATGCCTTGGGCTTCGCGGGCCAGCGTCAGGTCGTCGGCTCCTCCGAGGTCGATCCAGACGGTGCGTTCGAAGCTGTCGATCCGCGTGGCGTCGGCCTTCTCGCGCTCGGCCTCGGTGGGACGCAGCCAGTGCACCAGCAGTCTCTCGGTCGTGCCCAGCTCGACGGCGCGTTGGAGGACCTGGTCCCAATCCGTGTCGGTCGTGTGCACGACCTGGACGACTCCGATCGGACTCTGTCGGTGGACGTGGGCGGAGTCGACGAACTCGTGGTGGGCCCGACAGACGTCCCCGAGCCGGATCAGGTGATCCTCGTGCGTGCGGACGACGAAGGCCTCGAGGTCCTCGAGGTCGAGGCGCAAACCCAAGGCGCGTCGGACCGCGCCATCGATCTCGTCCACCGTGAGTCCGTACGCGTCGAGCCTGTCGGGACCCGTCTCGACGGTGGTTCGTTCGAAACGAGCCCCCGACGCATGGGCGAAGCGCACGCCCGGGACCTCGGCGAGCGAGCGGGCGATCGCGGTCAACGACACGTTCGCGGTACGGGTCGGTTCGAACACGAGGGTTCGCACGAGCGGGCTGGGTTCGATGTCGAAACCGATGTCCGCGTGCGTGGTCGTGTGCCAACGGCCCGCGTGATCGCGAACGACGCGGGGGCGTTGCTCCGCGATCTGATTGCAGATTGCCGCGATCGAGGTCCACACGGTTCGATGCCTGGCATCGACGACGAGGCGCCATTCGAGGTCGCTGCCGTCCAGGGCCGAGGTGACGTCGTGGACACCTGGGATCTCGAGCAGGTCTCGATTCACTCGGGCGATCTCGCGCTGTCCGTCCCGCTCGATGAGGACGCGTTCCACGGACGTGAGTCCACCGATGTGAACCTGGACCACGGACGGGGTCGTGTCCGATCTGGACTCGGAGCCGCAACCGGCCAACGACGTGGCGAACACCAGCAGCGTGGCCAACAACAAGCAGGGCGAGAGCCGGAGGCGATGGGTCATCGGATGGGAGAGAGGCGAGAGCCTCAGCTGTTCACAGGCGCTTCCGAGGACTCGAGCTTGACCTCGTGCTTCGCCACGAGCGGTCCGAGCGTCAGCATGAACACGATCGTCAGGATCGGCATGCCGAAGACCTTGAAGTTGGTCCACATGTCGGTCGAGACCGTGCGCCACAGCACCTCGTTCAGGCCCGCCAGGAACACGAACCAGAGCACGAGGCGCGCGGTCATCTTGCGCCAACCCTCCTCGGTGATCGCGATCGCCTCACCGAGCACCGCTTTGACGTAGTACGTCCCGCGCAGCAGTCCGAAGCCGAGGATGCCCGCGAAGATCGCGTTCACGATCGTCGGCTTCTGCTTGATGAACTGCTCGTCGGCGAGCCACAGGGTCAGGCCGCCCATGATCAGCGCGAACACCGCCGTGATCAGCGGCACGGTGGGCCAGCGACCCTCCATCTTGCGCGACACGATCACCGACACGGTCAGCGCCGCCATCAACGCGATCGTCCCGTACCACAGGCCGTCGAGTCCCTTGGGATCGATGTTCTTGGTGACTTTCTGCGCACCGAAGAAGATGACCAGCGGTCCGAATTCGAGGACCGGGCGCAGCCACTTGGGCGATGCGTTCGTGGGGGATTCGGACATCGGTCTATTCGTCGGCGAGGCGCGCGGCCAGGTCCTGAAGCGCTGGATCGGATTCCTCCACGAGCACATCGCGGAGCAGCCCGCGTTCTCGGTCGGAGAGATGGCGGATCATGTCTGCCCATGCGCCCTCGTTCCATTCAAACAGGTCCAGAATCTCCTGGCCCGTGAATCGGGTCTCGTGACTGACGAGAAAGGTCGTAGAGTGGTCGGAGGCTCGGTCGATTGGATCAGGGAAGTCCGGTCCACTTGGGTGCAGGGTTGTCGAGTAGTACGACGAGCCCTGGCTCATCGCGTAGCCATTCTTGAGGTCGGGGCTCGTCGATGCGCTGACCGTGATGTTCCGTGATCCAAGTGTTGCGGTCGCTCGCGGTGAACCCTGGTTCGAAGCGTGACGGGGATCGTGAGCATTCCAGCCGTGGGCTCGCAGTGTTTCGAGATAATCCGCCATCCATGCGTTCGGGTCGCCTGTGACCTCGACCTGCCAGAGCGTCTCTTCATGCCGCAGCCATGCGCCTTGGCTGTACAGGTGCAACCGAGTCGCCACCTCACCGAATGCGGGGAGGTCCGTAGGCGGAGTCGCCGCATCCTGGATCCAGTCGAGACTCGGTGATGGGTGCCGAGGTAGATGTTCATCGGCCCACGCAAGGCGAGCGCCAATGTCGAGGGCTCCGGCGATCTTGGTGCCGATCTCGACACGACGTGCGCTTTGCGTCATGAATCCGAATGCCCGGGTCGAGCACTCGAGCCTGGACAGCAACGCGAACGGGACATCCGAGCCGTCCAGGGAGCTGGTTGCCAAGCTAGGGCGACGCCCCGCTGCAACCGTGACGCTTGCTCCGAAACGTCCGAATCCGGGAAGGATGAAGCTGCTCGATTCTTCGAGCTCGAGCACGATGTAGAGATCCGGGGGCCGGCGAACTTCGAGCGCCAATTCGTCGTGTCCGAAGTAGGCCACTTCATGCAAGGCGGATTCTTCGAGGAGAGACTGTTGAAGAGCCACGCCGACGGCCCGCGTGATGTCCGAATTCGACGTGTTCAAGATCCAGACCCGTTCACATCGCCAGGCGCCCGAGTCGGGGCTCGTCATGCTCGCCGTTCTTTCACGGGTCGACGTCGAAGTCATCGCGAGGTGCAGCGCGAACTCGGAGGCCGCGTCCCCCTCGTACCTCCATTCGCCTTTCGCATCCCGCGTGATCACGATCGCCTCGTCGTCGTAGTCACCGATGGGGACGTACGTCAGGAACAGAAGCAAGCCGAGGACGATCAGGCAGATGCGTTTGCGCGTCATGAGCCCGCATCCTACGCCCGCGGGACGTCTCCATTCGAGCCTGGAGCCTGGAACTCCACCCCAAGGTGGACGCAGGTCGATGAATCCAGGATGCGCTCCAAGTCGCCCACGATCCCGATGACCTCGCCCGCCATCGATCCGCGCGAAGCGGAGGAGTGGTTCCAGCGATTGGACCCCGACGCCCAGGACGTCGTGCGCAACCGATGGGTCGTGCAGGACGCGCAGTGGGACGAGGTCTCGAACCATGCGCGCTACGGTCTGGGTCGGACGATCTGCGAGGGTTGGCTGGTTCTGACCTGTGTCCAGTTCGCGATGTGCCTCGTGCTCGGCGGGTTCCTGAAGCACTTCACGGGCGGGCTGACCGTCGGCATGTTGCTGCAGAACCTGGGTTGGGCGAGCTTGGTCGGGATGTTGCTCGGCGCGTTCTGGGGCGTGAGCAGGTGCGGCGAGATGACGGTCATGATCTCGGCCGGGATCGTCGGCACCGTGTTGCAGATCGTGCTGATCCAATCCGGGCTCATGCTGATCCCGGCGATCTTCGGAGCTCCGGTCCTGGCGATGGGCGCGGCGCGATTGGTCGGCTTCCAACGAGGCGCGCCGCTCGACTGAGCGGCGCGTGTGGAACGGACTCGGATGTCGCGTCGACCCTAGCCGGCGTCGCGATGCTCGGTCACATCGTCGGACTCGGACTGGGCATGCATCGCGCGACGCAACAGGTCGCCCAGGTTGGTGCCGTGCTCGGTCTCGCACAGTTCGCCGGCCAGCGCGTCGAGGTCCTCGACCATCGTCGCCTCGTCGTGCGCGAGTGCGCGGCCCGAGCGGTGCAACAGGGACAGGCTCAAACGCTCGGCCTCGACGTCGATCGACAGGATGCGCACGGTCACCTTGTCGCCACGCGCCACGCCGGCGCGTCCGGCCTTGCCGCCCGGAAGCTGGCTGTCGTGGACCAGTCCGACGACGCCCGGTTCGACGCGCACGAAGATGCCGAAGGCTGCGATGCGGATCGCCGTGCCCTCGACCAGCTGGCCCTCGTAGGCGGAGCGCTCGAGTGCGTTCCAGGGGTTCTCGGTCAGCTGCTTCATGCCCAATGAGATGCGCTTGCCGTCCGCGCGGACCGACAGGACGCGCGTTTCGACGGTCTCGCCGACGCGGAAGAGCGTCGTCGGGTCGTCGATCCGCTCGTGCGCCATGTTCGACACGTGGATCATGCCCAAGCGGCCGCGCGTGAGTTGCACGAACGCGCCGTACGGCTCGATGCGGGTGATGCGTCCGTTGACGCGATCGCCCGGCACCATGTGGATGCGCGTGCCGCGTTGCTCCTTCTCGCGTTGCAGCACCGTCTTGCGGCTGACGATCACGCGCTGGTGGCGCGTGTCGATCTCGATGACCTCGACGGTCAGCGTCTTGCCGATGAGCGGCTTGACGTCGTGCCCGCGCGGGATGCCGCATTGGGAACGGGGCATCCAGGCGTGCAGCGCGCCGACCTTGAGCTGGAAGTTCTCGTCGTGCAGTCGCAGGACGCGCGCGGAGACGAGGCTGCCGACCTCCATCTCCTCCCAGCTGGCCATGCTGCGTCGTTCGGCGAGCGCCAGGCACCACAGGCTCTCCTCGCGGCCGCGCAGCGTGAACGAGAACGTGTCGCCCTCTTCAGGCGCTTCGTCGAATTCGCGAACGCTGATCACACCCTGACGGTTCGGTCCCAGCTCGACGAAGACATCGTCGCCATGCACCGACAAGACCATGCCGCGCACCACTTCGAGGGTGTGCGATCCGTGTTCCTTGGCAAGCTCGTGACGGGGGTCGCGGCGCATAGCGGGGCTCCATGGGTTGGGGGTGTGAAATGGACAAGGGGCGAAGTGCCATCTAGTGCCTGGGATCTTCCCGGCGCGTGGCCGGGATCCAGCCCGCACGATGGATGGCGGTCCGATAGCGCAGCTCTTCGGCTTCGAGCACGCGACCGATGGTCGTGTAGTTGAACGCCGAGTGGACCAGCCCGTAGGCGAGTTCCTCGGCCTGGATCGGTCGCAGGCGCGCGGCGGTCTGGGCGGCTCCGACGAGGCGCAGACCCAACGCGGCCACCCGTTCCAGCATGGCGGCGAGAGCCACGGACCAGGGCTGTGATCCCAGCCCCGAACCCTCGAGTCTCGGGGCTCGGCAGATCGTCCAGGGGATGCCGCTCGATGTCACCATGTTCTCCACTTGCCAGCGGGTGCGCTGCACGTACCCGCGTGAATCAGGGGATGCTCCCCTGATCGACAAGTACACCAGCCGGGGCCGGGGTTCCAGGGCCGAGGCCGCTTCGATCCCGACCTGGGCCAGGGAGAGGTCCACAGGGGGCGTTGCTCCACCCTGGTTATCGGCCGATTCCGCCCCGGCCGTTCGCGTGCCGTGCAGGAAAAAAACGTGGGTCGGAGCCGCCGTGGTCATGGCTTTCCCCAATTCCGTTGCGGTCCAGGGGCAGACCACGACCTCGGCACCCCATTCGCGGAAGCGTGCTTCCCACGTCTTCAGGTCGGGGGAATCGGGCCGGATGTGGGCGGTCACCTGGGCCCCTGGGCGCACCTCGCGCAGCAGTTCGCGCACCGTGGCTCGACCGACGTGTCCGGTGGCGCCGAGCACGAAGCTCTTGGGTGGGGTTTCGGTGAGGAAGGGGACCACGACGTGGGAGGGGAGCGGTCGGCTCCGGTTCGCCGAGGTTAGCGGATCGGACGCGTCGGTTCCGCCTCCTCGGCCTTGCCGCTCAACCGGCCAGTCCCGATGCTGTCGCCCATGGCAGACCCCTGGTTGACCTGGACCGTCGTTCCCGCGGTCGGCGCGCTCATCGGCTACGGCACGAACCGTCTCGCGGTGCGCATGATTTTTCGCCCGCTGCAGCCGCGCCGCGTACTGGGCCTGCGGATCCAGGGCCTGGTCGGGCGACGCCAGCCGGACCTGGCCGAGGCCATCGGCCGCGTGGTCGGTGGGCACCTGGTGCGGCACGAGGACCTCGTGCGGGCGCTCGGCAGCCTGGACCTGCGCTCCATCGTCGACAGCGCCCTGTCCAAAGGGCTCGAGCCGCGCATCGCCGAGTTGCGCGCCCTTCCGATGGTCGGTGGGTTCCTGACCGACGAGCGCGTCGGGGATCTGCGGCGTCGGTTCGTCGACGGGATCCTCGAGGACACGGACGGCCTGGTCGGCGTGTTCGAGAAGGCCCTGGAGTCGGGTCTCGACGTCGAGCGACTCGTGCGCGAGAAGGTCGCCGAGTTCGAGGTCGAGAAGCTCGAAGCGCTGGTGCTCGAGGTCGCCGCCCGCGAACTGCGTTCGATCGAACTGCTCGGTGCCGTGCTCGGCGGGCTCATCGGCCTGCTGCAGGCGGGACTCCTGACCTGGATCTGAACGGTCGTTCGGCGCAGGCCGGACGGAGCGCCGCACCGGGGGCGCTGCGGAATCGCCAGGACTCTTACGAGGGACGCGGCTTGGCGCTAGGGGAAGCGGATGCCGATTCGTAAATTGGGTGCGTCGATGACTCTCCCCGCCCGCTTCCTTCGCTGGACCGGCCTGGCTCTGATCCTGAGCTGCGCCGGTTGCGCCGACGATCCTGAACCCTCGCAACCCGCCGACCCGAATTCGGGCCAACCGGCGAACGTCGCGCTCGAGGTCGAGATCCCCGTGCCCGGGCGCAAGGTCCGTGGACCGTTCACTCTGGAGGCCCTGTCCGAGGCCGTGGGCGAAGGCCTCGCGGGCTTCGGCGACAAGATCTTCGTGCGCGACTTCGACGGAGCCGCGGCGTTCTTCACGCCCGGTTTCCTCGGCCACGACCTGTTCGCTCCGGCCTCCGGAATCGTCGAGAACCTGCCCCTCGACGCACGCCGCATCGACGTGGACCTCGCGAAGGTCCGCACCCTGCGTCGCGGTCCCTGGGTCGAGCAACTGGCCAAGCGCGCAGGTCCGTGGCAACGCGTCGACCTGTCCCACTGGCGCGTTCTCGAAGCCGAGTTCGAACGGGGTCGCGGGCAGGAGCCGATCACCTGGGGACGCCTCGTGCTGAAGGGGCATGTCGTGGGCATCGCGTCCTCCGGCGCGCGCGTGTCGTTGGAACGCACGTGCGCCGTGATCGCGCGTCGCAGCAACAAGGCCGCGCCGTGGTTGGTGGACCGGCTGCAGATCCTGGGCGGCTTCGACCTGTACCGCACGCAGCCCGGGTTCATCGACGTCTCGCGCTCGAGCGGCGTGGCGCACGAAGGCATTCGCTATGGCCAACCTGGCAACGACAGTGATGGCTGGAACGGCGTGGCCGTCGGCGATGTCGATGGCGACGGGCGTTGGGACATCTTCGTGCCGGGATCGACGCGCAACTTCCTCTACCGCGCGGTGGGGGACGGCACGTTCGTCGAGGAAGCCGAGGAGCGCGGACTGCTGGGTCAAGGTGGTGGGACCGGAGCCCTGTTCCTGGACTACGACCGCGACGGCGACAGCGACCTGATCGTGGCGCACGTCGGTTGGGGCAAGCAAGAGGGTCGTACGCCGCGCGCCTGGCGCAACGACGGCAGCGGCCGGTTCACCGACGTGACCCAGGACCTCGGCCTCGCGGGGATTCGGCACGCGACCTACTCGATGGCCGCGTTCGATGCGGACGGGGACGGCTGGACCGACCTCTTCCTCTGCGGCTACGGCGTGATGGGGATCGAGCGCAACGATTCCTGGCGGGAGGCGACCAACGGCGAGCCCGACATCTTGCTGCGCAACGATCCCGGCGTCGGGTTCGTGGACGTCACGGCCAAGAGCGGGATCCAGGACCACAGCTGGGGCTACTCCGCGGCCGCCGCCGACATCGACCGCGACGGGGACCAGGACCTGGTCGTGGCCAACACGTTCGGCACGTCCCAGGTCTGGCGCAACAAGGGCGATGGCTCCTTCGAATCCGCCGGTAAGGCCATGGGGATGGAGCGGCGCGGGATGAGCGTGGGGGTACGCTTCGGCGACCTCGACGCGGACGGGCTGCTGGACGTCTTCCTGACCGGCTCGCACTCGCCGACCGCCGTGCGCATGTTCGAGCGTTACTCCGGCACCGACAAGCGCCAGCTCGACGAGATCGCCGGCCTCAAGGACGGCAACGTGTTGTATCGCGGACGTCCGGACGGCTCGCTCGAGCGTGTCGATCATGCGCTGGGCGCGTCGCACTCGGGCTGGGCCTGGGGCAGCGCGCTCGTCGACCTGGATCAAGACGGCCTGACCGACGTCGTCTGCGCCAACGGGTTCGTGACGGGGGACCTGGCCGCCGACACATGAAGCGCACACTGGCGCCACGTGGTGGCGCAAGAACTTGGACTGGGCGCCCCGGGCGAACACGAACACATCGCGGTCGAGGAGATCGCGGTCAATCCGTGGACACGCGAGATGTTCCGATCGGGACTCTCGTTCAACGGCAACGAGCGCAACAAGATCTTCCTGGGATCCCCGGAGGGCGAGCTCGTCGACCTGTCGGACGTGTTGGGCGCCGATTCGCCGCTGGACGGTCGCGCGTTGGTCGCAGCGGACTTCGACGACGACGGCGACGCGGACCTGTTCATCCACAACATCCAGCGCGAGCGGCACGTGTTGCTGCGCAACGACCTGGGACGTCCCGGTCGATCGATCTCGGTTCGCTTGCGGGGGCGGTCCGGGAACGACGAGGCGATCGGCGCCCAGGTCCTGGCCCGGAGCGCGTCGAGCGCGAACGTCCAGATCCTCGCGCGCGGTGCCGGATTCGCGACCTGCGACGCACCCGAACTGCTCTTCGGAGCGGGGACCAACACCGAGCTCGAGCTCTCGGTCCTGTGGCCCGGTTCGACCGAGTTCGCGTCGTTCGGCAAGGTTCCGGCCGGCGCACGCGTCGTCCTGGTCCAGGGCGAGAGCGAGCCGCGCGACCGCGAGGTCGTGGAGACGCAGCTCTCCGGTCCCTGGCCGGCCGGGCTGAAGCTGGGTCCTGGCGAGGTCGTTCCGATCCTCCAGCTCGAGTCCGCCGCGGGGGTCGTCGAGGCGATCGACCCCTCCGAGCTCGGAGTCGGCGAAGAGCTGCACCTGCACTTCTGGGCGAGCTATTGCCGACCCTGCGTGCGCCACCTGCCCGACATGGCGAAGGGCAAGCCCGCCGGCATCCGCGTCGTGCCCATCTCGCTCGACGCACCCAAGGATCGGTACAAGGCCGAGGACCTGCTCCGCCGCGCCGGGGTCACCCTGGCCTCGCGTTACGTCGCATTGGCGGACGAGCACAGCCTGACCGGCGTCGACCAATTGGTGGATTTCCTACGACTTCCCATTCCGACGACGATCGTGCTGGGTCCGGGCGGACGAGTGCTGCGCGTGCAGTCCGGGGCGCCGTCTCAAGCGAATCCCGAAGCCGGTCGATAGGCAGTTCGGATCCCTCCGTCCGTTCTGGGCCGGGACTTCCGATCAGCACCGAGCTTGATAGGCTCTGCCCCCGTTCTCCGAACCCCAGACCGAATCCCATGCTCCGCTCGACGACGCTCGCCCTGGTTACGCTGACCGTTCTTTCCGCCTGTTCCGGGCCGAAGGGGGACCCGTTGCAGAACGTTGCGGCGGACATCAACGCGACCTTGTACGCCGGTGAGGATCGCATCTCGCCGGGCGATCAGCTGGAGCTGCGCTTCTCGTCCGGACCCGAGTTGAACCAGATCGTCAACGTGCAGGCCGATGGTCAGGCGACGTTCATCGACATCGGTTCGATCGAGGCCGCAGGGCTCCTGCCCGAAGAGCTGCGCACGACCCTGCTGGAGCAGTACCAAGCGGCGCGCGAGCGGGTGAGCGACCTGGTCGTGGTCGTCGTGACCCAGGCGCCCAAGAGCTTCCACGTGATGGGCGAGGTCGCGGACGCCGGTACGTTCGCCCTGGACACCGACGGGCAGGTCTCGATCCTCGAGGCGCTCTCGATGGCCGGTGGTCACCTGAAGAACACGTCGTGGCTCGGCAACACGTTGCTCGTTCGATACGACCCGGAGACGAAAGAACAACGCTCCTGGGTGCTGGACTTCCGTGAAGAGCAGTGGGGTGGACCCCAACCGATCTGGATCCAGCAGCACGACATTCTGTTCATCCCCAACACGCGCATCGACCATGTGGGGATCTTCCTGGACATGTGGATCAAGCGCATGATCCCGTGGCCCAACATCGTCGTTCCTGGCGGCGTTTGATCGGGGCTGCGGTATCGTCCGCACTCCCGTAGGATCAGGAATCCAAGCATGAGCGACCCCAGACACGACGGCCTCGAGGACGAGGAACAAGGTTCCCCCTTCGATCTGAAGGTGCTGCTGCTCTACGGAGCCGCGCGCTCGCGCTGGATCATCATCGCTTGCATCCTGCTCGGCAGCGCAGGCGGCCTGTTCATGGCCGCCGGCATGCCGAACGTCTACAAGTCGAAGGCGTACCTGCAGTACAAGCCGGGTGATCTCGAACAGGCCAACGCGGACGACGCGGCCGGCATCGACGACCGCATCATGAACGTGCCCGGCGTCCTGGACGAGATCACGCTGCTGGACGACCTGATCGTGTACACCGAGGTCGCGCGCGAACTCAAGCCGTCGTTCGTGCTGAAGACCCCGGATCCGACGGCGGGGGACTCGACCGGCACGCCGCTCAAGGGCGTGCTGATGCACTCGCTGCAGAAGTACCTGATCGACCTGAAGTCCAGTGACAAGCCGATCCGCGACGACCTCGAATCGAACGTCGTCAAGGCCGCCGAGCACCTGCGCAAGCACACCGAGATCGGCGTGCAGCGCAATTCGTACGTGCTCGAGGTGACGCACGAGGCGTACACGCCCGAGGATGCACGGGACTCGCTCGAGGCCGTGGTCGTGGCCTTCATCAATCGGCACAACGCGTACTACTCCCCGGCGTCGGGTGATGTGAAGAAGCGTCTCGATGAAGCGAAGGAAATATGGCGTGACCGTCAGGACAAGTACAACAGTCATAAGGACACGATTTGCCAGATCGACGACTTGGGAAGAGAGAAAGAGGTCAGCCAGGCTGATCGCCTGAACCTCATCAAGTCGATCAATGGACACGAGGTGACGATCGCTCAGCTCGAAAACAAGATCCCGACCCTCGAGAAGGAGCTGGCAGCCTTGGACGAATTCTCGGTCGTGGTCGTGCAGCCCGAAGTCCTGAACGAGGATTGGGAACTCGCGAACTTGGAGTATCAGGATGCCGTTCGGGCGATCACTGCGATCGAACTCGGCGGCACCATCGCCCTCACCTCCGAGAAGGCAGATCTCATCAAGGGTTGGGAGAAGAAACGAGATTCCGCCAAAGAGAAGCGAGAGGGTCAGAAGCGGATGATCCCCGAAGGCGATCCTATCGAGACGAAGACGCCCAACCTGGCGTTCGCGGAAACTCAACTGCAGCTCAGCGTCGCTCGCGCAGACCTCGAGGGCTTGCGAGGTGAGATCGAGAAGGAAAAATCGCAACTGGTCGAGGTCAACAAGATCCTTGAGAAGGTGCGGACGTGCCTCGCCGATCACAGTGAGTTCGACAGCGATATCGCTCGACTCGATGAGGAGATCCAGCAGCTCAGCGAGCAGTACCAGGCCGAACTCAAGATGGAGTTCACCCGCGAAGAGGGGGAGTCAAACCTCAAGGTCATGAGCCAGCCGACGCTCCCGGTCGAGAAGTCCGGCCCCGAGCGCATGAAGCTCATGGTCGGTGGAGTCGGCGGAGGCTTCCTGCTCGGCCTGTTCCTCGCCGTGCTGCGCCAATTGCTCGAACGCCGGGTGCGCTACAAGGAAACGCTCGAGAAGATGCTCGAGGTCCCCGTCCTGGCCGTCGTGCCCGAACACCGTGCCCTGCGCCACCTGCGCCCCGATGGATCGTCCGCTGCTTGATCCGATGACACGTTCGCGCGCCACCCGTTCGACCCTTCCCTTCGAGGAATTGATCTCGTCCATTCCTGGCTTGGATCCAGGTCTGTGGAGCGCGATCAGCGCGTTCGGCAAGGGCCGCAAGTCCACCCGCGTGCTCTTCACCGGCACGCAGCCCGGCGACGGCGTCACCGTGGCGGCGACCGCGGCGGCCCTCGGCCTCGCGCGACACCTCCGCGTCACCACGGCGTACGTCGAGACCGACCTGGAGCGCCCGGCGGTCAAGGGCTACCTCGGCATGCCCAGCACCGCGGGCCTGTCCGACCTGCTGGACGGCGAGTCCAGCTTCGACGAGGCCGTGAGCGACGTCCCCGGCTGTCCGGACCTGATCGTGCTCGGCGCCGGTCGCGCGCGCCGTGCGATCCCCGGCGAGTTCGCCAGCGACATCGCCGAGGGCATCCTGGGCCGCATCGTCAGCCCCAGCCAGTTCACGATCATCGACGGCCCGCCGATCGCGAGCCATCCCCAGATGCTGTCGCTCCTGCGGCACGTCGATGCGGCGGTGCTGGTCGTCCGCGCACGGACCTCGATGAAGTCCGAACTCGCCCGGGCCAAGGCGGTGCTCGATCAAGCTCGCGTGCCCGTGATCGGCAGCGTGCTGAACCGCTTCAAGCCGGATCACCCCTGGGTGAATCCCGCCTGATCCGCGTGGCCCGACCACCGATCGAGGCTCAGACCGCGGTCAGCTCGGCGTCGACGCCCAGACGCTCGAGGTCCGCGCCGATCTCGTTCAGGTAGACCGGGTTCATCGCGATCACGCGATCCGGCTTGCGCGCGGCGAGCGCGTCGGGAGCAACGATCTCGTGACCGGTTCCGGCCACGAACTGTCCGTGCTTGTCCGGGTTGATGTCGACGACGCAGTCGACCAGGTCGCCCAGGCCGAGCGTCGTCAGGAAGCCCGTCGCCTTCGAGCCCGAACCCCAGAGCGCGACGCGTTCGTTCGCCTGGCGCGCGTCCTCGAGGACGGCGTGCCAGCGCGCGAGGCTGGCCGCGCAGGCCTCGCGAAACGCGTCGACGGCCGACGTGATGCGTGCCAGGTCGTCCGGTGCGGAGGTCGCAGCCGCCGCGCCTCGGTTCGGGGTGGCGAAGAGGTGCAAGTACTGATCGCCGTACACCGTGCTCACCGCATCGACGTCGAACCCGTTCGCGGCGAACAGTCGCGCCAGCGAGCCCGCCGTGAAGTAGCTGGTGTGTTCGTAGTACACGTCCCAGAACGCGCCCTCGTCGAGGATGCGCAACGTGTCGGGGACCTCGACGAAGACACGCGACCGCGCGTGCGACTCGAGGTTCGCGCGCCAGAGCGCGGCGACGGATCCGACGTCGGGCAGGTGCTCGAGCGTGTGCCGGCACGCCAGCAGGTCGGTGGGGAGTGTCGCGTGTTCGGGGCCGTAGCACGCCGTCTCGAACGTGAGCCCGCGTCCGGCCGTGCGGTCGACGCGACCGGCGGTGCTGCTGGGGTC
>TARA_R110002072_G_scaffold85068_3_pt1 | contig 22219 bp, 11 predicted proteins | sample TARA_R110002072 | Tara Oceans TARA_R110002072 (sample SAMEA4397118) | marine metagenome | biome: Polar Biome; feature: [SRF] surface water layer (ENVO:00010504); material: water (ENVO:00002006), including particulate matter (ENVO:01000060) such as... | depth 5 m | reverse complement strand
GTCAGATACTTTGTCAGCAGATACTCTTCTAACTATTTCGTTACCCGCGGTAGCGCCTCTAACTAAAGTTTTTTCACGATCAATTTCTTGACCAATCCATTCTGGGTATGGTATAAATTTTGGATCAAACACGTCTTGAACAACATTTTTACCTCCTACGTTAACAGTTATTTTTTCTCTACTACCGTCTTTGTTTAATCTAAAAGCACCTCCAACGGATTTTTCAATAGCTATAGGTATACCTCCTTTAACAACTTTTCCATTATCCTTACCCATTAAAAAAGTGGTAGTCATGTTCTCTATAATAGCTTTTTTGTGCTTTATTAAATTACTTTTATAAGAGCCATCTTTAAGATTACCTAATCTTGCTATAACTAACTTGGGTATTGCGCCTGCATCTCCAACAACTTTTCCAATTTCGTTTTTCATCTCTCGTATTAAAGGAGGTGATGAATTGTTTTTACCAGCTGCGTCTGTTATTTTAGACTTCAATTTGCTAACTATAATTGTAAGCTTTTCGGTTATAGCTTTTATTGTGAAGCTAGGGACGATATTGCTTTTAGTTAGCGGTACATATTTGCTTTTTTCACCCTCTTGTGCTTCTAATTCTTCTCTAGATGTAACATTCTTTGCTTTATCTAGCCCTACACCGGATCCAGCAGCTGCTTCTTTTTTCCCTTTAATTAAAGCTTCTTTAACTCTATTTCTTATACCGTATGGACCAGCTATAATGTAACCTCCAAGACTTTTGTTTGCCGCTAAAGGATCATAGTTCATTATATTTTTTATAAACTGCGGGCTAATAACATATTTAATAAAATCATCTAGATTTTTACCATAAATATTGTCTAGCTTAACAATACCGTAACCTGCTGCAATCTTTACTATCAAAGGATTTAACATACCCTTGTTAATTTTTTCTACAACCTTTCCTGCTATAGTTTCTGCATACACTTTTTTAGTAGTGCCTTTAGGTACCATTTCATCAAATTGATCACCTAAGGGTTTTTTATTCTTTTTAGAATCAGTTTTAGTTTTAGTTTTATCTTTTTCTTTTGGTTTAGCTGCTTCTTTTTTCTTAGCTGCTTTAATTTTAAACTCTAGGTTTTGTACAATAGCATCAAACTCTTCGGGATCTTCGTAATCAAATTCATTTTCTTTTACAGTAGCTAACTCTTGAGTAAACAAAGTGACAGACTTGCTATTTCCCTCTTTTTTTGATTTATTAACAGCGTTTAAAACTTGACTGCTAAAATTACCAGATCTAAGATCAGCATTACGATTTAACAAATAGTCTAGTGCTTTTTTAGGGGTAGATACGTCTGCACTCTTTTTAAATTTTCTTGTAAAATAACTTTCTTTTTTTCTAGAAGATTCTAAGTCAAAAGTGTTTTCAAAACTAAAAAGAATTTCTTGCAGGTGGTTAGTATATTCATCCTTGAACGTATCTGAAGTAGCTTCCCAGTTAGTTAATTTTCCGTTTTTGTCAAAATATTTAGCATCACCGCTTAAATCAGAATCCACATCAATGCCATTGGCATCTTTTCCTGTTCTACCAAGCAAAGTTTGCATAGTCGCAGAGTGAGCCGCCTCTAAATCTTTATTAGCGCTTACTTCTGTATATAAGTTATTTCTATACTCTTTTGCTTGAGGTGAAGAAAATAAAGCATCATCGGAAGCATGCGTTATTTCATGAATTTCTACTGATCCTACAAAAATATCCCCGTTTTCTAAGTTTTTTTGATTTATTTCGCTTTCGTTAGTTACTAAAAACCTAGGACCATCCTTAGTTTCAATCATTACACCGTTAAAGTCCGAATCACGTATAGTATCCTCTATTTTCTTCTGCTGATCTAAATTTAAATTGTATTCGCTTAATCCCAAAATATTGCCTTTGTCGTCTTCTTTTGTAGGGTCTATTTTTATTAATTGAATGTCTGTTTGTTTTGCAAACTCATCCGCTCTTTTTCTACTTATAGTTTTTGTTGTAGCAGCTGTTGATACCTGAAAAAGCCTGTTTGCGCCTATTCTAAAATATTCTTTTTCTTTGTCTTTTTTTGTTAAAAGCTTACCTTTGCTAGCGCCGTCTGTATATGTTATTGACTCTACTCTATCACGAGTATTGTCATTATTTTTAGCTTCATTTACATAACCGTTTACAGTAGCTCTTCTTATTTCTTCAAGAATGAGCGCTAGCTTTCCTCTTTGGTCTGCTGATCTATATTTTTTGCTTATTTTGCTTTTATTTGATTTTTGTGACCATCTATTTTTTATTTTTTCCCCTTCTTCCCCTAAGTTTTCTTCAACAATAGAATAATCAATGTTTTGTTTTATTGATTCTTGTGAATCTTGTATTTGTTTTAAATCTTGTAAAAAACCATCAGCTTGGTTACCCTTGCCTGCTCTTTTTAATGAAGCAACATGGTTATTTATTTTTTGATCTACAGCTTTTTTTGTGTCCCCAGATTTAACTCCCGCATCAGCTAGTCTTTGTTGTTTAAAAAACTCTAACCCAATTAATCTTCTGTGATTCCCTCCGCTTAAAGCCAGAGCATCTATTTCAATACCCGCTACAACAAATCCAAGATCTTTGGTTTCCTGCACTAGCTGAGCTCTTAAATTTTCTTTAACAACAGAACTTAAGTTAGGATCTTTTAAACTATTCGTTATATCAGTTATACGATTAATTGGCAACCTTAAGTTTTCTTCGTGTTTTTTCGTTAACGCATTAGTCATTAAAGAGTTGTACACTATAGAAGGTGTGTTCATACCCCCTGTTGTAATCAAAGCCGTAACTAATGTATCATCTAGTTCACTTAAGTCAAAATCCCTGCCTAAAATAGCGCTATCTAAAGCAACATCCCCAATAAGTATTGTACCCTCTTCCGCTAGCTCACTTAAAGCTCTTTTACCCCATTCTTTGCTTGCAATACCAAATTTTTCTAGTGCTGTTCTTTCAAAAAAACTTAGCACATTTACGCTTGACCCACCTAAAGCAACATTTTTAGTACCCTGTTTTACAGCTAAATCCTTAATAACTTTTTGGGCATTGACATTTGTACCAGCAACATAAGAAACACCAGCTTCAATAAGACCGGTTCCCCAAGAAGATAATAATATTTGATTATCTGACAGGTCACCCATAGCAATAATTTCATTAAGGCCTGCTTGTCCGTTTTGATACTCTAAATTTGAAATTAATTTATTATCATAAAGATTTTTTAGCTCCTTTATCCTCTCTTCAGCATCTTCTTTATTGTCAACTAAAATGTTTAAATTTCTACTTTTTTGAGCACCTGAAGAAAGCCCAAATTCACCACTGACCGCTAAACGAGACAGCCAAGGGGCGGCTTTTAAACCTGCACCTAAATAACTAGTACCCATTGCTAAAGCAATATTTACACTTTGTTGAGAGCTTGTTCTTGTTGCAAAAAACCCAAATCTACCCTGATCTAAAGCTTGTTTATAGGTTAACTGGGTTTCATAAGCGCTTTGCCTATTGTCAAGCATTTTCTGCTCTTCTATAGCTTTTTCTTTAGAAACTTTGCCTCCAAATGCTGTAGGTAAAGCTAAATAAGTTCCATAAAGAGCTGTAGAAATGTCATTTTTAATTATTTCCCCAGGGTTGTAAGTTTTAGAAGCTAAGCTTAGTATTTGTTTCGGTGTTACACCTGGTTTGCTACTTTTGTTTTTATGTTTTAAATAATCAGAATTTAATGAAGCAATTGCCAATTCTTGTTCATCTGAAAATTGAGAGTATGTTTTTTGTATTTTTTGCCACTTTGAAAAAAGTTTTTTAGCAGCTTCTTTGTCGGTTGCTTTAGAATCGTCCCATGTAAATTTTATGCCTGTATCTTTCGATGCTTCCATTGAGTAACCTACGTTGATTCCTTTCGCTTCACCTGCTAAGTTTTTAAGCATTGAACCTAAAACGTTAGATTGAGTTTTTTGAGTTTTAGAAATAATATTAGCTCTATTTTCAAAGCTATTTTCAACATCTGCTTCATCGAGTGATTCAAGAATAGTACCTGCAGCTATAAGATTTTTTTGACCAGAAGCATCTACAATACCTTCCCATATAGTTTGGATGTTTGAATCTGAAACTCCTTTTGCATATTTTTTATACCCCTCGTTGTATATTTCTTCAAGGTGCGCTGGAGTAATTTTGTTTTTTAAAGAGTCAGAAAGACCTGATAAATTAGTGTACCTTGCATACATTTCTTTAGTAGAAACAGCTTTAGAAGGCGCGGGCATACCTAAAGGAGCACCCAACTGCTTAGAAAAAAATCCTTTAGCAATGTTAGCGTTTAAAACAGTTTTTATTTCTTTAATCTCGTCTTCACTTAAACCATAACCTTCATCTTCTAACTCTTTTGAAAGATTGTTAATAAAAGCTCCGGAAGACAAATAAGATTGTTTAGTATTATCGCTTTCTTCAACTTTTTTTAGCTCACTGGGCTTAACTTCATTAAGCTTTTCTTTTGTATCAATATAAGCAGCGTATACATTATCTTGAGTTGTTTTAAAATCATCATCAGATATATTTGTTTTAAACCAGTTTCTAGTGCTGTCAAAAGATCTTTCGGTAGAAACAAGTTTACCGTCTTTGTATATATAGTAATCATTTACCCCTGTTTCATTACCGTCCTGTCTCTCACCGCTTGCAAAAACGCCTTCAACGGTATACCCCGTACCTTTCAACCTAAAATTCAACGAGGCTGTATTTTCCTTAACAGTATTGTCGTAGTTTCTAGAAAAAAGAGACTCTTTTAATAGCACATCTTTTTTAGAAAGATCTATCTCGGTTAGCTCTTTTTTTGTAAAATCGTAATCAAAAGTCTTTTTTAACTGCTTTATTTGATTAGCAGTTTTAATTCTACCTTCCTTTGAGTCATTTTCAAAGTTTATTATAATTTTTTCTTTTGTAAAAGGGTTTGTATATACTATTTCGTCCTTAGCAAAATTGAGCCCATTGGAGGTTTCTTGAATATCAACAGTTCCTTTAAACTCTTTAGCAATAATATCTATAAACGCTTGTTCATCAATATTTGCAAGAGCATACGGATTAGTTAAATCTACACCCCCGCTAAAAGCTCGGTTAGTTTCTATAGCTATTTGATCGTTAATACTTTTTATTTCAGTATTATAATCAGATAAATCGCTACCCTCCATTCCATATTTATAATCTCCTTTAGCTTCTTTTAATTTTTTTTCTAATGCTAAAATTTCAGGAGTCTTATAGTCTTCTTCAGGCTTCGGATCTAGTGAATCCAAAGAAGTATCTACCAGCTGTGATTCCGTATCTTCTGGAATTGATAGTTCCTGACTCATCAATGCTTGCTGGCCTTCCGTAAATGGCGCTGGTTCGGTCACACGCAGAACACCCGCACCCGCTGCACTGCTTTTTGGAAAATCTACTTTTTCAGTTTCTACATTTTCTTCAGCTTCAGGCACTACGTTGCCATTTGCTTTAAACGCTTCAATTTTTTTAAAAATTTCTTCTTCTGGAAGGCCTTGCTCTACTAATATATCAATATACTCTTTTATTGTCATAAAATTTAATTTTTTAATTTTGCTAATTGTTTTTTGCGTGAGTCCTCATAAGCTTTTGCTCCTTCGCTATAGGTTCCTTTTTTATTATTCTCCTGCCATTGATTTACAAAAAATATTCTTCTTTTTTGCTTTTCTTTATTTATTTTCTTTTGAACAAAAGCTTCGTAGCCTTTTCCGTATTTATCTAATAAATAATGCTCAAGGCTAAATTTACCAGATTTACCAACGTCGGTTTTGTCTAACAAACTAAAATCGTAAGTAACTGTTTTAGCGTCTATACTTTTGCCCTCAGCATCTTCAATGTTTCCAATTGCAAATTCCAAGCTCTCCAATTTCTTACCCCCTGTAAGATCTGAGCTTAATGCGGAGCTGCCTGGTTTTGAGGTTAAATCTTTAAAACTAATTTTTGCAAAAACATTGGGAGCAAAAGTAACAGCAATTGGATCACCGCTAAATAAATTATTTTTTACATCTGTTGCACTCCCTGTTAAAGAATTTTTTATATTTAGGCTTATAGATTTTTGCATTTCACTAGGTTCTTCTATAGGATCTGGGTTTGTATTAGTAGTTTTTGAGTAGTTCCAAGTAGCTAAATTTATTTCTTGAGCCCTACCGTCTGATCCTTTAATATAACCCCTGTTAGCATTTGAAATTTTCCACAATTCCATTGCTCTGTCTTGCATCATTCTAATTTTTAAATTATCATCAAGCTCAGTAGCTACCTTAGGGTCTCTGTAGTCTCTACCTCCTATTTCTTTCTGTAGTTCTTTAGATAGAGTAAACCCTGTATCTTTAGTAAACTGATTCCATCCAGATTCAAAAAAACTTTTATCAGCGTTAGAATAAGTATTTTCTGCAAACATTACAGCATTGGTTTCTGCTGCTGTATAAAAATCGTTGTCTATATACTTACGAGTGTCAGAACCCGTTATAGTAACTGTTTCTCCATTATCTTTTTTGATTGTAACTGTTTTTTCAGTATCAGTGTTAAGCATAGGGACTCTGTTAAAACTACTATTTACACCACCTTTTGCAACACTTTGGTTTATCCTATCCTGAAGGCGGTCTTTTAATTTAAAGCTTCTATCAAGGAAAGCCTTATCCATATCCTGAGTATTTAAAAATATGTCTTCACCTCCTGAGGTCACGTAAAACCCTTCTTTAATTTTGCCATATTTATCCGCTTTAGAACCTTGTCTTATAGCGTTTGGGCTATTGTTGTTTAAATTTGTAAAATCAATACTGTTAAATTTAACTCGTTCCCCATTTTCATTTATAAAATTAGTGTTAGAAACATATGAATCATTTACTCCAGGGTCTCCAATTCTTTCAATATATTCAGATAAATTATTAAAAGTACTTTTAATATTTGCAATTTTACGAATAGAATTATCCATTCCTTGTTTATCTTTGTTTTTAAATGACACAATATATGAGTCTCTAATGCTAGTCATAACTTCAGTAGCATGATCCGTAAGTAAAGGATTGGATTTTAAATCATAACCTCCTGTCATTGGGTTTTTGTTTATTCCTTCAAAAACCTCAAAACTTGTGTCAAGTTTTATATCTTTTGCTTTTTTATTTAAATCCTCTTCTTCTTTTTGTTTTTTATTTAAAAAGTCAATCCCTGGCTTAATTCCTTTTTCAATGCCTCTTCCAAAAGCTCCGTAATCTACTATACCTTCTGTAGGATTTTGATATGCTCCTCCCGATGTTCTTGTTTGTTGTTTTGCCATATTTATTTAATTACTATCTTCCACATTAAACATGTTGAGATCCCTCCTAGCATTTGTAAAACCGGTTGTAGAAGCAGCTTTTTTAAAGCCACCCCCTGCTGCGAAACCACCAATACCACCCAATGCCTGACCAATACCTCCCATCATTTGAGATGTATATGCAGCTGACTGTTGAGAAGCATTACTTAATTGAGCGGAAATTCTATTTAATTGTTGCATTTCTCTATTCTCTGTAGCTGAAAAAACAAACTGCCTACCTTGAGCTTCAGCTTCTTGAACTCTTTGCTGTTCTTTCATTCGATTAACTTCTAACTGCTGTTGCCCTTGAGCTCTTAGTTCTGTATTTTTAGCTTCTTGCTGCTCTATGCTTGCTGAAATACCTTGCTTTGAACTTAATGCCGCCATAGCTAAAGCTGTTGCACCTCCAGCTCCTGACCCCGTGGCTCTTAAAGTGTCTAAACTACTAGCTAAAGATATATCAGTTTGTTGCGCTTGCATTTCCGCAGCTTTTGTAGCTACTTGTAAGTTTGCAAAAGGATTTGATAATTGACCGGACAAGTCTGTCACCCCTGAGAAGGGATTTGTAATTGATTGTCTATTTGCTTCTAGTCTTGCTAACTGCCCCTCTAAAGCTGATTGTCTTTCTCTAGCTCTTCTTCTAGCTGCTCCTCCAAATATAGCTTGGCCAATACCGCTACCTATTTGAACGGCTGTTCCCATTAATGTTACTGGATCCATATTTTATTAGTATAAAGATTGTTCGTAATTAAAACCTACTGAAAATAACTCAGCATGGTTTGTTTTAGTTGATTTTTTATCATTGTTTACAGGTTCGTGTTCAAACGTAGCTTCTGTAAAGAATCCCTTAATACCTGTATCTTCCAGTCCATTTACACCTGACATGTTAGTAACTTTCTCACCAGAAAAGTTCACGTACTGGTTATTGATTATTATGTGTCCATAATATTTTTTTTGCAACGGCGTAAACCCTGCGTACTGTAAAGACCCATCGTAAGCGCCAAAATACCTACCTGTAATATTACCTACTATAGGATAAGATTTATAGCTATTATCGTCGTCTCCCGGTGAAGTTAGTTCTATAACTTTCCAGTTTTTCGTTCCTTCGTAATTAACTGATTTATAGTTCTTTGATAAAGAAGGGTTTTGGTTACTAACAATAGATACAGTACTTGGGTTAAAGTTTCCGTAAAATGTATTTTTATTTTCGTTAGAATAATGCTCGTATAGGTTTCCTGTATTCCATGTGTAGAATTTACCAGCTAAACTTCCTCCAAAAGTTGGATCAAAAGTATAAAAAGAAGACCACCCGTTTACCTTATCGTCAAAAGATAAAGTTTTATAATTCGTTTGAGGCACTACAATACTATTCCCGAAAGAATCGTTTGAGTAAGTTTGATTATTGTAGTCATAATCTTTATCTAAAGACAAACTTAATATGTAGCTTTTAGAATGAATATCAAACATTCCATATGCTTTGTTTGCTTTTTTAAATTCGTCTCTAAAAAAACTACGCATACCGTATGAAGATATTTCAGTTATACCATCTCTAGACAATCTAAGTACCGCTCCTCTGCTTTTATCTGTAAAATACTTTCTAAAACCATAGACAGCAAAGCTTTCTGGATTCTTACTTATTCCATACTCCCCTAAATAAGGAACTATTTGCCCTATAACTTTTACACCTGATGTTGTTAACCCTAGTCCTTCAGCTGTAAATACAGCGTCTTTGTCTATAAGAGCAGAGCTTACTTTGTTTTCTTGAAATATTATTAAGTTAGTATCTTCGGCATATAGTTTTTGTATACTGCCATCAGAAGGATCTACCGATCTAGTTATTGGTTCAGAAGAGTTAAACTCATTTGATTGATTAGTATCTGTTCTAGAATTAAATATACCTGAATATATCATAGTATTAGGCCTGTGATTTAACGCATATTTTTCATCAGTAATATAAGCTTTTACACCATATCCCATAGAATCTTCGTTAAACCCTCCTTTTATCCTAGACTCTTCTACGTGCCAATTTGATATAAGCTCATTGCCATCTGCAAAAGCGGGTATGCCTTCTTCTTCACTAACAGGACCGTATATAACCAAATCTTGTTTTGGTTTTATTATCATAGAGTTAAAGTAAGATATGTCTATTGTATGTGCCATACTAATATTATTACAAATTTATTTGATTATTTACTAATTAACTGATATAAAGATTTATAAATTCTGAACTTCAGTGATTTTACCAGATACATCTGATTTAAAGCAACTCAGCACGGAGGCATCACTACTGCTATCAGCTAATAGCATGCCCTTCCAACTACCTTCTGTATTTATTGGAAAATTACCTTCGCTATCAGAAAAAACAAACTGTCCTAAAATAGGTAACGCGTTTGCGCTGCTACCATTATGGAAACCTTTCTTGCTTTTCATTTCATCACCTAAAACATCATTAGGATTTGTAAAATTAGAAACACCAACATTAAAAAGAAAAAGAGATGTGGTTTCTTCTTGTATCCTAAAAGTTATTGTTATAATATCACTCGGTAGCTCAGTGCCGTTAGCTAAAGGCTCTATACTCTTAGCTTTTAATTCAAATTCTGTTTCTAAGTTTCCGCTTAAATTATTACCTGAGTTCAATGTAATTTCCCCTGTATTTATATTTATTAAAAAATTATCATTAAATCCATTCACGTCACCGCTCTCCTCTACTTTTATAAACTTCAATGTATTGGTATCAGTAAGACCAGCGTCTCCGTGATTACCTGTAAATTTACCAATAACTTGACCACTATTAAAATTATCTATAGTGATACCGTCTTCTAAACTAATTGTTGGTTTTTCGTTCTTTAAATTAATTAAACCAGTTGTAATATTATTTGAACTATCGGAATAGGCTATTATATCTTGTATTAATTCAACTCCATCAAAATTAGCTTTTACTGAAATTTTAAACTCTAAACCTTCTTGATCAAAATAAAATAACTTGTTTGTTTTTATTAAAAGACCTAGTAAGCCAGGTGAAATTGCTGTTATAAAATCAGAGTTGTCGTTATTAAGAGGATCGTAAACAGAGCTCCATCCAATACCTGAAGGCGCTTTTGAACTAATATCTAATAGCTCAATAACAGCTCCGCTTTCTACTATATTTAAAGAATTAACGGCTTGTATTACAAATACACTAGAATCTTTCAATGTACTTTCAAACAGGCCTTCTCTTGCAAATTCACCGATACCGTTTGTTAATGGTTTTATTGCTATCTTACTTATACCTGAAGAAGCATTTTCTATAGAAGTGTTTAAATCACTTAGCAATCCAGCTGTAGATGTTTCGTAGAATATATCAAGATTTGACTTAAACGGTTCTGTTTCAAAAACAGCAAGTCCCCCTATTTTTATATCTCCAGTAGTAGCCGCTAGCTGCGCGGAGTCTAAGCCTAAATCTCTAGCATCTATTTTAGCTATTAAAGAACCTGCTGCGCCAAGGCCCATATCAATAGATGTTCCTAACCCTTGCTCTTCTCTAGTGCCTATAGATACAATACTCATAATATCCCCTGAGGACAATACAGATCCATGAGTAGGCGCATATACAGCTTCAATATCATCTGCTGTAGAGGAAGGCGTTACAGTATTGTAGTTTACAATTTTAGGATAAACTCTTTCTTGACTGCCACTTAATACACCTTGAGCATTTAATAGTCCTTGCTCGGAGCTGTCTTTAGGCACCTTGTTTACATTATCACCTTGTAGATTAAAAAAAGCGCTAAATCCTGATGTAAGAATCCCATTTGTATAAACATTATAGTATTCTTGCTCCTGCTGTTGCACAACTATCCTATACGAATACCACCCGTATAGATTTGTTTCGCTGTAAGCATTTCCTATTACGTCTTCAAAACGTACTCTAAGAACATCTCCCCATCCTCTTGCATCCTCTATTTCAGTTATGCCATCGAGATAATTAGACCAAAATCTAGTATTAAAAATTTTACGGTCCTTACTTGGAACTAATACAGAAGCTCTTTGCGAAGTTGTTTTATCCGAAGTAGGTATTGGAAGTATAACAGGTGATTGTCTACCGAATATATCCGAAAGAACAATACCTATTTGATATTTTCTTCTTTGTTTTACGGAATGATACTTGTACTCCTCGTATAAGTTATCAGAATCGTTGCTATCAGCTGCGTTTTTAGTTGAAAAGTTTGCTTCAAAGTTTATTTTAGAAGCACTAAGATCTCTTTTTTCAAAATAGTTTCCGTAAACAATTCGACTACCAATTATTTCTTGGGACTTTGCTTTTAAAGGTACATTGTCAAAAACTCTACTTGTTTGATTCTGCGGAAGTGTTTTAAACGGCTCAATAGAGTCATAGGTATAATTTATAATACCATCAGCAGTAACTCCGCTGTTTTCAACAGATATGACATCCACCACTCTAATCGGTAAGTCGTTGTCTATCTTACATAGTATCTGCACTTCTTCTATATCATATTCATTAAAAACATTACTAGAAGCTAATGGCATTTGTATTTTAAATACAATTTTGTTTACTGCGTTTACCATACCTCTAACCTCGGCGGTAAATACTATCATTTTAACATCTTCAGTAGTCAGCCCCCCTGAAACAACCGTACTACCCTGGTCTAGCTCTTCTTTGTATATATCCGCTAAAAAAGCAGCTTGAGTAAACGGAGCCATAACAGAGTATTCACCATCTATATACCTAAACCTATAACTGAACCTAACAAACTGGTTCCTTAAAAAATCAGAATCTACAGTTGAACTGTTGGTCATTGTAGAGCTATTGCTAGAATCTAAAAGCCTAATAGGGTAGAACGGTGCAAATTTAGCTACACTAACTCGTTGCTCACTGTTGTAAAAAGAAGAGTCTGAGTAAGCTCTAGATATGTTAATCCTCCTAGGCTGGTTGAAGTTGTCAGTAAAAAACAGCATATCGTTTAAAACGTTTATACCTGTTAGTTCGTGAGTAGTGCTAAGGTTTAAAAATAAACCTTCACATAAAATCTTTATACCTATAGCTGGATCGTAAACAGCAATAGCGCAAAACAAAGGGTTTTGTGAAGAATTTGCGGAAGCCGCCAGAGTAGGTCCATCAACGCTACCTACTAATCCAGAAAGATTAGAATTTTCGCAAGTATAATTAGTTATAAAATAAAATATCCTATTAGTCGTTTCGTCAAAAAAAGATCCTATTGTTTTAAGATTTTCATAAGATTGTTTAATAGGTAAATTTATAAGCGTATTACCTTTTATGTTTTGTATGGTACCTACGTCTTTACTCTCTGAGGTAGACACTTGTATGTTTTGAGCCGTTCTATATTCTCCGTTTGGCAACAACCTAGCATCAATGTCTTTATTCATTTTGCCTTGAAGAAACGATTTTTTATCTTCAGCCATATGCTAGTGTTTTAATTGTTTAGATTTGTTCCTCATTACCTGAGATATTTCAGATAACTTAATGTTTGACAATCTTAGTTTAGCGTTTCTAAGTGCTGCTCTTCTTTCTTTTTTATATCTTTGTACTATGTATTCCGATATGTTTCTTTTAGAAGCTAAAACATTGTAAGCTATGTGTTTATACAAAGCCTCTTCTGCCATCTTATTTATTTTCATTTCAGCATCAGTACCCAGTCCGTCAGATACATATTCTACAACTATTATCTTACCGGCTAAATCACTACTAAAAGCAAAGCTACCAGTTTTTTCGTCAATTGTAAAAAACCCGTTTATTTGTGTTGTTTCAGGAGTGGCCCCGTATCTTTGTCCAAAGTCACTTCTTAAGTAATCATTGGTTGTAAGATAAGCGCTGTCGTCAGAAGACAAATCACCTGTTACGTTTTTAGTATCAAAAGATTTCCATCTTTCTTCGGTGATTGAACTACCTTCTACTAAATCGCCATTTGAATCATATATATAGTCGTAGTTATTATCTTGTATGGGAGCCTCTGTTGGATTCGTTGTTAGTCTAGTAGGGTAAATAATTCTACGGATACCAGAGCTGTCTATGTAGCATATTTTAACATAATTAACATAGTCCTGTGGCATAGGTATGGATAGTGAAGCTCCTAATTCTACTTCCTGAAGTTTAACTGTTTTTAAAACGTCATAGCTAAATTCTTGTAATCCACGTTTTGCGTGAAATATTACATCTGATTTTGCTACTCTATCTATAAGTTTACCATCTCCGACGTAAGCCACCATGAAGTTGTCTACTATTTCTTTTATAGATGTATATTGATAACCTCCGAATACGGAAGCTTCGTAATAATCCTGACTTGTTTGTCCGCCTAATAATCCCATATTATTGTTCTTGTTGTGTTATTGTTTGTTGTTCTTGCATTGCAGACTGTATAATTAAAGGATCTTTAATTGTTATACCAAAGTATTGTAGTATGCCCAATATCAAATCCACTTCATCAGAAGGATGGAGTGTAAAGTTTACAGATTTCAATGGTAAATAATCATAAACAGGCGTACCAAAACTACTGGTGTCAACTGAAAAACTCCACTTTGGATCTTCAGGTGTACCAATATAGTACATAAGAGCTGTGGTTAATGTTGTGGGGTATACATATATGGAATCAGCACTAACATAATACATAGGAAATGTAGTAGAAGGCGCTGTTAAGGGGGAGGATAATAAAAAGCTTAATTTAGATTTATTTATTCTTTCTATTTGGGTTAAGCTATCTGAAGATGAAACATTTATAATATTGTATACTCCTGATACATTGTATGTACCGGAAGAACCGGTTGGCAAACTACCAACGCCTGATGATAAAGTTATTGTGTCTGATGCACAAAACGGATCTATCTTATCTTGTATTTTTCTAGGAATATCACCATAACCTTCAACCCCTCTTCCGCTTGATTGTTTTGTTACAGATCTATTATACTCATAGAAGGCTCTGTCTAGTAATTCTAATTGTACTACCTTAGCTATTTTATTAAAATTGTCTGGTGTTAAATAACCACTACCCTTTTTATTTATTATAGATAAAACTGTAGTATATACTTTATTTACGTCGATCGCCATATTTTTATTTTTATTATAGTAATGTAGCCACTATAGAGTAGCTACACTACTTATAATAATTACACTATTTTAACTTTTTTTCTATTGATTTAAAAATTTCTACTCCTTCATCTGTTTTTAAGTACGCTGCAAATGCGGAATACGGGTTTTCGTCAAAAGGTACAGTCATTAGTTTTTTATTGTTTGTGCCCCAGGTGAAAGTTCTTTGATCCTGAGATAATGATATAATACCCATTTCACTAGCTTTTATAGCTAAGTTTCTTAGCATTACATTATCGTCATTTACTAATTCTAAGAACAAAACTGGATTATACCTAGCAAACATGTATAAATCTCTTTTAAGTTCAGCAGAGCTCATTGTATCAACAGAAGAGCCAAGTTCGACTCTTAGTATAGCTTCAGCTTGGTCTATATCAATTGACATAGCTGTATTTAAAGCTTCCATTTCAGTTTCAATATCTACTAGATCTTCTTTTGCTTCAGCAACTTCATCTCTTTCAGTGTAAATATAATCTTTTTTAGGATGATATAAACTTAAAAGTTTTTGTAAAGGTTGATTTGTTTTAGATACGTTAAGTACACCTTCTTCAAAAATAATATGATCAAGTATCACATTACCATCCTGTTCATCTATAAAGCAAGACCTTTGGTTACTAGCATATCTTATTTCTCTATTGTAACCTGCACTTTCATCAAACCATAATAATGGTTTTCTAGGCGTAGATTTTGAAGTTAATACATAACTTAAAGGGCTCATTGCAGTTAGATAATACTGCCTATCTTTTATTTCCCAGCTTGGTTTAACTGGTTCTTTTATAGTGGTTTTAACCACTTGTTCTTTATGAGGAGCAACCTCAACTTTTTTTGCTGGTGCTTTTCTTGCAGCCATAATATGATATAATTTAATAGTTTGTAAAATGTGACAATAGCTTGTTTATATATATAGTAGTAGGCTATCGTCGTATAAAAATAAACCTAAAGGCGCCGTTAAGACGCCTATAAGTTTAAAAATAATTAAGGTATTAAGATACTGCAGGGCTAAGTGCAATTGTTGATACTGCAGTAATCTCAGGTATAATATATGATGTACCTGTAGATATGTCGTCTGCAACAACAATAAAAGACCCCTCATCTGACTGACCTTTGAAAGATGTAAGATTAGCAAAAGCTTCGACTAAACCTTGCATAGCCTCCTTGTGAGTATTTACAGCTGCAAGTGTCAAAACCACTTTATCAGTGTTAACAACGCTGCCAGCTTGACTATCTCCGCTAACGGAAATTTGTTGCTTAAAATGTAAAGCTAAAGTATCGTCTGCAGTTGGATGCATACCAACGAAACTTGATAAAGGCCAGCAAGCTGACTGAGCTGCATCATCGTCATCTCCGATTGTAGCTTGTGTTCTGAAATATAGATATTTTTCCATTTTGTTTTGTTTTTAAAATTAATATTATGATTCTTTTAGCATCACAAAGTTGTTAGCTCCTTGAACTACTAAACATCTTTCAGATAAGTAATGTACTTCCATTACGTCTTCTCCAGTATAAGAAGCAGATCCAACAGAACCAGTAACCCAAGATTTTAATCTTCTGTCGTCGGTTTGAGAAGCTCTATATCTTACATGTAAGAAAGGACGAGTCATGTTTTTACCCATTGATTGATCGTAAACAGTAGAAGTTCCTGCAGGAATTAAACATCCTGAAACATCTCCAAAACCACCTCTTGCAGCAGCGTCGTTTAAGTATTTCCAGTCTGACTTGTAGAAATCATAAGATCCTCTACGGAAAGCAGAGAAACCTAAGTTCAATGCCATGTCAGCATCGTTTTGGAATACACCAAAAGAAGCACCACCTTGATAGTTAGAGTTTAATCCAGCAACCATATCATCTAAAGTAAGAGCTAAAGAACGGTTAGTATATAACATGTTCTCCTCAATAGCACCTTGCTTATCAAGATTTTTAAGTAAAAGATCAAAGTCTCCTAAAGAAGCTAAATCTTCAAATACGTTACCTCTTGTTTCGATTGCAGAAAATAAACCTTCAGTACCTACGCTACCTACGTCTACTCCTAAACCTCCTGTTGCGTCGTGAATTGCAGAAGCAGCTGCACCTTTTACAGATTCTACCATAGAAGTTTCTAAGTATTCCTCAAAGCGTAATCTAGTTTCTCCAGCAGCTTTTAAATACCAAGAAAATCCAGTTTGTCCAGATTCATCAGTTGTTTCAACCCATCCAATTTGAGCAGTATCAGATCCAGAAATCTTAAAGTGATCTTTAATGATAATTGGTCTATTGTCAAATTTAGTAAACTCCGGCTTTAATTCACCTGACATTGTGTCAGATCCTTTTGCAAATTCAGAACCATATACAAATATGTTTAATTGCTCATTATCTACAAAACCTGCAGTAGATAAACTAGCAAATTTATAAGGTAATAAAGTAGCGTCAACAGTACCAGCGTCACTAGCAACTCCAGTAGAAGTTGAAACATAACACTGAACAGTTTTAAGACCTGTAGCAGTGTCAGTTACTAAAACAGTGTTACCTACTCTTAAAGAGTTAGTATTAGAAGATCCTAAAGATATAGTACTGTTAGCTTTTGCTTCTACTTCAATACTAGTAGCAGATCCAGCAGCTCCAGAACTTTTATATGCAATATGTAATCTATTTTGCTCAGACCAAACTACTTGATCAGATTCCATAGGCATTTCAGCGCTTACCATTTTTAAAAATCCACCAATTGTACGGTTTCCGTATCTTTCAACTTCTTCAGCGTATAATTCTGGTAAATATTGTTGTGCCCACCCTTGGCCGGCAGTGTTCGCTAAGTCTAAGTAGTTATTGTTACTTACTGTTGGACTTGGCATAGGAGTTAGTGAAAATGATCCACCTAATCCTGTAGATGTGTTAAATCCCATTTGTTTGTTTTTTTAAGTTGTTTATTTTCTTATTTTAAATTTCAACCTTGAACTATTTTCTCCACCTAACACTTTAAATTTCATTCCGCCGGCTTCTACAACTGGTTTATTAGTTCTAGCACCCATATCAATATTTTTAGAATTAATAGCAGTTTGTTTTATAGCGTCAGCTTTACCTTGCTCGTAAAAATGTGATACAATTTTATCAATATTTTTACCTGCGTATAAAGCTTTGTGATAACCTTTAGCGTCTTTCATCATATCGTTTTCATCAAGGAACTCCTTTACAAAATTAGATATGTCGCTTTGGTAATTCTTAACATCACCAGCGTTTTTCACATTATACCTATATTTTTTGTCTCCTACTTTAAAATCAAAACCTTTGAATTCTTCGTTGAAAACATTATTGGTACTTTGTTCAAATTGCTTGTACTGTTTTTGTTGAACCTCACTGGTAACAGATTGTTCTTGGTTGTACTTATTGTAAAAGTTAATAGCTTCTTGCTGCTCGGATGATAACTTAGAACCCAACTTGACTTCCTTGTAATACTCATCTTTCATACCATTAAGAAATTTCTTAGCTTTCGCAACTTCTTCTTTTAGTGTCAACTTCTTTTTTCTGATATCTCTATCATCATCTATGTCTTCATCATATGAAAAATTATCTTCAATTAGAAAATTTATTTCTTCATTGTCTAAATGACCCTTAGTTGACTTGTAATATTCTTTTAATAACGCGGTGTCATCCACGCTCGAATAGTCAGCGTTTAACCTGACGTATTCTTCAATACCCCCGCCGGTATCTTCCATAAATTTTACCAGGTTTTCTATATTTTCCGGTAAAGTTCTTTGGGGTGTAGCTTCTACTTTTTCTTCAATAACAGGTTCATTTGCTTGAACCGTAACAGGGGCGTCTCCAGTATCATGTACTTCTTCTAGTACTTTTTCTTCTTGGCTGTTTTGTTCTTTGTTGATACTTTCTTCTTTGTCACTACTTTCTTGGTTGTTGTCGCTCTCGCTGATGATTTCATTTTTCCGTACATCTTGATCCGTGTTTTTATTTTGAAATTCTTTTAATTTTCCTAGGTCTAATTTAATAGTACCGTCTTTTTTTACCTCTTTATAAGAGATGGTTTCTTTAGGTGTTTCTACAGGTGCTTGCGCAGTTGTTTCAACAACTTCTTCAATTGTTTGGTTTTCTTCCGACATAATATAATATAATTAAATAGTTAAAAATTTATCACCTTGGCTCAAACTGCTCAAGACCAAATCCTCCTAGATTGTCTTGCCCGGCAGATTCAAAGCTTTTTGGTGGGGCGTTGTTTTTTCTTTGGTCTATAAGTTCGCTCTGCTGAGACGCTTGTATTTTAGTTCTTTCATCTTTACGGTCTTCTTTAAACTTGTCTTTATCATTGACTTGTCTTAATTGCATTTCTTGTAGCTGCATGTTTAAATTAAACTCATACTCCATCAATTCTTTCTTTATAGCAGCTTCTCTTTCCATCTTAGCTATTTCTAATTGATTCTTAACTTGCTCTAGTTGAGCTTTAGATTCAGTTAAAGCTTGTTGCTTTTGCATATCAGCTTGAGCCGCTGCTTGGGCAGATTGCGTATTAGATTGCGTTTGAGCCTGAATGTTTTTCTGTTGCTGCTCTTGATCTAATTGCTGTTTCTTTTTTCTACGTATTTTAAGGAGCTGGTTTGCTAATTTTATATTACGCACCTCTCTAACTTCTATAGCGTCCTCTAGGTATATCTGACCTGATTGTAAAGCAACTTGTATATTGTTTTCAAGCTTAGCTTTTTCTTCTTCGTCTGGCGTTAATTCTAGGAATATACCAAAATCATGTAAGTGTAAATTAGCCATCTCTTCTAAAGTGGAGACATTAAACTTACCTAATGTTTTTATAAAAGACTCTTTAGTTGGCGAATATTCTATAACATCAGAGACACGCATTGCAATACACTCTGCCATCGTTAGGGTTATATACAAGCTTGATTGCAATAAATGCCTTGTTGCTGTGTTAGAATTCGCTGCGGCCATTTTCTGTAAGCCTACTAAAGCGTTTTTATCTGGTATCCCGCCATCTCTAGCTTCGTTTAATCCAGTCACATCGCGCATCATTTGTAGGTAGTAATTATACGTACCTATAAGCGCTGTTATTTTATTGTTACCACCGTTAGAATTTAATTCAGTAATCGGCAGCCTTCCTCTATTCATATCCCCGTCTTGTGTCATTGATCTACCAATAACACTACCTGTTTGGAAATACATATTTAATGCTTCCTGAGGATTGTAATTTGTTCCGTTACCTAAATCTATTTCAGCTAATGCATCAGCGTCTAAGTAAACACCATCTGGTACTACCCTAGATAATACCTGCTGTAGTTTTAAGTGCGTTAATTGAATCATATCTGCAAAATTAGTCATACGACTAACTAGCGATTCTATTCTTCCTTCATACATTCTAGGTGCACAGATAGCATAGCTCATTTGAGCTTTTGTTGTATCTGCTTTAGGACGTATCATGTTTTTCTTAAGTTCCCACTTAAGCACTTCGTTTGTACCTATAATTTTTACACCTTCGTATATTACCTCTATAGCTCTTTCAACTTTCTCAAAATCGTCATTAGCTGGAGGATTAAAAGTATCATTTTTTTCAATAGCTTTTTTACCACCTGTAGCTGTTTTCTTTATTTTATGAACTTGATTAGCATACGTTTTGTATTCAAAATATAAAACTGTTACACTATTGTTTTCATTAGACTTCGAATTGTAACCTGAATTAGTATAAGATGTATTATATCCTCCGTAAGATTCTAATTCTTCGTCAGTTAATTCTGGAAACTCTGTCTTAAGTTCGTTAATGTATATTTCTTTTACTTCACCTACGTAATATATATCGTCAAAGTAAGGTGAATCTGTATTAGACCAAACTAAATCTGTTGGATCTACATACTCCACTTTAATGCCTTCAGCTTTATTAAACGAGCTTTTTGCAGCACCAATACCTATTACAGTTAAATCTCTTTTTATACGCCTAGATACTAACTCGTATTTGTTTTTATCAAAAACACTATTAATAGCTTCTTCTTCAGCAATTTCAATAGCTTGCTTGTATTCAAGCTGCATATGTATTTCAAGCTCTTCTGACGTTTCAGGCAACTTGCTTTGATCTGTTTGGTATATGTCTATACCTAATTGACTAGCTACCGCATCATTGAATGGCTTAGCTGCCATATCTTCAGCTATCTTAGTAACATAATCAGTTCTTTCTTTTATTGAAGCAGGGTCTTGCGAGTAAGCTTTGACTTCATATGATCTATCAGCCATACCGTTTACAACAATATCAACAAACTTAGGTATGATAGGTACAGGCTTCCAATCTAAATTCATATAAGACAAATCTCCGTTAATAGATAATTCATCTTTATATTTTCTCACCGATTGCTCTCCTCTAGCATATAGTCTTAATGAGTGAAATGATTGTTTGGATGTAGAATGCCTACCCGATCCGTTTTTACCGTTGTAGCCGTCTTTAGAATTAAACCACTCGTGCTCAATAGCTCTTCCTACTTGCGCACCGTACTCAGCACTCATTTTTTCTAGATCACTGACTGCTTGTGACGGGAAGGAACTTTTTATAGCTTTATTAATCATTTACTTAAATTATTTGAGATCTATATCCTTTGTTGTCGTATCTTTTTATCCCAAGATTTATACTTTTAATTTTTCTTTCTTGTGTTGGTGCATAAAGGTTTTTATTGCAAGCCATAATTGCTAAGCCCGAGCTAATTGATGCATCAAACTTTGTTCTATTATTTATGTCAAACTTTACCCAGTCTTCTAATGTTCTATTGAAATACATATCCCCATAACCGTCTTCCATTATTCCTACGTACTTTTCTATATAAGATTCTATAGCAGCAGCATGAGATTGTTTTATGTCATTTGACGAGTTTGGTATACCTCCTATTTCTTTTTCTGTAATAGAAAGTTTGTTATAATTTTTGTCAGGTCTATTCATTGAATACCCTCTGTACCCTCTTCTTTTAAAATGATACAATAATCTAGGCTTATTGTTTTCTACTAATATAGGCATTCCATAAAATACACATGCCATTAAAACGTCTTCAAAAAATATCTCTGCGGTTTGAGGTCTTGCTACATATTCTAAGAAAAAACTATTAGATGGAGCTTCTTCCATAGAGTATTTAGTTAAGCCGTGCAATGCTCCGTTAGATCCAATACCATCAACAGTACCTGATATATCGTAACTGTCACAACCAAAAGCGCCTACATGATCATTAGCGGGGTATTTTATACCGTTGTTTAATCTAACCCTATTTTGCATTTCTAGCTTAGGCACCCAGCTAACTTTAAACCTACCGCTCTTGTTAGGCATAAATTCAACAGCGCTATCTTTAGCTCCGTCTTTCCATTGAAAACTACCGACCGTCACCAATCCGTTTCTTTGAGCATCTTCGTTATAATCTATTTGTTCGTATAGCTTTGTTAGATTAAATAAAGACTGTTTTGTTTCATCTCTAAAGGCGTGGTTTTCAGTTCTAGGAAATTGACGATAATATTCGTTTAAACTATCTTGATCATCTTTTAATCCTTCAACTTCATTCTCCCAGTATTCTATAACACCTAAGTCTATTATTTCCCCATTTGGCCCTTTAACTGGTTTTTCCGGCGTGTTGAATACAGGTAATCCATAAGAATCAATGTATCCCTCGTAGTTCCATTCCATAGGTATGAACAAAGAATATAATCCTGAGCGAGTCTGGCCATTGGCGTTTCTTTTTTCAACATTTGAATTATAATATAATTTTTTAAAATTCTCACCACCTTTATCTAAAGCATTAGAGGTACTACCCATCATACACTTGCCAATAATTCTTGAACCTAATCTTAAACAAGTTCTAGTAACTCT
>TARA_R110002072_G_scaffold162756_5_pt1 | contig 22280 bp, 17 predicted proteins | sample TARA_R110002072 | Tara Oceans TARA_R110002072 (sample SAMEA4397118) | marine metagenome | biome: Polar Biome; feature: [SRF] surface water layer (ENVO:00010504); material: water (ENVO:00002006), including particulate matter (ENVO:01000060) such as... | depth 5 m | reverse complement strand
CCGGCATCCTTGACGGCATTGACGGCCGCGTCATTGGCGAGCACCGCATTGCCCTCACCGACGCGAACAACGCCGCTGATCTGCCACTGGCGCGCGGCGTCTAGGGTGTAGTCCTCATCCACCAGGCCGATCAGGGTGCAGACCGTACCGGAGCAGCTGACAAAATCAGGCTCTTGCGGATTCGGCGGCGGCGTCGGGGTGACCGAAGGCGAGGGGCTCGGAGAGACCGAGGGTGAGGGGGTCGGAGACGGGTTCACATCCCCGCCACCGTCGTTGCTGTCACTGCAGGCGCTGAGCATGATGCCCGCGGCTGCGATGACCGATAAGAGTTTGACTTTCATGGTGTAAGTGCCCTTGTGATGGTTAAAAGACTGCCTGTGTTCTGGTGCCCGCAAGGGCCCATACCGCAAACGCAGGCCAGTCTCGACCTGCTTTTCACCTGCCCGCGCGTTGCGGCGCCGACAGTCGAGCCGTAGCGGCTCAGATGGCGAAATCCCACGAGTAGCCCAGTGAGAACTCCACCCCGTCGCGCCACCTTTCGATGACGCGGCCGTTCTGTGTGAAGGTGATGTCTTCGTCGAGCAGGTTTTTGGCCCGCAAGGTGAGCGTGGACTGCTCGGTGATGCCCTTCTCGTAGCTGAAATTGACCGTGGTCCGTGCCGCCTCGAAGATGCTGTCGAGGGCGCCGCGCGCGGCGCGGTCAATCCGGTCATCGAAGTGGTTCACCAGCAGGGTGAACTTCTGGTTCCAGGCAAAGTGGTCCAGGCTCAATTGCAGGTTCGCCAACAACGGAGACTGCCCTTGCAGATCCCGCGAACCGGTGCCTTCCTGCTGGGCCGCTGCGGCTGAGAGCTCGGTCTTGGAGTCGATGAACGCGACGTTGCCACTCACCTGCAGTGAGTAGTCCTCCCGAGACAGGAAGGTCTTCACCGCGTCGATCTCGATGCCTTCGATGGTGGCTGAATCGCCGTTGGAGAACGCAAACGAACCGATGTTGGCGCTGCCACTGGCCTGCGGCAGGGACACTTCCAGCGGGTCATCGATCTCTTTGTAGAAGAACGCAATCGAGACGCTGTCGTTATCACCAAAGTAGTACTCGGCGCGCGCATCGAAGTTGTCGATGAACGAAGGCAGACACTCCGTCTGGGTGCTCGATTCGCAGCCGCCGAAGAACAGGCGGTCGTTCTCGTCATAGAACCGCGAACGCGAGATTTCGGTGATGTTCGGGCGCGACACCGTGGCGCTGTACCCCAGGCGCAACTGCCACTGCGCCTGCGGCCGATAGATCATGGCCAATGCCGGCAGCAGTTCGTTCGAGTCGAGATTGCCCGGCGGCACGGTGGTGGCGTTGGGGTACTCCAGATCCACCTCGTACCGGTCCTGACGAAGGCCCGCGACCACGGTCCAGGCGGTGCCCAGATTGGCCTCGGCCGACAGATAGGCGGCGGTCGCCATCTGTTCGGCGGTGTAAGAGTCGGTCGGTGCGGTGCGGGAGATGAGTCGAATCCCGTCCGCTTCGAAGTTTTCGGGCGCCAGAACGTCTTCGATGTTCTGATCCAGCGCCGGCCCGCCGCTGCGAATCTGATAGCCGAGACGAATCAGCTCGGTGTCGCGATCACGTCGATTCGCCAGTACGCCAAAGCGGAGGTTGCCAAAGACTTCCTGCGCGCCCCACTGCCGGGTGTAGGGAAGGGTGTAGTCGAGGCCCAGGTCGAGGCCCTCTTCGGTGAGGTCGGAATAACTGCGCTGCACCGACCCCAGATCGACCAACGGCCCGCGCGTGCGGTAGCTGCGGCGATCGGGCGCGTAGCGATCCGTTTGCGAGTAGCCGATCCGCCAGGCCAGCTCGTGCCCCTCACCGGCGTCATCAGCAAAGAACAGGGCCTTGCCCTCGACCTGCTGGGCAATGAACTGCCGCTCGATCCACGACAGGGTGGTCTCGCTGAAATCCTGGTCTTCAACCTTGTCGGTGCCGCGCTCGAAGGTGGTGGTGTCTTCGGTGTCGCGCAACACCATGGTCTTGCTCGACACTTCCCAATCGTTCTGGGACTTGAACGCGACCACGAAGTAGCCGTTGAGCAGCGTGTTGACCGAGTCGCGATCGCGGTCGCTCAGGGTGCGGCTGTCGTCCACCCGACCGTCGAGTTCCGATGCGTATTCGCGGCCGTAAGACGCCGTGCCGTAAAGCCCCAGCGTGCCGGTGCTGCGCTCGAACACGTTGCCGAGGGTGTACGTCAGGTCAAAGTTGGGCGCGGCCGTCTCGTTGCCCAGCCGCCAGGTGTTGGGCAGCGCATTGGCCGCAGCGGCGGCTTCAGAAGCCTGTACACAACCCTGCTGGCCTTCGATTTGACACACGCTGATCTGCTGGCCGTTGTTGGACACGGCCCGCACGACGCCGGGCAGCTCGCGGGTGCCGTCGTCAAAGCCCAGCCGGTCGTCATCCCCGCCCGAATAGGTCTGGACGTCTTTGCCCGTGACCCCGCTGGTCGCCCCAAGCGAGCCCGAGAGCTTGTTGATGTACGCGTCCGGCATGCCGCGGGTGGCGATGCGGATGATGCCGCCGGTGGTGTCGCCGGGCAGATCAGCCGAAAAGGTTTTCTGAATCTGGATGCCACTGAGGATGTCGGCGGGGAACAGGTCGAGCTGCACGTCGCGACGGAAGGGATCGGTGCTCGGCATCAAATTGCCGTTCAGCGTCGCCGCGATGTAGCGCCCATCCAGACCGCGGACCACGGCATAGCGACCGTCGGTGACCGACACCCCGACCAGCCGACGCAGCGCCGATGCCACATCACTGTCACCGGAACGCAACAGATCGTCGATGCTGATCGCGTCGGTAATGGCCACCGAAAATTTCTCGACGGTCGCGGCGCTGCTGTCGTTGCGAAAAACCCCGTACACGACCACTTCTTCGTCATAGGCCGCGCCGGGGGCGGCCGCAGGTGCCGCCTCGGCCGCTTGGGCGGTCGGGTCGATTTCGGGCTGCATGCGAATGGTCGCCGCCAGGCCAATGTTGGCCACGACGCGCACATCGGGGCGCTCAACGGTCTTGAAGCCTTCCTGCTGGGCAATGAGGGTGTACACGCCGCGCGGCAGGCTCAGCTCGAACAGGCCCTCTTCGTCGGTGACCGTGCTGGCACCGGTTTCGGCCACCCGCACCTGCGCCCCGACGATGGGCTGCCCGCCGGCGCCCAACACTTCACCGGCGATGGTGCCGGGAACGCCGTCTTCGGTGGCGCGGGGTTCCGAGGCATCAAAGGTGGCCAGCGTGAATTCCGGGTCTGAAGTGAAATCACCGAACGTGACGCTGATCTCGGCGCTCTCGCCCTCGGCAACCGAGAAGCTGTAGTCGGCCATGGGGATGCCGTTCTTCAGCAGGTCCAGCGCGTGGCGGCCCGCGGACAGCGCCACGGTGACTTCGCCGTTCGAGCCGGTTTCACCAACCGGCCGGCCGTCAAGTTCGATCTCGACCCCGCTGAAGGGTCGGCCCTCAAGAAAGGTATTGACCAGCAGTTCTGCCGCGTGGCTGGTCGACACGGCCATCAACGCAAAAAAACCGATGAACAGCCTGGGAAACAACGTCATGTCGCAAAATCCATAGGTGAGGGAATAGACGCCGTCCTCACTGGGCAACAGCGTGTGGGCCAGGCCGCACCGTTTGCAGGGGGCGTCGCAGCAGAGAACCCGGGGGCTGGACCGTTTGATCGACCTGCAAAACCCCCAACGGCCATGACCAGCGCCGGCATGGTAGGAAAGCAAGGTGACAGGCTCGTGACAGCTTTTGCGGCGCGTCGTCGAACGCGAAACGGGGCTGGGCGCGGGGTGTTCAGGGTGCCCACCCCGACCCCTGCGCAGACGACGCGGCGGCACACAAAAAGGCGCCGTGTTGCCGGTTGCCGCTCAAGCGCAGATAATGCCGGCCCTTTTCAGCTGTAGAGACGATGTCGAAAGAAGACCATATCGAGATGTTGGGTGTCGTCACCGACACGCTTCCCAACACCACCTTCCGCGTCAAACTGGAGAACGGCCACGTTGTGACCGCACACATCTCCGGCAAAATGCGCAAGCACTACATCCGCATCCTCACCGGTGACAAAGTCACGGTGCAGTTGACGCCGTACGACCTGAGCAAGGGTCGCATCACCTTTCGCGACAAGTAGCGCGCCCAATAAAAAACCCGCTCTCGCAAGCGGGTTTTTTGTCTCTACCGACCCCAGCCTCGGGCCCTGATCAGACCTCGCGTCAGACCAGCTCGGGCGCGTTGTTCCGCTCTTTGGACTCGATGTCGAAGGTGATGGCGTCGTCCTTGACGTGCACGCCCACCCGGCCCCCGTTGGCCAGCTTGCCGAACAGCAGCTCTTCGGCCAGCGGACGCTTGATGTGCTCCTGGATGGCGCGTGCCATCGGCCGGGCGCCCATCCGCACGTCGTAGCCTTTCTCGGCCAGCCAAGCGCGGGCCTCTTCGTCAACGTCCATCTGCACGCCTTTGGCCGAAAGCTGCGCCTCAAGCTGCAGCAGGAACTTGTCGACCACCCGCAGAATCTCCCGCGGCCCCAGTGGCTGGAAGGCAACAATGGCATCGAGCCGGTTGCGGAACTCGGGGGTGAACTGCTTGCGAATCACCTCCAGCGCATCCGGCACGTTGTTCTGCTCGATCAGCCCCATGGAGCGGCGCGCTGACTCTTCGGCCCCGGCATTGGTGGTCATCACCAGAATGACGTTGCGGAAGTCGGCCTTGCGGCCGTTGTTGTCGGTCAGGGTGCCGTGGTCCATGACCTGCAGCAGCAGGTTGAAGACATCCGGGTGCGCCTTCTCGATTTCGTCAAGCAGGATCACCGCGTGCGGCTGCTTGATCACCGCATCGGTGAGCAGACCGCCCTGGTCGAAACCAACATAGCCCGGCGGCGCGCCGATCAGGCGGCTGACGGTGTGACGCTCCATGTACTCGCTCATGTCGAAGCGCACCAGTTCAATCCCCAGGCACTGCGACAGCTGGCGCGTGACCTCGGTCTTGCCGACGCCGGTGGGCCCGGCGAGCAGGAAGTTGCCGATGGGCTTGTCCGGATTGCCCAGCCCCGAGCGCGCCAGCTTGATGCTGGCCGCCAATTGCTCGACCGCCGCATCCTGCCCGTAGATGACCAGTTTGAGGTCACGCTCCAGGGTGGCGAGCTTGTCGCGGTCGTTGGTGGAAACGCTCTTGGGCGGAATGCGCGCAATCTTGGCGATGGTCTCCTCGATGTCGCGCACCTGCACCGTTTTGCGGCGCTTGGACTCGGGCAGCAGGCGCAGCCGGGCCGCGGCCTCGTCGATGATGTCGATGGCCTTATCGGGCAGTTGCCGGTCGGTGATGTGCCGCGCCGACAGTTCCACCGCCGAGCGCAGGGCGCTGCGGGTGTATTGCACGGAATGGTGCTCTTCGAAGCGCGACTTCAGCCCTTCGAGGATTTTCACCGTGTCTTCGATGCTGGGCTCGTCGACATCGATCTTCTGGAAGCGCCGCGCCAGGGCGCGGTCCTTTTCGAAGATGCCGCGGTACTCCTGATAAGTGGTCGAGCCGATGCAGCGCAGCTCGCCCGACGACAGCAGCGGCTTGAGCAGGTTGGAGGCGTCCATCACCCCGCCGGACGCCGAACCGGCGCCGATGATCATGTGGATTTCGTCGATGAAGATGATGGCGCGCGGCTGTTGCTTGAGCTCGTTCATCACCGCCTTGAACCGCTTCTCGAAGTCACCGCGGTACTTGGTGCCCGCGATCAACGCGCCCAGGTCGAGGCTGTAGACCACGCTGCCTTCGAGCAGCTCGGGCACCTGGTCTTCCATGACCAGCCAGGCCAGGCCCTCGGCGATGGCGGTCTTGCCCACCCCCGCCTCGCCGACCAGCAGCGGATTGTTCTTGCGGCGCCGGCACAGGGTCTGCATGACGCGCTCGATCTCGAGGTCACGGCCGATCAGCGGGTCGATTCTGCCTTCTGCGGCGCGCTTGTTGAGGTTGACCGCGTACTGCTCAAGGGCCGAGCGCTGATCGCCCTTGTCTTCGCCCCCGCCATCGGCGCGCGCCTCGCTGGCGTCGGGCGCCTTGTCGGGCACCGCGCCATTCTTGGCGATGCCGTGCGACACGAAGTTGACGATGTCGAGCCGCGACACGCCCTGTTCGCCGAGCAGATACACCGCGTGGGTGTCTTTCTCGGCAAACAGGGCGATCAGCACGTTGAGCGTGGACACCTGTTTCTTGCCCGAGGCCTGGACGTGATAGATCGCGCGCTGCAGCACCCGCTGGAATGACAGCGTGGGCTGCACTTCATGGCGTTCCAGTTCGCCCATGCGCTGCAGGTGGGTGTTGATGTACTCGCGAAGGTCGGCCTCAAGCCGCTCCATGTCGCAGCCGACGGCGGTCAGGGCTTCGGAAATCTGCGTGTCGGAGAGCAGTGCCAGCAGCAGGTGCTCGACCGTCAGCAGGTCGTGCCCTTCCATACGCGCAGCCACAAAGGCCGCGTCAAGGGCTTTTTGCAGGTCATCGGATAGCATCAGGCCTTCTCCATTACGGTGAGTAGCGGGTGTTGGTGCTTGCGCGCGAACGCATTCACCTGTGCGGTCTTGGTCTCGGCGATCTCGGCCGGAAAGATGCCGGCCACGCCACGACCCTGGGTATGAACATGCAACATGATCTGCACCGCCTGTTCTCGGGTGTGTTGAAAGAACTGTTGCAAAACCTGGACCACAAACTCCATGGGGGTGTAATCGTCGTTGACGACGATCACCTTGTATTGAGGAGGCGGCTTGAGTTTGGGCTTGGCGTCCTGCAGGGCCAGGCCGTCGTCATTGCCGGCTGGGGTGCTATCGATGGGGCGGAATGTGTGCTTCTGACTCATGGCTTCAATATTAGCGCGCAGTCCGACAATTCAATCACAACCCGACACAGGGTCGTGATCAGCCGCTGAAACGCCAGACAATTCTCCTTAGATAATGTCCGGATGCCGCCGGCCAGACGGGCCGGCGTCGAGGGCCCGACTGGCACATCCGCAGCCCCGAATGGAATAGACCTACGTGATCTGGCAGGGTTCGCGCCCCGGCCCGATCGCGCATCCTCACCCTATCACCCACGCGGGCCGGCGCCGTGACATCAGCTTGGACGGAGTCGCAAGGTATGATCGCGCGATGTCGTCGCTCCAATCCCTCTCGCTGACCCTGCCGAGGCAGCTGTCTGCCGCCTGGCCGCGGGCCCAGCGCCTGCTGGTTCCCGGCAGCATCCTGCTGCTCGCCCTACTGATCGGCTGGCAATTGGCCGGCCTGTTCTGGCACGCCGTGGGCCGCGGGTCGGTGTGGCAGCCGCCGCGCGTCAGCGCCAGCGGCGAGCGCGGCGCGCAATCGACCCAGGTTGATCTGGCCGCCATTGCCAGCGCCAAACTGTTCGGCACGGCAGAGGCCAATGCCCAGGCCCAGGCCGTGGCCGATGCCCCCGAAACCACGCTCAACCTCAAGCTCATTGGCCTGCTCTTCGGCAATACGCCCGAAGGCTCGCGTGCCCTGATCAACACCGGCGGCGACAACGAGGCGCCGTTCTCGGTGGGCATGGAAGTGGTGCGCGGCGTGACCCTCGACAAGATTTTTGCCGACCGGGTCATCCTCATGCGCCAGGGTCGCCCGGAAACGCTGCGGTTGGAGAAAGACGCGCCGGCCACCACCGTCGCCGCCGCCCCGGACGCACGCCCCGACCTGGGCGACGCGGTGGTGTTGCCGCAGCTGTCCTCGGTGCGTGACCAGATTCTGCAGGACCCCACGCAAGCGGGCACCTATCTTCGTGTGCAGCCCTCCGCCCCGGGCGGCAACATGCAGGGCTACCGCATCTATCCGGGCCGTGACCGCGCGTTGTTCAATGCGGCAGGGCTCAAGCCGGGTGACCTGGTGAAGGCCATCAACGGCACCGAGCTGAACGACGCCAGCAAAGCGCTGCAAATGCTCACCGACCTCTCGACCGCCAGTAGCGTGTCGCTCACCATCGAGCGCAGCGGCCATACACAGAATGTGACGATCTCCCTCAACTGATGCTCATGATCCATCGGCGATTCCTTTCCTGGCTGGGCCTGACCGCCGGCGCACTGATGCTCGCGCCCGCCTCGGCCAATGTCACCCTCAACCTCAAAGAGGCCGACATCAGCACCCTGATCGCCACGGTCAGCGAGGTCACCGGCCGCAACTTCATCGTTGACCCGCGCGTGCGCGGCAAGGTCACCGTGATCTCCAGCCAGCCGATGACCGAGGAAGGGGTGTATGAAACCTTTCTGGCCACCTTGCAGGTGCAGGGCTTTGCCGTGTTGAAGACCGGTGAGGCCTACAAGATCGTGCCCGAGACCAATGCCCGGCAAGACGGCGGCACCCTGGCGGCGCGCAGCGGCGTGGCCCCGGACGAGATTGTCACGCACGTCTACTCGTTGCAGAACGTCTCGGCCGCGCAGCTGGTCCCCATCCTGCGCCCGCTGGTGCCGCAGTGGGGGCATCTGGCGGCCTACGCGCCGTCAAACATGCTGATCATCGCCGATCGTGCCGGCAACGTTTCGCGCCTCGACGCCATTATCCGCCGCATGGACCAGGCGGGCGATCGCGAAATTCAAACCGTGCGCCTCGAATATGCCGCCGCCAGTGAAGTGGTCCGCATCCTCACCGGCCTGAATCAGGGCGGACAGCAGGAAGGCGCCTCACTCCCCGCGACCCTGATCGCCGACGAGCGCTCCAACAGCATTCTGATTGGCGGTGACAAGTCCGAGCGGCAGAAATTTCTCGACATCATCCGCACGCTCGACATCGAGTTGAAGGGCGATGGCGCGACCCAGGTCATCTATCTGCGTCATGCCAGCGCCGAAAATCTGGCGCCCATCCTCGAAGGGTATGCCGAGCAGGTCAGCGAAGCCGAAGCCGCCACTGCCAAGGGCGGCGGCGAAGGCGGCGGCGCGCGGCGCGCCGGGGCCAACCCGGCCGTGCGGGTGCTGGCCGACCCCGACACCAACGCCATGATCGTCACCGCGCCGCCGAAGATCATGCGCCAGGTGCGTGACGTGATCGCGCAGCTCGACATCCAGCGCGCGCAGGTACTGGTCGAGGCCATCATCGCCGAGGTCAGCAGCGACCAGTCCAGCCAGCTTGGCGTCGATTGGGCGGTGTTCAACAATGACCGCGTGGCGGCGGCCGGCATTCTCGATTCGTCCACGCTGCAAGGCCTACAGGCCGCCGCGGCCAGCGGCAATGTGGATCCCACGGCAGCGCTGGGCCTGCTGGGACAGGGCCTGAACGTGGCCATCGGCCGCGCCGGCAGCGCCACGACCTTCGGGTTGTTGGTCAAGGCCCTGCAGGGCGACGGCGACACCAACATTCTTTCCACGCCCACCCTGGTCACGCTGGACAATCAGGAGGCCAGTTTCTCGGCCGGGCAGGAAGTTCCGTTTCTCACCGGCTCGTTCAGCAACACCGGGGTCGGCGCGGGCGTCGGCGGCGCGGTCAACCCGTTCCAGACCATCGAACGCCGCGACGTGGGCCTGACCCTGGGGGTCACCCCGCAGATCAACGAGGGCGACGCGATCAAGCTGGTGCTCGATCTTGAGGTCTCCAGCCTGGCCAGCGGCTCGGCCGGCGGCGCCAACCTGATCACCAACAAGCGCACCCTGACCAACACGGTGGCGGTCGAGAACGGCCAGATTCTGGTCATCGGCGGCCTGATCGACGACAGCGTCACCGACACCCAGCGCCGCGTGCCGATACTGGGCTCGATTCCGCTGCTGGGCAATCTGTTCAAGTTCCGCTCGGTGGAAAAGGTCAAGCGCAACCTGATGGTGTTCATCCGCCCCAGCATTCTGCGCAACCAGGCCCAGGGCGATTACTACACGCGCCTCAAGTACGACAACATGCGCGAGGCGCAGCTGGAGTCCTCGGCCACCAGCATTCCGCTGGTTGGCGGCCGCTCGGCGGTGATGCTGCCCTTTGAAGAGTACGGCGCCATCAAACCCCCGCCTTCGGCCAATGACCGCGGCGACGCCCGCACCAAAGCCCGGGGCACGGGCGACCCGCAACCGATTCCCACGCCGGTGCCGCTGCGACCCGTGCCGCCGTCCCCTGCGCCCACGCCGAGCCCATGAGCGTCAACACCCCCGACGGTCAGCCGCTGCCGCGTCCCAGCTTCGCCTTCGCGCGTCGCCACGGCGTCATCGTCAATGCCTGGGTCGACGGGCGCGTGCAGCTGTGTGTGCGTGAGGGCGCGTCCATCGACGCCGTGCAGGAGACCCGCCGCTTCGTCGGCCAGCCGGTCAAGCTCAGGCCGGTGCCCGCGCTGGAGTTCGACGCGCTGCTGCAAAAAACCTATGAGGGCCAGACGGCTGCCAGCGCCGCGTTGATCAACGGCATGGACGACGCCGAAGACCTCGACGCGCTGGCCCACGCCCTGCAGGACAACCAGGACCTGCTCGAGTCCAGCGACGACGCGCCGGTGATCAAGTTCATCAACGGTCTGCTGATCGAGGCGATCAAGGAAAACGCCTCTGACATCCACATCGAAAGCTTCGAAACCCGGCTGCAGATCCGCTTCCGCGTCGACGGCGTGCTGCGCGAGGTGATGGCGCCGCCGCGCGCGCTGGGGCCGCGGCTGGTGTCACGCATCAAGGTGATGGCCAAGCTCGACATCGCCGAAAAGCGCCTGCCGCAAGACGGCCGCATCTCGCGCGGCTTCGGCGGCCGCAAGGTCGACGTGCGCGTTTCCACCATTCCCACCGGCGCCAACAGCGAACGTGTGGTGATGCGTATTCTCGACAAGCAGGCCGAACGGCTCGACATCGCCCAGCTGGGCATGCTGCCCGAGCAGGCCGCGCTGCTCACCAAACTGATCGAGCGGCCCTACGGCATTCTGCTGGTCACCGGCCCCACCGGCTCGGGCAAGACCACCACGCTGTATTCGGCGCTGTCGGCCCTGAACGACCGCAGCCGCAACATCATGACGGTGGAAGACCCCATCGAATACAACATCGACGGCATTGGCCAGACACAGGTCAACGCCAAGGTGGACATGACCTTTGCCCGGGGCCTGCGCGCCATTCTTCGTCAAGACCCCGACGTGGTGATGGTCGGTGAAATCCGCGACCTGGAGACCGCCGAAATCGCCGTGCAGGCCAGCCAGACCGGCCACCTGGTGCTCTCGACCCTGCACACCAACACCGCCGTGGGCGCCATTACCCGGCTGCGTGACATGGGCGTGGAGCCCTACCAGCTCAGCGCATCGCTGATCGGCCTGATGGCACAGCGCCTGGTGCGCACCCTGTGCCCTGCCTGCAAGACGCCCTACGAGGCCAGCATCGTCGAGAAAGAGCAGCTCGCCGTGGCGCCCGACCTGCCGCTGACGCTGTACAAACCGGACGGCTGCCCGCAGTGCCGGCACACCGGCTTCAGCGGCCGCAGCGGCATTCACGAGCTCATCGGCCTCGATCGCACACTCGAAACCATGATTCACGACGAGGCCAGCGAGCAAAAGCTCGAAACCTACGCCCGCACCCGCAACGCCGGCATTCTCGATTCAGGCCGCGCCAAGGTCATCGCCGGCCAGACCACCCTGAAAGAAGTGCTGCGCGTGACGATCGAGGCATGACCCGCGCCTACGCCGCACGCCGGGCCTGACCGATGCCGGCTTACGAATACACCGCGCTGGATGCGCGCGGCCGCAACCGCAAGGGGCTGATCGAAGGCGACACGCCGCGTCAGGCGCGCAGCCAGTTGCGCGATCAGGGCCTGATGCCGCTGGACGTACACGAGGTTGCCGAACGCCGCAGCGCGGCCGGTTTTTCCATCAAACGCCGCGGCGGCTCGCTGTCCAGCACCGAGCTGGCGCTGTTCACCCGCCAATTGGCCACCCTGGCCCGTTCCGGCCTGCCGCTGGACGAATCGCTGACCGCGGTCGCCGAGCAGAGTGAGCGCAAGCATGTGCAGCGCCTCGCGCTGGGCGTGCGGGCCAGCGTGATCGAGGGCAACCCGCTGGCGACGGCGCTGAACCAGTTTCCCAGCGCCTTTCCGCCGCTGTTCCGCGCCACGGTTCAGGCCGGCGAGTCCTCCGGCAAGCTCGACCACATTCTCGACCGGCTGGCCGACTACGTCGAAAAGCGACAGGCCATGCAGCAGAAGATCATGCTCGCGGCGGTTTACCCGGTGATTCTCACCATCGTTGCCATCGCCGTCGTGGTGCTGTTGCTGACCTTCGTGGTGCCGCAGGTGGTCGACGTGTTCGACAGCATCGACACCGAACTGCCCGCCCTCACCATCGGGCTGATCGCCACCTCCGACTTTCTCAAGGCCTACGGCGTGCTGATGCTGATTCTGATGGGCCTTGGCGGCGCCGCCTTCTCATGGATGATGCGCAAGGATGCCTTCAAGCGGCGAGTGCACCGCAATGTGCTGCGACTGCCGCTGATCGGCCGGCTGATCCGCGGCGCCAACACCGGCCGCTTCACCCGCACCCTCGGCATCCTGTTCGGCAGCGGCGTGCCGATTCTGGACGCCATGCAGATCGGCACCCAGGTGGTCACCAACCTGCCGATGCGCGAGGCCATCGAACAGGCGGCGGTCAGGGTGCGGGAGGGCGCCTCGCTGTCGCGCGCGCTGGGCCAGAGCAAGCTGTTTCCACCGATCAGCGTGCACCTGATCGGCAGCGGCGAAGCCAGCGGCAAGCTCGACGACATGCTGGAGCGCGCCGCCGACAATCAGGAGCGCGAGGTCGAAACCCTGGTGGCCGGCCTCATGGGCGTGTTCGAACCGGTGCTGATTCTCACCATGGGCGGGGTGGTGCTGACCATCGTGCTCGCGATTCTGCTGCCGATCTTTGATCTCAACCAGTTGGTGCAGTGAACAGCGCCTGCCCTCAGGCCAAGCCCACGAATAGCGCCAACGCACGATTCACCGTCAGTAAAGTCATGTCATCAAGTCGCCCGAATACCGGGCCCAATCGTTCCCGCGCCACGGTGTGAGGTTTGTCGACCATGACTTGCGAGGGCTTGCGCAGGCCGTTTTTAGCGTCCGGCTGGAGGGCAATCCTGAACAATGGCGCATCGCGCAGTTCGCTGGTGACGGGAAGGACGGCCACTGACGGATGCTCGTCAAACAAGTCCGACTGGATGACCAAGGCCGGTCTTGGCTTGCCGTAGTCGCCCGGGAGCGCCACGGTCACCAAATCACCCCGATTCACTGCCAGCCCGTTGTGTCGCCAGCATCCTCAATCCACTGCGTCACGTCGGCGTCGTGGGCGTCATGGCGCAAAAGGCGTGACTGTCGCCGACATTCTTCAGCAAAGCCCTTGCGGCGCGTGTCTGGCACCCAGATCTGCACCGGGCGCAGACCCAGAGCCCGCAGTACATCGCGACGGCGTCTCACGCGTTCGGCATTTGGCGACAACATGGGGGCATCCCCTTCATTACATGTAATTGGCAGTATCGATTCTCTGCCGATCCCTGACAACCCACATCTGCCTACCCCACCCAGCGCCGTGCATTCCTGAACATCTGCGCCCAGGGCGTCACCGAGTTGCCGCGCACGGCTTCCGGCCACCACGAGCCGGTGGTACCGGCCACGGTGCGTTCGGGGTGCGGCATGAGGATCGTGACCCGGCCATCGGCATTGCAGACGCCGGTGATGCCTTCGGGCGAGCCGTTGGGGTTGTCGGGGTAGCGGCTGGCGACCGCGCCGTGACGGCTGATGAAGCGCAGCGCCACCTGCCCGCCGGCCTGTGCGGCCGCGAGGTGGCGGGCGTGATCAAACACCGCGCGGCCTTCGCCGTGGGCGACGGCAATCGGGAGCCTTGACCCGGCCATGCCGGCCATGAACAGCGACCGCGACTCGGGAATTTCCACCATGGTCCACCGTGCCTCGAACTGCTCGGAGCGGTTGCGGCGAAATGCGGGCCAGTGCTCGGCGCCCGGCACCAGGTCTTTCAAGGCGGCCAACATCTGGCAGCCGTTGCAGATGCCCAGCGCAAAGCGTTCGGGGTGCGCAAGGAACCCGGCAAACGCCGTCTGGGCGCGCGCGTTGAACTCGATGGTGCGCGCCCAGCCCTGCCCGGCGCCCAGCACGTCGCCGTAGGAAAAGCCGCCGCAGGCCACCAGCCCGGCAAAGTCCATAAGCTGCACGCGGCCTTCGAGCACGTCGGTCATGTGCACGTCTACCGTCTCGAATCCGGCCTGATCGAAGGCCCAGGCCATTTCAGCCTGGCTGTTGACGCCCTGCTCGCGAAGGATGGCGACCTTGGGCCGCTGCGCGGCGTGCGGCGTGCCGCGTGGTGGAAGCGCATCCATGCTGTGGCGCACCGAAAGACCGGGATCTTGCTGATCGGCCAGCGCCGCGAAGGCCTCGCGCGCGCACTCGGGGTCGTCGCGCAGCGCGGCGATCCGGTAACTGGTTTCGGCCCAGGTCTGATGCAGGTGCACCCGCGACGCGGCATAGCGCTGGGCGCCGTCCATGAGCAGGCGAATCTGGTCGTCTGCACTGGGCGCGCCCAGCGTCTGGATGGTGAGGCCTGCCGCCAGCCCATCGGTGGCAAAGGCATCGGCATCGCGCTTGTGCACCTGCACCACCATGCCCAGCTCTTCGGCGAACAGCTGGCCGATGAGATCGCCTTCGGGCAGGTCGATGCGCAGGCCGCAATGTCCGGCAAAGGCCATTTCCAGCAGGGTGACCAGCAGGCCGCCGTCGGAGCGGTCGTGGTAGGCCAGCAGGCGGCCGTCGTTCCAGCGCTGGACCAGATTCCAGGCCGCCTTGAGCTGCGCGGGCTGGTCCAGATCGGGCGCGACTTCACCGAGTTCACCGTAAACCTGCGCCAGCGCCGAACCGCCGAGACGGTTGCGGCTGTTGCCCAGATCGACCAGCAACAGCCGGGTGTCGGGGTCAGGCGAGAGTTGCGGGGTCAGGCTGCGGCGCACATCGGCCACCGGCGCGAAGGCGGTGACCACCAGCGACACTGGCGCGGTCTGCACCTGCTCGGCACCGGCGTCATCGCGCCACTGCGACTTCATTGACAGCGAATCCTTGCCCACCGGGATGCACAGGCCCAGCGCCGGGCAAAGTTGCTCGCCCACCGCGCGCACCGCGTCGAACAGGCGGGCGTCTTCATCGCCCTGACCACAGGCGGCCATCCAGTTGGCCGACAGCCGCACGTCCGACAGCGTGGCGATCTTGGCGGCGGCGATGTTGGTGATGCTTTCGGCCACCGCCATACGGCCCGATGCCGCGGCGTCGAGCAGCGCCAGCGCCGGGCGCTCGCCCATGGCCATGGCCTCGCCGGTGGTGGCGGTGAAGCCGGTGGCGGTGACGGCGCAGTCGGCCACCGGCACCTGCCAGGGGCCGACCATCTGGTCGCGCACCGACAGGCCGCCCACGGTGCGGTCACCGATGGTGATGAGAAATTCCTTCGACGCCACGGCCGGCAGCCGCAGCACCCGGGTGATGGCCTCATCCAGCGCCACCCTGGGCAGCTTGCGGGTCACCGCAGCGGCGCGGCTGGTCGAACGACGCATGCGCGGCGGCTTGCCCAGCAACACCTCCATGGGCATGTCCACCGGGTGCGGCTGCGACCCGGCGTCGTCAACGATGAGTCGCGGCGCGGCGGTGGCGGTGCCGACCACGGCCATGGGGCAGCGCTCGCGCGCGCAGGCGGCTTCGATCACCGCCAGCCCCTCGGGCCGGATGGCCAGCACATAGCGCTCCTGGCTTTCGTTGCACCAGATTTCCATCGGCGACAGCGCTGGGTCGGCCGACTGGATGTCGCGCAGCCGGAAGTGCCCGCCGCGCCCGTCGGCGTGCACCAGCTCGGGCAGGGCGTTGGACACGCCGCCGGCGCCGACGTCGTGAACCGACACGATGGGGTTGGCGTCCCCAAGCTGCCAGCAGGCATCGACCACTTCCTGACAGCGGCGCTCCAGCTCGGGGTTGGCGCGCTGCACGCTGGCAAAGTCCAGCGCCTCGGTGGAGCTGCCGGTGGCCATGGAACTGGCCGCGCCGCCGCCCAGACCAATCAGCATCGCCGGGCCGCCGAGCACCAGCAGCAGCGCGCCTTCGACCACCGGCAACTTGTCCACATGGCCGTCGCGCACGCTGCCGTAGCCGCCGGCGATCATGATGGGCTTGTGATAACCGCGATTGCGGCCATCGGGCATCACCTGTTCCAGCGTGCGGAAATAGCCGTTGAGGCACGGCCGGCCAAATTCATTGTTGTAGGCCGCCGCGCCGATGGGCGCTTCGAGCATGATCGACAGCGCCGACGCCATGCGTGTGGGCCGCGACAGCGGGGCCTCCCACGGCTGCTCGAAGCCGGGAATGCGCAGGTTGGCGGTGTTGAACGCGGCCAAACCCGCCTTGGGCTTGCCGCCGCGACCGGTTGCCGCCTCGTCCCGAATCTCGCCGCCGCTGCCGGTGGCCGCGCCCGGATCGGGGCTGATGCCGGTGGGGTGGTTGTGGGTTTCCACCTTCATCAAAATGTGCACGGGCTCTTCATGGCCCCGCCACACGCGGTCGGCCTCGGGGAACCAGCGCATCGCCGCAGGCCCGGCCATCACCGCGGCGTTGTCCTTGTAGGCCGACAGCACGCCCTCGGGTGTGGCCTTGAAGGTGAGGCGAATCATGTCGAACAGCGAGTGCGGCTGGGTCTGGCCGTCCACGGTGAACTCGGCATTGAAGATCTTGTGCCGGCAATGCTCGCTGTTGACCTGCGCAAACATCATCAGCTCGGCGTCGGTCAGGTTGCGCCGGGCCTGCTGCGCGTACTCGGTGAGGTAGTCGATCTCGTCGGATGACAGCGCCAGGCCCCAGTCGGCATTCGCGGCGGAGAGCGCGTCGCGCCCGCCGCCGAGCACGTCGACGCTGCGCAATGCGCGCCGCGGCTGGGCATCGAATACCTGCGCCAGCGCCGCCTCGTCGTGCAGCACCGACTCCATCATCGGGTCGTAGGCGGCCTTGAGCGCCGCCGCCGCCGGCGCCGGGCCGTCGATCAGCAGCACGCGGCCGTGCTCGATGCGCCGAACGCCGTCCAGCCCGCACACCCGGGCAATGTCGGTGGCCTTGCTGGACCACGGCGACACGGTGCCGATGCGCGGCACGATGAACAGGCGCGTGGTGGCGGTTTGCCAGTTCAGCCCCTGGGCGCCGACCAGCGCGGCCAGCCGATCGGCATCGGCCTCGCCATCGATGAGGTAGAAGTCCTGGATGCGCAGCGCCTCGGGCGCACAGCCCAGCGCCGTGGCCAGGCGGCGCAACCTGAAAGCGGAGGTCCAGCAGGCGCCGGGAATCAGGGTGACCGACGGCGTGACGGGCAACGACGACATAAAGGGCTTCTCAAGACAGGAGCGGCAAGCCCGCCATTGTCGCCTACCCCACCACCTCGCACCATCCAAACCCTGCAAGCTGCGTGGCGCAGCGGGCCAGCGGATGCGGCGCGCCCAGAGCGTCCTCGATCGACATCAGCGCATGGTCCGGCGTGTTGTTGGTTTCCGACAGGTGGGTCAGCCACAGATGCTGCAGGCGCTGATGCGGCAACTGGCCCAGCAGCGCGGCCGCCTGCGCGTTGGACAGATGCCCCCAGTCGCCCGCCACCCGCGCCCGCAAGGCGGGCGGATAGGGCCCGTCCCTGAGCATCTGCGGGTCATGATTGAACTCCAGCATCAAGGCATCAAGGTCGCGCAACGCGTCGGTGACGTGGGGCGTCACGTGTCCCAGATCGGACAGCACGCCCAGTGAACGACCGCCCCAGTCAAAGCGGAACTGGCAGGGCTGCACCGCGTCGTGCGGCACCGAAAACGCCGTGACCCGCAGCGCGCCAATCTCGAAGCAGGTATCGGCATCGAAACTGCGAATCGTCAGATTTTCAGGATTTCTCATCCGCCGCACGGTGCCGTGGGTGCCATACACCGGCGTGTTGCATCGCCGCGCCAATCGCGCCACGCCGCCGGCGTGATCACTGTGTTCGTGGGTGACCAGAATGGCGTCGAGCTGCCCGGCCTCCAGCCCCAGCCGCGCCAGGCGCGCCTGCGCGTCCTTCAGGCCGAATCCACAGTCGATGAGCACCCGAACACCCCCCGCTTCGACGAGGGTGCCGTTGCCCTTGCTGCCCGAGCCCAGCGAGGCGAAGCGAAACATCACCGTTCAGCTCTTGGGGGCGCTGGGGGGATACAGCGGAAACGGCATCACCTTGCCGCCTTCACCGGCTGCGGTGATGCGCGACGGCCCGCTGGCGCTGACCTGATCGATGCGAATCACCGCGTGCGCCGGCACGAAAAACCGCTCCACCCCTTCAAACTGGGCCTTGAGCTTTTCTTCGGTGGGGTCCACGACAACGCTGGATTTCTCGCCAAACACCAGCTTGCCGATCTCCACGAAACCCAGCAGCGCACCGTGCGAGACCTCGCGGGCATAAACCTCGAAAATCTGGTCGTGGTTGCGAAAGCTGATGCGGTACAGATGGGTCGGTTTGGACATGGCGCCATTTTAGGGTCTGTTGACGATCCCCGACAGCCGCCCACGCGGCCGGCCCGCTCAGTGACCGGCGGCGCCCTGCTCGGCGCGGTGCTGCATGGCAAACCGCAGCAGGTCATTGCCATGCCGCAGTTTGAGCGCCTGGATCAGCCGGGCACGATGGGTTTCCACGGTTTTCACGCCCACGCCCAGCAGCAGGGCGATTTCGCGGGTGGAATGGCCCTGCCCCAGCAGGTCCAGCAACTGTCGCTGGCGCGGCGGCAGGGCCGCGACCGGGCCGGCGGACGTCGCGGCCGGGGCCGGGGTTCGCGGCGGCGGCCGCAGGCCGTCCATGCCATATGTCTGGCCCTCCAGCACCTGCGCCAACGCCAGCCGCAGGGTTTCGGGGCGGGTGTCCTTGGCCACAAAACCATTGGCGCCGCGCCGCAGCGCCTCGCGCACGTACTCGGCATCGGTGTGCATGCTGAGCATCATGATTTTCAGGTCGGGGAAGCGGCGGCGCAGAATCGGCAGCAGATCCAGCCCGCTCAGATGCGGCATCGAAATGTCGAGCACCGCGAGCGCCACCTGATGCGCAGCCACCAGATCCGGCACCGGCAGACCATCGTCGGCTTCGGCCACGATGGTGACCTGGCCGGTCTGCTCCAGCAATTGCCGCAGCCCGGCGCGCACCAGGGCGTGATCGTCGGCCAGCAGCGCACGCGCGGGGGTTGTTGGCGTCACGCGGGACGTTCACGCATCAGGGTCATGGCTTTGTTTTAGCGCACCGGCGCGGGCGCCGCAACGCGCCGGTGGCGGGCGATCTCACGGCGGTGCAGACGGAAGATCAGGGACTCCACCGCCGCGTCCAGTTCGGTGGCCACCGGGCACAGGTCAAACCCGCGCGCGGCACCCATGACCGGCAACAGAATCGGCTGTGGCATGCGCATGTCGAGCCACAGGCGCAGCCATCCGGTGGCGCCGGGGGCGAGCAAGGCGGGCCAGTCATCGGCGTCGCGCGGCACCTGCACATGGCCCGGCGACAGGCTCAGGGTGCGCGTTGCCGGCAGCGGCATCAGGTGACGCTGCAATTCACGCAGGGCGTCCAGCGCCAGGTCGAGCTGCGCCTGGGTGCGCCAGTCGGCGGTGCCGATGTGCGCATCTTGGGTCGGCGACCGATCGGCCTGCAGCGCTTCCAGACCCAACAGGCGAATCAGCGCCAGCGCGGCGGTGTCGTCGCCGTGCGCGCCCGGCTGGCAATCGGCCGGCACCAGCACGGTGCAGCTCACGCCGGGCGCGGGGTCGTGGGGTTCGGTTGTCGTTGTCGTTGTGGTGGTGGCCATGGGCTCAGGCCTCAAGGTAGGCGCGTTCGCGGGCGCTGAGCGCCGGCGGGGGCCGCAGCAGCAGTTGCCTTACGCGCTCCCGTGCGGCTTCAAGCGCGTACAGCACGGCATGGTAGCGGCTGAGAATGTCATGCAGCGCCGCGCGTACGTCGGCCGAGAGCGACTCGCAGCGCGGTAACCATTGCTCCATGAAGCGGCGCTGTCGCATCAATTGCTCGGAGACTTCATCCCAGTTTTCGTTGGCAGCGGCCGCTTCCAGCTGGCTCACCGCACGACTCAGCGCAGCCACCGCAACGGCAGGAGCCTCGGTGCTCATGCCGCGACCGCCTGGTTGGGCGCGATGCCGTCCCAGGCCTGTTTGATGTCGGTGATTAGCGAGGTCACCTCCAACAGTGCGCTTTCGTCACGCTGCGAGCAGGCCACCAGGATGCGCGATTCGCAGTAGCGGTACAACGTGTCAAGCCGCGCAACCAGTTCGGCATCTCCACGCGGATCGAGAATGGCGCGCAGATAGGCCAGGATGGCCAGCGCCCGATCAGCGTCATCCCGGCGGGCCTGCGGTTGCGCCTGGCGCAGCGCATGACGCAGCCGCGCCACGCGGGTCAACAACCCGCCCATCAGCAGTTCAATCTGCCGGTGCGGCGACATCGCCTCGGCCTGTGCGAGAGGGCCGGCGCCGGCGAAGGCGGCAAGGGTGGCGGCATGCGACATGGCGCTTCGTCTCCTGATTAGTCTGTTCTCTGTATCGGCCACAAACGCGGGGACTTGAGCCCGGTATGGCCTGATTACAGCAATCTCGACAGCTGTGCGTTGAGGAAACTACTGGTGGACGTCATCTGCCCGACCAGCGTGTCAAGTGCGTTGAATTGACGCTCCAAACCGGCCCGCACCTGATCCATGCGCCGGTCGAGATTCACCTGGTCAGCGTTGGCCATCTTGACGCGGGCATCCAGGCTGCTGCGTTTGGCCGCCAACCGGCCTTCGTCGCCCAGATAGCCATTGAGGGCCTCGGTCATGCGCGAGGCCAGTCCGCCGTCGCCACTCAGCAGTCGCTCAACCGCTTCGGGTTGGTCAGTCAGCATCGACCGGAGCTTGGTCTCGTCGAGGGTGATGGTTCCATCGGTGGCACTGTTGAAGCCGATGGACGCCATGGTCTGCAAGGCATTGCCCTCCATGCTGCCATTGAGCGCATTGCGCAGCGCCGAGCTGGCGCCGCGCAAGGTCGCGTCGCCTTGCAACGCACCGGCCTGGCGGGTGGCCGGGTCGTAGCGCGTGAGGTTGCGGGCGATGCCCATCGTCGCGTTGTAGGCGCTGACCAGCGAGGTCAGCCGCGAGACGGTCTTGTCCAAATCGGGGCTCACGGTGATATTGAACGCCTCACCCGGATTTTGCTCGTTGATGCGCAGACTGACGCCGGGAATCACGTCGTCAAAACTGTTACTGCTGCGAGTGATGGTAAGCCCATCAACCTCGATGACCGCGTCTTGTGCGGCCTGTGTCTGGGTGAAGCCATCGCCCGGAACGCCGAGATACTGCAGGGCGTCCAAGCCCCCTGCCCCGCCAATCACCTCAATCGTCATTGCATTGTCAGACCCGGCATTGCGGCTACTGAGAATGAGATGCGCGCCGCCGTCGGCCACCACTACGCGGGCATTGACGCCCGTGTTGCCGGGCGCCCGATTGATGGCGTTGGCCACCGCCGACAGCGCGTTGTCGCCGTCGGTCAATTCGATATCAAACGATCCTTCGCCCATGCCGATGCGCAAGGTGCCAGTGCCAACTGGGGTGTCCGCAGCCGCGAAGGCGCCACTGCGAAGACTCTGCGACAGGGCCTTTTGCTGCACGGTAACGGCATAGGTCCCGGCCTGGGCCTTGTCGCTTGCGGTGGCCGAGAACGGCGAATCCTTCTGCACCGTCGCGGCAAATTGGGTGAGGCCGGTTTTGGTCAAGTCGGTGACCTGGCGCTGCAAGGCATCTGCCGCCGCGCGAAAATTGCCGAGCGCGGAAATCTGCGCATTCGATTGTGAGAGCGTGCGGTTGATGCGGGCATCCGTACCGCTGCGCTCGGCCGACACCAACTGGTTAACGATGCCGGCAATGTCGAGGCCACTGCCCACACCACCAAAGGAAAGATCCGACATGTCGTTGCTCCTCAGGCCTGCTGATCGACCAACAGACCGGTGAGGGCCTGGGCGATGCGCACGGCAGCTTCGTTGGGAATTTGTCGTAACACCTCACCGCTGGCCTCGTCGATGATCTGAATCACCGGTCGTGGCAGGGCGTCCTGCTGAATGAACCGAAGGCCGGTCTGCCGGGCTTTCAGCTCGGTATTGGCCTCCTCTAGCACCTGCTCCAGTCGCTGCGGGGGGAGCGGCTCTATCGCCTGCCCTCCTTGCAACGACGGCGATGACGCCGAAACCGTCCGCGGGCTGCTCGCCCCGGACGGTGAAAATACGCGGCCCAACAACGTGGCCAGATCGG
>TARA_R110002072_G_scaffold139249_2_pt1 | contig 22302 bp, 19 predicted proteins | sample TARA_R110002072 | Tara Oceans TARA_R110002072 (sample SAMEA4397118) | marine metagenome | biome: Polar Biome; feature: [SRF] surface water layer (ENVO:00010504); material: water (ENVO:00002006), including particulate matter (ENVO:01000060) such as... | depth 5 m | reverse complement strand
CGGCAAGCATCCGATGCCTATGCCGAGAGCAGCAACCGTCACCGCGCCGGCATCCGGCGGCCGGACGCCGGCAAGGATCTTCAGCAGCGTCGACTTGCCGGTGCCATTGGGACCGACCAGGCCAATCACATCGTTCGGCCCGATATCGAGGTCGAAGCCGGAGAACAGTTCCCGCGCGCCATAGCTGGCGGCGAGACCCTTGCAGTTGATCGAGGCAGTCACGTGCTTTGGACGATGCGGGCTACGTTGGCAGCCGTCAACGAAGGGTTTGCTAGCGGCTGTCTGCAGCAGGGCGTTCCCGCAGCTGGATGGGTTCGGTAGAGTGTTTGCCCCAATGTCGAGCGATTCGCCACGTGACCAGAAGCTGGGTAGCCCACAGACGGGTAGTCCGCAAACGGGAAGCCAGCCCGACGATGCCCAGCAGCAGCGCGCCCTGGCGGCCGCTCGCAACGCCGTCGCGGACCCGGCAGCCGTTGCCGCTCACGTGCGGTGGCTCGAAACGCTGGCCGCCTCGCAAGAATCGCTAGTCGATGTCGACGAAGACGTGCTGATCCGACTGCGCAAGGCCGCCGGCCAGATCGCGTTGCCGGATCGTATCTCGCGCCGCAAACTAGCCAACGCGCGCCGCGGCAAGGAGCGCCGCAAGGTTCGCGATCAGGATGATCGCGCGTTGGAGGCGACCAGCAACCGCGCGAGGAAGCGTGCCCTGTCGTTTCCGACGGCGCCGAAACAGCTGGCGATCACGGCCGAACAACGCGCCTTGCTCGAGCACCAGGCGCGGGAACGACCCAAGGAACAGCGTGACGTGCTCAATGAACCGAAGGGTTGCTACGTTTGCAAAGCTCAATACACCGAGCTGCACCACCACTACGACTCGATGTGCCCCACGTGCGCCGATATCAATTGGCTGAAGCGCAACGCGACCGCCGATCTGACCGGGCGCGTCGCCGTGGTCACGGGTTCGCGCGTCAAGATCGGCTACGAAATCGTGCTCTACCTGTTGCGCGCTGGTGCCCGCGTCATCGCGACGACGCGCTTTGCGTGTGATGCCGCGCGTCGCTTCGAAGCCGAGCAGGACTTCGACGAGTGGTCGGATCGACTGGACCTGCGGGCACTCGACCTGCGCCACACCCCCACCGTTGAGACCTTCTGCCACGAACTGTTGACGACCGAATCGCGCCTCGACTTCCTGATCCACAACGCGTGCCAGACTGTTCGCCGGCCGCCCGGTTACTACAAGGAGATGGCCGGGCACGAGAACCCGGCGGAGCTACCGCCGAAGCTGCAGGCATTGCTCGGCGAACACACCGCCGAGCGCGCACTCGCGATCTACCGAACGCCCAACAACGTCGCACAGCTGAGCCAACTGGATTTGCTCGGCGAAGGCGACCAAAGCCACCTGTTCCCCGAGGGCATCAAGGATGGCGAAGGCCAGCAACTGGATCTGCGCAACACGAATTCGTGGCGCATGCAGCTCAACGAAGTGCCGACGGTCGAACTGCTAGAGGTGCAACTCGTCAATTCGATCGCCCCGTTCGTGCTCAACAGCAAGCTGAAGCCACTGATGGTCGCGGTCAAGACGCGCGACAAGCACATCGTCAACGTGTCCGCCATGGAAGGCCAGTTCAACCGCGCGCTGAAGACTACGCGACACCCGCACACCAACATGGCGAAGGCCGCGCTCAACATGATGACGCGCACTTCGGCCGCCGACTACGTCAAGGACGGCATCCACATGAACAGTGTGGATACGGGATGGGTCACCGATGAAGACCACTTCGAGAAGGCCGTCGAAAAAGAAGAGGCCCAGCGGTTTGCGCCGCCGCTCGATTCGGTTGACGGCGCGGCACGTTGCGTCGACCCGATCTTCGTCGGCTTCAACACTGGCCATCATTGCTGGGGCCAGTTCTTGAAGGACTACGCGCCAACTCCGTGGTAGCCCGCTGATCGCGCCATGACCGACGACGCCTACAGCCTGCTCGATGATGTGCACGTGGTCTTGCTGCGCCCACGGTGGGCGCGCAACCTCGGCTCGGTAGCCCGGGCGATGAAGAACTTCGGTTTGCACAAGCTGACCATCGTCGACTCGCAAATCGGCTCGTGGAACGACGCCTACCAAATGGCCGTGCAGGCCAACGACATCCTCGAAGACTCGACCACGACCGACTTGACGGCGGCGTTGGCGGAATCGAAGTGGGTCGTCGGCACAACCAACGAACCGCCACCGGGCACGCGCGTCATGACGCCGCGCGAGGTCGCCGAACTGGCGCAAGAACGCGGCGCACCGACGCTGTTGTTCGGCGGCGAAATCAATGGCCTCGACCCCGCCGAATTGCTGCGCTGCCAGGTGGTCTCGATCGTGCCAACCGCCAGCGAGCAGAGTTCGCTCAACCTCTCACAGGCCGTCGGCATCTACGGCGCGGAGCTCTATGCCGCTTGTGACCTGCGAGCAAAGGCCGCGTGCCCGCCGAGCAAGCAAGAACTCGCGGGCGCGCCATTGGCCTCCACCGAGATGCTGCAACGGGTCGAGATCGCCCTGCGCCGCCTGCTTGAAAACTCGGATTGGGTCAAAGCCAACCGGCCCAAGAACTCGATCGCAGCATTGATGCAACCGCTCTACCGCGCCGACCTGACCGAAAAGGAAGTGCACTCGTGGCTGGTCGCGCTGAACAAGGCACTGCCGCGCTAGGATACTGCCGCGTTGGGAACACCGCCGCCTTGGGAACACGGCCGAGCTAGGAACACTGCCGCGTTAGACACTGTCGCATTAGGACACTGCCGCGTTAGGACACTGCCGCGTTAGGACACTGCCGCGTTAGGACACTGTCGCGGCAACTGCAACCACTCCCCAGCTACCAGTATTCGGACGGGATCGGCGCCTCGTCGGGCGACGACGCCATCACGAACTTGGAACACTTGCTCGGCGGCAGCGCAATGCCCTGAAGGCAACGCTCGATGGCGTCACGGTGTTGTTCGTCAGCCTTGAGTTCGACGATCAGCAGCTTCGGCAACGGCGTCGGCCGACGACACGTCAAGATTCGCTCGGTGCGTTGATCGAACGCCATGAGGTTGCGATCCATGGTGACGCGAATGGTCTGGTCGTGGCTCCCCATGTATTCGCGATGGTAGCGAATCCACTGCACCGGCTCGTACCCGTTGAGTGCGACGGCGATCGGCCCGGGCAACCTGCGACGCAACTCGCGTACGAACGTCGAGCGACGGCGGCCTTCGATGTCGATCGGATCTTCCAGGTAGTGCGTCTGCTTGCTGCCGAGGCCACTCTCACGCTGCTTGCACTCGAGTTGTGCCTTGACCGCTCGAACCTGTTCGCCGTACCAACGCAAGCGCAGCTTGGTGCGGCTCGAGATGCCCGCCAGGTTCTCCGACACGGCACGGCCTTCCGGAGTATCGAAGTAGATGCTCTGCACGATGCGCGGCGCATGCAGCGGCGACAGGCCCATGTTCAGCAACCGCAACTCGGCGCGGACACGCTCATAGTCGTGTTCGGACCCAACCAGCTTGACTTCGTATCGCACGGCGCAAGCAGCCTACCCGTTGTTCGGAGAGTTGTTGTTCGACAAGTTGCGACCGTTGCCCAACTCGCGCACGACCTGGAGGCGGACAAGACCGGTCGCCGCCTTGACACGATACTCCAGTTGCAATGCAGCCCCTCGCGTGGCCATGGGGCCAGAGACCGCCCCGACCTGCCATGGCCGCCCCCTGCGGGTCGAACGGGCGCCGCCCGGCTGCATGCCGTTGTGCTGCTGCAAACGGCGTTCGACATCGATCGAGATGCCAACGTACGTTGCGGTGATCGCTTCGGACTGAAGCACTTAGACGAACCACATGGGTGCATCTGCTGGTTCTTTTGCTGGCTCGTCAGCTGGCAACGCTCGTTTCTCCCCGGTCACTTCGGTATCGGCACGACAGCAATTCGCGCCGGCAGATCACGCCCTTCGCTCCCGATCAACAGCCGCCCGTCCGGCAATAGCGCCATCGCTTCCGGCTGCGGCAACAGATCCATGTCGAGCGCTTGGGTAGCGACCACATTGCCGTCGGGATCTATGCGCAACAACAAGCGATCCTTTGGCGCGAGCATCAGCAGGTCCCCACCCGGCAACGCGAGCAACTCGCTGCCATACAACCTGAGCTCGACCTTGCGCTTGCCCTTGGCCGTGGTGCGCCGCGGAGCCGGCAAATCGCGAGCCTCGATCTGCTTTTCGATTTCGTCGACCTTCAACGTCATGACCGGCTTTGGCAGACTCGTTCGCAGCAACAAGTGGAAGCCAAGAATGCGGCGACGCGCCTTCTCGCGACGCTTGCCGTCGACCGGCCCCTTCGGCAGAACCAACAGGTGCTCACCTTTGGCATCGGCGCAAAGGCCTTCGAACTCACCATCGAATGGCAGCTTGTAGGAGTGCTTGACCTTCAATCGATCGCCCTTCCAAGCCAACTGCTTCAACGTGCCATCGCTGCGCAGCACCCAAATCGTTCCATCGCTGACCGCAATGCCCTCGTAGTCGCCCTTCTTGCCAAACGGCACGCTACGAACCGGCTTCTTGCCATTGAGATCGACCAAGAACACGACGCCAAGTTCATCTTGCACGCACGCAAGCGTGTCCTTGTCGAACGCCACCATCCCAGACAGCTCTAGCAACGAAGGTGGCAAGGTGATGGAGCCATCCGACAAGTCATCTGGATCGCTGCACGCAGCTGGCAACAGCAACAGCGCAATCAGCACACCGGCCATCAGCGCGGCAGGCAACCGAGGCTTGCGACTTGTTGCGGCAGGTTGGTCCGACGGATCTAGCATCAGCGCCGCCAGCGTATCACTGGCGCCGCGCGAATGCCGCCTCAACGCCACCGCAGATCTAGGCCTGGACGCAGGACGGGTGTCCGGCCAAGGCGCCGGCAACGCCGAACGTCACCGATGACGTATCACTCCATCACAAAACGAACGCAGCATCGCCTTGGCAACGCGAACGGGGCAAAGTAGCGGGACAGAGTAGTGGAACAACGTCGCGGCACAACGTCGCGGGACAATGTCGCGGGACAATGTCGCAGGACAATGGCCCGACCCAGGACGGCTTCAGCTGCACGCACCTCGCATGACAAATACTCAGCAACTCGTCGCGCGCCTCACCATGTTATTGCTGTTGGCTCTGCCACCAACAGCATGCGCCAACTTGCCAGGCAAAGCTCTGCAAGCGGAGCCAAAACTGCCGTTGCCAACGCAAACGCAACTCGGCTGGCAACGCGCGGAGCTCGGCGTGCTCGTTTCGTATGACCTGCACACGTTCGGGGACGGCCGCTACAACCAACGCCTGGCGCGGATTACTCCGATCGAGAACATCGATCGCTTCGCGCCGGAACAACTCGATACGGACCAGTGGATCCGCGCCGTCAAGGCTGCCGGCGCACGCTTCGCGATCCTGACCGCATCGCACGAATCCGGCTTTCGGCTGTGGCAGAGCGAGGCCAATCCCTACAGCTTGCGCAGCGTCAAATGGGGCGACGGCAAGCGCGACCTGGTCCGCGAGTTCCACGCGTCGTGCCGCAAGTACGGCATCCAACCGGGTATCTACCTCGGCACGCGATGGAACGCGCAGCTCGGCGTCTTCGACTTCAAGGTCACCGAGCGCAGCACGATCAGCCAATCGCAATACAACGAGCTGATCGAACGCGAGGTCGAAGAGATCTGCACGCAATACGGGGACTGGTTTGAGTTCTGGTTCGACGGCGGCGCACATGGCCCAGAACTTGGCGGCCCCAACATCCTCGCGGTTGTAACCAAGCATCAGCCAAACGCAGTCTTCTATCACAACCTGCAACGAGCCGACGCACGCTGGGGCGGCTCCGAATCGGGCACCGTCGCGTATCCGTGTTGGTCGACGTTCCCCTATCCGGTCACCGGCGCTGGCGAGAGTGCGCGGCCAGAGATCGCGGCCAACAACTTCGCCTTGCTCAAGCGCGGCGACCCGAAGGGCAGCTATTGGTTGCCGGCGATGTCCGACGCCCCCTTGCGCGGCCACGGCGGGCACGAGTGGTTCTGGGAACCCGGCGACGAACGCCTGCTACAGCCGCTACCAAAGCTGATCGATATGTATTGCCGATCCGTCGGCCACAACTCGACGCTCATCCTCGGCCTGACGCCTAATACGCGAGGCCTGCTGCCAGACGCGGACGTCGCCAGACTCAAGGAGTTCGGCGCCACGATCGATCGCATGTTCGGCCATGCGCTGGCGGCAACAACCGCGGCGACGAGAGGCAACGTCACCGAGTTGGCGTTCGACCAGACACTCGAGTTTGATCTCGTCGTCTTGCAAGAAGACATCGAGCTCGGTGAGCGCGTCCGCCAGTACGAACTGCAGATTCACGACAGCGGCTGGCGCACGTTCGCAACCGGCAGCTGCATCGGCCACAAACGCATCCACCGACTCAAGGCGCCCTGCCGTGGCGATGCGGTACGCCTGAAAGTGCTCGAATCCCGTGCGACCCCACACATCCAGCAGCTGTCGGTACACCGTCACCCGCGCTAGATGTAATCGCGGGGTCCCACGGGGGAATGACACTTGAGCCGACATCAATTCTGCCATTAGGTCAACTTCTGCTAGCAACACCCAAGTACCCGATGACCTCCCTCAAGAACCCCCTCGCCACCAAGTGGACTGCCACGAGCGTGCTCACCCTCGCAGCCCTCACCAGCTGCGCCACCACGCCGTACGACGCCACCGCAACGGTGGCGCCCTACTTCGCAAGCCGTGACGCAGTGGTGCCCATCGCTAGCACGAGCATTACCTCGTTGGCGAGCCATGCCACGACACCCGCGTTCGCGCGAGGTCACTTCGCAACGAAGAGCACCTTGCGAGAGGTCGCGCCCGACAAGCAGCCGCGCGGCATGGCCTTCGTGCGTACTGCGGTTGGAATGGAGGAGGTCCAAGTACTGTCGGGGACCGATTTCAAGAACGACACCGACGCGGGGATGCTCGAGATTGCATTCGAAGGCACGGGCAAGGTCATGGGCGGCGGTTTGCGCTTCGGTGCCCGCGCGACGGACGATGACTTCCTCGAGTCGAGTGCAGCCGTCGACACCCAGGGCGAGGGAGCACACTTCTTCGGCCACCTGACGATTCGCCCAGGCGGCAGGCGGTTCCGCATGCCGATCCGAATCGGTCCGGAAATCCTGGCCAACGCATTCCTGCTCGATGCCTCGCCATTCGGCTCTATCGCCGAACTGGATTTCGTCAGCGTTGGCGGAGCCGTCGAGATCGAGCCTGAGTTTGACATCTTCCGCTCGGAGCGCTCGGCCCTGTCGATCTATGGCCGCGCCCACGTTGGCGCCGGAGTGGCCCAGATCAGTTCCGACACGACCGACTACGACACCGATTCCACCAACATCGGAGCGGAGCTCGGCGTGCGCTGGCAGCTGAAGAAGTTTCTACTGTCGGGTGGCTACATGCTGAAGCGCACCGAATACGCCGAATCAGACCCCGAGAACTTCGCGACGATCCAAGAGACGATCTGGCAGTTCGAAGGCTTCTTCCTGACCCTCGGCGTGCGCTGGTAGATCGAGCGTGCCACGCAGCGCAGCAACCAGCGCGGCACACAGCGCAGCACACAGCGCAGCACACAGCGGCGAAACCGATGCCTCGATCGTCGAACTCGGATTCGAGGCCGAATTGGCGCAGACATCGGCAACGAGGTTGGTGTGCGATCCCAAGCCGCGAGGCTTCTCCTGAGCGGCGGCTACATGTTGCACAAATCGAAACACGACGATCTCGGCGTAGGCATCAGGCAGACCTGGACCTTCTAGGACATCCTCCTGTCGCTCGACATACGCTGGTAGTCCGGACGCCCCCATGACCAACAACTCGTCAACGGACGGTTTGTGCTTTCCGCCTGGCTGCACCGCTCGCTAGGATCGGGGTGGTCCGACCTGGTCAGAGTTCGGGCTCCTGCACCTGTGATCAAACCAATTGGCGGACACCCCTGCGAGGCCGGAGCGCACTTGCGAAGCCGCAAGAACCCCGGCCGAGCTGTAGGCATTAACTGCTGCGCGCCCGCACTGCCCCAGCACCTGATCACGCAGGACACTGTACCTACCGCAGCCGCAGCAACTGAGAACAGAAACCACTCATGACAACGTCCGGGCAGCAAGACTTGTTCGCCAACGAAGCGAGCGACAAACCGATGGCAGACTCCAACGAGAAGAAGACCGCCAAGAAGACCAGCAGTCGATCCACGGTCAACGCCGAGTCGATGGCGAAGAAGCAGCGGGAGATCTCAGTCAGCGAGTTCTTCACGAAGAATCGCCACCTGCTCGGCTTCGACAGCCCCCGCAAGGCACTGCTGACGGCAGTCAAGGAAGCCGTCGACAACAGTCTCGATGCCTGTGAGGAAGCGCGCATCCTGCCGGATCTCAAGGTCACGATCGAACGCATCGGCGACAACGAAAAGCAGTTCAAGATGATCGTCGAGGACAACGGCCCCGGCATCGTCAAGGCGCAGGTCCCACATGTGTTCGGCCGCTTGCTCTACGGCAGCAAGTTCCACCGCCTGCGCCAATCGCGCGGCCAACAAGGCATCGGCATCAGCGCCGCCGGCATGTATGGCCAGCTGACCACCGGCGAACCGGTCAAGGTTCGTAGCAAGGCTGGACGGCGCGCGATGCCGATCGAATACACGATCCGTATCGATACGTCGAAGAACCGACCGGAAGCGACCGACAAGCCAATCGAGTGGCCCGACAAGAAGAGCGGCACCGAAGTCTCCATTCCGATGGAAGGCGAGTACCGGCGCGGCCAGCGCAGCATCCAAGAGTTCTTGAAGCTGATGGCGGTATCCAACCCGCACGTCAATCTGACGTTCACGGAGCCGGATGGCACGGTGACTGAATACGTGCGCAACACGAAGGAACTGCCGAAGGAAGTCGAGGAGATCAAGCCGCACCCGCACGGCGTCGAACTCGGCATCCTGCTGAAGATGATCCAGGAGAGCGAGAACCGCACCGTCAGCGCATTCTTGCAGCAGGACTTCTCGCGCGTCAGCCTCAGCGTCGCCAAGGACATCTGCGAGAAGGCCAAGGTCAACCCGGCCAGCAACCCACGCCAGCTCAACAACAAGACCATCCAGAAACTGAAGGACGCGATCGAGATCACCAAGATCAAGGCGCCGCCGCTGACTTGCATTGCACCGATCGGCGAGGACCTGATCATCGCGGGCCTCAAGAAAGAGGTCGAAGCAGACTTCTTCATCGCCGCATCGCGCAAGCCGGTCGTCTACCGCGGTCGCCCATTCGCCGTCGAAGTCGGCATCGCCTACGGCCGCCCTGGCGACACGCTGGAGATGACCGAGGGCGGCAAGATCTTCGAGCGCTCGGTCAAGAAGAACGATGAGTTGCTGATGGGCAACGCGGACGAACCGGTTCGCATGATCCGTTTCGCCAACCGCGTGCCGCTCGTATTCCAGCAATCGGCGTGTGCGATCACCAAGGCGGTCATCGCCACCAACTGGAAGAACTACGGACTGCAACAACCGCGCGGCGCCCTGCCGATCGGTCCGATGGTCATCTTCGTGCACATCGCATCGGTCTGGGTGCCGTTCACCAGTGAGTCGAAGGAAGCCATCGCCGGCTACGACGAGATCATGGAGGAGCTCAAGCGCGCACTGATGGAGTGTGGCCGCAAGCTCGGCACGCACGTGCGCAAGGGCAAGAAGCTGGCGAACGAGTTCAAGAAGCGCAACTACATCACGATGTACATCCCGACCGTGGTCGAAGCGCTGAAGGAGATCCTCGACCTCGACGACAAGGAAGTCGAAGCAACGTCCGGTAATTTGACGGAGCTTCTCGAGCGCAGCCGCAAGCTCTAGAGCTTGCCTGAAGCGGCCGATGTGAGCCGCGGCAGCCGCACGACGAACTCGCAGCCGCCGGCAGTGGCTCGGTCGACCGCAGGGGCTTGTTCGACGGCAGGGGCTTGTTCGACGGCAGCGGTTTGCTCAACGGCAGGGGCTTGTTCGACGGCAATGGTGCCGCCGTGTTGCTCGACGATGCTGCGGATGATCGCCAGGCCAAGTCCGCTTGACCCATCGCTGCGTGACCGCGACGCATCGGCGCGATAGAAGCGACCGAAGACCTTCGGCAGCTGCTCGTCGGTCAGGCCGATGCCTGAGTCTGCAACGCGCAAGACTGCGTGCTGGCCTTCGTATGCAATGCTGATCGTAACCGTGCCACTCGGGCGGTTGTAGCGGATGGCGTTGTCGAGCAGGTTGACAACCACTTCGCCAAGCTGGTCGCGACAGCCATGCACGAACACTTGCCCGCCACTCACCTCAATCGAGACATCGCGAGCCGCCGCCAACGGGGTCATCGCTTGCACGTGCTCACGAACCAACTCGCCAAGCTCAATGGGCACATACGGCACCGACACGCTGCCTGCGTCCGCGCGCGCCAACGTCAGCAACCCGTTCACGATCCTTTCGATGCGCAGCGCGGCTGCCTGGCAAATGCGCAAACGCTCGGCCACATCCTCCGGGTCGCCGATGTGCATGGCGGCAAGTTCGAGGTGTGCGACGATCACGGCCAGAGGCGTTCGCAACTCGTGGGACGCATCCGCGGTAAACGCCGCTTGCGTTGCGAACGCGGTCTCAATGCGCGCAAACGACTCGTTCAACGTGACGGCCATCGGACGCAGTTCGGCTGGCACACGCTCGACGTCGATGCGCTCGTCGAGTTGCTTCGCAGCAATGCGCTGGGCGGTCGCCGCGATCGCTTTGGTCGGAGCCAATACGCACGACGCCAAGACAAAGCCACCGGCGCACGTCAGCAGCACGATGCCGCTACTCGTGACTAGCAGGGTAATCAAGAACTGACGAATGCTGTGATTCTCGTCGCGCACACTGCGGCCGACTAGGATCCATCCCTGGCCGCGCCCCCCGACCGCGTGCCGCCAACGATAATGGTCCACGGTCACCGTCGCCGCACGTGTGGGCACGGACCATTCCATCGGCGCAGTCGATTCGGCAAGCAAGCGCCCATCGACACCGAAAACGGCATAGCGCGCCGCTTCCGGCAACACGGTGCGCACGCGGTCCGACAACGACTGTCCCGCTGCCGGCGCCCCCTGAATCGCGCGGACCGCCGATACCCAATTCTCCAACTGAGCGTCGCATTCGCGATACAGCGTCGCCCGCAGTTCGCGATGCAGAACAACCCCAAGAACAGCAATCGAACCAAGCAGGATCACCGCCAACCAGAACGCCAACGACACGCGGATCGAGCGAAACATCATGGCATCAAGTACCCCTGCCCCCGTCGCGTCGTGATCACCTCGCGACCGAGTTTGTTGCGCAGGGTAGAGATGTAGACGTCGACCACGTTGGACAGCGTGTCGGCATCATCGTTCCACAGGTGTTCGTAGATCGTCGTGCGCGTCACCAGTGCGCCGCGCCGCTGCGCGAGCAATTCGAGCAGGGAGTATTCCATCGGCGTCAACTCCACTGGCTCCCCCGCTTTTTGCACGGTGCGTGACGACGTGTCGATCGCGATGTCTGCAATCGTCAGAACCGGCGCCGCGTGTCCAGACCCGCGCCGGACCAGTGCCCGCACGCGCGCTTGCAGTTCGGCGATCGCGAACGGTTTGGTCAGGTAGTCGTCGGCGCCAGCATTGAGGCAGTCCACCTTGTCGTCGACCGCGTCACGTGCCGTCAACACCAACACCGGCGTCGCGCGTGTCTTGCGCAACTCATGCAACAACGGCAAACCCGCGAGCCCTGGCAGCATCAGATCCAAGACAATCGCGTCGTATTCGACGTGCTGGGCTTGGTGCAAACCGGATGGACCGTCGCTCACCGGATCGACAACACAGCCAATCGCCTGCAGCCCATCGACAACGGCGCGAAGCAGTTCGGGCTCATCTTCGACGATCAGAACTCTCATCGGCAATCAGCTCGAACAGGCATGCAGACGCCGTTCTACCACTTCCCAGTCGATGTGGGCGGCAAACCCATCGACGTAGTCAGCCTTCTTGTTCTGGAAGTCGAGGTAGTAGCTGTGTTCGTAGCAATCGATGACCACGAGCGGCACGCCCAACCAGGCCGGACCATCGTCGTGTGAATCCGTCGACACGTTGTAGAGCTTGCCGTTGAGTGGATGGCGTGCCAACGTCGCCCAGCCACGCGAGGACTTGGCTGCTTGCAAGAAATCCTCGCGCCAGGTGTCGACCGAACCGAAGCGCGCAGCGATCGCCTTCTTGGTTGCATCGACGGGCGCTGCGTCTTTGGCCGTCATGTTCTCGAAGTACAGCTCGTGCAGCAGCACGCTATTCATCTTCGCAACGCGTTTGCCGTGGTCGCCAACGACCGCCTTGTCGAGCGCCACGAAGCCACGCAAGGCACCGGCGTAGTGCGAGTCGTGGTGCCACCGCAACTGCTCCTTGCCCAAGAACGTCCCGAGGTCGGAGTATGGTAACGGCTGGGCCTGGCCGGTAAGCAACCCCGATTCCGCGCGCGGCGGCGTCACCGGCGTCGCAGTATGACGTTGGCCAAGCAGTGGCAATGCCATACCAGAGGCCGTGGCGGTGCAGAACAAGCGGCGAGAAAGGGTCATCGAATCTCCTTGTCGGGGCCGAACGAACGGAACGGGCCGTGGTCGAAACCGTGGTGGCCCAAAAAGAACAGCTGATCGCGGACACAGCAGGAGAGGGCTGCGTCAACGCGATCGTGCGACGAAGCAGAGAGCAGCTGGTCGTTCTCGAGTGCCTGATGGCAACGTGGACAAACGGGACTGCCCTGGTCCGTGAACGCGGCGAAACCTGTCGCAAGCGGCGTTGCCACGCGCGCCTGTTGTTTGATACCAGCATCAACCAGCAACCGTGCGCGTTTGCGACATGCGGCCAACCACTCAGCATGGCCGAGACGGTTCGCCACCGTCGGTAGCGACGACCCCGCGGTGACGCGCACCGCCGCCGCCTCGGTCGTCCAATGGCCGGAAGCGCCACCGTAGTAGTAGAAACGGCCCCGCGAGCCTTTTCGCGTCGCGACCAAACGCACTCGCGCGCCCACTCGCGCAACCGCGGCTGGTAGTTTGCCGGTATCGACATGCTCGCCGTCGTCCGTGCGCACGACCAGCGACTCGACGCATTCGAAGGTTGTCTTGACGACGGTGCCAGCTGTATCGATGCGCGCCAAGGCACCCGGCTCGATCTGCTCGAACACCTCGCGCACTACAGCGGCCAATTCCTGCCCAGCACCGAACACCTGGAAGCGCACGTGCACATGCGGCGAGTCCTTGCCACTGGATTCGCGCACTGCGATCTCACTCGTTGCTGGCAAGTGCTTGGCCAAGACCTCAACCGCAAACGGCGATCGCTCGCGCAGCACCGGGATCGTGCCGCGAACCACACGCTGTCCCCCCTCGCGACCAAACGCCAACCACATCGGTGGCGTCGCCGACGGCTGCCACGCCCGACTTGGGATCAGCCGCACGTAGCTCCCGTTCGGAGCCGTGCCACTGCCCCCTAGTTGGTGCGCGGCACCAATCCAGTTCTCCGTGGATCGCTGCGAACTGGATTGCTGGGAAGCGGATAGTTGGCAGACTGCCACGGGCGTCAGCAAGCAAGCCAACCCCCACGCAAGTGCGACAGACAACGGCTGGAAACATCTCATGCCGCAAGACTGCCAAACCCCACCTTAGAGGAACGTGAAACGAACAGCCTGTTACCCTCGCGTGCGCTCCGGCTATGTCGAGCGAAGTCGCACATGATCAAGTCATCCGCCGTCGTCGCCGTTCTCACCCTATCCACACTCGCCGCCCAGTCGGTCGGCGTGAGCCTGTCCGCACTTGCGCCCCTGCCGATCCAGCTATCGAGCCCCGCTGCCAACGCCACAACCACTTGGCCAGCAGGACCGATGAGCAGTAGCGGATCCTTCTGTGCGACCTTGCCTCTCGTTGGCAATTTCAACGGTTGCATGTCATGGCAGTCGTGGACACAGAGCTATGGCACCACGGTCACGCTGACGCATTCGATCAGCAATCAAGCGCTGCTCCCTGGCTTCAACGGCCAGGCAGGACCACACGAGATCCTCGTGGAGTTCAGCTCAACCGTCCCGAGAACGGCTGAACTGCATCTCAACCGCACTGTCTTCCTCGCCCCTGGCGCCCCATGGCCAACGGTGAACGTCGACATCGACAACGATGGCGTCTTCGAAATCACCAACCTGTCGCCGCTTTCCGCCCCCCCGATCTCGGTGACGTTTGGCCCACAACCCCTGCAAGTTCGGGTCGTCGTCGACATCGCACTCGGCGCACAGACGGCAACAAGCAACTACGTATCTCTGGTATTGCTGCCGGACAACGGCCTGACGATCACGCGGCCAATTATCGGGTGCAACCCGGTGTTGCCGCCGCCGATCCCGTTCTTGCAGCCGTCCTTCGACCACAGCGGCGTGCAACTTCTGGGGGGCCAAGACCCGAACCAACCATCGCTGATCGTGCTCAGCCTGGCAGCGCAGCCAGCGCTGCTATCAATGAACGGCACTGCGCCGTGCACGCTACTGCCAAGACCCGACGTCGTGCTGTTCGTGCCGAGCGGAATGCTCGATCTACCGCTGCCAGCAAGCGTTCGACCGGCGACGTTCTACGCCCAAGGCGTCACGCTGACCACGGCCGGGTTGCGCGTCACGGATGGCTACGCAGTAACCGCCAACTGAGCGCGCGCCTGCTACTTCGGCGCGACGGCAACCAACTTCGTGCGCGTGCGGAAGAACAGCATGCCGGCCGAAGCCGCCGGCGCCGCCATGCAGGTTTCGCCGAGTTCGTTGACGGCCAGCAGCTCGTAGTCCGTGCCCGCCTTGACGACGTGCACATCCCCTTCTTCGCTCGGGTAGTAGAGCTTGCCATCCGCTGCGATGCCCGACGCGGTGTAGCCAACGCCAGCTGTCAACCGGTGATGGAAGTGCTTTTCACCGGTCTTGGCATCCCAACAGCTGATGACGCCATTGTCGCGACAGACGTAGAGTTCGTCGCCATAAACGAACGGCGATTGCATGTAGGCGCCGTAGCGTCGGTCGGCCCAGATCATGTTCTTGCCGTCGGGCTCGATCGTCATCTCGCCCTTCGCGTTTTCGGACACGGCCAGGATACGCGCCGGCCCGCCATGCCCTGTCGTCAAGAACACGAGACCGTGCCCGACGACCGGCGTCGGCACCGGGATGTCGCCGGTGCCATGCAGCTTCCATAGTTCCTTGCCGCTATCGAGGTCGTAGCCCCCCATGTGCTTCCAACCGTTCAAGATCAGTTGGCGGCGCTTGTCGGTAACATGCACCGTCGGTGTGCACCACGTCGGAGCTTCTTTACGCGCGGTGCGCCAAACCTGCTCACCCGTCTTGACGTCGAACGCGGCAACAAAGCTGCCCTTCTGCACATCACTCTGCACGTAAACGCGCCCATCGAAGATCACCGGCGAACTCGCCCACCCCCACTGCGCGTCAGGCACGCGGAAGAAACCGGAGTCGAGCACGCCAAAGTCCTTCTTCCACAGAAGCTCGCCATCGACCGAATAGACGTGCAAGCCTTCGCTACCGTGGAACACTGCGACATGTGTGCCGTCCGTCGCTGGCGTCGAAGCAGCGTGCGAGCCCTTTGGGTGCCGCTTGATCGCCGGCACGCCATCGAACACGACCTTGGACCACAGCACCAAGCCGTCTGCCTTGTTCAAACACAGCAAGCGGAACTCATGCTTCGAGTCGTCTTCGACCGAGCCGATATCGCCGTAGAGGCCGACCCTCAGCTCTGCTTCGCCGGCACCTTCCTTGATCGCGGTGTTGACGAACACGCGTTCCCCCCAAACCGCGACCGACGAATGCGACAGTCCGGGAATCGCCGTTTGCCAAGCGATGTTCTTACCGGTCTTGACGTCCCACTCGGTCGCGGTCGCAAAGCCATCTGCGTAGCCTCGACCAAAGCGCCCGTGATACGACGGCCAACTCGTGGCCGCCGCGTCTTGGGGTACAGCAGCTTCGGAAGGCGCTGGTTCGACTTCTTGCGGCAACGCTGGCAGGGCGAGACCAACCAGCAACGGAATCACGGACGGGATACAGACCATGGCCGCGATCGTAACCAACGATCAGCGGCTGCGAACCTCGTGCGGCCGAATCGCAGCCACCCCAGGCAAGTCCCCTCGATCGAGCAGCAACCACGGCAGGCCGCCAAGCGCAATCGCGCCCACCTGGGCGACGGCGAACATCGGGGCGAGCGGCGCCAAGCTGGCATCACACGCCATGCCAACCGGAATAGACACCGGCAACGCAACGATGGCGACCGGAACACCGACCACCCCCATCACGGCCGCACCAACGCTCGCAGACCCGGACACGAGCGGGTTTTCATGGTCGACCAACTCGTCAATCGGGTCAAAGAAGTTCGCACAACCAGCCAACGTCATTGCCGCAACAGCGACACATATGGACTTTGCAATTCGATTCAGCATCACACACCTCCTGTGTGTTGTGGTTTCCGACGAGTGCAAAGTAGTCTCGCCGGGCGTCCCCTTGTCGCCATTCCTGCTAACGGCATCGATCACAGCTGCTTTATGATGAGTGCCCTGCCATGAACCAAGACGCCCAGTTCGACAATGACGGCCGGCTCACCTCCGAGCGCTATGGCGACGTCTACTTCTCCGGCGACGGTGTGCAGGAAACGGAGCACGTGTTTGTCGCTGGCAACTCGCTGCCAGAACGATTCGCCGCAACCCGCGGCACGTTCGTCGTCGGCGAGACTGGCTTTGGCACGGGGCTGAATTTCTTGGCGGCAGCCGCATGCTTTGTGCGACACGCGGGTCAGGCATCGAGATTGGTGTTTGTGACCACCGAACAGCACTTGCTCGGCAACGAAGTGCTCGCCAAAGCTCACGCGCAGCTACCCGGCCACCTGCAGGCTCGGGCCGCAGAACTGCGCAACGCCATGGCCGTGGCATCCGACTCGGCCGTGCCCACCAAATCCACATCGCGGCGCATTGCCTTCGCCGACGGCCGCATCGTTCTGCAGATCTTGCTCGGCGATGCGACCCATTCTCTGCGCGCCAATTCGTTTGCTGCCGATGCCTGGTTCCTCGACGGCTTCGCCCCCGATCGCAATCCGGCGATGTGGTCGTTCGATTTGCTGCGCGAAGTCGCCAACCACACGGCTGCGCAAGGCACGTTCGCAACCTACACCGTGGCTGGCCATGTGCGCCGCTCGCTGCAAGATGCCGGATTCGCCATCGAACGCGCCGCAGGCTTTGGCAAGAAGCGCGAGATGCTGCGCGGCCAACGCAACGCCTTTGACCCGCCGGCCAATGCCCTGCGACTTGCGAGTAGCGCAGACACGACGCCACGGCAAGTGCATGTCTTCGGTGCTGGCATCGCAGGTGCAACGGCAGCCAATGCGTTCGCACGACGCGGCGTTCCTGTCACCGTCATCGACCCGCACGGGGTTGCCTCTGGCGCGTCAGGCATACAAGCCGCCATCGTTCGGCCACGGTTGTGGATCGCCGGCAACCCCGCGCCCGATGCGGAGATGCTCGCCCAAGCGTTCCGATTCACGGCGAGCTGGCTCGCCGAGACCGCACCCGGCCGTTTCCGCGCATGTGGCGCCCTGCTCTGCGCCAAGGATGAACAAGAGATGCAACGTCTCCAGCAGCGCACCGCCAACGCAGCAACTGCCGACCTCGCTTCCTGGCTGACGGCCGAACAGGCCAGCAAACGTGGCGGCACTCGCATTCCATATGGCGCGGCGTGGCTGCCGACCGCCGGAACGTGCGACCTGGCCGGACTGGCGGGCGACCTGTTGCAGCACCCAAACATCGAACTCCGCGCCGACACACCGACCGCGACCGCTGACCTGACCGTGATAGCCACCGGCAACACGCTCGCGGCCGCTGCAAGCAACTTGGGCACGCAGTGCATACGCGGCCAGGCCATCGCCGTGAGCTGGCCAGCATCAGACACGCCACCAAAAACGGTGCTGTGCACGTCCGGCTACCTGACACCACCATCGCACGACGGTCTCACCTGGATTGGCTCGACGTTCGACCGCGACGATGCAGAGTGTGACCTACGCGCATCGGATGATCACCGCATTCATGCCCACTTCGCGGCGCTACCGGACATCGCTACCAGCATCGCACATAGTGATACCGTGCAACGCTTCGCCGGGGTGCGCAATGCGACGGCGGATCGCCTACCGATGATTGGCAGCCTGGACCACGCAACGGACACGACCACGGTTGCGTCACTGGCACACGGTTCGCGCGGCGCCGTGACCGCGCCATGGGCCGCGCGCCTGCTCGCCGACGCCGCGTTCGGCGAGCCGCTACCGCTGAGCACGAGCTACTGGCAACGGCTGTTGCCGGGGCGTAGATAACGATTGTGCGACGCGGAAGCGGCTCAGCCGAGATGGCTGACTACCGCCCAAACACCTGCGACCAAGAAGCCGGCGCACGAAAGCCACAACAGTGCGTCCCATAGTTTGCCTGGCGTGAGCGCGGCATCCGTTCGCCGATAGCGGGACCACAGCGCGGCGAAGCCGAGCACCGGTAGCATCAATGCTTGCGCGATACCGCCGGCGAGCACGAGTTGTGCTGGTGCGCGCACCCACACGAACACGAGCAAGCTGACCAACGGCAAGGCACCGCAGAACACGCGCGTGTAACGCAGGCGGGCCGCGACGGTATCTGGAGCCAGGCGGAGCACGATGACGCAGTCGGCAGCAATGCGCGCGAGGCCGGCGCTGGCGACAAAGAACGTCGAATACAGCACGGCGAAGGCACCGACCAAGAACACCGGGGTCGCCCAGGAGCCGAAGACCGGCGCATACATCTGCGCCAACGTGCGCACGAGGTTCTCCTTCTCCGGATTGAGGCCGACGCGACCGAGCACCGCCGCACCGAGCAAGAAGAACGCGACGGTTGCGAACGTATAGACCACCGCCGACAACCACGCGTCACACTGCAAGACGCGCATCCAACCTTTGGCGCGCTCTCGCCAGGCGCTGGTGCCGTCGGCGGCCCCAGTCATGCGCGCGTAGCCCTTTTCCAGGCACCAATACGGATACATCACCAACTCCGCGGCGCCGACGCCGATGATCCCGAAGGCGGCTAGGGCCGTCGCAATCGACGAGGACGCGCCGGTTGTCGCCCCGTCGGTTGTGGCCGCGCCGGGCGACGGCAACTGGAAGCTCAGGCCGTCGATCACGTCGGTCGCGCGAATCGCCCATTCAGGGTCGAGCTGCAACATCACGACGGTCAACACCGTGACAGCGGTGAAGGCGACGACGAAGATCGTCGCCAGGATCTGGATCAACGCAAAGCGGCCGATCACCAAGATGACGGAGGTCGGCACGGCGAGCACCGTGGCCCAGATCGCTTCGTCGTGAACGGGACCTATGGCAGCCAGTTGCTCCCGCAGGGCCTGCATGCGTGCGGCCGTCTCGGTGGCTTGCACAGCCAAGGGGTTGAGTGCGAGCTGCACTTGCAAGCCGACGAGCTCTTCCTGCAATTGGTGGAAGTGGGCACCGGCATCCGTCAACGGCTGGCTCATCGCAAGAGCCTGGCCAACGCCGCCGATGATGCCTCCTTGCTGCGCGAGCGTCAGCAAGGTCATCGCAACCCAAAGCCAGACGGCCCATCCGGCGCGGAACCGCGGGCCTGGCAAGTCGTCGAGCGTCTGCAACGCGGTCACGCCGCGGACCACCGCGCTGCGGCCGAGCTCAACCTGCGTGAACACCTTGATGATGCAGCCGATCAGAATCAGCCACAACAAGACGAAGCCAGACTCGGCCCCCACCTTGGTGGTCGCGATCAGTTCTCCAGAACCAACAATCGAACCCGCGACAATCAACCCTGGCCCAAGTCGGCGCACGACCGCAAGGAATGTCCGCGGCGGCGCAACGATCTCCGAACTCATCGAAACTCCGCGAACACCGGAATGTGATCACTCAGAGCAAACGGGGATCCGAGCGCCTGCACCATGAAGACTCCTTCGTGCAGAGCGCTGGCATGGTCCAAGCGCGCCTTCAGGGGGCCGGCGACAAAGATGAAGTCGATGCGTTCTTTGGGGTCCTCACTCGGGCAGGTCCACTGCGTCTTCGCTTGGTGCAGCACTCGGTCCCCGTGGATGAGCATTGGGGGCATCTCAATGGGGTTGATGAATACCGTGTCGACCAGACCGGCCTTCGCCCACAACCGATACTCGGGGGCGTCGCTTTCGTGATTCATGTCGCCCATGACGATCACCGAGCGGCCCGCCTGCAGGTCCTGGTTGGTCGCGACGGTCAGGGCCCGGATCTCCGCTTCGCGAATGTGCGTCGTATCCTTCCAACTCGGCAGCATGTGTGCGCAGTAGACGGCGATCTGTTGCTGGTCATGCTCGATGACGACGCGGCCCAAGCAGCGCGAGAACAATTCGGCTTGTGGAATCTTCGGGTCGATCGACGGCCGGTTCTCGCGCGCCAGGATCTTCGGCCGGGACAGGATCGCGCCAGAGATGCCTTCGCGCCAACCCTTGCCCTTCCAGCCGCCAGGGAAGTACGCGTAGTCCATCTTCATCAGGGCAGCGAGTTCTTTGACCCGCGCTTCGCTGTGGGCCTCTTGCAAAGCGATCACATCGGGATCGTACAGTTGCAACTCGAGCGCCAACCGCGGCAACAGCTGACCGTGCGACTGGATCATGCGGATGCGCCGCTTGCCTAGGTCGGAACTCGCAACCGGGCCCCATGCGTGCACGTTGTAGGTGATGACGCGCAGCGGTTGCGGCCTAACCGGCGCCGCCTGCTCACCGGTCGTGGGTGATTGCGGCGCCAAACAAGCGAGGACTGCGAACGTGAAGGTTGCGAGCATGGGCCACACGATTCTATGGGGACTCCGCCAGGCCGAGACAAGGCGCGCCGAGAGTTCGAATCGGTTGATTCTGATCGAGGGACGACACGGAAGCACCACCTGGGGCACCGTATTGGCATCTTCGTGGACAGAGCCAATGGGGTCCTGAGAATCTGCTTCGCATGCAGGCGGCGCTGGCTAGAATCCCTGGTGTCCGGGCTGGTCAGAGTTCCGGGCACTGCACCACTGGATACACGAGACGGGAGACCGACGATGGCGGCCAAAAAGAGCAAGATCCCAAGGAACACCAACAAGCCGGCCAAGCCGAAGCCCCGCAAGCCGATGACCAAGCTCGACCAGATCACGGTCGGCGAGATCAACAAATGCGCGGAGCACGTCTTTGGCAAGATCCAGAAGTTGGACAAGCCGGAATTGAAGTTCCCCGAGCGCTCGCTGAAGAACGCCAGGTACGACAAGAAAGGCGGCTTCCAAATGGGCCGGGGTCGCATCGAGCGCACGCTGACGGTCAACACCGTCAAGACGTTCGCCCAGACACTCAAGCTGATGTCGCTGAGCAAGGACATGGTCGTCAAGGACGACTTTGCCACCAAGCGAGAGGCCTACTACGTGTCGAAGAACTGGGGCGACGCCAAGTTCGCGACCCAGCCGGAGTCCGACACGGTCATGGACGACATCGAGGCGTTGTTCAGCCTCGAAGGCGTGGCCCGCGAACAGCTGCGCTTCCGACCCGAAGAACACGGCGGCAATGTCGCCGGCGCATTGATCGTGGTCGACCGCGATCGCGAAACCGGCGCCGAAGAACTGATCGACTGCACCAAGCAGGGCAGTGGCTCCTACACGATCCCGGCATCGGTCGAACACTTCAAGTTCGAGACCAAGGCCAAGTTCATCTTGGTGATCGAGACGGGCGGCATGTTCGCCCGCCTGCACGAGCACAAGTGGTGGCGCACCGAGAACTGCATCATCATCGGCACCAGTGGCGTGCCAACGCGCTCGACGCGCCGCTTCATCCGCAAGCTCGCGGACGACAAGAAGCTGCCGGTCTACTGCTTCAATGACTGCGATCCGTACGGGATCTCGAACATCTACCGCACGCTCAAGGTCGGCTCGGGCAACGCCGTGCACCTGAACAAGTTCTTCTGTGTGCCGCAGGCGCGCTACCTCGGGGTCACGCCGCAGGACATCGATGATTTCGACCTGCACAACGCGACGCACGACCTCAAGGAGGTCGACATCAAGCGCGCCAAAGACGCTTTGAAGAACGACCCGTTCTTCAAAGCACACAAGGAATGGCAGAAGGCCATCCAGAAGATGCTGAAGATGGGGAAACGCGCCGAGCAACAGGCACTGGCCAAGTGGGGCCTCAACTTCGTGATTGACGAGTATCTTCCCTACAAGCTCAAGAACACGAAGTCGTTCTTGCCGTAGGGAG
>TARA_R110002072_G_scaffold175538_3_pt1 | contig 22305 bp, 21 predicted proteins | sample TARA_R110002072 | Tara Oceans TARA_R110002072 (sample SAMEA4397118) | marine metagenome | biome: Polar Biome; feature: [SRF] surface water layer (ENVO:00010504); material: water (ENVO:00002006), including particulate matter (ENVO:01000060) such as... | depth 5 m | reverse complement strand
ATTGGGCGGATAGTCTGAAGTGTTTACCGTTATATCGTTTTGACAGATAATTTGCGGTGGGTCGCCAACGGGTGGGTTTTCAATAAAATCAATACAAAAATCAAAAATCGTACCTCCATCTCCACCGGCATCATCATAGAGTCTAAGCGTCCAGTTACCATTAACAGGTTCACCGGCAAACACTGTATTCATATCAACTCCAGGACCCGCACCAGCACCTACAGGATGAGTAGTTGCTCCCCCTTCTGCTCGATAGTTTGCAAGTGGTGCACCAGCTGTCCAAGCTGTGATATTGTTTGGTGAGTCATCTCTAAAGATCAGTGTAGATTGAACATCAAGACCGGTTGAACCACCATTATCAGTTGTTAATGCAACTGCTGTACCATTTGGAGAGAGTAATATTATTTCTAAATCTGCAGCCCAAGTATGAACAATTTCCATTGAAACTTGATCAATGGAAAATTGACCACCTCCGGCTCCAATGGTTCCCATTAGTGCAACATTTGCATTAGAAAAAGTAGTAACGCCACTTCCGGGACCTAGCGGTTGTGGATTGTCTGTGGCACATACTGAAGTTGGAGCAATAGCTTCTTCTCCCACAATATTCATAACCATGTGTTGATTGGGAAACCCTATTGCTGCAAGTGTGCCAGGATTAGTTAAGCCACAAGCAGGAGCCCTAATATAGGAAGGATCTGTTTCACCCAAGTTGTTTGACCCGGGAAAAAAAGAAATCCCTGCTCCTTGTAAATCTGGAATTAACAATTCATATACCATAATTTCACCTGCTGGTATGGTAGCATTTACTGCCCCGGAAACTACATTACCAACATCACCCGGTCCAACAGGGACAGAGGCAGTGCCTTGTAAGGTTAAAGATCCCGGAAATCCTGTTGGAAATACAGCTACTGTTGAATAAATGTTAACAGTCATATTAGTTGCTGCTGAAACTGCTTCAATAGCAAACTCTGCATTGGTAACATTGAAATCACCGGCAATTCCAAAATCATTGGCTAAATCAAAAACCCTGTAAAAAGAGTTTTCGGCGGGCAAACCTCCTGCATTACATGTTACTGAATTTAAGGGAGTCACTGTCTGTGAATTACTGTGTGTTATCACGACAGGCGCTCTGTTTGGGTTTGTTAATCCGGATAGTAAACTAGAAGATCCGGGAGATCCATTTTGCGTTGAATTTCCAACAATACCACTTCCCGTAAAGGATTGACCAAAACTAAAAGCTATGGCAAATATTGTCAAAAATAACGCAAGAGAAGTAATTTTTTTCATAATTGAGTTATTAATTAGTTAAACCTTAAATTGTTAAAATTGAGTTAACTAAAATTAATGAAAAAAACTATTGATTTTACAATACATTAAAAAATAAGGAAAATATTCCCCTACATTTTATGTTAATATATTATTTTATTGTTGTTATTTTTTGATTTCAACGACAAACAAATAATATTTATCGTCAAAATACATAATTAAGAAAAAAGAAAAGTGAAATTAATTTTTAAATTTTTTAATGATAGTCTAGAAATCTACCAGTTTTTCTAACGAATAAACACAGGTTCATTCTCATTTTTGGATTCATTTCTGCTAAATTGATAGCCATCAACATCAAAATTCAACAATTTTTCATAACTGTTCACATTGTTATCTATCACAAATCTAGCCATTGAGCCCCGTGCCTTTTTAGCAAAAAAGGAAATAATTTTTAACTTTCCATTTTTGAAATCTTTGAAAACCGGGCTTATTAATGTTCCTTTTAATTTTTGAGAGTTTATAGATTTAAAATACTCATTGCTAGCAAGATTCAATACAATATCTTCTTCGCCTAATTCTTCATTTAAAGCTTCAGTAATCTTATTTCCCCAATATTCATAAAGATTTTTCTTAGTATTGACTTTTAAATCTGTTCCCATCTCAAGCCTATAGGGTTGGATTAAGTCTAAAGGCTTTAAAACGCCATAAAGGCCGGAAAGAATTCTCACGCGATCCTGTAGTAATTGGATTTTATTTTTTGGTATCGTATAAGCATCCAACCCTACATATACATCACCCGAAAAAGCATAAATAGCCGGGCGGGCGTTATCAGAATTGAAGGGAGTTGAAAAGTCTTTGTACCGTTGATAGTTGAGTTCAGCAAGCTTGTCACTAATGTTCATTAAATCTTTCAACTGCTTCTTTGATTTTTTTTCTAAAACCGCATTTAACTTTTCGGATTCAGCCAAAAAAATGGGTTGAGTAGCTTCTTCAATCGGTAACTTGCTTTCAAAGTCGAGAGACTTTGCAGGTGATAATAAAATTTTCATAGTGTTCTGTTTTGAAACAAATTTACAAAATAGCAAATTACTATCTACAGAAAACAGAAAGCTATTGTGAATTATACAATAAGAGTTTTTTATGATTTCATTACTTCTTCAACTTTCTTATATGAGTTGGATTTAATCTTCAAAATCTTTTTGATGCTTCACATAGTTGCGCCATTTTTCAATGCATTGCTGCATATCTTCGGGCAAGGGGGTTTCAAACGACATAAACTTTCCGGTAACGGGATGCTTAAAACCAAGTGTTTTTGCGTGTAAGGCTTGACGCGGAAGGACTTTAAAACAGTTTTCTACAAATTGCTTGTATTTTGTAAAAGTAGTTCCCTTTAATATTTTTTCGCCACCATATCGTTCGTCATTAAACAGCGTGTGACCAATGTGTTTCATATGTACCCTGATTTGGTGCGTCCTCCCTGTTTCCAGTTTGCACGCAACTAGGGTAACATAACCAAAGCGCTCCAGAACTTTATAATGCGTGACTGCTTCTTTCCCCTGACTTTCGTCCTCATAAACCATATTTTGCAAGCGGTTTTTTGGATGCCTTCCAATGTGACCTTCAACGGTTCCTTCATCTTCCAATACATCACCCCAAACCAATGCTACATACTCGCGCTCACTAGTCTTATTGAAGAATTGCTTGGCAAGATGCGTCATGGCGGCTTCAGTTTTTGCAACCACAAGAAGACCGCTGGTGTCTTTATCAATTCTATGAACCAGGCCGGGGCGTTCATTGCTGTTAACAGGCAGATTTTCGATATGGTAAACAAGTGCATTAATTAATGTTCCTGAATAATTGCCGTGGCCGGGATGCACCACCATACCGGCGGGTTTATTGACTACCAGCAGTGCTTCATCTTCATAAACTATATCCAGCGGAATGTTTTCGGGTACCAGTAAAAATTCATAAGGAGGGTGTGTAAACATTACCCTTATGACATCCCCCGGCTTTACTTTGTAATTTGATTTTACGGGAATTTCATTTACATAAATGTTTCCGTCTTTGGCAGCAGTTTGAATTTTATTACGGGTGGCACCTTCAATATAATTCATCAGGTACTTATCGACTCGCAGTGGTTGTTGTCCTTTATCAGCTACAAAACGATGGTGCTCATAGAGGTCATCGTTTTCTTCAATGTCATTATTCTGTGTCGCCATCTGTTGTTTGTTGACCTTCAGTTTGTAATTCGTCTTCTTCTATGTCGCCTTGATAGCGTTGTTTTCCGTCACCCAAAACCAAGTCAATTACTGAAGTCATTTGAAGAATATCTCCGGGAAGGATTTCTCTTCCCTTATGTCGCAATTCAAGCACCCTGTCTTTGGCCATATCTGGTTTATATATTATCTGCCCAATTTCAAAGCCCAGCGCTCTAAGAGTGGGCTCAACCTGTCTTTTTGTTCTGCCTGCAAGTGGTGGAATTTCAACCTTTCTGTATCCTGAAGGATTTAAAGTAATATAGATTTTTCTATTTTCTTTCACCATATTTCCTGCGGCTGGAATTTGTTCAATTACTGAATATTTTGGATAGTCTGGGTTAAAATTAGCAGAATCCAAAACCTCAAGTCTCAAATCATTTTCTGCAAGTTTATTTACGGCATCATCAAGGGACATTTTTGCAAGATCAGGTACTTCAATACGTATGTTATGATTTGTTGTAAATTTTAACCAGTATAAAATTAAAAAAACAAGTAAAAGCAACACTACACCCGCTATGATAAGCTGTTTTACAAATGCCTTAGAAAAAATAAATTTTATCAAACTCATATTTTTATTTTGGTTTTGACTCATTAAAAAACTACCTATTAAAATCTTGCAGCAAAGGTAATGCTTAAATTGCTAAGATATTATTTTTTGGATTCGGTTTATTAATCCTACTTTTGTTTAACGTTGTTAATTTGTAAATGGTATGCAAAAAAAAGTTGTTGCTGTAGTAATGGGAGGCTATTCCAGTGAATTTGAAATTTCAATTCAAAGTGGTCAAGTGGTCTATGAATCACTATCTAAAACAGCATATGAAGTGTATCGTATCCATATAACTAAAAACAGTTGGTATTATAAATCTGAAACAGGAGAGACCTTTGAAATTAACAAATCTAATTTTAGCTTTTCAAACGGCTCCCAAATCATCAAACCCGATGTTGTTTTTAACGCAATTCACGGTACCCCGGGTGAGGACGGGCTTCTACAGGCTTATTTCGAACTTATTGATTTACCACACACTTCTTGTAACTACTATCAGGCGGCGCTTACCTTCAACAAAAGAGATTGTTTATCGGTCCTAAAAAGTTATGGGGTACATTGTGCAAACGCTTATTATCTAAATCAAGGTGATGAAATTAATACAGAAGATATTGTTAGAAAAGTGGGGCTTCCCTGCTTTGTTAAGCCAAGCCGATCGGGTTCAAGTTTTGGTATTTCAAAAGTAAAGACTATTGAAGAGTTACCGGCTGCCATTGAAGTTGCTTACAAAGAAGATCCTGAAATTTTAATTGAAAGCTGTTTAGTGGGAACTGAAATATCTGTGGGGGTGATTGAGTTCAAAGGTGAAGTACTTGTTTTACCTGCAACCGAGATAGTTTCTGAAAATGAGTTTTTTGATTATGAAGCTAAGTATCTTGGTAAGTCTGAAGAAATAACTCCTGCCCGCATTCCTGAGGATGAAAGAGAACGTGTAAAAGCAGAAGCAAAACGCATATATGAACTTTTAAATATGACCGGGCTTTCCCGAAGCGAATACATCATTCAAGATGGCGTGCCTCATTTCATTGAAATGAATACAAACCCCGGATTGTCTCCGGAAAGTATCATACCAAAACAAGCCCTAGCTGCGGGGATCACTCTTGAAGATTTATTTGGTAATTTAGTAGAGCAGGCATTTCAGAAAAAATAAGTAACTTTATAGACAATTCATTTCTATGAAACGAGCACTATTTCCCGGTTCTTTTGATCCCATAACGCTTGGGCATTATGATATTATTAAAAGAGGAATTCATCTTTTTGATGAAATAATTGTTGCTATTGGCATTAATGCCGAAAAAAATTATATGTTTTCATTAGAGGAACGTAAAAAATTTATCGAAGATGCTTTTTCAGATGAACCTAAAATCAAGGTCATTACCTATAAAGGACTCACAATAGATCTTTGTAAAAAGATGAATGCTCAGTTCATATTAAGGGGACTTCGCAACCCGGCCGATTTTGAATTTGAAAAAGCCATTGCACACACCAATCGAAAACTCTCAAAAATTGAAACCGTTTTTCTTTTAACTGCCTCCAGAACCTCATACATTAGCTCAAGCATTGTGCGCGATGTCATTCGCAATAAGGGTGACTATACAGTTTTGGTTCCCGAAAGCGTGACAGTCAAATAATCTTTTTAATTTTATACCTTTAAAAAATGGTTGATATATTACTGTTAATCGTTGGGTTTGTCGCACTCATTTTTGGGGCTGACAAGCTAGTGGATGCTGCCTCCGGCTTAGCGGCAAAATTTGGTATCCCAAACATTGTAATTGGGCTTACTATTGTGGCTTTTGGCACTTCTGCTCCTGAGTTGGTAGTGAATGTAATTGCAGCAGTAAATAACAATACAGAAATGGTTTTGGGCAATGTGCTGGGTAGTAATATTTTTAATGTGTTGGGAATTCTTGGAATTTCATCGATTATTTATCCGCTCGCTGTAAAGAGTAACACCACCTGGTATGAAATTCCGTTAAGTTTGCTTGCTGCAGTTGTTGTATTAGTGATTACTGCAGATATTTTTTTAGGTGAAAGCATTCAAAATAGTATTTCACGAAGTGACGCCATACTCCTTTTATTATTTTTTACCATTTTCCTGGTGTATAATGTGGCTGTATCAAAGAATGAAATATCCACCGAAAAAACAGAAATAAAACAACAGAAAACGGGTACTGCTGTGCTTTTTATTTTTTTAGGTTTAGGAGGTTTGGTAATTGGTGGTCATTTGATTGTTGAAAGTGCCACTTCCATTGCTCAATTTTTAGGTTTATCAGAGCGTGTCATTGGCCTAACCATAGTATCTATAGGAACTTCCCTGCCGGAATTGGCAACATCGATTGTAGCTGTGAGGAAGAAAAATGTGGATATTGCCATTGGCAACGTAGTGGGTTCTAATATTTTTAATATTTTCTTTGTTTTGGGAGTTTCTGCAGTGGTAACACCTGTAGTTGTCGCTACAGCTTCGCTTGTTGATATTGGAATGAATATTTTTGCAGGTATTCTGCTATTCCTTTTTGTTTTTACCGGAAAATACCGCCGTATTGACCGCTGGGAAGGAGTTGTTTTAATAAGCCTTTACCTTGGTTATTTGGTTTATTTAATTGGTTTCTAGCTTTTCATAAAGCCATTTGTCTCCTCAGAAATTTCAATTTTAGGGATTGTAACTGTTACGATGGTTCCTTTTGGTTCATTTTTAGAAAATTCGAGTGTCCCCTCATGCAGATTGATAAAATCTTTTACGATGCGTAAACCAATACCAGTCCCTTTTTCACCTTCAGTTCCATAAGTACTCAAGAGTTCTTCCTGGGTTTCAAGATTTTTAACTACAGAATGCTTAATACCTTCTCCTTCATCTGAGACAGTAAAAATAAAAGCATTATTTGACTCTTTAAAATTCACATCGACCTTTCCTTTGATTGGACTAAATTTTATGGCATTTGCAATTAAATTATTTGCAATACTTCTAAACTGATTTTCGTCTGCATTAAAAATTGATTTTGATTTGTTGACATAGTTTACTTCTATTGCTTTTGCTTCAGTATGGGACTCAAAGTTTTTTATAATTTCGATAATGATTCCGTCTTCATCGAGTTTTGAAACATTCATGGAATTGTCTTTCATTTGAAGTCTTGCCCATTGTAAAATATTCTCAAGGGTTTTTAAACTTGCACTTGTTTCCCCTTTGAGGTGTTTAAGCATAAATTCCATTTCATCTGGTGATAAATCAATTTGAGACATGCTATCTATCAAGCTTGAAACATTTGCCAACGGAGTTCTTAAATCATGCCCAAGAACTGAAAATATTTTATCCTTTAATGCAACCGATCTATCTAGTTCTGCTTCCCGTTCCTTAACGATAATGAGTTGTTTTTCAAGCTCATCTGTGGCTCTTCTAACGTCTTTGTAAGCCTTTCGTTTTGCTAAATTAGATTTGAAAAGCGTTATTAACATGACAATTACAATCGTTAGAGCCACAAACAATACAATTAAAAAAATCCTCTGTGAAGAAATCTGTTTTTTCTGCGCCGCTTCACGTTCTCTTAGGATTGTATTTTCAGTTTCTGCAAGACTTGTTTCATATTTAATTCGTAATTCTTCCAGATTATCATTGCTTTTAATCAAAGCAATACTATCTTCAATTCCTTTTATTTTTTCACTGTAAAAGAGCGCTTTTTCAAAATCTTTTTCCTTATTATAAAATGCAAATAATTTCTCTGCAATTCCAGCTTTCATTTCAAAGGATTCTGCGTCACTAACAATATCTTCAACTTTCTTGTAGTATGACAAAGCTTTAGCTCTTTCGCCTTTTGCCAGAAACGCATCTCCAATCCCTATATTTGCGTGATAAAGTCCGGGTGCAATTCCAAATTCCTCACTAATTTCAAGAGAATTTTCAAAAGCCTTTACGGCTGCATCATACTCACTACTCTCAAGATAAAAAAGACCCAATGCGTGATTACTAGATGCCAGCCCACCAATGTCTCCCATTTCGGCTTTAATTTCCAATGCTTTGTTGATATAAAAAAAGGCGCTATCAATTTGCTTTAAACTATTACAAGCTAAAGAGATGTTATGGTAATTTTGTGTGAGTTGTCTTAAATCATTATTACTAGTATTTAATTTTATGGCTTTATGATAGTGTTCTTTTGCTTTGGAAAAATCTTTAAAATTTTCTCTGTATAACTCACCTAAATTATTTTGTATAGTTGCAAGTGACTTTTGATCGTTTTGATTTTTGAAATATTCTTCAACAGTTAACAAGGCTTCAAGTGCATTATCAAAGTCTTGAGATTGTTTATATGCTATTGACATATTTGAAAGTAAACCATAATAGGTTTTGTCTTTATTGTTCTCAAGCATTGCCAATGCCTCTTTTTGGAAAATAAGTGCCTTCTTGTATTTATGATCTACCAAAAGTGCATTTGCCAAACCAGAATATGAAGTGACCATAAAAGCGGTATCCTGCAAAATTCTTGAAGCCTTTAATGCTTCAGAATAGGCCCTCTGAGATTCTGCTATTTGATGACGGGAGAATGCTAGGGAACCCAGAGTATTATGATATTTAAAATAAATAAAATCTGAAGATGCCGTGTCTACTGAAGCTCCTGCAAGACTTAAAAAATTTGCGCTTTTTTTAAAGTTGCCGTCATCAAGAGCCTCTGAAGCTGAATCAATTAATTCTAAAACAGCATTTTCTTTTTGCAAAAGAGGGTAATCTTGTGAAGAAATATTTTGGCAGAATAAAGAGACGTATACAAAAATGTATATGTAGGTTGAAAATCGGAACATTGGGGATGAAATTTGTACAAATGTAATAGATTCATTTTTATTTCCTACAAATTTAACCAATAGATTTTTAGTTTATTTCAACAAATAATTCAACTCTAATCCAAAATAAAAATTTCTTGGATTTCCGGGATAATAATAGCGGGGTGGTGCATTTCCAAAACCCACCGCATTGGGTAAAATACTGGCAGCATATTTTTCGTCAAACAAATTGTTTACACCAAAAAAAAGGTGGGTTTCAAAAAGTTTTTTTATTGTAAAACCATAAGTCGTTTTGACATCTACCAGTTGGTAGGAATCACTGTAAATGGTATTTGAATCGTTCAAGGGAATTTGCCCAACATTTCTATAGACGCCATAAAAAGCAAAGCCCAAATCACTTTTAAAATCAATTCCAAAATTCCATTGAAAATCAGGGACACCTGTTAATTCATTTCCGGAAAAATCTGAATCTCCATCCTCAAAATCTTTAAATTCAAAATCAGTTATTGTGCCTGAAAGGAAGGGGTTTAATTGAAATCCTGCGTTTGAAAACAATTTATAATTTATAAAAAACTCTATTCCTTTGTGGCTGCTTTCACCGGCGTTGATACCTACAAATTGATCTTCAGCAATACGTCTGGCAACCAGTAGGTTTTGAATCTGAGTGGAATACAAAGACATTTCAGTGTATAGCGCATTTGAAAGCCAATTCATTTTAAAACCAATTTCATAATTGGTCCCTATTTCTGGCTTTAAATCTGTATTGATTTCGCCATCAGGCGTCAAAGTCTCTGCTACAGAAGGAATGGAAAAGCCTTTACTTATAGCAGTATATATATTTTTTCCTTTGGAAAGCTGGTATGAAATTCCAACGCTGGGTGACCACACATTGTTAAAGGAGTAAGCACCGTCCTGAGCAGCATTGCCGGCTTGAAACACATCTTTTAAAGTATATCGGGTTGCGTTGTGGGAAATGCCTTTTTCAAGAAGCAATTTTTCTGTTAGCTTTGTGTTCATCTGAAGGAAAAAATTGGCATAGTTTCGTTTTTGATCCACCTCAGCAAAAGTTTCACCGGCGATACTTCCCTGACCGGGTTGGGTTTGATATAAGTTTTCGATTAGTGAAAAAGTGTAATCTTCAAACAGTACTTCGGTTCCCAGACTTACTTCATAGGGAAAATTCAAAAATTGATTTTTATAATTGAGCCTTCCGCGAAAGCCAATACCTGCTGTGTATTCCTCTAAAATATCAAAAGGGCGCGGTTCATACGCATCTTTTAAATTATAAAACACACTTGAAGAAAAATTCCACTTTTCTGAAAATAAATAGCGGTACCCCACTCCCAACAGCAATTTATCATAGGATTCAAAACCTTGCGCGGCAGCCCAATTTGGGGCAGCAATTTCGGGGCGTTGTTCAAAATCATCTTCGTTTAAGGAACTTGGGATAAAAGCTTTTAAACGGGTAAAAATCCCAATAAATGAAAGAGTCTCTTTTTCACTTAAGCGGTAATTTCCATTTAGGTTAAAGGATTTTCTATCATAAGAACTGTTTTCTCTAAAACCGTCACTTTCAAGACTGCTGAAATTTGCATAAATACCCCCCGTTTGTTTTCCATATCCCAGAGAGAGGGTTTGTTTATAGAGTCCAAAACTGCCAAAAGTTGTATTGGCATTTGCATATGAATTTCCCGCTTTTGCTTCTTTTCCATACATTGAAATCACACCACCCAGTCCGGCTCCAAAGCTGGTGGAATTAGGCCCTTTGATAATTTCAATTCTATCTATGGCTTCTAGGTCAATATCTTCAATAATGGTTTCGCCTTCGGCATTACTTAATGGAATATCATTAAAATAGGCTTTCAATCTGTTTGTAGAAAATTGAGAACGGGCGCCTATGCCTCTTATGGTAATTCTGTTTGTATTGATGGCTCCCTGTTGCATATATACACCGGGAACCTTATTTAAAGTGGATGTGAGTATCACTCCATCGCTTTGCATCAGATCATTTGCAGAAATTACAGATACAGAGGTTGCTTTGTTTTGAATTGTGCTGTTTATTTGAGTGCTTAGCAGCACAACTTCAGATAGGGAGGTTGTGTCTTTAACAGTTTGAGAAACTAAATTATGGCAAAAACAAAAGCACACAAAAATTAAAAGGTGACCTTTTTTAAAAGAGGTTTTAATCATTATTAATAATTAATGCCCCTAAAATAACATTGTTTCATTTAATAAAAAAACCCCTGCAATGAATTGCAAGGGTTTTTAACTTTTATTTAAATAAAGGTTATTTCTTAACTACTTTTTGAGTTAAAGTACCTTCAGTAGTTTTAACTGTTAGCATATAAACACCTCTGCTTAAATCAGAAACATTGATAGCTCCATTTGAAAAAATTGCACCTGTATTTCTTCCTAAAAGATCGTGTAAAGTTACTTCTGAAATTTCAATGCTTGAAGGAACTTTTACATTTAAAACATCTGTAGCAGGAACAGGGAAGATAGAAACAACATCAGCAAGATTGTCACCAACTGATAGTACTTCTTCTCCTGTTACATTGATGTAGTAGTGTGCGTCTGGAAATCCAATATCTGCTGGAGCAAGGTATTCAAGAACCTCACATTGTACAGATGCCAACCAAGGGTGATCTGTTTGTGCAGCAGTTCCTCCAATGAACCAAGAAATACCGTCCAATTCTTGAGATACTTCAACAAGAATACGCTCTGTACCTGCAGGTACTAAAACAGGGGTATCAAATGTATACTCTACTATTGTCAAATCACTTCCAAAAGGAACAGTAACCACTTGAGAACCTAACAAAGTTGCAGAACCTGGAAATCCTGCAGGAAATAAATCATCAACTTCATAAATGTTAACAGTAAGGTTTACATCGGCAGATATTGATTGAACACCTAAAGCACCTTCAGAAATTTCAAAATCACCAGTGATTCCAAAATCTCCAAGAATAAATACTCTTGCCTGAAGGTTATCTCCACCTTGACAAGCAACACTGTTTGTTGATGTGATAATATCATCAGTGTTGTGGGTTAATGTAGTTTGAGCTTGAATTGTAACTGAAAAAAGAACAGCCGCAAAAAATAATGTAATTTTTTTCATGATTAAATTTTGTTTAAATTAATTAAATTAAGCCCAAACTTAAAACAAATTAATTTATAAATCAAAAGAAACATTTATAAACACTGGGGTTTCCAATGCATGTTAATGTAAAATCATTAATAAAAAAAAATCCTGAGCGTTAATTAACTCAGGACTTTTTAATATATTATGTTAATTTTTATTTTTTTACTATCTTTTGAGTTAAAGTTCCCTGCGTTGTTTTAACAGTCAATATATACACCCCTCTACTGAGGTTTTCTACATTGATTTGACCGCCAGAAAAAGTGAGGCCTGTGTTTTTTCCAAGTAAATCAAATAAAGCAACATCAGTAATCTGAACATTAGATGGAACTTTTACATTTATAACGTCTACAGCAGGAACAGGAAAGATTGATACAGCATCAGCTAAGTTGTCGCCAACAGAAAGCACTTCATCACCTGTTACATTGATATAATAGTGCGCATCAGGAAATCCAATATCTGCAGGTGCAGTATAGTCTGGTACCTGACATTGTACAGATGCCAACCAAGGGTGATCTGTTTGTGCAGCAGTTCCGCCAATAAACCATGAAATTCCATCCAATTCTTGAGCCACCTCAACAAGAATTCGCTCTGTACCTGCTGGCACTAAAACAGGTGTGTCAAATGTATAATCTACAATAGTCAAATCACTTCCAAAAGGAACAAGAACATTTTGAGAACCTAACAAAGTTGAAGACCCAGGAAATCCTGCAGGAAATAAATCATCAACAATATAAATATTGACAGTTAGGTTTATATCAGCAGAAATTGACTGAACACCTAAAGCACCTTCTGTAATTTCAAAATCTTGAGAAATTCCAAAATCACCTAAAACAAAAACTCTGGCTTGTAGGTTATCACCTCCTTGACAAGCAACACTGTTTGTTGATGTAATAATATCATCAGTGTTGTGGGTTAATGTAATTTGAGCTTGAATTGTAACTGAAAAAAGTACAGCCACAAAAAATAATGTAATTTTTTTCATAATATTTAAATTTAAGTTAATTTAACAAATATATATATTTATTTATTTCAAAGTACTAAAAACATCTCGAATTATGTTAAAATTTAAATTTTATCTATTTTTAATCATTTATAGTCATGTTATTGTAGTCTATAATATTAAATCCATTAATTATATTGAATATTTTAATACTCAACAAAAAACCTACTATGAAGTAATTCTTTTCTATGAAAATTTAAATGAAAACCATACTTCTATAAATATTAACCCATTTGGTTTCACAGACAGCGGGCATCCACTACATCTAGTAACTTTTGATCCCGAAGGAACCTTTGATTTTAAGAAATTACAAAATGAAAAAGCCATCATCCTCATCAACAACGGTATTCATCCCGGTGAACCTGACGGGATTGAAGCTACTATGCAGTTGTTTAATGATTTAGCAAACGGAACTATTGAAATTCCTAAAAATACAATTGTCGCAACCATTCCGGTTTACAACATTGGCGGTGCTTTAAATAGAAACAGCACAACAAGAACCAATCAAAATGGGCCGGATGAATATGGATTTCGCGGAAACGCAAGAAATTATGACCTCAACCGTGATTTTGTCAAAAGTGATTCAAGAAATGCACGCGCTTTTGCCGAAATTTTTCATGCCGTAAATCCAGATGTTTTTATTGATAACCACGTGAGCAATGGTGCCGATTATCAATATACAATCACCCACCTTTTTACCCAACACAATAAACTGGGAGGTGAATTGGGAAATTATCTTCACAAAACATTTATTCCAGAAGTTGAAAAAAACTTAAAACAAAAGGAATGGAACATCACACCTTATGTCAATGTATTTAACAGACCTCCTGATACAGGGTTCACCCAATTTATGGACTCACCCAGATACTCAACCGGCTATACAACCTTATTTAACACATTAGGAATGATGGTTGAAACTCACATGTTAAAACCCTATGAAGACAGAGTAAAGGGCACTTATGCCATTATGAAAAGTATGATTGAAGTTACTGACATAAATTTTAAAACTATAAAGTCTCTTAGAAAAAATGCAATAAAACAGTTCAAACCCGCTGATGAATACCCCATTCAATGGGAAGTTGATAGCACTCATTTTACTAAGCTTGATTTTAAAGGATATGAAAGTGACTATAGAGAGAGCAAGGTTACAGGGAAAACGAGATTATTTTATGACAGAAACAAACCTTTTACAAAAGAGGTGAATTTCTATAATTATTTTAATCCCTCAAAGTCAGTAAGCATTCCAAAAGGATACATAATTCCTCAAGGCTGGTGGAATGTCATTGAATTACTCAAAATAAATCAAATTGAAATACAGCAACTAGAAAATGACACCCTCATTCAAACCGAAGTGTATCGCATAGAAGATTTCAAAACCCGCACTACGGCCTATGAAGGGCATTATATGCATTACAATACGAACCTATCAAAGCAAATGGAAAAAACCGTAGTTAATAAAGGAGATTATCTTGTTTTGACAGATCAACCCGGTATAAGATATCTGCTTGAAACACTTGAACCTGAAGCGGTAGATTCTTTTTTTAACTGGAATTTTTTTGATACAATACTACAGCAAAAAGAAGGCTTTTCTCCTTATGTCTTTGAAGAAATAGCTGAAGAGCTCCTTGAAAACAATCCCGAATTAAAATTAAGGTTTGATATAAAAAAACAGGAGAATGAAGCTTTCAGAGAAAATGGATATGCCCAACTGAATTGGCTACACAAACAGTCAAAACACTATGAAAAAGCCCACATGAGGTACCCCATTCTCAGGGTTTTAAATTAACCTCTTGATAAAACAATTCTCTGATGTTTGCATAGGATTTTTGTAACGCTTTCGCGGTTTTTTTGGGATTTTTCCAAACTGCTTTTTGGATACCTTCACTTTTTTCAGGTGCTAAGTCTCCTGTAAATGAAGTTTTCATCTCAAACCAATAAGTTTCTTTTAGTTTGAGTTTTTCATTTCGGTTAAAAAAATGATACGTGATTTGAAGGGGCTTTACAATTTCAAGACCTGTAACTCCTGTTTCCTCCTCCGTTTCACGCAAAGCGGCTTCTTCAATTGTTTCTTTTTCTTCAACTCTGCCTTTTGGCAAATCCCATTTTCCATTTCTTTTTATGAAAAGTATCTCATTTACTTCATTCCTAACAAGACCACCCGCTGCAACAACTACTGGTATTTTCTTTTTTAGCTTTTGAATGAGTTGCTCACCATTTGGATAATATAAATAAACTTGAGGCCATTTATTTTTGGCTACTTTCTTTACAACTGTCTCCAAATCAACATCCTTAAGCATTAGACACTTGGCCTCTTTATGAAAAACCAACTCACTGGTGAGATAAATGGGTTTATCATTAACAAAAACTTTATACATTTGCAGTATGATTTTGAATAAAGAAACGGCCCAAAAAACAGCCGACTTACTATTGCAAATTAATGCAATTAAATTACAACCACAAAACCCTTTTTTATGGGCATCTGGATGGAAATCTCCCATTTATTGTGATAACCGCATTATTTTGTCATATCCACCAATAAGAAATTATATTAGAGAGCATATGGCTCAACAAATTGAGGAACTCTATGGAAAGCCCGATGTTATTGCAGGTGTAGCTACCGGAGCCATTGGGATTGGCATGCTTGTAGCAGATTACTTAAACCTCCCATTTGTTTATGTGAGACCTGAAGCAAAAGGGCATGGCAGACAAAACCAGGTGGAAGGAAAACTAATTGCCAATCAAAGTGTTGTTGTGGTTGAAGACCTCATAAGCACAGGAAAAAGCAGCTTAAATGCTGTTAAAGCTTTAAATGAAGCGCAAGTGAAAGTAAAAGGAATGGTTGCTGTTTTTACCTATGGCTTTCAAGTTGCTCAAGACAATTTCAAAAAAGAAAATATAACTCTTCACACCTTGAGTGATTATGAACATCTTTTGGGTCAAGCTGAAAAAGCAAATTACATATCAAATAAAGAACTGGAAACCTTAAAGTCCTGGAGAGAAAATCCGGCGGAGTGGACAGGTAAATAGTTTGTGAGTCTTTGAGTCTTTGAGTTTGTGTTTTGAAACTGAAACGCTTTTTTTGAACCTGAAACCTGACCTGAGTGAAGTGATTGAGTGAAGCAAACTTGAAACTTGAAACTTGAAACTTGAAACAGATCACCCCAAACTCAATCAACATAAAATATAAAATATGAATCTCGAAAGCAACAAAGTAACCGTAAATAAGTCTGCACTTGAATTGTGTGAATTTTTAAGTGATGTAAAAAATTTTGAACAATTAATGCCAGATAACATTAGTAAATTTGAAGTGATAAGAGACAATGCTTTTGTTTTTGCACTCAAGGGAATGCCGGAAATAGCACTCGAATTAAAAGAAAAGCTACCTCCCAACAAAGTTGTTTTGGGAGCTATAAGTGACAAATTGCCTTTTACTCTTTCTGCCAACATTGAAGAAGTGAGTAATAGCTCGTCAACGGCTCAATTAAATTTTGAAGGAGAATTTAATGCAATGATGGCGATGATGATAAAGGGGCCCATCTCAAAATTTCTGGAAACTTTAAGCACCAATTTGAGTTTACTTTAATTTGGTTAAAAGTTTAATTTCTTTTAAATCAAAAGGAAGTAAAACCTCATCTTTTGTCTCAACCAATAGTTTGCCTTCAGCAGAAACACCCCTGATAATTCCATTAAAACATTCTTTTTGAGCGTTTTCAAAAACACTTATTTGATTTATTCTGTAAAGATTTTTTAAATATGCTTCTTCTATTTGTTCAAATTGATACTTCTCAAGTAAACTCATTTTCTCTAACAATACTTCAGATAACTTATTAAAGACTTGACTGAGGTCGAAATGTTTTTGTGTTGCAATCTTCATTGAGGTAGCATTGGGCAAATCTGTAAATTGAGTATCATTTACATTCAAACCTATGCCTATTATACTTCCTTTTATATTTTTGTGTGACAGGATATTTTCGATAAGAACACCGCAAAGTTTTTTATTTGCTGACAGAATGTCGTTAGGCCATTTTACACTTATCTCGGGGATGCCAAAGGCTTCCAATGTTTCTTTGACTGCAATTGAAACTGCCATGGAGAGATAAAATTGCTTAGCGACTTTAAACCCCTTAAACTGTTTATAAATACTGAACGTCAAGCTTTTACCTTTCTGCGAATGCCATGAAGTTCCCACCTGTCCCCTTCCCTGTGTTTGTTCATCTGAAATAACCACAAGTTCATCTTGTAGCTTGTTTTCTTTCAATAGTGATTTAAGGTAACTATTTGTTGAGCTAGTGGCACTGATTTTGTATATTAACATAAGCAAATGTAAAAATTGCGTTAATCTTATAAAATAGAAAGTTACAGAAAACCAAAAAAGTAATAACTTTGCAAAAATAGTTTTAATGATCAAAAAAGAAAACGAAGCAGATCAATTAATCACTCAAATAATTCAAGGCATTGAAGAAGTAAAGGGTCAAGATATTGAGATCCTTGATTTAAGAGAAATAGAAAACACTGTTTGCGACTACTTTATCATCTGCAATGGAACCTCAAACACTCAGGTAAACGCCATTGTGAATTCAGTTGAAAAAACCGTGAGCAAATCGCTCAAAGAAAAAGCCTGGCACATAGAAGGCTCAGAAAATGCTGAGTGGATTTTAATGGATTACATAAATATTGTAGTTCATGTATTCCAAAAGCATATCAGAGAATATTATGATATAGAAAGTCTTTGGGGTGATGCAAAGACAGTAAAAATTGAGACTAGTTATTAAATAATCAATCCCTATTAATGGCAAACGATACAGAAAATAAAAATAAAGATGATAAATCTCCCAAGGGAGATGGTAATAAAAACAAAGACCAGAAGCCAAAATTTAGCCCACTATGGATTTATGGAATGATTGCTTTGGCATTTCTGGCAATAAACTTTTTTAGTGGCGGTGGATGGACAGAGCCTGCAAAGACTACCCCTGCTGAATTTCAAGAGTTTTTGGTGAATGGTGATGTTGAAAAAGTTGTTATTGTCAACAAAAATAAAGCAAGGGTCTTTCTAACAAGCGAGGCTAAAGCGAAAGAGGTTCATGTTAGAAAAGTAGGAAATCAATCCCTTTCTTCAAATGTACCTGCATATCAGTTTGAATTTGGTGACCTTCAAAACTTTGAAAACGATTTAAGAAGAACTAAAGAAGAAAACAATTTACCTACTGCGGTTGTTTATGATACAGAATCAAATGTTTGGGGAGATATTTTACTCACATTGCTTCCTTTTGCAATTATCATTGCTATCTGGATATTTATAATGCGTAGAATGTCCAGTGGTGCCGGTGGTGGACCCGGTGGGCAACTCTTTAATATTGGGAAATCAAAAGCCCGACTTTTTGACCAAAATACAGATGTAAAAGTTTCATTCAGAGATGTTGCCGGACTTGAAGGTGCCAAAGAAGAAATTCAGGAAATAGTAGATTTTCTCAAAACACCTGATAAATATACTGCATTGGGAGGAAAAATTCCCAAAGGCGCACTCCTCGTTGGACCTCCGGGAACCGGAAAAACCTTGCTTGCAAAAGCTGTTGCCGGTGAAGCAAAAGTTCCATTTTTCTCACTTTCTGGTTCAGACTTTGTAGAAATGTTTGTGGGAGTTGGAGCTTCACGTGTAAGAGATTTATTCAAACAAGCCAAAGAAAAATCACCATCAATCATTTTCATTGATGAAATTGATGCTATTGGCCGTGCAAGGGGAAAAAGTAATTTCTCAGGCTCCAATGATGAAAGAGAAAACACGCTCAATCAACTCTTAACTGAAATGGATGGTTTTGGGTCCAATGCAAATGTGATAGTACTTGCAGCAACAAACCGAGCTGATGTTCTTGATAAAGCTTTGATGCGTGCCGGTCGATTTGACCGTCAAATATATGTTGACTTACCAGATTTAAGAGAACGAAAAGAAATTTTTGAAGTCCATTTAAGACCCATCAAAAAAGAAGAAAATCTTGACCTTGATTTTCTAGCGAAGCAAACCCCAGGATTCTCTGGGGCAGATATTGCAAATGTTTGTAATGAAGCCGCTCTCATCGCTGCAAGAAAGGGAAACAAAGCCGTTGGCAAACAAGATTTTCTCGATGCAGTTGACAGGATTATTGGTGGGCTTGAAAAGAAAAATAAAATCATTACCCCAGACGAGAAAAAAGCAATCGCTTTTCATGAGGCTGGACACGCCACTGTGAGTTGGATGCTGGAACATGCAGCTCCGCTTGTTAAGGTAACCATCGTTCCCAGAGGCCAATCTCTGGGCGCGGCCTGGTATTTACCAGAAGAACGACTTATTGTAAGACCTGAACAAATGCTCGATGAGATGTGTGCTGCACTGGGTGGAAGAGCTGCAGAAAAAGTGATTTTCAATAAAATTTCTACAGGCGCCTTAAGTGATCTTGAAAAAGTAACAAAACAAGCACGTGCCATGGTCACTATCTATGGACTCAATGAAAAGCTCGGGAATCTTACATACTATGACTCATCAGGTCAATCTGAATACAATTTCACAAAACCCTATAGTGAAAAAACAGCAGAAATGATTGACAAGGAAATTTCAAACCTTATAGAGTCTCAATACAAAAGAGCTATTGAATTACTTCAGAAAAACAAAGACAAGCTCATTGAACTCGCTAATGTTTTACTTGAAAAAGAAGTAATTTTTAAAGACAACTTGGAAACCATTTTTGGAAAAAGAGATTTTAAAAATACAGATGTAATTTTTGACAAGTTAGACAAACCAACTTCTTAATTACAAATCCTGAAATATAAAAAGTAACTTAATTCGCTTTTGGGTTAAGTTTTTTTTATATTTGGTGCGAGTCTGAATAAAAAACACCTCAATCAAGTAATTAATGAGTTTGTTTAAAAAATTATTTAAAAAATCTAAAGACAAAGAATCCCCAAAAGAAGAAAGAAGTAAATATTTACCGGAAGTACCCCTACCTACTGACGAAAAATTCACCTACAACTTCAGAAAAAATGGCGGAAAATTTCTCTATTGTGAAAATTATGATGAGCTAGATGAAGCTTTTGATAATATTTTACTTGAAAACGATTGGTATGAAAAAGAAGCTTTTTGCACCAATGAAAACTTAAAATCAAAGTTCAACTCATACAATCTGAAATTTGGCAACAACATTCATGCTGCATTTTTCTTTTCTCAATGTGAATCTCTTGTAGCAGATACAGGAGCTATATTAATTTCTTCAAACCAAATCAAAGAAAAAAAACTCAAAGAATTACCAGATAACTTTGTAATTTTTGCCACAACAAGCCAATTGGTTGATACTATTGGTGAGGGTTTACGTAAAATAAAAAGCGCAAACAAAAACAATATTCCTTCAAATATTACCACCATTAAAAACTTTGAAAGCAAAAAAGAAAATGATTTTATGACCTACGGAAGTAGTTCAAAAAACTTATATTTGCTCCTTTTGGAAGATTTATAATATGAAGGAACTTTTAATTAGAGCATTGTCTGGATCTATTTATGTCCTTATCCTTCTTGCTGCAACTTTTCTTTCACCAATTACTTTTCTTATATTATTTACCTTACTCGGCATCGTTTGCCTTAACGAGTTTTTAAGGTTAATTCACCTTAAATCGGTTGTTCTTTATGCAATATTAATCCTCTTTATTTTTCTTTTTTCTTACCTCCAGTTTGATTTTTATGCAACCAAACTTTTACTTGTACTTACTGGATTTGTAAATCTTTTTTTGTTAAAAGATTTATTATGGGTTAGTATGATTCCTATGTTTGAAAAGAAAAAATATATTGTAACAGTTCTTTACCTCATAAGTGGTTTTGTTTTTATAACACTTATTCCTTTTTACAATTACGAATACTCACCTTATCTCATTGCTGCTGTTTTTATTTTAGTTTGGGCAAATGATATCTTTGCATTTTTAATTGGGAAAAATTTTGGCAAACGAAAACTTTTAGAACGTGTTTCACCCAATAAAACACTTGAGGGTTTTTTTGGTGGAATGGTCGCCGCGTCTGTTGCCAGCTTTTTTATATTTAAATATCTCGCTATCTTTAATCCGATATTTTGGTTTGGGTTAGCTATTCTAATAAGTTTATTTGGACCCATTGGTGATTTTGTACAGTCAAAATTTAAAAGACAAGCAGGTGTGAAAGACAGTGGAACTCTTATACCGGGACACGGTGGGGTCTATGATCGGTTAGACAGTGTTATTTTTGCCAGTCCATTTATATATACATATTTTATCTTAGCAAATTATGTTTCATAGAGAAGGTCACAAAATTATTTTAGCAGCTCTTGCAATACTTATAGTTATTGCACTATCTGCACACTTTTTTCTGGACAATGAAATCTTGAAAAAAGTTTTGATTAGTATATTTATTGTACTATTTCTGCTCATTATTCAGTTTTTTAGAAACCCTAAAAGAAACATTCAAACTAGCGATTTTCAAATTCTTTCTCCCGTTGATGGGAAAGTTGTTGTTATAGAAGAAGTCTTTGAAAAAGAATATTTTAATGATAAAAGGCTACAGGTTTCAGTCTTTATGTCACCTATAAATGTGCACGTTACCAGATACCCGGTGAGTGGAGAAGTTGTTTATTCAAAATACCATCCCGGTAAATTTCTTGTAGCTTGGCATCCCAAATCTTCAGAAGAAAATGAAAGAACAACAGTTGTTGTAAAAAATAGAGTTATTGGAGAAGTTTTGCACAAACAAATAGCCGGAGCACTAGCAAAGCGCATTGTTAATTATGCTGAAGTGGGAATGGAAATCACACAAGGAAGCGATAGTGGTTTTATAAAATTTGGTTCCAGAGTTGATGTTTTATTACCTTTAGATGCCAAAATAAATGTGAAGCTAAACCAAATAGTCAAAGGCGGAATCACAATCTTAGCAAATAAAAATGAGTCTTGAAGAACTTCAAATCGCTTTTGAAGAAGCCGTAGAGAGAGTTAATAATCATATGGAACCCTTTCCGGCAGATTTACTGTTGAGGCTTTATGCCTACTACAAGAGGGCTAATGAAAGTAAAGAGGACCCAAACAGTAAAAAACCACTCATCAACGCTTTTAAAGCAAACGCACTGTTTCAAACCAGAAACCTTTCCCCTGATGAAGCAAAAAAAGAATATATTGAAGCTGTTAATACTTATTTTTTATATCGGAAATAACTATCATTTCTTATACTTCACCGGTAAATAAACCACTTTTTTAGTTTCAAAAAATGCCTCCTGAAAGTAATCGGTTAATGAAAATATTTTAGCTTTTGGAAAATCTAGCAACTCTTCAGATAAGTCCCCTCCTTTAAGAT
>TARA_R110002072_G_scaffold302737_1_pt1 | contig 22312 bp, 22 predicted proteins | sample TARA_R110002072 | Tara Oceans TARA_R110002072 (sample SAMEA4397118) | marine metagenome | biome: Polar Biome; feature: [SRF] surface water layer (ENVO:00010504); material: water (ENVO:00002006), including particulate matter (ENVO:01000060) such as... | depth 5 m | reverse complement strand
GCACCACCACGCACAGCGATTCCATCCGCACGCGATGCACGCTGCCGTCCGGCCACGTTTCTAGGGTTGCATCGCCACAATGGCCCGCAGCGTCTTGGCGTTGCGCATCGTAACGCTCGCCCCCACCGCACGATCAAGCACCGCGGGCGTCAACTTCGACCGGCCCACGCCATTGGGACAGTCCGACCACAAGAACTTCCCCTGCACCGCGACGCGCTCGCCGTTGGTGCAGTAGGGCTTGAGGTCGGCGACCAGGCCCTTGGAGAGCTTGTTGGTGGTGAAGCCAATGTGCACGAGGTTGGCGCGTGCTTCTGCTTCGTCGCCGAACGGACACGCGGCGAGCGCCTTCTTCATGTCGGCAAGCGCGCAGACCACCACGGGCACATCGAATCCGAAGCGATCGCGGATCGCTGCTTCGAGCGCCGCCTGATGCGCACTCGCGCGACCACTAGCAGCGAACACGAGGTTGCCACTCTGGATATAGGTCTGCACGTCCTGCCAGCCGAGGCCTTCGGCCAGCTTGCGAAGTGCGGCCATCGGCACGCTCTTCCGACCTTTGCCCGCGGCGCCAACGTTGATGCCACGAAGCCACGCAACCCAATGCTTCATGATCTACTTGTGCCGCAAGACTCTCGTCAGTTCGAGCGAATACCTGCGCGAGGCTGCTATCGTTGGCAACACCATGCCGCACATCCTCGCAATCGATCAGGGCACCACCGGAACCACCGTGCTCGTTCTCGACGAGCAGCTCTGCATCAAGGCACGAGGCTACAGTGAATTCGCGCAGATCTACCCGCAGCCAGGATGGGTCGAACACGAACCGGTGGCGATCCTGAACTCGGTGGCCGAAGCCCTGAGCTTGGCGCTCAAGCAGAGTGCGACAGCAGCCGCGGACCTCGCAGCAATTGGCATCACCAACCAACGAGAGACGGTCGTAGTCTGGGACCGCTTGACCGGCGAACCGGTGCACCACGCGATCGTCTGGCAAGATCGCCGCACGAGTGAGGCGTGTGCCGCGATGATCGCTGCGGGACAGCAAGATGCGATTCGCGCGGCAACTGGACTGCCGATTGATCCGTATTTCTCGGCGACGAAGCTCGCATGGATTCTCGATCAAGGGGACCTTCGCCAACGTGCCGAACGCGGCGAATTGGCGTTCGGCACGATCGATTGCTTCTTGGTGTGGCAACTGACTGGCGGTGCGCGTCACGTCACCGACGTATCCAATGCATCGCGCACCTTGCTGTTCGACATCCACAAGATGGCATGGTCGGACGCCTTGCTCGAACAGTTCCGCATTCCTCGCAGCGTGCTACCAGAAGTCGCACCGTCGGCCGGCGAGTTTGGCAACGTCGCCAGCACTTCGCAACTAACCGCCGGCCTTCCAAATGGCTTGCCGATTCGCGGCATCGCCGGCGACCAGCAAGCGGCCCTATTTGGCCAAGCGTGCTTTGCGGCAGGTGACGCCAAATGCACCTACGGCACCGGCGCGTTCTTGTTGATGAACACCGGCTCGGTGGCGGTGCCATCGACGCACGGCCTGGTGACCACGGTCGGCTGGCAGATCCCAGGCGAAGTCGTCTACGCACTCGAAGGCTCGGCGTTCATTGCTGGCGCCGCCGTGCAGTGGCTGCGTGACCAGATGCAGTTCTTCGCCAACGCGGACGAGATCGAAGCGTTGGCGAGCAGCGTGCCCGATTCAGCGGGCGTGGTGGTCGTTCCCGCGTTTACCGGTTTGGGCGCGCCGCACTGGCGGCCGAATGCGCGGGGCACGATTACGGGATTGACGCGCGGCACTACGCGCGCCCACATCGCCCGCGCGACGCTCGAAGGCATCGCCCTGCAAAACGTCGACATCCTGCGAGCAATGGAACAGGACTCGAAGCGTCCGCTGGGTGTGCTCAAGGTGGATGGCGGTGCGGCAGCCAACGATCTCATGATGCAGTTCCAGAGCGACGTGCTCGGTGTCACCATCACCCGGCCACAGCTTCTCGAAACCACCGCCGTTGGCGCCGCGCTGCTGGCAGGACTCGGGTGCGGCCTGTGGTCGTCGAAGGCTGCGATCGGCAAGACGCTGCGCGAAGATCGCTCGTTTGCCCCCAGCATGAAACAGTCTGCCGTCAACGAGCACCTGGCGCGCTGGACCCACGCGGTTGGCAACGCATGATCGATTCAGGCGACTACCAAGAGCACTTCGCCGTCGTTCGCGAAGGGTTGCGCATCCACGAAGAGTTTCGCTACGCGGCCGCGATCAAGCTGTTTCGCAAGGCGCTCAAGATGTCGCCAGGCTGCCCAACCGCCCGCTACAATCTCGCCAACTCGCTCTACATGGTCGGCCGCTACCCGGAGTCGCTGAAGATCTTCGAGAAGCTAACCAGCAGCGACGACGACGAGCTGCGTCGTCACTGCCCAGACATGGTGGAGACGCCGCGATCCTTGAAGCTCGATGCGTTCTACATGATGTTCTGCGGCACGCTCTACCAGGGCAACTCGTGGCGAAAGGCGCTGCCGTTCTTGCGCGAGCACCTACATCGACGCACGCGAGGATTGCAGTCGCTGTTTAGCCGTGCCACGATTCTGAGCAACGCCGAAGAACTGCGCCAACAGTTCGCGCCGCGCGCAAAACCGATTGACCCAAAACGACCCTAGCCCGAAGCAACGCTGACTCAAAGTTCCGATGAGTGACGTCCCCAACTGCCCGAAGTGCGAATCGCCCCACACCTACCTCGACCGAGACATCTACACATGCCCCGAGTGTGCGCACGAATGGAGTGAGGCCGACGCGAAGGCAGCCGAAGAGGCCAAGCTCGTCAAGGACTCGAATGGCACCGTGCTCGAGAACGGCGACAACGTCACCGTCATCAAGGACCTGAAGCTGAAAGGTTCGTCACAGGTCGTGAAGGTTGGCACCAAGGTGCGCAACATCCGCCTCGTCGACGGCGATCACAACATCGACTGCAAGGTTGACGGAATCGGCCAGATGGGCCTGAAATCCGAGTTCGTGCGCAAGGCGACGTAACCTCCGGGCTAGTGCACACCGACTGCGTAGCTGACCACAACCAGCACGCAGCCAACCAGCCCCACAATCAGCCCGCTGCGGCGCCGTTTCTTCAGATAGAGCAGCAGCCAGATTCCGGTCAGCGAAAGCACGGTCAGCAAGACGGCGGAGACATCGATCACCCACGACCACACCGGGCCGCAGTCGCGTCCCTTGTGCAGATCGTCGAGCACCGCCATCCACGAACGACTCTGCACTTCGCCGGTATAGGCATGGGTCTCGCGATCAATGATGACATCCGCCGAGTAGCCGGGCCCCTTCCACAACACGAAGCACTCGCGTTCGTCGACCGAGAACTCCTTGACCATGCCTTGCAAGTGATGCTTGGCACGCAGTTCTTCGGCGATAGCCAGCTTGTCGACATCGCCAGCCAACTTGATCGCATCGATCTCTCCAGCGACCTCGCGAATGGACGGTTCGCCGCCTTCAAACCAAGCTGCGTGGTTGAGCGTCAAACCCGTGACCGCGAACAACAACGTGGCGACGAATGCAATCATCGACAAGTAGATGTGAAGCCACCGCACCCACTGCGGTAGCCGACGGCGCGGAGCGGAAGCCACTACCGTGATCCTGCCGACGGCCGACCGAAGCGCAACGATGCGGTCTCGACTTCTTTGTTGCCACCGAGATCGACACGCAGGGCATCCGAGCCAAGAACGACATCCCGCCGGATCAGCTGGTAGGAACCGTGCTCACGCACAACTTCGACATAGACGGTATAGCGGCCGGGCGCCAACAGGTTGCCATCGTCGTCGGTGCCATCCCACGTAACCTTGTAAGAACCCGCACGACGCGTCGCTTGCGAGCGCGCGTCCAGCACGTGGTCGAGATCGTGATACTGCCGCGACCAGCGACGAAGGTCACGCAGCCACTTCCGCTTGCCCAGCCACAGGCACAACGTCTTCGCCGGCGTTCCGGTCAAGTCTTCGACCCAAACCGCCACGTAGGGTCGCTTCCAACCACCGCGCCGACGACCCGACTGCGCATTCGCAGGGGCCTTGATCTCGAAGTGCACGTCGAGCTGGAAACCCTTCGGCCAGTGCTTGGCAGCCAAGGCCAGGTGCTCGGCCGCGCAGAGGCCTTGCCAGCCCGCGCTCGCGTGCGACTTGCCGTCCGCGGTCACGATGACCGCCTCGGCACCGTCAACCTTGCGCAGCAACTCCAAGCCGTGCTTTGGGCCGAGCACGCACATCACCGTCGCCAAGACATCAGCAGTAGCGACATCGCTGGCGACGACACTCGCGCCGAGCACATCGTCACAGGGCTGGCCGGTGCGCGGATCGAGAATGTGCGAGCGCATCTTCCCGCCGATTTTGATGCCTCGTTCGTAGCCGCCACTGCTGGCAACCGCGCGGCCGGTGAGCTGCAAGACATGCAATGGTGTCGCGTTGCTAGTTGGATGCTGCGGATCGACGATGCCAATCGTTCGGGTCGCGTCGCCGATGCGCAGGTCGCCGCCGATCTGAAAGCTAAGCACCTTCGCGTTCTCGCCCGCAGCCTTCACGCCAGCGGCGAATGCGCGATCGACGACAAACCCTTTCGCCAAAGCATCCAGTGAAATCGGCGCGCGCAGCGTGATCTTGGAACCGTTCTGTTGCCAAGCGGACTCGACGAAGCCAGCGACGATCTCTTGCAGCGCGCCGCCATCGGGCGCCGAACCGCTCTTGCTGGCATCGCCCCACAGGCGGCTCAGCTTCGCGACGCCCGGCTCGTAGGCGCCAGCGGTCTCGGTGCGCCACTTGTCGGCGAGCGCAAAGACAGCCTGCAAATCGGCCGAGACCTGACCGCTGCCGGACTGAATCAGCTTCGCCAGCTCGCTGCCGTCGTCCCAAGTGCTCAGGATAGCGTCGAGACGGGCGACCTCGGCAAACACCGCGTTCTCGATGCGATCGACGTCCCCGTCGCTTGCCGCCTCGACCACGAGCTCGCTGCTGGTGCCGAGCACGCCATCGCGCGCGATGCGATGCACAAGCCCGTCTCCTTCCTGCGCGACACCAAGGCCGCAGCTAAAAAACAAAGCGGCCGCGATCGCGGCAGGAGACCAAACCGGCGTGGGGATCAACACGGCGCGAGCGAACGCGAACACCTGCGATCTTCCCACTGCCAGATGTGGGTCAGGACAAAACCGTTACCCCAGCAAAGAAGACCTAGGGACCTGAGCCACCACGCGCCAGAATCACCAGCCATGAGCAAGCCGCTGACCCTCGCATTCGTAGACGCCGCAACCGACTTCGAGGAGTTGCCCGAGACGCGTGCCGAGGTGGTGTTCATCGGCCGCTCGAACGTCGGCAAGTCGTCGCTGCTCAACGCCATTGGCGGCGAGAAGAACCTGGCCCCGGTGTCGCAAAAGCCCGGCCGCACCAAGGCGCTCGGCTGCTTCGCCATCGACCAGACCGGCGCCACGCTGGTCGACTGCCCCGGCTACGGCTACGCCAAGGTCTCCAAGGCGACCCGCGCCACCTGGCTACCAATGCTGACCAGCTACCTGTTGGGCCGCGAAAACCTGGTCATGGCGTTCTTGCTGGTCGACGGCGAAATCGGCCCAACGGCCTCGGACCTGGAAATGCTGCAGTGGATGCGCGAGAGCGCCGTGCCCTACACCGTGGTCGCGACCAAATACGACAAGGTCAAGCCTGCGAAGCGCCACAAGCGCGAGCGCGAATTCGCCGCCAAGTGCAAGCTGTCGCTCCCCGAAGTCGTCTGGGCGAGCGCCGAGAACCGCCACGGCATCCCCCGCCTGCGCGAAGCCATTCGGGAACTCACCCGCAAATAGCGCGGATTGGGCGTTCCGCGACCTTTGGCACCCAATCTGCGTACAGATCTGCAATTCCTGCCCAACGAACGGGGTTTGGGGGTGGAGCCACACGGTTTCACTTCTCCCTCGACGGAGCGGGCAGGTAGTCTGTTCGCCCAATCCCGCAATGCAGAACTTCGACTACGCCCACCTCGACGAATCCCTGGCCCAGAAGCTGATCGACCGCGCCGGTCTCGGCGAGATCGATCGCAAGGTTCGCTCCGGCGAACGGCTGAGCTTTGACGATGGGGTCGCGCTCTACAAGACGCCCCACCTGGCGGCCCTCGGGCTGATGGCGCATCGCGTGCGCACCGAGAAGCATGGCAAGAAGGTGTTCTTCAACATCAACCAGCACGTCAACTACACGAACATCTGCATGTATTCGTGCAAGTTCTGCGCGTTCGCGGCGAAGGAAGGCGAAGAGCGCGGCTACTTGATGACGCCGGAAATCGTCGAAGAGAAAGTGCGCGAGCAACTGCATCGCCCGGTCACCGAGGTGCATATGGTCGCCGGTATCCACCCGACGATGCCGTATGAGTACTACATCGATGTCGTCAAGGCCGCCAAGCGGGCGCGCCCCGACATCCACGTCAAGGCATTCACGATGGTCGAGATCGACCACATGCTCAAGATCTCGGGCAAGAGCGAAGACGAAGTCTTCCAAGACCTGCGCGATGCCGGCCTCGGTTCCTGCCCAGGTGGCGGCGCCGAAGTGCTCGTCGATCGCGTGCACAAGGCCGTGTTCCGCGACAAGCAGAGCCCCGACGGTTGGATTGACACCGCGCGCAAGGTGCAGAAGGCTGGCTTCAAGATGAACGCCACGATGCTCTACGGCCACATCGAGCGGCCGGAAGAACGCGTCACCCACTTGATCCGGCTTCGCGAACTACAGGACGAGTGCGGCGGCTTCATGGCCTACATCCCGCTCGCGTTCTGGCCGTACCACACCGACCTCGCGAACTTCGGACACGTCACCACCGGGCACCTCGATCAGCGCTCCATCGCTCTCGGCCGCCTGATGCTCGACAACTTCCCGCACATCAAGGCGTACTGGATCATGCTGACTCAACAGTCCGCACAGACCGCCTTGAGCTTTGGCGCCAACGACATCGACGGCACCGTGACGGAAGAGAAGATCACGCACGACGCCGGCACGACCGAACCGGAAGTGCTGCAAGTCGACCAGATCACGCACCTGATTCGCGAAGCGGGCTACGAGCCCGTGCAGCGCTCGACGGTGTATGAAGAAATCGGCGTCGAAGTGTAAGCGCCAGCGGCTCCGCGTCACGGCCTAACGTCTGGCGCGGCCTAGCTGCTCTGGCGCGAACGCAAGGCAACCGCAACCGTCACCACTAGCGCCAGCGCGGACGTCACCAGCAATACGAGGTAGGCGCTGTTCACGGTTGCAACGATCCCGCCGGGGTTATCCTCGACCGCGCGCGCACCAAACTGCGCCGCGACCAGCGCGGACGTCACGGCCATCCCGGCGAACATGCCGAGGCCGCGTGACTGTGCCGCAACCGCCGATGCGAACCCGCTGCGAGCTCGCGGCAGGCTGCCGAGAATCAGCGAGAGGTTGGGCGACGAGAACAATCCGAAACCGAGACCTTGCACCGCGAGCACCAAGCCAACGTGCCACGCCGGTGAGCTGGCGCCGAGCTGGCAGCCAATAACCGAACTCACGACCACCGACAAGACACCCAATCCGGCGACGCGCTGCGGTCGGATGCGATCGGCCAAACGACCCGCGGAAGGCGCCACGACAGCCATGACCACGGAGCCAACTGCCAACCAAAGGCCGGCGCTACGCGCATCCATTCCTCTGCTGACTTGCAGGAACAAACTCAGCAAGAAGATTGAGCAGTAGGCATTCAAATATAGCAGTGACTGCACCAGCAAGGCAGCGCGCAAGACGGTGTTGGCGCGTAACTCTCGCAAGTCGAGCAGCGGGTTCTTCAAGCGGCCTTGCCAGGCCAGGAATCCGCCGAACAAGGCCAGCGCTGCAGCGGCCCAAGGCCACGGCGACGCGTGACGTTCGTCAGCCGACACGGCGGCGATCACGCTCGCCATGCCAAGTACGATCAGCAGCACACTCGGCCAATGCATGCCTGCGGTCGGCCGGCGCCACTTCTCGGTGATTTGCACCAATGCCGGAATGCCGCCGAGCAGGATCCAAGACCCACCAACATAGAACACACTTCGCCAACCGAGGTGATCACTGATCCAGCCCCCGGCTAGCGGCCCGAGCGCGAGCCCCGCGTACGCCATGCCCAGCATCGCGCCGAAGATGCGGCCGCGACGCGCGTCGGGCACCAGGTCCATCAGCAACGCTGGCCCTGCCGCGGTGCTGAGCGCCGCGGCCAGACCTTGCAGGAAGCGCAACAGCAACACCACCCAGCCAGTCGTGGCGCAACCGATCAGCAGCGACAGCACGCCGAACGCGGTCAGGCTCCACTTGAAGATGGCGCCGCGCGACGCGGCATCGACGAGGCGACCCGCCGGAAGCAAGAACGCGGTGCTGCTGGCGATGAACGTCGTCTCAACGAGGCCGAGCGACGTCGCGGACATCGACAGTTCTTTGCCCATATGCGGCAGCGCAATGGCCACCCCAGAGAACATGAAGGCCGGTCCAAACTGTGCGAACACGATCGATCGCACCAGCCAACGATTGTCGCTGCTGCTCACGAACGGATTACCGCCCGTCGCCCTTGCCCATGTACTTCACGCCATCGATGACCGAGCCCAGGCAGTGCGTTGTGTATTCAAACGGATCGCCATCAAACATTGCCACGTCGCCATCCATGCCAACACGCAACGCACCAACCCGGTCACTGAGGCCGAGCATCTTGGCCGGGCTCGTCGTCAACGCATGCAACGCATCTTGGCTGGCGAGGCCATGCATGACTGAGATGCCCGCTTCCCATAACACGACCCGCGTCTTGGGCACGTAGGCCTCATAGCCACTCTGGATCGCGAACGGCACCTTGGCATCAAACAGCAGCTTGGCCAGCTCCATCGTGCCGTTCTCCAGGTCACCGCGGGTGCGCGCCATCGCCGGATGTGGCAACACCCAAACCCCGGCCTTCTTGAGCTGCGGCAACATCAGGTAGGACTCTGCCGCCCCGTCGAGAACGACCTGGATGCCGAACTCGGTAGCGACACGAAGCGCGGACGCGAGGTCGTGGGCGCGGTGCGCGGTGATCAGCAACGGCACATCGCCGGCGAGCACTTGCGCCAACGTTTCCAAGCCAAGGTCGATTGCAGTGTCTTCGCTGCGCTTGCGCTTCGCTGCGTAGGCCTTCGCCTTGAGCAGCTTCTCACGCAACATGGCAACGGACTTGGCGCGCGTTCCCGGCCCCTTGCCACCCTTTGGGCGGCCGGAGTCAGCCAACGTCACGGCCACCATCGCCAATGGCACAACCACATCTTGGTCGACGCTACGACCGTGGGTCTTGATGACCATCGTCTGGCCCGACACCAACGCGCCGGGGCCGTGACCGGTGTGCAGCGTCGTCACGCCGAGACCGCGCACCCATTCGACCAGCGGATCGCGCGGATGGTAGGCATCCAACGCGCGCAACTCCGGCTGCATCGGCGACGACTTTTCCAGTTGGTCCTGGTCGTGCGGCACGTTGAGCACGCCGGTCAAACCAACCGTCGAATGCGCATCGAGGAACCCGGGCGTCGCGACCTTGCAGCGGGTCACCTCAAGTCCTTCAGGCATGTTGGCGGCGTTGCCAATGGCGCTGATCTTGCCGTTCTTGATCAGCACGAACGCATTCTTGCGAGGCGGCCCGGTCATCGTGTGCAGCGTCTCCGCGACCACCAACACCGGCGCATGAGCGGCCGGCGCGCCACCCTGCTGGCAACGAACACTGCTCGCAAATGCAGCCAGTGAAACTGCCAACAACGGGCACGTCATCGTAAAGAACTTCACTTGCCACCTCCTTGGCCGTAGCAGCACATCGACTGGGCCTGGTCGTTGCTTGCACCAAAACCGCCGGTCGCCATCAATCGATCCTTGGGGTCCGCGAGATCGAACACCTTCAATCCTTCGACCCAGGTTTGCTGCACACGGGTGTAAATCGATAGTGGATCGCCGGACAACAGCACGAAGTCCGCATCTTTGCCCACGGTCAACGTGCCAACACGGTCCTGCATGTCCAGCATCCGCGCATTGGCGATTGTGACGGCTTGCAGCGCCTTTTGACGATCCATGCCAGCGCGAACCGCAAGCGCTGCCGAACGCAAGAACAGGCGACTGTCGGTGATGCCGTCATCGGTGTGGAAACCAACCAAAACACCGGCCTCATCCAAGATGGCGCCAGTCTGCAACGACAGGCGCGCCGCCTCCAGCTTGCCTCCGGGCGAGTCGATCACGATCACCGAACACGGTGCCTTCGCAGCCGCGATCTCCTTGGCGACCATCCAACCTTCGCTGACGTGATGCAGCACGACCCGAAAGCCGAACTCCTTCTGCAAGCGCAACACCGTCAGGATGTCGTCTTGGCGATGCGTGTGGTGATGCACCATGCGCTTGCCTTCCATGGCTTCGATCAGCGCCTCCATGCCCAAACTGCGGTCCGGCATCTTCTCAGGGTCGCCGGCCGCCGCCTTGACCTTGCGCTGGTAGTCACGCGCGCGATGGAACTGCGCGCGCACCAACGCGGCTGCCTTGCCGCGCGTGCCGGGAAACGGCACCGACTTGCGCGGGTTGGTTCCGTTCGCCATCTTGATGCCACCTGCGATGCTGCCATCCGCATTGCGCACGGCGAGCTCTTCCATCGTATAGACGTCGCGCAGCTTCATGTAGATCGTCTGGCCCGACAACAGATGGCCGGAGCCAGGCATCACGTTGACCGTCGTGATGCCACCCGCTTGGGCCTTCTGGATGCCGGGGTCGCGCCCGTTGATCGAGTCCAAGGCGCGAACTTCTGGCTGAATTGGGCCACTCGAATCCCCGCCAGAGACGGAGCCGATATGCGAATGGCTGCACACCAAACCAGGCATGATGGTTTGGCCAGAAGCGTCGACTTTCACCGCATTGCCTGGGATCTGTACGTCGTCAGCCGCACCAACGGCAACGATCTTGCCGCGATGCACGACAAGCACGCCATCCTCGATGGACGGACCGTCGCAAATCTCCAGGCGAGCCCCTACGAACGCGTGCGGTGTCTCTTGCGCAAACAACCCGCTCGACGCAAGCCCAAGCGCCACGGAAAGGTACAGCAATCGCCTGATCTTCATGCGCTGCAGATTACCGCGCGCCCCCGCAACCCCCTCAACAACGACGGGGATATCTGCCGATGCGGTCAATCTGCACACGCCACTACAGGCACTTGGTCATTGGAGAGGCCATTCAAGAATCGTTATGTCGAAGATCATTACCTCGTCCCTTCTGCTCATTGCGCTCACCAGCTGTGGCGGCGGCAGCGGCGGCTCAAGTGAGACCGTTCTAGGTCTGCAAGCCCCACAACAGGTCTCGATTGTCGAGGCAGCTGGCAATAGCCCTGCTTCGCTGATCCTCAGCAACAATGCACTCGCCGTCACCGGCAGTGACTACGAGACAGACCCAACCCGCTTCTGGATCGAGGACAACTCGATGCAAGCTCTCGACACGGTCAACATGATCTTGTCGAGCCTGCAACAGACGCGCTACTGGGAGCAAACCAACGAAGGCCCCTACATTGCCCTTGTCGCCGACGAAGATCGCGGTGGCGGTGGTGAGCGTGGCAACAACGGTACGGTGTACGAAGAGTGGATTGTCAATTCGACTCGCGCCAACAACACTGCGTCGCAACTGGTCAGCTTCTGGATCGAGCAAGACGAAACGATGGGCGACCCGACGCCGTCGATCATCTACGGCTCGCTGACAGTCACCGAAGAGCCGTCCGACGAGCAGCCGCTCGGCGCGTTCACGCTCTTCTTCAAGAACCTATCGACCACCGAAGCATCGACCAGCACGGACACGAACTTCGAGGGCTACATGCGCACGGTTGCGCGTACCGACGGCCAGAGTGAAGTCGAGTTCTTCATGTCGCACGGCGACGTCGACAGCACGCCCGCGCTCAACGAAAACGCGATGCGTGACCGCGTACACGTGGTTGGCGACCCATCCGCCGACTCCGGCCGCGCCTACACCGAGTCGGTTTTCAAGATGAACAACGGCTCGCTCTTCACCGAAGAAGGGGAGTTCCAGATTGAGTTCAACGCCGACTACCTCGCGCGTCGTGACGTCACCAACGCCAACACGCTGTCGGTGCTTGACCGCAACGATTTCAACACGCGCGTTCACCGCTACGGTGTCTACGACAACACGACCGAAGACCGCATCGAACAGATGTCCGGATTCCCGGTCACCGACGAGAACGGCGAAAACGGCTGGGCCGGTTTCTACGGCCTCTGGTTCCCGGAAGGCACGACGCTAAGCAATGGCGACACGCTGCTGCGCCGCTCGTTCGAAAGCACCGGCACATCCACCGCCTACACGGTGTTCATTGCGCCGGGCCGCCTCGAAAAGCGCAGCCGTGAGTCGATCACGCTGGGTGACTTGGCCAACGAAGTGCTCGAGTACTTTGACCCAACGGCCGGCGAAGAACTGCGCGTCACGTGGGCTGACGCTGACTTCGTCAAGGTTGGCGTGCGCAGCAATGGCGAATGGACCGCGATCAGCCCCGCAGTCAGCATCGCCTCGTCGTTCACGGCTGGTCAGTGGGTCTCCTGCTGGAGCCAAGCACGTGGTCAGGTCGAATGGACCTGGCCTTCGTCGATCAGTAACTCTGAGCCGGCCTACGTCTGGCAGAATGTCACCATCAACGCCGACTCCGCGGAGATGGCCAACGGAGATCTGACGCTCAACGGCTACTTCAACATGCTGCGTGCGAACATCACGCAGAACCAAGCCAACTACTTGAGCTCCGAGTCGCCCTACTTCCCCGACGCGACCTCCGTCAGCTCGGGCAACACGGTCTACACGTTCGACAAGGAAACGCTGATGCTGATGATCGGCACCGATCCAGTCGCGCTCGGCACCGGCGTCACCGTTTCGGCCGGCCCAGCCTTCTACGGCCTCGGTTGTGGCCCGATGTTCTCGACTGCCCTGACTTCTCTCAACGAGGTCAGCTCGCAATCCACTAGCTACCAGTGGAGCACTGGTGCCAACGAATGGAACCAACTGCGCACCATCAAGGACGCACAAGGCAACTTCGTGCAGTTCGACGCGCCGCTGCGCTTGACCTACGTGCACAATGAAACGGGCTCGCTGTACGACGGCCGCACGTTCTTCCTCGAGTGGGATGGACAATGGCTCGGCGGCATTCCATATGAGCAAGAGACCGGCTCCAACAACTGGAACCCGGTTTTCAACATCCCGACTGGCGCGACCGCGACGGATGGCACGACGACTTACAAGATCAAGCAGCTGGAAGGCGAGCAGGTCATGGTCGAAGTCGGCAGCCCGAGCACCGTTTACACGGCGCAAGGATTCGACATCGATGGCACGCCGATCACGGTGCCGACCGGAGCCCCCTACCAGGATCCGGCAATCGGTGCCAAGCCAGAAGTCACGACCGCCCCGCTGTATGTCGGCGGCGTCTCGCAGTCGACGGGTGGCTAGTCCGATCGGTGGGTGCGAGTGTCCAGCGGCTGCGAGCAGCCCTGGACCGCGCCCAAAAGCATGAGCCGGGCGACGATCTAAAGTCGCCGCCGCGCGCGCTGCAACCCGAGGTCTGTGCACCTCGGGGCCCCACACCTCGGGGCCCCAAACATCGGGGCCCGCACATCCTGCCCCGCGAACTTAGGGGCAACCGCGCATCACTAGCGCTGGATCTCGCGCAGCAGACGTTTTGCGTGGTAGACCTTGCGCAGCGCTTCGACGATGCCTTGAGGATGCACGCAGACGCTGCGCTCGACGCTCTCGCCGTAGAGGAACTCGTTGGCCATCGATTCGATGTTGCCGTCAAACAGCAAGCCAACTAACTGGAGACGCGAGTTGACCAACGGACTGCCCGAGTTGCCGCCCGTTGAGTCGACGGTGCAGACGTAGTCAACCGGCGCCTGCATGTCGATGCGATCGCGCGCCAGTAGCCACTGGTCCGGCAGGTCGAACGGATGCACGCCGTCAAACTCAGCCTGGCGCGCGAACATGCCGTGGTAGACGGTTCGCCAAGGAGCCAGACTGCCGTTGTAGTTGTAGCCAGCGACGCGCCCATCACTGAAGCGCAACGTGAACGTGGCATCAGGCGACACATCGTCGCCGTAGACCGAGAACAGCAAGTTCGCGAGGCGAGCTTGAAGTCGCGACTCCGCGGCATCGATCTCGCCCTGCCGCTTCTTGTTGGCAAGCGCCAACGGTCGAATCGCACGCGCCGCCTTGATCGCGGCGTCGCTCGATTCGTTGATGGCCTCGGCACCGGCAGCAATCAGCTTTTCGAGAAAGCGCTCGTCGCGCAGCTGACTCTTCTCGACCAATTGCTCGACGGCGGCTGTCGGGCCGCGATCGCCAAGCAACACCCCAAGATACGGATCATCGGCGGGCAAGTGGTTGCGGGCACGCGCCAGGTGATCGGCAAACAACGCCTCTTGCACGGCATCACGACGGCAATCGATGTCCCGCGCACGCTGCGCATCATCTGGATCGCCAGTCTCCGCAAACTTGACCAACGCCTGCGCTCGTAACACCAGTGGCATGCCACCGGCCGACTGGAAACTACGCGGCGCTTCGAGCGCGACCTTCTTCTCCATCAACACCTCGAGCTCGCTCCAGATCGCGAGGTCCTCTTCGTGACCACGCTGCTCGGCGCGTTTTTTGAATGCCGACTCCGCCTGGTTTTTTCGCGCCATGAATGCGTCCGACGTCAACGCGCCATGCTCGCCGCGGTACAGCTTCTGGCCGTTCTCCAGGCCGAGAATCGTGGTGCGCAGGGCCTTCTCCATGCGTGCATCGCGCTTGCTAAACTCGCGCAGAATATTGATACGGTTGTCGATCAACTCACGAACGCGCGGATAGCGAGCGTCGCGCTGGTATTCGAGCTGCGACTTCGTCAACAAGCGCGAGGTGCCACCGGGGTTGCCGGTCAGGATCACGAGTTCGCCGACCTCAGGGCCGTCGCCCCACGAGAAGTAGTAATCGGACGTGTCGGCCGGTTTGCCATCGACGTAGGCGCGGCAAAACGAGAAGTCGACCGCGTAGCGCGGGTAGACAAAGTTGTCTGGGTCGCCGCCGAAGTGCGCGGCCTGCAGATGTGGCGCCATGACCAAGCGGATGTCGTCGAACACCCGGTATTGATATAGCTGCCAGATGCCGCCCTGAAACAGCTTGACGACTTGCGGTTCGAGCTTCGGGCTTCGCGCCCGCGCAGCTGCGAGCACCATGTCGCGATTCTGCTCACGCAGCGCCTCCGCGTCGGCGTCCGACATATCGGTGGTGACACCGCGATTGACGACATCGGTGACATCGCGCATCGCAACCAGCTGCTGCACCGTCAAGCCCTTGAGCTTGACCTCATCCGACATCTGATCGGCGACATAGCCATCCTTGACCCAGTCGTTGTTACCTTGCGCTTCGGCAATCGCACCGCGCGCGCAGTGGTGATTGGTCAGGATCAAGCCATTCGGCGACACAAACGATGCCGAACAACCGCGGCCGAATCGCAGCGATGCAAGCCGCATGCGGTTCCACCAGGCCTCATCGGCCTTGAGCCCATACTCCCTCTCAAGGTATTGCAGCGGCGGACGTTCAAAGGTCCACATCTTGCCGAGGCCGAGTTCATCCTGCCCGACTGCTCGCGTCGCCGCGGTGATCGATAGAAGGAAACCTAGACTGAGCAAGCTCAGCTGTCGCATCATACTGTTCACGTCAATCGCCTTTCTGGTTGGTCGGTAGCCGTTTGATTTCTTGCCTTGCTGCTCATGCCTTCTGGCGAGCCGCTGGTTCGTGTCGCAGACCGGTGCAGTAGACCTTGTCGCCGTTCTCGCGCAACAACGCCACTGGCACCCACGTCGAACGGCACCGCAACCCCGGCAGCATGCACGGGGAAGAGCAACGGGCGGCGCGTAGTTCGCATACGACCTATGCTACGGGTGGTTCGGCGCGGACGTTGGCGACAAGATCGTCCCTATGACAGAACGTGAATACGTGCTCGGCACCGGCGACGACGAGCTAGCCCGCCTGGCGCTGCAGAACCGATTGTGGAGCGACGTCTCCGCCCAAGCATTTCGTCGGGCACAGCTCCAGATGGGCCACCGCGTTCTCGATGTCGGCTGCGGCCCGGGCTACGCCGCCTGCGACCTCGCCAACCTCGTCACGCGCTACGGCAGCGTCTTCGGCGTCGACGAATCCAAAGCGTTTGTCGATCAGGCAAACCTCATGGCCAAAGCGCGGGGCATCGAACATGTCACGGCCAAGGTTGGCGACGTGCAGCAGCTCGATGAGGTGCTGGCCGGCCAAGATCCGTTCGACTTCGCGTATGCCCGTTGGGTTCTCTGCTTCGTGCCGGACCCCGACGCCGTCGTGTGCGGCATCGCCAACGCACTCAAGCCAGGCGGACGCGTCGCGGTGCAGGACTACTTCAACTACGGCTCGATGACCCTGGCGCCGCGCCGCCGCAGCCACGACCTGGCCGTCGCAGCCACGATCCGTTCGTGGCGCAGCCATGGCGGCGATCCGGACATCGGCGAGCGCCTTCCCGCGATGTTCGCCAAGCACGGCCTACGCCTCGACGATGTGCGCGCTCACCTCCGCATCGCGCGCGGCACCGACAGCATGTTCTCCTGGCCCAAAACCTGGTGGCACACATTCGCCCCCAAACTGGTCGCAATGGGCGAACTCAAGCAAAGCGACTGCGACCAACTCATCGACGACCTCAAGACGATCGAAGACGGCGAAGGCTTCGTCCAGTGCCCACCCGTCTACGAGTTCCTCGCAACCAAGCTATAGCCCCCCAAAAACCTGTGGTGCGAACCGGGTACAGGTTTTGGTGGCGGTTAGCGCAGGGAGAGCGCGCCGGTGCTGTCGGCGAAGTGGTCGGCGCGGCAACCCATTGCCTTCATCACGGCGAGATAGAGGTTGGCCATCGGCGTCTTGGCGGGGTGCGTGATGTGGCCTTGTGCCTTGGCCGCGCCGGCGCCTTCGCCACAGAGCAGCATCGGTAGGTCGTGGTGATTGTGGCGGTTGCCGTCGCTGATGCCGGAACCGTAGAGGACCAGGCTGTTGCTCAGGAGGTCCGCATCGCCGTCTTGCTGCTCGGTCAGGCGCTGCAGGAAGCCGGCGAACTGGTCGACGTAGAAGCGGTCGATCTTGGCGATCGCCTCGCACTTCTTGTCGACCTTGCCGTGATGGCTCAGGGAGTGATGGCCTTCGGGAACGCCCAGGAAGCGGAAGCTGCGGTTGCTACCGCCGTTGCCGAGCATGAACGTCACGACCCGCGTGCGCTCTGTCGCCAATGCCAGCACGACCAGCTCATACATCAATTGCAGCTTCTTCGGGAAGTCGCGGCCGCCGCCTAGCAAGCCATCGGGAATCGGCGTCGCGGCCTCTGCTTCGGGCTCCTGCTGCAGTCGCTTCTCCAGATCGCGAACGGACTCGAGGTATTGCTCCAACTTGCGGCGGTCCGCCGCGCCGAGCTTGTTGCGCAACGACTTCGCGTCGGCGTTGACCAAGTCGAGAATCGAACGATCCCAATCGCGCTGCTTCTTTTGCTGCTCTCGATTGAGCGCCGATTCAGGATCGCCGAACAGCCGCGTGAAGACGGCGCGCGGATCGGCCTCCTTGGCGACGGGCTGATCCGGAGCAACCCAAGACATGTTGTTGCTGTAGGCACACGAATACCCAGAGTCGCAGACACCGGCCGATTTGCCGCGGTCCATGCCGACTTCGAGCGACGAGAACGGTGAGCCACCGCCAATCTGCTTGGCGATCGCCTGGTCAACCGACACGCCAACATGGATATCAGCGCCTCCAGTTTTGCGCGGGTGGGCGCACGTCAAGAACGTCGACACGGCGCGCGCATGATCGCCGGGGCCATCCCCGTGCGAACGTCCAGCATCGATGCCCAGCCCGGAGAACACGCTGACGCGCTTGCGCAGTGGCTCGAGCGAATGCAGCGTCGCGCCCAACTTGGCGCGATGGCCTTCGCCGTGCGACCGCCACTCGTCCATGTTCATGCCGTTGGGCGCAAAGACAAACACGGCTCGAGGCTTGGCTTTGGGCGGGCCAGAGCAAGCCGGCAGCATCGCATCGAGCCACGGCAGCGCCAGACAGGCAGCACCGCCACGTAGGAACGTTCGGCGATCGAGGGCTTTGCGGCGCAAGAACGGCATGACGACTACTATCGTCGCATTCGGGCAGCAGAGCAAAGGGGCCTACCGCGAGAACCAGTCCCACGTGTGCCCCATGTCAAAAGCCTGTTCGGCGCCCCCAGTTTCGGAGGCACAGTTTCGGCGGCACAGTTTCGGCGGCACAACTTCGACGGGCCAGTCTCTAAGCCCCTATGTCGGCGGCCCAGCCCTGGCCGCTACAGGTTGATCTTGAACACCGCTGTCTGACCAGACGGTAGCTCATCGATCCGGAAGTCCCGGATCTCGATCGAGTAGGAGCCCTTGGGCAAGCCTTGGCCGGGCTCGAATAGCCAGCGCTGCTCCGATCGACCACGAGCCCCAATCTTGACTGGGGCCGGGCGGCGCGCCGGCTTCAGCGCGCACTCCCGGTCATCGCCCCACATCAGGCGAACCGTCTCGTGGTCAAACGCGACCTTCTCGTCGTGGTCGTTCCAAATGACCAGACGACAGTCGATACGACCGCGCTTTTGACGGCAAGACGTCACATCAATCCGCAATCCTGCGGTTTCACATTGAGGTGGCTGCGCGACCCGGCAAGAGGTCATCGGCGCAAGGATCAACAGGACAAGGGGAATCCCCCATTTGGCAGGGTTTCGCATCGGCATAGTAGGTGAAGTGTGCGGAATCGGCGGCAGCATGCAACAACGAGTCTGCAGTCCAGGCGTTGCTTGACGTTTCCCCTTGTTGCCAAGTATTCCCGCATGCCATGAGCACCCCCGCAACGGAACGTCGCGCACTCGTAACCGGTGGCAGCCGTGGCATCGGTGCAGCCGTATGCCGGCAATTGGCCCAAATGGGCCATCCGGTCATCGTCAACTACCACCGGAACTCGGAGGCAGCCGACAGCGTCGTGCACGAAATCCGGGAATCCGGGGGTGAAGCGGATGCCGTGCAGTTTGACGTCGCCGACATAGCAGCAACGCAGGCGGCACTCGATCAGCTGCTGACGGACAAGCGCCCGATCTCGGTCATCGTCAACAACGCGGGCATCGTCAAGGATGCACCGCTGCCCGCCATGTCACCGGAGGCGTGGAACGACGTCATCCAGACAACTCTCGGCGGCTTCTACAACGTCACGAAACCGCTGCTGATGCAGATGGTCCAGAAGCGCTGGGGCCGCATCATCAACATGTCGTCGATCTCTGCTATCAAAGGCAACCGCGGCCAGAGCAACTACGCAGCCGCCAAGGCTGGCATCATCGGCGCGACCAAGTCCCTCGCGATCGAGATGGCGAAGCGCAACATCACCGTCAACGCGGTCGCCCCCGGCTTGATCGAAACCGACATGACCGCGAGCGTGCCGGACTTCGTGCAGCAGATGATCCCGATGCAGCGCATGGGCAAGGCGGAGGAAGTTGCGGCCGTGGTCGGGTTCTTGGCTTCCGAGCCTGCCAGCTACGTGACGGGGCAGGTCATCGGAGTCGACGGCGGATTCTAGGACGAGTCCCCGCTCTACGGCTCGAGCGCGCGCCCGATCAAGAACTCGACCGATGCTTCGATCAGGCGCACCAACTCGGCATCCATGAACCCGTATTCGTCCGGGATATCGAGCACCTCGATCTCTGGTAGATCCGGCACACCGCGATACTGCGAAACGATACGGCGCCGATGTTCGCGCTCCATCACCAGCACGAGATCCGCCCACGCCAGATCGGCGAGGGCCAGCTGACGAGGACTCTTGCCGCTCAGTCCAGCCGAGCGAACGCAGATCCTCGCATCATCGGCATAGACCTTCTCGGCAGTTGGACTCCGCCACTGGTTGCGAGAACAGACGAACAAGAAGTGCGGGCGCTCGTTCATGTGGACCCTTTGTCCGGGTTCTCGTCGGCCGGGCGTTCGTCGATCGGGTTTTGGGCGCGCCGCCCCGTACGACGATGCGGCGGCTTCGCAACCACCTGCCACCCGTCTCGGTAGATGATTTGCCCCGGATCACGCGACTTGATCATCCTGACGAGATAGCCGTGATCCGCAAGCAACGCAGCAATGCTTCTTACCTTCTCCATCGGCCGCTTCGCCCGGGGGTGAAACCAACAGATCGCGCGGCGGTTCTCGGGCAGCTTCAAGCAAGCTGGCACCTTGAGATGCATCTTGCACCAATCGAGTTCGCGGGTGAGCCAAGCCTCCTCCCATGGCTCCAACAGGCCGCTGTCGCGCAATACCCCAGCCGCCATGAACACGCCTTGGCAGAATCCTGAGTCGGGGTCCTGGCGGTCGAGAACAAAACGCACATACATATCGATCTACTCAGACAGCTCGCAATCCTGACACCCTATTGCTAGCTCAGCCGTCCATGTCCTCTGGCAACCCGCCCGAGACAAGCCGGGTCGCACTCATGGTGAAGGCCGAGGCTGCGGCGATGACTACACACGATGCCAGGACTCGCACAACCAGCGTGCTCGCGTCGAGCCCCCAGATCATAAGCAACCCGAGGATCGTTGCGATCGACCCCGTTACCAGGAACGTCGCGTAGAGGACTCGCTGCATTCTGGCTCGGTGCTTCATGAGAACGTTCCTATTGGCTAGCGCTTGATGGTGGCAGAGCATGTACGCCGCGCGGTCAGCCTCTGTGGCTTGTTGGCCAGCCGATTGCTCGAAGGTCGCAGCCTAGAACATGACGTAGACAAACGGCTCAATCTCGAGCAAGACACCAAGGACACTGAGAATCCAGGCAAGCACCAGAACAACTCCCCACTGTTTTTGATGCGATGCGATCGCTGAATATGCGACCCCTACCAGAGCGACGAGCGTGCCAAGCAGGTTGAGAATTGGCAGCGCCCCGGACGCCTCCGGCCCGGTCGCCGTGCAGAACAGAAACCCGACCGTCGCGGCACGAATACACACCGCAAGCACGCCGAACACCAAGCCACGCACTGCGGGCCGGTAGCTCCTATCGGGTTGCTGAAAGTCTGACATCACATCTGGCCTGCTCAATGCCTTCGCCGGATCATCGGCGCTGCGACACTAGCATAAGGAGTTGCCCTAGAAACAAGCATCGCCGGGCAGCTGCGAAGCCTGCCGGATCCAACTCGCCACGAGCTCGTCGTCGATTTCATCGCCCTCGTGAATATGGAAGTAGCGCACGCGCTCTTGCTTGGATGCGACCGGAGGAACGGGCCGCAATGACGTGCCGCGGAAGAAGCTCATCTTGATGTACTTCGTCAGGCAGTGGAACGCGAAGAACCAGCCTTGCCCCTCGACACCATAGAAGGGCGTATTCCACCTCACGGCTTTGCGCACGTCAGGCACGGTGCACACAACCAGCGCATCGAGGCGGCGCCCGACGCCGTTCTTCCAGCCAGGCATGGCGGCGACATATGCCTGCACCGGCGCGTCGCCATCGCCTTTGGCGATCTGAGGGTTGCCGCCTGACAGCAGCTTCGGCGCAGCAGTGACCCGCTTACCAACAGCCTTCTTCTGGCCCTTTGCCGACTGCTTCGGAGTCTTGTCAGCCATGGTGTTCACTCGCCCGTTCGAAAGCGCATCGCCCTTCGAGGAACTGCTGCGCTGGATTGCACAGTCGCCACTCACTCCTGAGCATCCTCTACCTGCCTTGAGAACTCCACCGGATCGGTCAACGCGCGACGAACAGCGGCAGCCCGTTCGTCGTCGCCACCCACCAGAATCGCGAGGCTCGACCGACAAGAATCTCTCACGGATTCATCCGGAAAGGCGCTGCGCAGGAAGAACCAGATTGCGTCGTCGAGCGGCTCATCATCGTGCCAGCTCGTAAAGACATGAAACGCATCCGGCGACTCCTGGGTGCCATCGCCGACGATGGTCTCATCGAAGATGTCGTGGACGCGCTCGCAGCCAGTTCCCCACGCGCATACATACACACAACCGCTTTCGAGCAGGTGCTCAGCTACGCGCGAAATTTGCTCGACGCTCTCCGTCGCTGCGTCCCAAACCAATAGACAAACGAAGTGCCCGATAGACCCAGCGAGAGGCACAAGCTCGTCGGCGTTGGCAACACGCAAGCAGAACAGGTCACGTCCCGTGCCTTCGTCGCGCGCAAGCTTCTCAGGAAGTACGGTCATCAGAACACCCTACCAGAGTCCAAGGTCGGTCAACTGCGCGACCGGTGCGTGTCAACGTGAATGAGACACATTGAAAACGAGATCAAT
>TARA_R110002072_G_scaffold4174_7_pt1 | contig 22357 bp, 17 predicted proteins | sample TARA_R110002072 | Tara Oceans TARA_R110002072 (sample SAMEA4397118) | marine metagenome | biome: Polar Biome; feature: [SRF] surface water layer (ENVO:00010504); material: water (ENVO:00002006), including particulate matter (ENVO:01000060) such as... | depth 5 m | reverse complement strand
CGGCGAGGCCGCCGCAAGCGTTGTGCGCGGCTGTTCGGCCGGGCCGCTAGCTGCAGGAGCGAATTCCGAATCCAGGCCGGCACGGCTTGACCCGCACGACCTCAGTAGGCACAGTCCGAATCGTGGCCCAGACCCAGCAACCCCGAACGAAGCCCGCAATGCAACGACAGCTACTGCTGTGGATCTGCGGCATCGTGACGGTCGCGCTGACGATGAGCCGTCATTGGGTCATTTGCCGGCACCACGACGGGGACGCCCACCTTGAGATCAACCATGCCGAAGGCGATCACTTCGGCGATCACGAGGCACGCGGGCATGGGCACGACGGGCATGGGCCACGCGGGCACGGGCCACGCGGGCACGAAGGTCACGAACCAAACGCACCCTGCGATTGCGGCCATCACCACCCGCCCGCCCCCGACGGCAGCCCGAACGGCAGCAGCGGCAGTGATCCGCATGACTCGTGCAGCCACACGGACCTGCTCGTAGAGATTGGCCCGGAGCAAGAACCGGACAGCGTCTACGTGCCAAAGCTGTTGGCGTTCGAATTGCCGCGCAGCGCCGCGGCGCAGCGTTGCTGGACCAGCGCCAAGAAGCACGTGCTCGCGCCGCCCGCGACAGGACCACCGCGACCCCGAAGGTTCTGGTCGCTGCGTCGAACTACCCTGCTGCTGATCTAAGTCGACTTGTTCGCTCGCGCGCCTACGTGCGCGCACCTGACGGCGCATCCGTGCGTCCGTGTTTTCTGCGAACACCGAGTCGACTTGTTTATGCACTCCCGATTGCCGCTTCTCTTGCTCGCATCCTGCCTGGCAGGTTGCCACTCGTACACTCCGATGCCGGTCGACCTCGACCAGCACCTACGAGACTTCCACCGCCGAACGCCCACGGCATCGTTGATCCAGGGGCTTCGCCGCACCGATGCGCGCGAACTCGCCAAAATGTTCCATCCGGACGCGCGGCTCGCACGGCGACGCGCCGGCGTGACCACGGCACAGCGGGACCACGCCGGCGCTTGGGTCGACCCGCAACTGCAGACCCAGCTGCAGAAGATCTTCGAATCCGTTCCGCACCAATGGGTCGTGCAAGCCCAGCTAGGCTTCACGATTCCGATCAACGGTCGACTCGAAAAGCAACGTAACCTGGCGAATCGGCGCAACGACGAAGAACTGTTCGAAGCGTGGGCAATCGAGCAACAAGTAGCCAACGACGTAGATGCTGCATGGGTCGACTGGAGTGCCGCACGACAGCAGGCCGCACTATTCAAGCAGACCTGCGACAACCTGGAAAAGCTCGCCGAGCTTGCCCAAGCACTGGTCGACACGGGTGGCTTGAGCCGCCCCGGGGCACGGGTGTTCACGCTTGAGCACCGCCAGCAAATAGCCCAACGAGCGATGGCCAACGCCAACGCCCAGGCCGCCAGGCTCGAAGTCCTCCGGCGTATTGGCCTACACCCAGACGCGGAAATCGAGCTGCGCGAAGACCTGAGCGTTGCACCGTTCGAGTCGGACGCCGAGCGCCGGCGAAAAGCACTGGCGAACAGCCCCCGCCTGATCATCCAACAATTGCAACACCGCACGGCCGAAGCCAACTTGCACCTGCAAGTGCGCATGCAGTGGCCAGACCTGCAGTTCGGCCCGCTCTGGCAAGAAGAAGATGCCCAGCCGCGCCCCGGGTTCGGCCTCAACTTGCCACTGCCGATCTTCACCGGCAACGATCCAGCGATTGCGCAAGCAACCGCGCAACGGGAATGGACCGCCGAAGCGTGGCGAGCAGCATTCGAACAACTGCTGCAAGAACTCGCGATCGCGGAAGTGCGTCATGCGGCGTCCGCAAAGCAAGCGACGCAATTTCACGAACTCATTGGTGCCGCCAACCAACAGATTGAAGACAGCCGCGACCTCGCATCCGCAGGGCAACTCGATGCCATGCTCATGCTCGACGCACTGCTGCGCGCCCACAACGTGCAGATGCAAGCGATCCAGGCTGACGCGACCGCCGCGCACGCCACCATCACCATCAACACCCTGCTGACCGACCCACTTTCGCTAGAGCCCGTGCTGAGCACTGGAGACCAACGATGAACCGCCACTACGAATCGCGCCCTCTGAGCGCCCTGTTGACCGGCATCGTGCTGAGCCTGTGCCTGACGAGCTGCGGCGATGATGCCACCCCCGAAAAGAAGGATGATCCGCAAGGCGCTGCGCCAAGCAACCGCATCGACATTCCTCAGGCCGTGCGGCAAAACCTCGGCATCGAGTTCACGAAGGTCGAACGTCGCCACGTAACCTCGACGCTGCGACTCCCGGCGCAAGTCCAACTTCTGCCATCCGCCACGCAGCAGTATCGCGCACCGCTCGCCGGCCGCGTGTCGCTGCAGGTTGACCCACTGCAGAAGGTCAAGCCCGGTGATCTGCTCTACACACTCGATTCTCACGAGTGGCGCGACCTGCAACGCGAACTTGGCAGCGTCACCAACAAGCTGACGGTCACCGAGGCGCAGCTCGCCGCGATGAGCCCGCTCGCCGCTGCATGTGAAGAACACGAACGTAGCCTGGTGAAGGCACACGAAGTCACCACGAGCTACGTCGCGAGCCTGCAACGCGCCGAGCAAAAGGTAGGCGGACAAGGTGAGAAGCTGGCCAACGCGCAAGTCGACCAGGCGAAGCTCTCGGCCCAGATTGCGGAGGCATCGGAGAAGCACACCGAGACCCAAACGCGCATCAAGGAACTCACCGCGCAGCTCGCCTCGCAGCGCGAGCAGATCGATCTGCTGCTGTCGGGCGCCGCGGCCACCCTCAACGTCGACAAAGCCACGCTGACCGCGACAAGCGGCCGCGGAGTCGGTTGGCGCACGATGGCTATCGTCGAAGTTCGCGCCACCCAAGCAGGCGTCGTTGACCAGGTAGAGGTCGCCAACGGCGACCTGGTTGCGCGCCACGGCCCCGTGCTGCGAACGCTCGATCCGAGCAAGGTGCGCTGCCATGCACGCGCATTGCAGAGCGATCTCGGCGACCTGCGTGACGGCCTCACTGCGGCGATCGTGCCGGTTGGCGACGTCACCACCGCCGAACGCGTCGCCGGCACCGTGTTGCTCGGACCATCGGGAGACGCTCGCACCCGCACACTCGACGTGTTCGTAATGCCAACCGACAAGGAACTGCGGTTCGTGCGACCCGGCATGGCAGTGTTCGTAGAAGTGGTCACCAAGGGCAGCGCGAGCCGAGAACTTGCGATCCCCAAGTCGTGCGTGCTGCCCGACGGACTCGACCGCGTGTTCTTCCGGCGCGACCCGAAAGACAAAGACAAGGTCATCCGCATCGTCGGCGACTTTGGTCGCGACAACGGGCAGTGGATTGAGGTGCTCAGCGGCGTCAAGGACGGCGATGAGATCGTCGCTGCCGGCGCGTTCGAGTTGGTGCTCGCGAGTTCCAACACCGCAGCGAAGGGCGGACACTTCCACGCCGACGGCAGCTGGCACGCAGACGGCGAGGACCACGAATAGTGTTTCGCAGCCTCATAGCCTTCTCCCTCCAGCGACCCTTCGTGGTGCTGGTCATGGCCCTGCTCGTCATCGGTGCCGGTGCGTATTTGACGCCTCGCATGCCGGTCGACGTATTCCCCGAACTCAACGCGCCAACCGTGGTGTTGTTGACCGAGAGCCCCGGCCTCGCCGCCGACGAAGTCGAACAAAACGTCACCCTACCGCTCGAAACGTCCGTTCGCGGACTGCCCGCGGTGCGTCGCGTGCGCAGCGCCAGCGCCATCGGTCTCTCGCTGATCTGGATCGAGTTCGAATGGGGCCAGGACATCTACCGTGCGCGCACGCTGGTCAACGAGAAGCTCAGCGCCACGCGCGAGCTGCTGCCACCTGACGTGCACGCCGAGATCACGCCAATCACCTCGATCACCGGCGAGATCATGCTGCTGTCGGTATCCTCGCCGGACGGCAAGAACACGGCAATGGAGCTGCGCAGCTACGCGGAGTTCGACTTGCGCAACCAACTGATGGCCGTGCCGGGCGTCGCCCAAGTCGTGCCGATCGGTGGCGAATTAGCGGAATACCAGGTGCAGGTCCGCCAAGACGACCTGCAACTCTACGACCTGACCCTGAACGAAGTCGTGGCCGCCGCCGAGAAGGCGCACACCACCGCAGGTGCCGGCTACCTGACCAACGTCAACGGCCTCGAACTGCCCGTGCGGCAAACCGGTCGCGTGCGATCGGCCGCGGACATCCGGGGAACCGTGCTGAAGAAGGTCGACGGCCATGCCGTCACGATCGGCCACGTCGCCGACGTCGTCCTAGGTCCGACCCCACCGCGCGGCACCGCGGCCGAAGGTGGCAAGAGCGCGGTTGTGCTGTCAGTACAGAAGTCGCCGGGCACCAATACGCTCGCATTGACCGAAGCCATCGACGCGCAGCTGGCGACCGCGATGAAGACCATGCCCGAAGGCATGGTCGTCAACCCGAGCGTGATGCGACAGGCGGACTTCATCCAACTGTCCGTCAACAACCTGCTGTTGGTGCTGCGTGATGCGGCGATCTTCGTCGCGATCATCCTGATCCTGTTTCTGCTCGATGTGCGCACGACGCTGATCACGCTGACGGCCTTGCCGCTCAGTCTCGGGGTCGCGCTGGTCGTCTTGTGGGCTGCCGGCATGTCGATCAACGTCATGACCCTCGGCGGTCTCGCCGTGGCGATCGGCGAACTGGTCGACGACGCGATCATCGACGTCGAGAACGTGTTCCGACGCATCCGCGAAAACGCCGCACTGCCGGAATCCGAACGGCGACCGATCATCTCGGTCACCTTCGCAGCCAGCAACGAGATCCGCAGTTCGGTCGTCTTCGCCACCGTCATCATCGTCATGGTGTTCGTGCCACTGCTGTTCTTGCAGGGACTCGAAGGCCGCTTCTTCCGCCCGCTCGGCATCGCCTACATCGTGGCGACGTTGGCATCCCTGGTCACGGCACTGACGGTAACACCCGTTCTGTGTCGCTACCTGCTGGCCAAAGTCCGACCAGGCAAGCACCGCGATGGCTTCCTGGTCCGCTGGATCAAGGGGCGTTACGAACCGACCCTGAAGTGGGCCATGCGCCGAGGCCGCATGATGCTCGCGATCTCGGCCCTGCTGACCGTCTCCGCGTTGGCACTGGCATCGACGTTCGGTTCGAGCTTTCTGCCGACGTTCAACGAAGGCACGTTCACCGTGTTCTTGAATGCCCCGCCAGGCACCTCGCTGCAAGAGAGCAACCGCATGGCGATCGGCATCGAGACGCAGTTGACCAAGTTGCCGGGCGTGCGCGCCGTCGTGCGCCGCACTGGCCGCGCCGAACGCGACGAGCACGCCGAACCAGTCAGCAATTCGGAAGTCGAAGTTTCGATCCTTCCCGGCCACAACCGCAGCGACGTGCGCCGCGCCATCGATGGCGTGCTGGCCAGCGTGCCAGGCATCAACACCAGCGTCGGCCAACCGATCGAGCACCGCTTGTCGCACGTGCTGTCGGGCACGCCGGCAGCCATCGCGGTCGCTGCCAAAGGCGACGATCTCGCGGTGCTCCGAGATCTCGCCAAACGCCTCGAAGTTGCCCTGCGCGCGGTGCCCGGCACGCGCGACGTCAACGCGAACCGCGAGGTGATGATCACGTCGCTGCCGATTCGCTACGACCAAGAAGCCCTCGCTGCAGCGGGCCTATCGCCTGCCGAAGCAGCCGAACAAGTGCAGACGGCACTCGCCGGCACGCACATCACCGACGTACTCGATAGGCAACGGCGTATCGCGTTGACGGTTCGCTTGCACCCTGACGAACGCCGCGATCTGGACAGCGTCAAACGACTGGTGTTGCGCGGCATGAACGGCGCCATGGTTCGCCTGCGCGACGTCGCCGACATCTCACTAGAGCGCTCGTCCAACCTGATCGCCCGCGAAGACGGCCGCCGCAAAGCCGTGGTCTCGTGCAACGTCGCCGACGGCTACAACCTTGGCCAGGTAGCCGAAGCAGTGCGTGCGGCGGCCGACCCGATCGTCACTGCCGCCGGCTGCGAACTGAACGTCGGCGGCCAGTTCGAAGCACAGCAATCGGCCAGCCGCACCATCATGATCATGGGCGCGTTCGTCGTGCTGATCATGCTGATGTTGGTACACGCGGCGCTCGGCTCATTGAAAGCCGCGATCCTAGTGATGGTCAACCTGCCGCTGTCGCTGATCGGCGGCATCCTGGCGATCTACCTGACCGAAGGGCCCGGCTTCTGGACCAATACAATGGCCTTGATCGGCCTGAGTGGCGAACGCTACGAGGCGCCGGTCATCTCGATCGCCAGCATGGTCGGGTTCATCACCCTGTTCGGCATCGCCGTGCGCAACGGCATCCTGCTGGTGCGACACTATTTCGACCTGATCGCCGAGGGGCACAGCCTCGAAGCAACCGTGCTCGAAGGCTCGCTCGCACGCCTCGTGCCGATCCTGATGACCGCATTGACCGCCGCACTCGGCTTGCTGCCAATCGTGTTTGCCGCGGGGCAACCCGGCAGTGAAATCCTCGCGCCGCTGTCTGTCGTGGTGCTCGGCGGCCTGCTGTCGTCTACATTCCTGAATCTGGTCGTTGTTCCGGCCGGCTTCTACCTACTGTTCCGCAATCGGCCATTGCCGATGCCACCTGAACCCCTCGAGAACCTGACATGATGAAGCGCCTACTACTGTCCCTCCCCATTTTGTTCCTGGTTGCCTGCGGCGCCAAGGAAAGCCAAGACAACGACAAAGGCAAAGGCAACGAAGAAGCCAGTCACAAGGAAACCGGTCATGACGAAGGTGGTCACGGCGAAGCGCAGCAACTTGGCAAGATGAAGGCCCACGGTCGCGAGTTCGCGGTGGTTCAAATGGGCGACATCCACGCTGGTGAAGAAGGCGCGGTGGAGCTTGAGTTCGCTACCGGCGCGGACCGCATCACCACGGTGCGCGGCTGGGTCGGAATCGAGAGCGGCGAAGGTTCGATGAAGGGCAAGTTCGAGCTCGAAGGCGAGAAGACCATGCACGGCCACATCGACGTGCCGAGCCCGATCCCGGCTGGCAGCAAGCTGTGGCTCAGCTTCGACGTCGACGGCAAGGTCGAGACCCACTCGATCGCCTACAAGTAGCGAACCGGTGCGGCCACGACGTCTAGCAGAACGCACGCTCTGCGTGCTGTCTCTGCTCCTGCTAGCTTGGTGGCCGTTCGCTCACTGCTACACTTCAGTGGGCTTTGAGTTCGAACAACGCATCGAGAACGGCATCGCTGGCGTCTATTGGCGCGTGCGTTGGCCCAGCGATGGCTCGATCATCTTCGCGCGCATCGAGCGCGAGACCGAGGATGCATCGCGCGTGCCCGATGCGTTCGACTTCGGGGCCGCGTTTCTCAAGCCAGCGCAAGCGTGCGGCGGAGAGACGTTCTGGCAGCAGCTCGGCTTTTGGCTGCTGTCCGTCGACGTGCGCGAAGATCGCATCCCGGGCATGATCAAGGATGCCGACCGCGCCATGGTCATCGGCATGCCGCACGGCCTGCTGGTGCTAGCGTGCGGCTCCAGTTGGTGGCTGCTGCGCCGTCAGCGTCGCGCGAAGACCCTGGCGTAGCCGGTCGCCTCGGAACACTGGTCGCTAGCCAACTTGACGGTCCGGCGCCGGACTGCGCGACTCCAATTCGACGATGCGGCTCTCCAGTTGCCCAACCAGCCGGTTGTCACTTCGCACCAGCGCCATCTTGAACGCCAGGGCCAGCATCGCCGCAAGGATCCCCAGACTGGCGATGAAGGCGATGAAGACATCGATCTTCATGACGACCTGATTGCCCATCAGGCCAAAGCAAAACACCGAGTTGAACACCGTATAGCAGATGAGCCCGGCGGCAACGGCAGCAGACAAGACGATGAGTAGGGTCTTCATGTGGATCTCAAGTTGGTAAGGGTGTGTCCGGATTCATCCAAGCATGGCGCTACTTGAGTTCGACCAACAAGCCAGTGTCGCCCGTCAGGCCTTTGCAAACGCCGGCGAACAGCACGCCATCACGAAGCACGTGGCCAAATATCTGCCATCGCCCTTCCGGCAGACCACGAAAGTTCACATTGCCCTGCTCGTCGGTGAATCCAACGACACTGGTCTGGTTCGGAGTCGGGGATGGCGCGTGACCGAGACCGGTCAATCCGCCAGCACTCGTCAACATCACCCACGCCCCGGCAACCGGCCTGCCATCGTTGTCGATGACATGCACGCCCGCGACACCGCCTGCAGGAACGTGTAGGTCTTGAAGGGTCACTTCCGGAGCCACCCGAACCCTGGTGAAGCCGTCCGTCGACGCGTCACACATGATGTAAAGGGCGCCCGCAGGCAAAGACGGAAACCGGTAGCGGCCACCGTGGTCGGCGTAGGTCACCCACATGCACGACGACGGGTTCGCCTGCTTGCCATCCGAAATCGCAACGGCAACCATCCGCGCCCCTGGAACCGGAGCTCCATCGGCGTTGGTTACCGCGCCAGAGACCGAACGAACTTGCACGACGTGATCCTTCATCTGCAGGTTCTGGGATGCCATCGTGCGCAAGAACCGACACCAGACGCCGTCGACCTTGACGAAACCCATCGTCACCATCGACAAAGGCGCATCCTCTAGCACTAGTTGACCATCGTGATCACTCTGAGCGAGCCGCTCTAGCGGTGGCTCGTCCGCAAACTGGAACGACCACAACACCTCGTGATCCGCTAGAACTGCGCCTTCGACGCCTACCAGCCGAAACTGCAAGCGCCGCACCGGCCACAGCTCCAGCTTGAGTTCTTGCCCGGGCTTGCCCTGAGCCTGCAACCCGGCAATCTTCTGCGGGGAGTAGCCATCGGCAGATGCCGCCAACAACGATGGCCGGCCCGCCGGAATCACGAAGCTACCGTCCTTCTTGGTGAACACGTGGCGCCATGGTTCTTGCCTTAGGTAGACGCGCGCTCCCTCTAGGCCCTTGCCCTTGACGTCGCGGACAAACCCCTTCTGCAACGGCGTCATTTCCAATTGCAGGTTCATGTTGCGGCAATCCGCGATTGGCTGCAGCAGCGGCGAACGAACGAAGCACATCGCGGGATCGAACGGGCGCGCCTGGAGATACGGCTCCCACATCGGCTCACGAACGTAGGCACTCGCGAACGGCAGCGAAAACCGCCCGTCGGCGTCGGTCTTGGCCAGCCGACGAGTCAGCGGCATCCCGTAGACAGCCAGGCGCGTCCACGTCGTATGGTGCGGTTCGAAGCGCAAGGCGAAGTCCTTGACCAACTCGCCTTGCGGATCGCGCACCACGCCTTGCAACGAATACGCAGGCTCGACGACTTGCTCGACAAACCCGGACGCCATCACTGGGAAGCGACGAATCGTCTGCTGGCTGCCATCGGCACTGGTTGCGACGACCTCGAACGGTCCAGCGACCGGCAGCTGCAATCGCCACGCACCGCGGGCATCGGTACGCGTGCTGACGCGTGCCGTGCCGTTGCCCTTCTCGCCACCGAGGGACCAACCTACAAGCCCAGGCAACTCCGGCGCCACCCGCCACCGCACCACCACCTCGGCATTCGCGACGCCTTGCCGATCCGGTGTGCGCACCCGGCCAACCAGCACATGCTTCTTTGGCGGCGTCGTCTGCTGCGCCGTCTGCTGCGGCGTCTGCTGCGGCGCTTGTTTCGCTGGCACTCCCGACGCGCAGGCGAACGCAACCGCCAACACCCACCCCAACGCCAACCCCCACCCCAACCCGGTCACACCCAACCTCATGGCTGCATCAACCCGCGTACAGCTGCCTGCACGACGTCGACGGCAGACCCGAGGCTCCACTCGCCGCAATCGCGGTCGCCGGTCCAATTGCTGATCGCGCGCACGTGCAGCAACGGCACTTCGAGCTGCCGGCAAACGAACGCCACCGCAGCCCCTTCCATCGTCTCGATGTCGGCACCCGAGCGCTGCCGCATGGTCTGCGAGGAAGCGTCGGTGCCACTGCACGAGCTGACCGTCACGCCGTGCACCAGTGGCGCAGCCAGGCGCGCCACCGCATCGCGGGCCATCCGCGGATCCGCGGCAAACGGCCCGCAGTCGCCCAACTGCATCGCGCCGAGATCCAAGAAACCATCCGGCGTCGCAACTCCTTCATCGCCAAGTTGGTCGTGACTGACGACGACAAGGTCGGAAATACCGACCGGAGCTTCGCTGTCGCGGTGCCGCGCGGGGAACGCGCCGGCAACGCCAAACAGCAACACCGCGCGCACGTTCTCACGGCTGCGGATCAACTCGGCACAGTGCACCGCCGAAGCGACCTTGCCGACGCCAATGGATTGCACACCGAGATCTTCGAGGCCATAGCCCTCGATCGGCGCCGCGTGAACAATCAGAAACTCATGGAACGGGATGCCGCCAACCATGGACGTCATCGTGGCGAAGTAGCCTCCATGGGCCAACCGACGGAGTGAGATCCCGACAACAATTCAGCGTAGATCCGGTCGTTCTTGGCGTAGCGCTCGGCGATCACCCGCCAACCATTGGCGACAGCGTGGAACATGCAGGTCTCGCTGGCACTGGGCTGCACCCCCGTCAACTCGACCACCAACGTGTTGACGCCCGTCATCTGGGCCAGCAGTCGCTGCAGGTTCTCAGCCATTTGGCACGACATGCCATCTTCGTAATCGAGTTCCTGGAGCCGCGCGACGGCCGCCACCATCGCCGGCCGGCCGAGATGTTCGACGCGGGTTGCAAGCGCTGGCACAAACCGCGGCGACTCCGCGACCGGCTCGAGCATTTCGCAGTAGGCCGAGAAATCTTCGGGAGTCTCGACCAGTTGGAAGTTCAGTTCGCGCAGCTCCTGGGGCCGGTTGCGCTGCACAGCGCGACGACCACTGGCGAGCGCCTTCTGCGCCTGCTGCCTCGCGGCCTCCTGCAGGCTGCGGGGCGCGGGGACAGGCATCGGTTGCCCGTAACTCGCGGCGCTGGAGCTGTAGTGAATGCTTGACGATGCTCCAGGGGCCGCGATCCACATGAAGAACCCGATCACTAACACGGTCAGCGCAAGCAGAGTTCCAAATCTGGCGCCAAAGCCGCTGCTGCCGCGTGCGCGTCGCGACGAACCGCGCCGACGTGCTGATGGCGGTGGCGGCGGTGGACCAGCGGCCCGGCCATTCGCGCCGAGCGGCGGCAATGGCGGACTCGGCGGCGCAGCGGACGACCGATTCGCGAGTTGCTCGCGCGAACGCTGCCCTGGAAGCGGCGGCGGCACACAGGTCGGCAGCGGTGGGTATTGGGCCACCGATGGATATTGGGCCGGGCGCGGCAGAGCAGCGGCGGCAACCGGCATGCCGTCGAGTCGCGACAGCGGTCCGAACGCCCGCAGCAATTGATCCACCGACTGGAAGCGGTCCTCAGCATCCTTCGCGAGACAACGGGTCAGAACGGCTCGCTCGGTCGGCGTCAAGTGCGCCGGCAACTGCGGGCGCGCCGTCTCGTGCTTGCGCAGCACTTCCCATTCGCTGTCACCGGTGAACGGCACCTTGCCGCACAGGATCTCGTAGAGCATGACGCCCAACGAATAGATATCGCTGCGCACGTCGCCGCGCCGCTGCAACATCTCGGGCGCCATGTAGTAGGGCGTGCCTCGTCCCATCGACAAGCTGCCGCGCGAGTGCGTGACCAACTTGGACAAGCCGTAGTCGCCGAGCCTGGCGACACCGCCCTTGAGGAATACGTTGGCAGGCTTGATATCAAAGTGCACCAGCGAACGCTCGTGCAGCGCGTGCAGGCCGCGGCAACTCTGCAGGAAGGCGCGCAACAGCTCGTCCTTCTCCTCGCCCTTTGGCACCTGGCCTTCGCCAATGCCACTGGCCGTCATCTTGTCGCGCAGCGTCTCGGTGCCGGCGAACGCCATGACCAGATAAGGGATGCCGTTGACCTCACCGCGATCCTCGATCGACACCAGGTTCGGATGGTCGATTTGCGCGAAGTATTTGACCTGCTCCAGCTCCGACAGCACGGCGCGGCGCACTTCACCGTCATCGACCTTCAAGAACTTGATCGCGTAGTCCTTGCCAATGGACATTCGTCGCGCGCGGAACACCAACCCGAACATGCCGCCACCCAGCTTGGTCGTGATCTCGAAGCCTTCGATGTATCCGGGCTTGCGGTAGTCGCCGTAGAAGGCCTCCCAATCGGGCGTTCCCTCGGGAGCCATTCCGTCCGGGGCGGAGCCATCTGCGGGGGGTTGCATAGTCATCAAGCTTACCAGGGAGAGTGGCTCGGAGTCGGTTGCGGGCAAGGGTGCCCGCTTCGCCCCGCCCGGACAACTATTCCGACTATCGGGCAATGCGCGTAGGGTGGCCGCACACGTGACCCAGGACATCCAACACTGCACCCATTTCGGCCTCTGTGGAGGCTGCTCCCTGCTCGACCAACCCATCGCCGACCAAATCCATGGCAAGGTGGCCCGTGCACGCGAGTTGCTAACCCCCTACCTCGGCGAGGTGCAGCCGGAATTCACGCTACCACCGCGCACCCCGCGCCACGATCGCACCTCGATCCTCTACCCCATTCAGCCCAAGGGGCGCAGCGTCACGCTCGGGATCTACCAGCGCGGCACCCATGTCGTCGAAGAAATCACCGATTGCCGGATCCAACACAAGGCGCTGACCGAGTTCGGGGTGCGCGCCACCAAGATCATCATCCAGTGCAAGATCGCGGCCTACGACGAAGAGACCGGCGAAGGGGTCCTGCGTGCCATCCGGGCGCGCATCATGCCGGGCACGAACGAACTGCTGGTCGGTCTGGTGGCGACGACCAGCCGCTTCGTCGGCCGTGACAAGCTGATGAAGGACCTCGGCGAAGCGGCTCGCAACCTTCGCGATGACCAAGGTCGCGCCGTCAAACTGGTCGGCGTGGTGCTCAACATCAACGAAACCCCCGGCAACGTGCTGCTCGGCGAACGCACGATCTTGCTGCAGGGCGATCCGTGGCAGCACGACCGCGTCGGAGAACTGCGCATCCAAGTCGGCTTCAACAGCTTTTACCAGCTCAACCGCCACGCCGAAGTCATCTTGTTCAAGCCAGCGCTGAAGATGCTCGGCGATGTCAAGGGCAAGACAATCATCGATGGCTACGGCGGCGTCGGCACGTTCACGCTGCGCATGTTGCGCGATGGCGCCAAGCATGTGTCGCTGGTCGAGAGTTCGCCGACAGCCTGCGCCGACGCGCGCGGCAACCTGCGGCTCAACAACTTCGACAACGGCGAAGTGCTCGAGCATGCGTTCGGCACGATGCCCCTGCCGAAGTGCGACATCCTCGTCGCCGACCCACCACGGGCCGGACTGCAGGAGATCGGCGCCCGCGCCGTGCTCAAGAACGGGGCGCCGCGAGTCATGTTGATCTCGTGCTCGCAAGAGTCCCTCGCGCGTGACCTCGCACGACTGACGGTCGACTACCGAGTCACCGCAGTGCGGCTGTGCGACCTGTTCCCGCACACCGAGCACATCGAGACGGTGACCATCCTTGAGCGCAAGGCGTAGGCTTGGCGCGGTCACTCAGGGTCGCTAGTGCGGTGTTTCGAACGTTCGTGGCATGAGTAGGCGAGTCATGAGCGTTGCTCGCAAGGCGCGGTGACGACCGCATTTTACAGACATCCTGTCGAGGAATCGCAACGCCGCGAGCGGCGTTCCGGGCCAGCGACATTTGCGCCGAACTTCTGGGTCACCCCGCTAGCGTCGCGGCTCTGGTAGCAAGCAGCCAACCGCCTTCGGGAACGGTTGGGCGACGGCTTTGCCTTGCAGCACGTTCGCGACGGCATCGGCGAGGTCATGCTGGCTCGCCTGTGGTGCGCGGCTGCCAAGCTTGCGCCACTGATCGTTGATGCGGCCTCGGTAGGCGATGCCCGCAGTGGTCAGCACGACCGCCTCCGGCGTGATCGTCGCACCGCACGCACGCGCCAACGACTGCTGCGGATCCATCAGGATCGTGCCCGGAAGTTCGTAATCCTTCGCATGGGCCAGCGCGGCGGCGGGATCGATATCCGGGTCGACGTGAGCCAAGAAGAACTGCACGCGCGGTTCGCTCGACCACTGCGCGTGCAACTCGCGCAGTGTCGGCGCATAGCCGTTGGCAATCGGGCACTCGTGGCTGGTGAAGATGATCACGTGCACGTTGTTGCCTTCTACCGCGAGTGGCGCGTGGCCCTGGCCGCCGAGATCCTGAAGCAGCACCCGAGTAGAACTCGAGCAACCCGTGAGCAGTAGCCCTGCTAGCAATGACCCACCGAGTCGGGCAACCAGACGAACCGCACTCATCGCCCGCGCCTCGTCAAGGCGCCCAAGCCCTTGGCTTCCGCCAGCGACAACGCACCATCACCGTCCTTGTCGAGGCGCGCAAAGAACCGCCGCAACTGCCGCGGCACTTCGTCCTTGCTGAGCTTGCCGTCGACGTTCTTGTCGTAGCTGGCAAAGCGATTGACGACCGAGTTGGTGACTCGCGTCGTCGCCGCGTTGCTGCGCTGACTGCGAATCGCCCGATGCAGCGACTTCAAATCGCCCTCGTCGGCAGGCGTCACCAACAACGTCACGCTACCCATCTCGTCGGTGGTCTCGCGCCCCCATCGCACGCGGCGCGGCGGCACATTGGGGTTATCGGGGTTGTGCTTGCTGTTGTCGTAACGAATGTCGGCATGAATGACCGAGCCCTTCGGCAACCGCACCGACTGCGCAAACGTGTAGCGGTTCTGCCAATCGAAGTCCCAGTCGGGGATATGCACGAGTGGCACCTGTTTTTGGTCAGGCAACACCGCATACATGCGCATTGAACGGCACAGCAAGTGCGCGTGGCCGCCAATCGTCACCGCATCCACATCGCACGGCAACTCGAACGAATCCTGCAAGCGGAAGTCGTCCTCACCAGCCGGAATATCGAGCCCCGCCAAGAAGCCAAAGAACGGCGGCAACTGCACCGACACGATCGATCGCTTCGGCGGTTGCTTCGCGAAGTAGAGACCGATCGTAGTCTGTTCTTCGGTGTTGCGACCCGTTGGATGCAGATGGCTCTGCAACGTCAGGTCGCACCCTTTCGGCAGCTTGATCGCGAGGCCTTGCGGCAAGTGCTCCGGTTGGCCACCCACCGCCCAGCCGGCAACCATCTGCGCACGGCCAGCGCCACGACCACGGAAGCCGGGCTTGCCATCACGTCCGTCCTTGGCGCGCCCCGCCTTGTCGGCATCGAGAAACAGCAGCACGTGGTGCAATACTTCGCGATCGCCCGGCCGCACCTCCATCGCGGTCAGCCATTGATCCTCGGCAAGGTCGAGTGGCAGCGAGAAGTTGCGGTAGATGTCGCGACCATCGGCTGGCACTGGGTAGGCGCCCGACGTCTTGATGATCAGGTCCGGTTCCCCTAGTTGCCAACCAACGGGAAACTCCGGGAGCTCGGGCAAGCTCGCAGCGGGTCCTTCGGGCGTGCCGGCTTCGACCCACGAGCGGAACATGGCGATCTGCTTGTCGGACAACCGCTGCTCGTTGCGAAACTGACCGTAACCGGGCGCCGGATGCCACGGCGGCATGATGCGATCCTCGATCACCGACAGCAGATTCCGGGCCCGCTTCGACACATCGCGATAGGTGCGCAACGAAAACGGGCCGGCCTCACCCGGGCGATGGCACTTGGTGCACGACGCGAAGACCATCGGGGCGATATCTTCGGTAAAGGTCGGGACCTTGGCCGACTGCTGGCCCGGCAAAAGGACGGCGAGGAACGCGGCAGCGAGCAGGATGCGCATGGCAGAACATTGGTTGCAGGCGATGCCCCGGGGACAGTCCCGCGGCAGCACACGATCCTAGCCCGCAGATCTCACCAGCGCACACGGCTGATGACTACAGGAACGTCAGCGTCATCGCATCGGTCGCGCCATACAGCCCATTGCCGGCAAACGAGCTGATCGCGAAGCCTTGCAGCAGCAAGTGGTAGCCCGCCCAGCCCGCCGGTATCGGCAGATTGCCCAGCATACCTGCCGGGCCGACCGTGCCCGCCTGCAACAGGATGTAGCCGGTGCTGACTTGCACACCTGGCAACGGCATGGCAACAACCGGTGACGCGGCGACGAATGCTTCGGCAACGAGCAGCGCGGGGGCGCCGGCGAACTGGCCTTCGGACGAGCGCACTCGTGAGTAGAAGATGTCGCCGGCATTCGCGGTCTGGGCGCGCTGACTGGTCAGGTAGGACGCGTTGATGTTGACCGAACCGTTGATCGTCAGGTCTTCGTCGGTGCCAGGGTAGTAGCGGGTGTAGAAACCGCCGGCGCCACTGCCCTCGACCTGCACGTGCACGGTGGCATCCGGGATGCCGTCGCCGTTGACATCGAACTGCACGTCGACGCGATCGAAGACGTCGGGGTTGCTGGCATTGGCGTGCAGCAGTATCGGGCGACCGGTGCCGTTCGACAACGCATGCACTGCGCCGTTGCTGAGGCGGATCGCAAAGTCGACGCCCGAGCCATCAAAGAAGAAGCTCGCCGGCGCCACCGGCAAGAAGCCTGCTTGGCCAAAGGTCACAAACGTGCCATCCGTGCGAAGGTGGCCAAAGAGCGACCCCGCTTGCAGCCCTGGGGAATAGGTCAATTCTACATCCAGCGACGGCAAGCGACGGCCCGGCGTCGTATCGACGCGATAGCGAACGTCCGTTGGTCGCAGCGACTTCTCCGTCATCGCATTCATGATGCCGGCGTTGAACTGCATCTGCGACGCCGAGTTACCGCCATACGGCAGGTCCGTGAACCGCGCGTTGCCTTGGATTTGCGTCATCGCGTTGGCCGTCGATTGGTAGTTGGCGCCGGCACCGTGCTTCGCGGCGATCAACGCCTTGATCGAGTTCGCGATGTCGTCGACGTGCTGGTAGTTCGGCACGTTGGGATGCTCCGCCATGAAGACGATCGCCGGCCCGCCCGTGCCATCCCCCACGTCGGTCTCGTTGCCTTGCACACCAATCACTGGTGGCGCCTGCGAGTCACTGATGATGATGCGGCACGGACCCGATGGCCCTGCGGTGGCGTTGAGGTTGATGCCAGCAGCCTGCAGCTTCGCGTTGACGCGTTGCAGGATCGAGGCCTGCTCAGCAGCCGTGAAGCCGCTGGGCTGCGCAATGGCAACCCATCCGGATGCCAACTCGATGGTCTCGTTGGAGCCGAAGCTGATGGTCTGCGCGCTGAGCAAACTGATGCTCGACAGCAGCACAGCGGAGGCGAAGTGGCGAAGAAGGACGTTGTGGGTGATGTTCATCTTGGATCTCGATTGCTTGGTGTTCGCCACCCAATGCGCAACCGATCGCGCCACGCCGCCACGATTTCTGGGACGGCATCGTGAGCCACTGGCAGCCACCGGAGACGACAACCGCAGGCAGGTGCTCGCTGCGTATCCGCCAAGAAGTCTGCCAAACAAGGCAACGCACCCTCGCTGCGATCGAACCCGAGTTGGGCGATCCGCAAGCACGCCAAACGCGCCCCTTCGCTGCTTAGGCAACCCCCTTCGCTGCCTCGGCAACCGCTGTAACACGGTGCGTACAAACGTCGAGAAGGCTGCGCTCGGACTTGGTTCAAGTCGAAAGATGTAGTTGATCCGGCGCAGCCTTCTCGCCCCCTACTACGCCTCGCGAGCACTCGGCGTTGCAGGCCGAAGAAGAAAAAAATGAACGGCAAAAAGCAGGCGGTTGCACGGGGTTCGTTGCGCCATGGCTGGCGAACCCAACAAGCAGCAACCACAACCCAACGACCAACACGATTCGATGAACACCTTCACGACCACGTCCCGTTTGCTTCTGCTCGCCGCCAGTCTTGCTGCCATGCCCGCCCTCGCACAAACCGCCACGACGTGCGGCGGCTACGTGATGACCGACGACAACAGTGTGCGCGTCGTCGACCCGCAGGGCGTCGTCAGCTTCACCCTCGCTACCGGCAACTATCCATCGGCGATGGTTTCGAGCGTCGGTCCACGCTTGATCGTGCGCGACCCCTCCGGCACTCGCATTCTCAACCAGGCCGGCGCACTGATGGGATCGTTGATCCCCAACCTGGGCAGTTTCCAGACGGTCGCGTTCGGCGAAGACCGCATCGTCATCATTGACTACAACCAGGTGCGAATCTTCGACCTCGATGGCAATGCGATCGGCAGCCCCATCGCCAACACCGGCACGCAGCAACAACGCGCGGTCGTCGGGGCGGGACGAGTCATCATCATCGATGACGACAAGGTGCGGATCTTCGATCGCAGCGGCCTGCAAGTCGGCGCGGCAATTCCAAAGACCGGCAACTCCACGCAAGTCGTCAAGACGACCGCCAAGCGCATCGTGGTCACCGACGACAACTCGGTGCAGATCTTCGATGCATTCGGCCTGCCCAAGGGGGCGCCGATTGCGCGCACTGGCACCAGCCGCCAAGCCGTCAAGATCGACGGCGATCGCGTCATCGTCATCGACGATGATCGAGTCCGCATCTTCGATACCGATGGCTTCCCGCAGGGGGCCCCCATTCTCAAGACCGGCACCAGTCGCCCGCAAGTGAAACTGTGCGGCAACCGCGTCATCGTCATCGATACCGACCGGGTGCGCGTGTTCGATCGCAACGGGGGCGCGGTCGGCACCGCAGCCACCAACACCGGCAGCTATCCACAAACAGTAGAAACGACCAAGGACCGCATCATCATCACCGATGGCAACCGCACCGAGATCTTTGACAAGGACATGGTGCCGCAAGGAGCACCGATCCTGAAGACGGGCAGCGATCGTCAAATCGTCGTCGTATCCGACGACGCCATCGTCATCACCGACCAGGACCGCACTCGCATCTTCGACAAGACCGGCGTCCTGCAAGGCGCAGCGATCATGAAGACCGGCAGCGAGACCCAGCGGGTGCGCATCAACGGCAACCGCATTCTGGTCACGGATGCCGACAGTCAGGTGCGGACCTTCGACCTCAACGGCAACGCAGTCGGCGCGCCCATTCCGGTTACCTACGCCGAAGAATACGACGTCGAGCTGTTCGCCCAGTTCTTCACCATCACCGACGACTTCAACACCGTCACGATCTACGACCGGGACGCGCAGCAGCAGGGCCAACCGATCTCGATTGGCTACGGCGTACAGCACGTGCAAGCGACCGAGGACCGCATCTTGGTCATCGATGACAACCTGGTCCGCATGTTCGATGCCCAGGGCGCGCAGCTCGGTAGCTCGTTTACGACCAGTGGCGAACCGGAGGCACAGCCGGTGTGCTGGCAGGCCGGCGCGATCGAACTGTTCGGCACTGGCTGTGGCGGCGCGACCCAGGCGGCCTACGGCGATGCACGGATCGGCGGCACGCTGACCTACGAAGTCAACGGCCCGGCCAGCACGATCGGAATGATGGGCCTCGGCTTCGACAACCTGGCGTCGCCGATCAACCTCGCCGGTCTTGGCGCGCCGGGATGCTTCGCCTACAGCAGCCTCGCGATCACCTACGGGTTGATCACCGACACCGAAGGACTCGCGACCATCAACCTGACGATGCCTAGTGCCGAGCTCTACGTTGGCGCGCAGTTCACGACGCAGTTCTACGTCGTCGACCTCGCCGCCAACAACCTTGGCGTGATCGCCAGCGACGCCGCGCGCACGACGCTCGGTGAAGGCATGTAGTCACCGAGGACCTGCAGCAAGCACGATGCCCACGGACCCCGAGCGAGTAGTCTCTGTGCGCAATGGATGCCCCGACCTGTGTCTGCGATACAACCTCGAGCCTGGGCGAAGGGCCGATGTGGCACGAGAGTGAAGACACGATCTACTGGGTCGACATCGAGGGACGCGCGATTCATCGCCACTGGCTGATGAATCGCCAGACCGAGACCATCGCGATGCCCGAACGCATCGGCTGCATTGCGCGCCGGAGTCGCGGCGGCCTGGTTGTCGGCCTGCAATCGGGGTTCGCGTTCGTCGACCTCAAGCAGCAAAGCGTCACCCCCATCGTCGACCCGGAAAGCCAGCTACCAGACAACCGCTTCAACGACGGCAAGTGTGATGCGCAGGGAAGGTTCTGGGCCGGCACGATGGACACGTTGATGCGCAGCGCGAACGGCGTGCTGTACCGGCTCGACCCAGATGGCACCGCGCATGCCATGGATGGCGGTTACGGAATCACCAATGGCCCGGCGTGGTCGCCCGACGGATCGGTGATGTACCACAACGATTCCAAGGCCGGCACGGTCTACGCTTTCGACTGCGATCCCGAACGCGGCACGATCACCAACAAGCGTGTGTTTGCGCTGTTGGCGGCGGACGATGGCTTCCCCGACGGCCTGACCGTCGACAGCGAAGGCGCGATCTGGCTGGCCCACTGGGGTGGTTCGCGCGTGACGCGCTTTCTGCCAGGCGGCAACATCGACCGCGTGATCGAGATGCCAGTCAGCCAGGTCACCAGCTGCGCGTTCGGTGGCCGCAACCTGCGCACGCTATTTATCACGACGGCAAGCATCGGCTTGCGTGAAGACGAACTGGCGAAGCAACCGCTGGCTGGTCGCTTGTTCTCAGTCGAACTCGACGTTGCAGGCCTGCCGGCCAATTCTTTTGCAGGATGACATGAGCGAACCAAAGAAACCGCTGCGATCAACGAGCTGGTTTGGGCAGCACGGCAAGGATGGCTTCATCCATCGCAGCTGGATGCGCAACCAAGGCCACCCGCCGCACATGTTCGACGGCCGACCGGTGATCGGCATCTGCAATACGTTCTCGGATCTGACGCCGTGCAACGGACACTTCCGCACGCTGGCCGAACGGGTCAAGCGCGGTGTCTACGAAGCCGGTGGCCTGCCGCTCGAGTTTCCGGTGTTCTCACTTGGAGAGACCAATCTGCGACCGACGGCGATGCTGTTTCGCAACCTTGCCAGCATGGATGTCGAGGAGTCGATCCGCGGCAATCCAATCGATGGCGTCGTGCTGCTCTGCGGCTGCGACAAGACGACGCCATCGCTTCTGATGGGCGCCGCAAGCTGCGATCTGCCGACCGTTGTCGTGTCGGGCGGACCGATGCTCAATGGCAAATATCGCGGCGAAGACATCGGCTCCGGCACACACGTCTGGAAGTTCGACGCCGAGGTCAAGGCGGGCAAGATGTCGATGGCCGAGTTCATGGATGCCGAAGGCTGCATGTCACGTTCGGCCGGCCACTGCATGACGATGGGCACGGCGTCGACGATGGCGTGCGTTGCCGAAGCGCTCGGCATGGCGCTGCCGGGCAACGCAGCGATTCCGGCCGTCGATGCACGCCGGAACATGCTGGCGCACATGACCGGTAGGCGGATCGTCGAGATGGTGCACGAAGACTTGCAGATGTCGCAGGTCGTGACGCGCGAGTCGTTCGTCAATGCGGTTCGCGCGGTCGCGGCGATCGGAGGGTCGACCAACGCCGTCTTGCACTTGCTCGCATTGGCTGGCCGCATGGAGATCCCGTTCACGCTCGCCGACTGGGATGCGATCGGCAAGAACGTGCCAACGCTGGTCGACCTGATGCCTGCCGGCAAGTTCTTGATGGAAGACTTCTACTACGCCGGTGGCTTGCCGGCGGTGCTAAAGCAACTCGACCAACATGGCTTGCTCGAAGGATCCGCCGCGACGGTCTCTGGGACGACGATGCGCGAACAGAACGCAGCTGCCGAGGTCGTCGACACCCGAGTGATTCGCGCGCAAGACGCGCCGCTGCACGGGCACGGCGGCATCGCCGTGTTGCGCGGCAATCTTGCCCCGCTTGGCGCCGTCATCAAGCCGGCCGCGGCCAGCGACGAACTGATGCAGCATCGCGGCCGCGCGATCGTGTTCGACAGCATCGAGCACTACAACCGACGCATCGTCGACCCGGACCTCGAGGTCGATGCGACATCGGTCATGGTGCTGCGCGGCTGCGGGCCCAAGGGGTATCCAGGCATGCCAGAGGTTGGCAACTTCGCGCTACCGGCCAAGCTGCTCGAACAGGGTGTTCGCGACATGGTGCGCATCTCGGACGCGCGCATGAGTGGCACGGCGTATGGAACGGCGGTGCTGCACGTCGCGCCCGAATCGGCCAGTGGCGGACCGTTGGCGCTGGTTCGCGATGGCGATGAAATCGAACTAGATGTCGCGGCGCGCAAGCTTCACCTGCACGTCGACGACGCGGAGCTGGCTCGCCGCCGCACGGAATGGCAGGCGCCGGCGCCGCGCATGACGAGCGGCTACCAACGGCTCTACCACGACCACGTGCAACAAGCCGACGCCGGCTGTGACCTGGACTTCTTGGTCGGGCGTCGCGGCGCCGAGGTGCCGCGCGAGAGTCACTAGAGGCCGGGCCGAAGAGCG
>TARA_R110002072_G_scaffold3149_7_pt1 | contig 22359 bp, 20 predicted proteins | sample TARA_R110002072 | Tara Oceans TARA_R110002072 (sample SAMEA4397118) | marine metagenome | biome: Polar Biome; feature: [SRF] surface water layer (ENVO:00010504); material: water (ENVO:00002006), including particulate matter (ENVO:01000060) such as... | depth 5 m | reverse complement strand
GGACTGTGATATCTACACTTCAAGATTTGGGTTTTGTCGTAGATAGGGCTGATGATGTATTAGGTACAGTAAGCGCAACTAAACTTGATGGGTATGCTTTACGTATGACTATTACTGTACGTCCTAGGGGAGAAACGCAACTTCTCGTTAGAGGAAATGCGCAATATAATTTGCAAGCAGTTGATGATCCAATTTTGTATCAAGACTTTTTTACATCATTAGGTAAATCTATGTTCTTAACCGCGCATGAAGTAGATTAGTCTTTATAGAGATTTAATTTTTACTGGATTTTTTAGGTTGCGGTGGACTTGAACCATCCATGTCATCATTAAGAGTGCTGAGTCTGAGTACATATAAAAAACTCTGGGTGGACAGAAGAGCTGTCTCCATCCACCCAGAATCATACTTACAACTTACGATGCCTTTCTCATGGCACTACTGAGCCTATCTGACGCACTTGCTGCCGCTGACTGTAAAGTCTTGGTCGAAAGGTGGCTGTAGCGCTCTGTGACCTTATGCGTTGAATGGCCAAGTATCTGCTGCACTTCGTACAATGTCCTGCCACTATTGACTAAGAAGCTAGCAAACTGGTGACGAAGATCGTGTATGCGTAGATGAGGCACATCTGCTTTCTTACGTAACCTGTTCCAGACTTTCTGAATCGTAGTGTAGGGCTCGCCGGTCCTCTTGTTGATAAAGAGATAGTCAAAGTCATTATTAGTGTCTAACTGATTTAAAACTTCTATTGCAGTGTCATTCAAGGGCACAGACCTTAACTTGCCTGACTTTGAATTAGACGCAGGAATAAGCCACTGTCGTTTTTCCTTATCGTAATCCTTCCATTTAGCCTGTAGCACCTCATTTAACCTTGCACCTGTGCTAATTAGGAAAAGACATATCTGACAAACAGTGCGGTTATCATCAGTCATTAACACAGTCATAAACTTCTTTAGCTCTTCATCGGTTAGATAATTCTCCACTAAATTTTGTTCCTTGTAGTAGGGAATACCTACAACAGGGTTCTTATCTAGCATTTCCCAATCAATCGCCAAGTTAAAGCAGTGTTTTAATAACTTTAGGTAATGATTGCAAGTGGCCGCCGCTAAACCATCATTCTTAAGAGAAGTATGGAAATCTTGAATTTGATGACGCTTAATTTGATTAAGCCGTATATCGCCAAATTCCTTTTCTAAGCGTAATCGAAAATACTCTTCATCTTTTTCCCACGTTTTCTTTCTCGACTTTACATACGGGATGTATTTCTCTCTAAAAAACTCGGAATAAGTCATCATGGCTTTTTTATCAAGCTCATCTTGTTTCGGGTTAGCCCCTAACTCTATAGCAGCCCGTAATGACTTTGCCTTGTTCCTGGCCGCACTCAAAGAAATACCGTATTTACCGCCAGAACCAATTTTCAAATGTGATAGGCGATGCGTTTCTGGATTAGGATAGCGAAGCCAAAATGTCGAGTTACCTGACATCCTTATTTCTAGATAAAGACCTGTTACTAGTGAGTCTGGTATTTCAATTTTCTTTTTACCTTCAGGTGGGTACTTAAAGGTGTGTACGTTTTCGTTGGTGAGTTTTACTTTATCTGCCATATATATGATCTCCTGATTTTGTTTGTTTAGGGTAAGAGAATTCTGTATGCATCAATAAAGATGCATGTGTTTGTTAGAAAAAAATAATTTAAAGAAGGGGCCATAAACATAAATGTCTATGGCCCTATTGCTAGTTATTGATAACCCAATAAATTAAGAATCAGGTTGTATTAAGTGATGATCTTTTATTTCTGTTCGAATATATTCATTACATCTGCCAGAGACTCTTATTTCATTAAACTTTAATGGAAAAAGATCTTTTGAAGAAAAATCAGAAATTAAGTCTCCAACATCAGTTCTTCGCTTATATGGTGAATAGCTATGCCAGTCATCTTCTTCAAACATTTCTTCTGCAATTGCTTCTTCGCCTACTTCCATTTTAAGTATTTTCGGTGTGATTTCTGCGATTACTTTTAAGATAAAGTCATCGTCAAAATCTCTTCTTCTGCTCATGTTTAAATCCTCAAATAATATTGTTAAAAATAGTCTGTGTTTTTTACTAAATACTTATGTAACAGTATGGACGCACCATCGTTGTAATTAGGGAGCACAGGGTTTATTGATATGTGATTTCTGTAACACTAGTGAACGTTCATGGCGAGCGTCCATGCAAACCCCTTGAAAATCATCATCCAAACCCATGGCTTATAACAAAACACGCTATGGGGGGGTGAAAGGGGTGGGAGCGCACTGGGTAAGTTTTTATCCGAGCGGTCCCTGCAGTTTTCAGGCGGCTATGACGACATCACATAAAGTTTTGAAAATTGCCCCCGCCCCCACCCCTCCATCGACGTTCAATGAAAATAATCGTATTCATTGTGTTGATATGGGGGTGGCAGGTGGTGGCGACGAATCACTTCATATTTGGAAACGTATAATTTGTGTTTTCAATGAAAGCGACACGCCATTTATAACTTCCCTGTATCTTTTTAGGTGGACCAATATGTTCCCGCATAAAGTTATGACAATCCTTAAATTGTGGATTAGTAGGGTTGTTGATACCCGCCTTTTTTAAAAGCTCTGTTGCACTCAATGCTTCAAGGTCTTTAATCGCTTGTTTGCTACGTTCAATATCAACCACATCCCGTAAGCGTTCATGAACATTGTTGATAACAATAAAGTCTTTATTAAGACACTCTAACATGGCTTCATCGCGAGAGTTTAACCACCACTCTTTACCTTGATAAAAGTCTTCAGCTAACTGAGCAAACACCTGTTGCATATCAATGTCATGGTTATAATCAATCTTCGTGACCGGTATAACCCACCATCGGGTATTTCCAGTGTTATCGACTAAAAAGTTGACATGATTTACGGTGGCACAAAATACCGTCAGCCGTTGATACTCGGACGCAAGTTTTGCATAAGGTTGTCTGATTTTATCTTTATCTGATGTGATAAAACCTTTTAGTCTTGCTACATCTTTACGGAAGCTGCTATCCAGTTCACCAATCTCGACAAACCAATGACTTAACGCTGTCAATAAAGAATCCTTGTTAGAAGCATCGAGATGATGATCTTGCTTAATCAAGCTTTCTCTCAATAGCGGATCATCAATTAAATGATAGAACCACGTCGTTTTACCAATGGATTGAGATCCTTGAAACACCAGTACGCCGCGAGCTTTAAAACCTATTGGCATTAATGCTGCTGCGACAAGACTTAGTAACCATTTGTATAAGAGAATGGGTTTCATATAAGGAAACCAATCCTCATCTACCGTAATGGTGTCATATAAGTCTTGCAACCTGTCTTTCCTATCCCATGGTTTGCTGTTAATCCAATCCGCCGCAGGATTGAATTGGTTTTCATTAGCAATGGCCAATAAATATTTGGAAAGATTACTGGAATTAATACCATTGAGTGCGGTTAGACTACTGATATATGCCAAAGCAGTATTGTCAGCATTATCGGGGGAACCCGATTGTCCTGGCACCATTATATCGACTTTTTTCTTTATCGTGTTGTACCGAGCACCAATACCGTATGCTTTCAACAGATGTCGAAGGTTAGGTATGGTTGCTTTAGGTATATTTTTATCCGATTTATCCGGAAACGTACTAATAGTTAGTGGCTGTGGATTATGAATAATTGCGCCACTGTCTTCTGTTGTTTTATCTATATTATTTTTTTCAATTAATTTATCTTTATTTTCATCATCATTACTATCTATTACTTTTTCTGTATTTGAATCATCTTTGCTGACAATATCAAATTCATCATTGTAAGAAGTATATTTCTTAGACAAAGTTTCTCCTGTTTATTTTATGAATGAACTCATAACGGGTGTTATGAAATGAACTCCGGCAATCAATAAATGAAATCACGATTTAAAATGTATAGGCCGAATAAGGCTGTTAACTGAAAGTCATCTTTCAATTTTTTTAACTCACTAATTGTTAAAGAACACATTCAGACTTCACCTAATGAATCTGAAACAGTTTTTGGCAACTGCAGTTGTTGAATATAGGGCATTATATTTTTAAATCAAGGGTGATATTAAAATAAAAATTAATACCCGTCAGAGTCAATAAAAAAATTAATTCGGCCCCATGTTTATATGACATTGAGACTATAGGTTGAAATTATAGGGTTATAAATACTTAGATAGGATGTTATATCTGTAGTTGGATTTATCGTTGTCTTAATAGGACTTTCAAATTCATCAATGCAAGATTTCACTAGTACTAATTATCTGAGCTAACCCTAAGGCTAACCCAGATAACGACTAATACAATGACAATGCTGTTTTACTTACGTTCAGCGATAACTTTAATGCGCTCTAATTCTTCCTGCGCATCTTCACCCCATGTTGCCGTAAAGTCTCTTGATTTTTCATAAAGGCTGTTTGGGTTTGTCATCAATTCTGATTTAACCATTGAAATGGTGCATGAGCAATGCATAGGTAGTGAGAATAGCTACCATATAAAAGGGATACGCGTAGGAAAGTGCAACGCCGACTATAAGGGCTATCATCATGGGTATGGTTAAGAAGAAAGAACAAATAAATAAAATCACAAATATCAAAGCTTCCATATTCTCTGTTGTAAAGATTCATTTTGAGTCATCGAGCTTATAGTGCCGCTGTAATGTCCTTGCTTGAAGAGAAACATAAGCACATTCAAACATAGCATTGTCTTTATCTGTAAAATCTGTTTTATCCATTTTGGATACGAGTCGTAGATAATCATTAATAATAAGTTTGGCTACTTCATCATTTTCTATGATTAACAGGTTGGCTTCTTCTCTTAATGTCGTTGTCATTTTTATTTCTCCTTATCGTAGTATGAGTTGAATGTTTTTAGAACAGGGATCTTGTGGTTGTTTGCTTTAAAATAATTGAATATGAAAACTGCTACGAAACCGACAATCAGCAGCAACGAGAATTTTAAACCTGTGCTTAAAACGGTAAGCCAGACTGAAAATGTTCCCAATTTATACAATAGGGCGCAAAAACCGGTTAGTAATATGAATACCCAAAACATGATATTTCTCCTTTCTATTAGAAATATGTTTTCATTGCAGACATAATGAAATATATGAATGACAGGTGGTGTCGCTGGCATCCACTTTTGCGAAAATTATTGTTAAAAAGAATGATCACTAAATTCGTGTGATTTATTGGTTAAAACGACATAGCCTGTCGTTGAGTCTGAGGAAAATAGAAAAAGTAACTTTATTTATAGGAAACTATAGTGGTTGGAAATCACGATACGCTCGTCTATCGCCTTGCTCAGATACTGATTAAATTAAATCAGGGCGAAAAACTTGACCCACGATTACTCGCTGATGAATTTGGCGTGACCTTGCGTACTGTACAGCGCGACCTCAATGTGCGTTTCGCCTGCTTGCCTTTGCAAAAAACAGAGGGCCTTTACCATATGGAGCCTATCTATCTGGGGAAACTAAATAACATCGATATACAGAACTTTGCCAGATTGGCAGGCGTGAGTGGTTTGTTTCCGCCGCTTTCAAATGACTTTTTGCGTGATATCTTCGATAGTCATTTGCAATCTGCCTTACTCGTTAAGGGACACAATTATGAGAATCTCGATGGGAAAGAAGTTCAGTTTAAACAACTAGAGCAGGCCATTGTGGGGAATCATCACGTTAGCTTTGATTACAACAAGGACAACGGTATACAGCATTATAATGTCGTAGCTCCCTACAAATTAATTAATAATAAAGGTATCTGGTATCTAGCTGGACTCGATGACAGCAAGCTCAAGACTTTCTCGTTTTCTAAAATCACTAATTTGCAGCAACTTGAAACTAAATTTACTTCAGATCCAGAGCACATAAAAATGCTCAATGAGGAAGACGGAGTTTGGTTAAGCAATAATAAAAAGGAAATTGTTCTCAATATATCCAAGGACGTTGCGAATTATTTCAAACGTCGTAAGCTTATTGCGAATCAAGTTATTGAAAAAGAATTGGAAGATGGTGGGTTAATAGTATCGGCAAAGGTGGGGCATATAAATCAGGTGCTACCTATTGTTCGTTACTGGCTCCCCCATATCCGGATTGTTAGTCCTGACGGTTTGCAGAAAGAGATGGAAGGGGAGCTTTTGCATTACATCAAACAGACGGAAAAACCATAAACTTACTGAATATTTTCGGTTAAACTGGCAGGCAACGGTTATGTTTGAAACCTTTCAGTTCCATGTGAATAATTAGACGTTGGAGAAGAAAAATGAAAATAGAAGGTAAAAACCCAGAAACGGGCGAAGCGTTTCAAGCCGAAGCTTCAGATATTGACAGTGAGTTTATTGATTCATTATTAAATATTGATATGTCAGATGAATCATTAAAAAGATTTATAGATAATCTAGAGTGGTCAGCAGATGCGAAATCATCACTATATTCTTTTTCAAAAGCTACAATAGTTGTTGGCAACCAAATAATAAAAATTGGTCGAAAGATATTAGATATTGTTTGCCTTATATATAAAGAATTTCCGCTAGTAACATTTGGTACCATCTGCGGGGCTTTGATAGGGCTTTTGATATCGGCAATCCCTATTTTAGGAATTGTATTAGGTCCAATATTCACACCAATAGCAATGGCACTTGGTCTAATTGTAGGGACTGTTGCTGAAACGGGGAATAAACTGCTCGACTCGAAAATTCATGAAATTGCCGCTAGTTTTCATCCACTTAATGTTAGTTTATAACTAATGAGTGCTGCAGAGACAGAAAACTGGTTTGATGGTATTGAATCAGTAGTCTCTGAACCTTTAAAGTTTAAGGCTAAGCTGGCGATAGGAGAGGAGGCTTATACTTCTCTTAGATTAAAAAATACTGCTAATGATATTTGGGATGTGGCCGGTGTCGCAACAGTGACAGCAAGTGTTGCAAAATCAGCAGCTGTAGCCTCTACTTTTTTTACGCCAACTGGAATACTTGCTTTTTTAGGAGTGGGAACAGCGGTTACACCCGTAGGTTGGGTCATTGCAGCATCTGTGTTAGCCAGTGGAGCTTGGTTTGGTATAACGCGGCACTTAAAAAGTGTTTCGTCAGGCAAAGTAACGACAATACCAACGTTTATTAATACGCCGATGGATGTTATCGCGCTTGGTTTATTCGATCTCATCGCTCCATTAGCACTAAAAATTGCCGATGTAGATGGTCATATTCATGAGAAAGAAAGGGAACTCATTATTTCTTATTTTGTAAATGAATGGGGCTACGACTCAAACTTTGTCAATCAAGGGATCACGTTTACTGAATCTAAGCTTTCTGAATTTAAAATCAAAGAAGTAGCTAAGGTACTTGCCGAATTTAAGAAAGCAAATCCAGACTGCAATTACAAAACAATGACTCAGGAAACTTTATCATTCTTGAAAGAGATTATAGAAGTAGACGGAAAAATAGATGAACGTGAAGAAATGGCTGTAGAAAAAGTAGAAGCTATTTTCGAAGAAATTAACCAAATATCATTCAAAAAAATAGCACTAGATGGTATGGGTAATATTAAGGAAGGCGCAGAGAGAGTTATTAGCAAATTGAAACCAAACTAACATATCATCCGATACCTCTGACGACCTGTCGTTTCCTAAAAACAGTAATCTTGCCCCGCATTTTCAGACTATCAGAATTCCAGTTTTGTTGTTAGGTGTGTCCTCCCGTCCTACCAACCCCCAGGATATGAATCCCGGGGGCGAGCACCAACATCTACAATGATGCAGACAGAATGAAACGTTGGAAGGTGTTACTAGAAAGAGGGGGAGGGATGCGCTACGAGATGTGGTGACGCAATGTGTAGGGATCTTCTGCTGCTTCATGTGTCCAGATGTCATCGGGATAATCGCCAGCCATTAACCTTGCCTGATTATTCACGGCTTGAGCAAAGTCTTCTTCAGGCAGTTCCCAAGCAGAAACGGTGTCAATCGCGTCGATTAAATAGTTTTGAAAGTTTTGCATGTGTACCTCCGTAGAGTAGTGTTATCGTTTGAAGAAAAACATGACCACAGCTATTACTAATAAGAACCCAATGATCTGCGCTGGGTACATTGAAGTAATAAAAGCTGCGACCACGCATAGGACGGTCTGTTTGGGGTAAAACTGATAGACACAGACCAAGACTAAAATCAGTGTTAACGTCAGCATGGTTTTCTAGTAGGTGAGTGGGTTAAAAGAATCGAGTTTGTAAGGCTCGGTATAGGACCGGTAATTGTTAAAGGTGAAATTAAAACGCTTTGTTTTCTTGAAGTTAGTGCGGGGGACTCGGTGACTAAGAGTACCTGGGATAGTGGTAGTCGTATCTTAGCCATGTAGGCAGTTATTCGACTAAAGATAAAGCCTGATTAAGTTTATGCTATGAGTTTATGTAGAAGGTTGGTGTGTAAAAACACATTGGACAGAGTAAGCAGTTTTTATTTTTTCCATTGAGCTTCTCCAAATACGCCTGGAACCTCTATTAGTCCTTTTGCTAAATCAATGACACAAAGCCTCATGGTAAAAGGTCCATCTGAGCCTTCATTCCTATAGCCCATGTCAATGACGATGTTTCCATTTTTTCCCCACGTGTCGATAGTTTTAGTTTCCAGGGAGATGTAGTCCTTTACTTTCATATTCTCTTTGATGAAGTTTTCACATTGTTTTATTGCAAAGGCGGTATCTTTTGAAGAATTATCAGAACAACCTGTGGCAAGAATAAAAATAAATATGAGAAGAGTATAAGTTTTCATTTTTTGCTCCTAATTAATGTAGTATTTAAAAGTTGAGTAAGATCTATCAACGACATGTATATGACCATCTGATGCAGCCGTTACTTCTTAGTGGTCTTTTTCTTTCTGGTAGCAGGGGTTTCCTTAGTGACTGTCTTCTTAGCCGCTTTCTTTACCGCAGTCCGTTTCTTGGCAACATTCATAGCAACCTTGGAAGACGTCATTGCTTTCATCTCGTCATTGAACGGCTTGAAGTCGAGTAGCTCATGATTACGCTTTTTATCTTTCAAGGGTTGTACTAACTTGAGGTGTTTTAATGCAGCTAATAGAAAAGAAGGTGTGTTGACAGATTTACCTTTGAACAGTGGATACAAAAACAAAGATGTAATCGGGACGTCCTTAGGACATTGTTTCAATGTTTGTTGAATGGCATCCCAAGCAACCCATTCATTACTATAGAATCCGCCACCTGTATTATTGGTGATACGGAAGTAAATCTTTGAGTCAGGTGTGCATCCGATGTTATAGGTGATTTTGGCTGAGGCTGAGAGGGTGTTGCAGGTTTCTGTTTTGAGGATACGTATTTCTTCTGTTTGTTTCATGTGGTTCTCCTAAGATTGTTTGATATGTAAATTTTTAAGGAAGCTAAATGGTGCGATGTGCATTTATTACTGTTCACACATTTCTTCCAGTAACGTACGCAGTTCTCCTTTGACCCAACCAGCGTTTGGTATGACAAAGCCAAGGCCGTATTCATTATTGGCAAGATAGACGGCATAGAAAAAGTCATCGCGTAAACTGGCTCCTTCCCAAAGCACATCTATCAAACGACAACCCACAGGCTCAAGTACACGGTCGACGTCGTCTTCCTCGATCAATATGAGATATCCAAAATCTTGATAGTTGTACGGGTGTCCTTCCCATGTGTACGCCTTGATTAAGACATCGATGAGTTCCTTCATGAGTGGATATACAGGGTCGTGAGAATCGATCTGTGATAGATCGTCAGCACTTTTAAATAACAGCATAGGTTTGATACCTCCTAAAAATCCGCAGTACATAAATGCACGGCAGGTTATTTGTAGTTAAAAATATTTTTATATTTATCATATAAGATACTGTTATTTATGAAGTTTTTAATTATTAAAATGTGTCTTTGGGGATATTAAGGGCAGGTTGCTAGTGTTTTATTAGGTAAGTATTCGTGTAGATATGAGGTATGTCTGTCAGGTGGCGAGGGAGTTGTAATGCTGTGTAGTCGTTGAGGTTGGCGCTGAGAAATGAAGCTTGGAATGGAGGGTGGCGGAGTGATAAATCGATGATTTTATTCGGGATAGTTTTAAAAGTGATAGAAAAATACATTACGCTCGGCGTGAACATGCAGTAGGGATAGGTGGGTTACGTACTAAAGAATTGGAGCATATTCGTTACAAAAAGTGCGGGTATAAACCTAATTATAATAATGTACATTAAAAATAACTGAATCAGACCCATCTCAAAGAGTATAAGTGCTTCAAAATTAAGTCAAAATAAGGCAAAGTTAACTTATAGGGAAAATAATAATAGGTTGCTGAAGTTGGGGAGACTTCGGGGTATGGATGAAAAAGTCAGTCCGTTAAAGGCGAAACCACTTCGCCAGCCTGGGCAGTCTGTTCAGGAAGAAATGCAGAAGATTCTTGATGACAAAATAGGCGGCTATCTAATGATGATAGCGATGCTGTTGTTTTTGATTTTCTATAGTTGGTACATATGGTATCAAAATACGATTCCTAACCCCCTAAGCATCACAATTATCACGCTTCCAATAATTATTTATTGTTTTATTAAAGGGATTGTTGCTTTCAAGCAATTAAAAAACCTTAAGCTAGGCAGGGATGGTGAAAAAATAGTCGGCCAAGAACTGGAAAAACTGAGAACTCAGGGATGTATGGTCTTTCATGACATCGTTGGAGATAACTTTAATATTGATCATGTGGTTGTATCTGATAAAGGAATATTTCTGGTTGAAACGAAAACATATTCGAAACCAAATTTTGTAAATCCAAAAGTACGTTATGAAAAAGGCCAACTTACGATTAATGGATTAGGTGATATGTCAAAAATAATCACTCAGGTTAAAGCATCGAGTACTTGGTTAAAAAGGACGTTAGAAGAATCGACAGGTAAAACATTTTTAATTAAGCCGGTCATTCTTTTTCCTGGGTGGTTTGTTGAATCTCCTAATGATTCTGAGATATGGGTTCTAGAACCTAAACAGTTTCCATATTACATAAGTAAGAAAAAAGAAATTGTTTCTCTAGAAGATAAGAAGTTAGCTGCATATCATTTGAGTCGATATATAAGAGCGTTATAGATTGAAATGACTTTAACAGAAGCCCAAACCAGAAAAGAAATTATCGACTCTAAATTAAACGAGTCAGGTTGGGATGTTAATGATGTAACTAAAGTTATTGAAGAATTTGATATAGCAGTTGATTTGCCGGAAGGAATTAGAGAACCAAGAACTAAATATGAAGGGCATCAATTCAGTGATTACGTCCTTCTTGGTAAAGATGGTAAGTCTCTCGCTGTCGTTGAAGCCAAAAAAACATCTAAAGATTCTGAACTAGGTCGGGAGCAAGCAAAACAATATTGCTACAACATTCAAAAAGACAAAGGCGGTGAACTGCCATTCTGTTTTTATACAAATGGATTAGAAATATTCTTCTGGGATCTTGAAAATTATCCACCAAGAAAAGTAATTGGATTCCCAACCAGAGATGATCTCGAACGGCTAAGTTATATTCGCCGTAACCGAAAACCTCTTAGCAGTGAACTTATCAATACCGATATAGCCGGGCGCGACTATCAAATCCGCGCAATCCGTACTGCATTGGAAGGAATAGAACAGAAAAAAAGAGACTTTCTGTTAATTATGGCAACAGGCACCGGTAAGACGCGAACTTGTATCGCGTTGGTTGATGCCTTAATGCGTGCCAGTTATGTGGAGCATGTTCTTTTTTTAGTAGATCGTATTGGCTTAAGAGAACAGGCACTATCAGCTTTCAAAGAACATCTACCTAATGAACCTCGTTGGCCCAAGATTGGAGAGAAATTGATTGCTAAAGACAGGCGTATATATGTGTCGACTTATCCGACCATGCTCAACATTATTCGTGATCAAGAAAAGCCGCTATCACCACATTTCTTTGATTTGGTAGTAGTCGATGAAAGTCATCGTTCTATCTACAACACTTATCAAGAAGTACTGGGCTATTTCAAGGCAATAAACCTGGGGCTTACCGCTACACCAACGGACGTTATCGATCACAATACGTTTAAGTTGTTCCATTGTGAAGATGGCTTGCCGACATTCGCTTATACCTATGATGAAGCAGTTAATAGCCAACCACCTTATCTTTGCGATTTTCAAGTAATGAAAATCCAGACTAAATTTCAAAAAGAAGGGATTAGTAAACGCACTATCAGTCTGGAAGATCAAAAACGGCTTATCCTTGAAGGTAAGGATATTGAAGAAATTAATTTTGAAGGCACTCAATTAGAAAAACAGGTTATAAACAAAGGCACTAATACACTCATTGTCAAAGAATACATGGAAGAGTGTATAAAAGATGATAATGGTGTATTGCCCGGTAAAACGATTTTCTTTTGTGCTTCCAAGGCACATGCTCGTCGTATGGAAGAAATCTTCGATAAGTTATTTCCTCAATATAAAGGTGATTTAGCCAAGGTCATGGTTTCTGACGATCCTCGAGTTTATGGAAAAGGTGGTTTGCTTGATCAATTTAAGAATAACGATATGCCTCGTATTGCTATCAGTGTCGATATGCTTGATACGGGTATTGATATACTGGAAATTGTTAATCTGGTTTTTGCCAAGCCCGTTTATTCCTATACAAAATTCTGGCAAATGATCGGGCGTGGTACACGGCTATTAGAACCAAAAAAAATCAAACCCTGGTGTACTGAAAAAGATGTCTTTCTCATTCTCGATTGCTGGGACAATTTTGAATATTTCAAGCTAAAACCAAAAGGTAAAGAACTTAAAGGACAATTACCGTTGCCAGTTCGCCTGGTAGGTGTACGCATTAATAAAATCGAAAAAGCAATTGAATATAGCAAGATGGATATTGTCGAAAAAGAAGTCAATATCTTGCGACAACAGATTCAATCTTTACCACAAGACTCCGTTGTTATCATTGAGGCGGCGGCCGCATTAAAACCACTGTCTGATGATAATTACTGGACAAAACTATCCTCGAAAAAAATCGAATACTTAAGAACTGAAATAAAGCCATTATTCCGCACCTTGTCAGGTGTCGATTTCAAAGCCATGCGTTTCGAAAAAGATGTATTGGAAACCTCGTTAGCCTTACTGGGTAAAGAAGCAGACAATAAAGAAGATATGGAGCGATTTGAAGTATTACAAGAAGCGGTAATTGAACAAATCAGCGAGCTACCATTAAGTGTTCCCATGGTTAAACGACAGGAGAATCTCATTAAAGCCGCACAACAAATTTCTTATTGGTTGGATTGCACGGACTCGGATTTAGATGATCTCGCAGATAAGCTGGCTCCATTAATGAAATTTCGTGAGGGAAGTGGTAATGGTGAAGACCCGGTTAATGTTGATTTTCAAGATGAAATACATAAAAAAGAAACCGTAAAATTTGGACCAAAGAATGAAGCCGTTAGTGTCAGTCGTTATCGTGAAATGGTCGAGAATATGATATTAGAACTGACGGAAAACAATCCTATCTTGCAAAAGATTGAACAAGGTCAAGACATTAATAGTGAGGAAACGGAACAATTAGCACAAATGCTCAATGAAGAGCATCCACATATCACAGAAGATCTTTTGCGTAAGGTGTATCAAAACCGTAAGGCGCGTTTTATTCAGTTTATTCGGCATATACTGGGCATTGAAGTACTAGCCAGTTTTCCAGAAACAGTCAGCCAGGCTTTTGATCAATTTATAACCGAACATAGTAATTTAAATACCCGCCAATTGGAGTTCTTGCGTATATTAAAAGATTTTATAATTGAACGGGAAAAGGTGGAAAAACGAGACTTAATACAGTCACCTTTTACTATTATTCACCCACAAGGTATTCGTGGTGTATTCAGTCCGAATGAAATAAACGAAATACTTAACTTAACTGAACAATTGGCAGCATAGTGCGACAATACGAAAACTAATATAGAGAAATAGCATGTTACAAAATAACCCAATCATCAAGAGTAAAATCGATCAGCTTTGGAATAAGTTCTGGAGTGGTGGTATTTCAAACCCACTAGATGCTATCTCGCAAATTACTTATCTATTATTCATGAAACGATTGGACGAACTGGATCATAAGAAGCATCAGGATGCCGATTTTACTGGAGAGAAATACACTTCAAGATTTTCAGGTTTTTGGGTGCCACCGGAATACCGATATAAGCCAACGGAAGAAGAAGAGAAAGATTCAAAAAAGGCTATAAAGATAAAAGAAGAAAAAGAAAAACCGTATAGAGTCGAGAAAGAAAATCTACGCTGGAGTGAGTTTAAACACATGCAAGCAGATGAAATGCTGATACATGTACAATCGAAAGTGTTCCCGTTTTTAAAAGACATGAACGGGACAGAATCAAATTTCACTCATCACATGAAGAATGCAGTATTTATTATTCCAAAATCTTCTTTATTAGTAGAAGCAATTAAAACAATAGATGAATTATTTCTTGAGATGGAAAAAGATTCTGAAGAAAAGGGGCAAGCTTTTCAGGATATTCAAGGCGATGTCTATGAATATTTGTTATCAGAGATTGCAACTGCCGGTAAGAACGGACAGTTTCGAACACCAAGGCACATTATCAAACTCATAGCCGAATTAGTACAACCACAATTAGGCAATCGTATTGCTGATCCTGCTTGCGGTACAGGTGGTTTTTTATTGGGTGCATATCAATACATTGTTTCCCAGTTAGCAAAGAAAGATAAAGTTGAATTACAAATAGATGAAGATGGATTTCAACGTGCCTCGATCAGTGCCAGTTTAAATGAAGAACGCAAACAATTATTGAATGACAGTCTTTACGGTTATGACATCGATAGCACAATGGTTCGTTTAGGTTTAATGAATATGATGATGCACGGCATTGATGAACCACATATTGATTATAAAGATACTTTAAGTAAAAGTTTTGATGAAGATAATCAATACCATGTCATTATGGCGAATCCGCCTTTCACTGGAAGCATTGATAAAGGCGATATAAATGAAAATTTGAGCCTAAGTACAACAAAGACAGAACTACTCTTTCTGGAAAACATCTATCGCATGTTGCGTAAAGGCGGTACTGCAGGCGTAATCATTCCCCAAGGCGTTTTGTTTGGAGCAGGAAAGGCCTTTGTTGCAGCACGTGAATTGTTAGTAGAACGATGTGAACTTAAAGCCGTAGTCGCCATGCCAAGTGGTGTATTCAAACCCTATGCCGGAGTAGCAACGGCTATACTGATTTTTACCAAAGTTTACGATAAGGAAGATAAAGTTGATGAACCGGCAACGCAATATATTTGGTTCTATGAAATGTTGAACGATGGTTACTCACTGGATGACAAACGTAATAAGTTAAAGAAATTTGATGGAAAAGATGATTGGGGTGATCTACAAGATATCGTCAAAAAATATCATGAACAAGATATCAAAAAAGACAATGATCGGACTCGCCAATGGTTCATGGTGTCGTATAGTGAAATCAAAGAAGAGAATTATGATCTCAGTTTAAGTCGTTATAAGGAAGAGATATTCGAAGAAATAAAGTACGAAGAGCCGGGGTATATATTGAAGAAACTTATTACCAGTGAAGTTGGTGAGGAGGTAGATGAAAAAATCATAAAGAAACTTAAAGGTGGAATAATTAAAGAGTTATTAGAATTAAAAGGAATGATTAAATGAAAAAACCATCACTAGTCGTTCCTAAGAAGTGGGATGTGCAGCCTATTCCGAATTTATTATTCTTTCAAGAAGGTCCTGGTGTAAGAAAATGGCAATTCCAAGATAAAGGCGTAAAGCTATTGAATGTTAGTAATATAAACGATGGCAAATTAGATTTGACAGCAACTTCTATTTATTTAACAGAAGAAGAAGCATATGGAAAATATTCACACTTTTTAGTTGACGCAGGTGATTTAGTTATTGGCAGCTCTGGAATTGTAGTTGAAAACTTTCATAATAAAATTGCATTTGTTAAGGAAGAACATCTTCCTCTTTGTATGAATACAAGTACTGTAAGGTTTAAAACACTTAATAATGATGTTTTGAATTTAGGTTTTTTTAGAATATTTTTAGGCACAAATTACTTTAAGAATCAGTTGAAGAAATTAATTACTGGTTCTGCGCAATTAAATTTTGGGCCAAGCCACTTAAAAAAAATCATGGTGCCTTTGCCACCAATAAAAGATCAAATTCGTATTGCTTCTCTACTAGATCGTGTCGAGACACTTATCACAACCCGAAAAAACAACTTACAAGAATTAAATAATTTTCTAAAAAGTATTTTTTTAGAAATGTTTGGTGAATATCTCAAGAACGAAGAAAGTTATATGCCGATAACCAATATAGCTGATTTTATTGATTATAGAGGGAAAACTCCTCCTCGAGTGAACAAAGGCATTCCATTAATTAATGCTAAGTGTGTTAGACAGGGGTACTTTGATGACACAAGAATTGATTATATTGAAGAGTCTACATACAAAAAAATTATGACCCGAGGGTTACCAAAAGCCGGAGATGTGCTATTTACTACTGAAGGCGCGACTATGGGATTTACTTGTAGAATTCCAAAAGATTATCAAAATTTTGCAGTAGGACAAAGACTCATAACACTTCAATGTAAGAATGGTTACAGTCCAATAGTTTTAGATTTCGTTTTAAATCATCCACACATTCAAAAAAAAATATCTAACAGAAAGTCTGGCAGTGCGGCTTTAGGAATACGAGCAGCAGAATTTGCAAAAATAGCACTTCCACAGCCACCGAAAAATCTTCATGAGAAATTTACAAAAATTGTTGAGAAAGTGGAATCTCTTAAAAAAGTATATTCAGAAAATTTGATTATCCTTAAAAACCTTTATGAAGTACTCAGCCAAAAAGCTTTCAAAGGTGAACTCGATTTAAGCCGTATACCAATACCGAAAGAAATAAGGCAATCAGTTCAACAACAAACTGTTATAAGTGATGAATTAGTTTCTACTGATGAAATAGAATCAGCGGATACAGTTCCGATATTCGATCAAGACTTACATGAGAAATTATTAGAAGGCTATCTAGAAAAATTTCTTCAAGAACAAGATAGCTATGAGTTTCGAGTTGAAGAATTTATCCAGGAGAATATCCATATTTTCGAGGAATATTTAGGCGAAGAGAGTCAGCGTTCGAATTTAGATGATTATGACATGATTAAGGATCAGCTATTTAACTTAATAAAAGAAGGAAAAATTGAACAAACTTTTGTCGAAAATGAAGATGAAATTACAGATAGCGAGATAAGGTTAAAAGTAAAAGGATAATTCAGGATGAAGCTATTACGGCTCAAGCTAAACAAACCATTCCGTAGTCTACATACAGGCTTTGAAGTAAATTTCGTACGAGATTGGGGTCGTGATGAGCTTTTTCAAAATAAAGAATTTAATTTTGCTCCTTATGTTTTGGCGGGTCGTAATGGCAGCGGCAAATCAAATGTTTTAGAAGTATTGGCGGCGATTTTTTTTCATATCGAATGTATGTATCTTGAAACAACCCCAGCAAGCTTTGTGTACGATGAAGTAAATAATGGAGAGGGATATCGGGCTAAAAAAGCTAGTCCTGATGCCTTTGAGCTTGAATATTTGATTACAGTTCCTGAAGAATATAATAGTAAACGGGGCAAAGGGATGGCACATATTCAAATTATTAAGCAAATTAACGAGACACCAAAGGTTTTGTTTTTAAACAGGGAAGAGTTTGATGAGTTTGATTCTGAGGTCAATGAATTAAAGCGTTTAGAAGTAAAAGATTTTTTACCTGAATATATACTCGCCTATTCTTCCGGGGAAAATGAAATACTGAGTTTACCTTTTTTCAAGATGAGGTTTATTCATTTAGATGAGTATATTGAGCGTCTAGTCGACGAAAAGGATTATAGAGGTGTCCCAGAAGGAAGACTCATTTATCTGGATAATTCATATAGCCAGGCGGTTCTTTTATCCAATTATCTTGCTCGTGATCCTGATGAAGATAATAGAAAAGATTTAAAACCTTTTTTAGATGTTCTCGGGATAGAAGAAATCCAAAATTTCCGCATCATCATTCGTAAACACGTTGAATTCGATAAAGATACATTTGATCGAATGATGGGAGAGGCATTAATAAAAAGGCTCATTCTCGATTTGGAGACTGATGAAGATGCTCCTTATCACTATGATATTACTGCCTTGGTTGAAAATACCATTAAGAAATTAAAATCCTGTTCCACGGTCTATTATGAAGATGATGAAGAAAGCATAATTTACCTAGATTATCTGGTTAACGATGCTACAAAAAAAGCATTTAAACTGCACTTTGGCAGTCCACTTGAATTGTTTCAGGCATTACAGGTTTTACTGTGTTTAAACTTATATACCGTTAGCGCAAAATCAAAACAAGAACTATATAACTCTCCAAGTATTTACGTGAATGAAACCGTACCCGTTCTGGCTTCAGATGAACGCGTTATGCGGATTAAGCATTTTGATATAAAAAGAAAGGGATTGGATGATACGGTTTTACTCAAATCATTCTCAGATGGTGAATTTCAATATTTGCATAGTCTTGGTTTATGTCTTCTTTATAAAAACACCAATAGCTTGTTTTTGCTGGATGAAGCGGAAACACATTTTAATCCCGATTGGCGCTCAGGGTTTATATCTGTTATCCGTGATTGTTTTAAATTAGCAAATTCAGATAAGCAGAGAGAAATGCTAATTACTACGCATTCACCTTTTTTAATTTCTGATAGCAAACCAGAAAATGTATTTCTCTTTGAGAAAGATGAAAAAGAAAATATCGTCAAAATCGAAACTCCAAAATTCAATACACTGGGCACATCGATAAATAAAATCACTATGGATATCTTTAATAAAAAAGAAACCATAGGAGGTTATGCTGATCAGTTATTAGAACAGTTTGAGCAACGTTTTGAGGAAATGAAAGCAGATGTAGATACAGAAGAGAAACAAACGCTGATTGATGAAATTAATCATAAGCTTGGTGATTCTGTGGAAAAGATTCTGTTAATAAAAACAATTTTGGATAGTATGGATCCTGGTTTTGATTCGGATCCTGATCCTGGGGGTGGCGGTCCAAAACCAAGGAAAATTAGACCTCGACCAGACCGTGGACCAGTACTAAATGGTGATGAAAAAACCATACCAGATTCATCCGATGAAGAAGAAAAAAAATCAAAACAGGTCTTTGCCGAATTCTGACAATGTTATTTCCCTATACCTACATATCCTATTCAATGGAAAATATGCAGTCTTACATAGATTACATTTTTAATAATGTGTGGTGTAAAGCGAAAAATAAGAAGTATGATGTGAATTCGCTTTTTAAAGGTAATAAAGAACTCAAGGACATAATAATTGAGCTAGACACTAGTGAATTGAAAGGTGCAGAATTTTTCTTAAAGGGGTTGCAACTCATATTTGAAGATTTTAAATCTTTAAAGCCAGCCCAAATTAAATTATTAAAACATTGGTATCAATCAAATAACAACATTGAGCTTTGTTGTTTAAGAGACTCATCAGTATCTCCTGTAACTTATGCTGATATATCAGCAGCTATTTCATCAGAATTTAGTAAACATCTGAAGGATTTTTATAAAAATCTCTATTCACAAGATTTTCTAGCATTGGAATCAATAAAAAATAGAGTTGGAGATATAGATGAACATTACCAGCGCTTTATGAGTATAAACAAAAAAGGGAAATGTCCTTTTTGTGGAATAAATATCATGAAGGGCATCTACCATACTAAACGGGAAGCTTATGATCACTATTTACCAAAGGACAAATATCCATTTAATTCAATTAATTTTTACAATCTTGTGCCAGCATGTCATGAATGTAATAGTAGTTATAAACTGAGCATCAATCCTTTACTTCCAATTAAAAACCCATTGATTTCTGGAGCTTCGGAGGGGCGTAAAGCTTTTTATCCTTTTAGTAGCAATACATATAGTATTAAGATTGAAATGGTATTAAGTACTTCAAATTGGAATGATATTAGCCCAGATGACATACAAATCAATATGAAACCTAACTCACTTAGAGAAATGATTGATACATGGTTAGACGTTTATGGAATTGATGAGCGGTACAAGGCCAAATGTTGTGGAGAGAGTGATGGTAAAGGTTGGATAGTTCAAGTGTTAGATGAATGGAAACACGATGGTCGAGAACCAGATGAGTTTTTAAAAACTTTATCGAGACAAACAAGAAATACACCTTATTGCGATGATAATTTTTTAAAAAAACCTTTTTTAGATGCATGTCAAAAACGAGGACTATTTGAAGTGTAAATTATGACTAATATTCATTTACATTCGAAATGAAGAACAATGGTCTGTATATTCTGTAAGGAATCAAGTACCTCATCAAAAAGCGTTGAGCACATTATTCCTGAGTCTATAGGAAATAAGCGATTAGTACTGCCTGCAGGGATTGTTTGCGATAAATGTAATAATTATTTCTCTAGTAAAGTGGAGAAACCAGTTTTATCTCATCAATCAATGCGAAATATTCGAGGTTGGTATCAAGTGCCAACAAAGAGAGGAAGAAAACCTTCTGTAAAAGGATGTATTGCTGGTACCGATGTAGAAGTCGGGATGAAGCTATCCAAAGACAATAAATTGCAGATTGACCCAGAAAAAGAAAAAGATAAAAGGGTTGTTGATGCTGTACTTGCAAGGATGAATTCTGGTTTGGAATTTCCTCCAATTATATTTCCTATAGAAATAGATCCTCCCCGAAAAGAAATGTCTCGATTTCTTGCAAAGATGGCATTAGAAACAATTGCATATAGGTTTCAACAAGAAGAACAAAAACAGAACTTAGCTTTAGAACCACACTATGATTTGATTAGAAATTATTCTAGATATGGTTCAGGTGTTAAGGAATGGCCTTATCACAGCAGAGCAATATTTCCAATGGATACTGAAATGAGGCATCCCAAAACAGGTGAGTGGGTCCAAGCTGGTTTTGGGCATGACATATTATTAACTTCGCACCCTGAAACCTATTTTGTATTTATGTTGTATGGTGTTGAATTTGTAATTAATCTTGGTGGGCCATCAGTTAAAGGTTATGAAAACTGGTTACATGAGAATGATAAAAATAGTCCAATCCTTAAAAGAATGAATGTGAACTTGGTTTCGAAAAATGATAATGGGAAAACTCGGTATTTTCTTGAGAACTATGATGGATAATCAGGAGCAGCTTAATAAAGGTAAATATTATGGCAGTAATACTTAACCACGATGACAGTCTTTTTGAGTTATATAACTACGAGAATGAAGCGTCTTTTGAAAACGATGTTGTGGAGCATGCTGAATATATATTTGGAAGCTCTTCGATTTACATCGACATTAAAAAAAGAGTAAAAGGAAATAACATTATCACTATACCGGACGGATATGTCCTGGATTTAGCTGATCCAGAACAACCAAAGCTATTTGTAGTTGAAAATGAGATTGTAGGACATGATCCTTTTAAGCACATTGGGATCCAAATGCTTAAATTTGTTACAAGCTTTGAAGACGCACAAAGAAATATTAGAAATTTTCTTATGGAAGAGATAGATAAAGATAAAAATAAATATAAAAAATTAGAGCAAGCAGTCAGCGAGTCAACATTTAGAAATATTGATGCCTATTTAGATGAAGCAGTTTACGGAGACTTTAAAGGCCTGGTTATTATTGATGAGGCAAGGGAAGAGCTGCATCAGGTAATTCGCAGGATAAATGCAAATATTTCAGTACTAGAATTTAAAGCATATGTAGATAGTAAGGGTAGATGGTTAATGCAGTACGATACCCTTTATGATGAATATGAAGAACCTTCAATTGCGAAGAATGGCAAGAAAAAAATAGATCCTGCAACCAAGGCCATGCGACGTAAGAGACGAGCTAAAGCTGACACAGTAATAGTTCCGGCACGAGAAGAGGGATTTAAGGAAGTATTTCTTGGACAAGATCAGTGGTATTCAATTCGAATAGGTGCCGCGATGAAAGATAAATTAAGGTATATAGCTGCATATCAAGTGGCACCAGAAAGTAAAGTTACCCATATAGCAGAAATAGAATGTATAAAACCTTATAAAGACACGGGCAAATACATAGTAGTATTTAAAAATTCGGCTAAAAAATTAAAAAGGTCTATTCCAGTTAAAGATGTTAAATATGCACCGCAAGGACCTACATATGTAAGTCGAGATGATTTACTAAAAGCATCATATTTAGAGCAAGCAACATTTATATAACTTTTCAGCAAAAAAAAAGACCTTAAAGATTGCTCTTTAAAGTCTTTTC
>TARA_R110002072_G_scaffold216863_3_pt1 | contig 22412 bp, 15 predicted proteins | sample TARA_R110002072 | Tara Oceans TARA_R110002072 (sample SAMEA4397118) | marine metagenome | biome: Polar Biome; feature: [SRF] surface water layer (ENVO:00010504); material: water (ENVO:00002006), including particulate matter (ENVO:01000060) such as... | depth 5 m | reverse complement strand
GCCCGATTCCAGACCCGCCACGATGAACGCTTTGGCGCGATCGAGGGCGGCATCGTCCGAGACGATCTCGCTGTAGAGATACCCCTTGAGCGTGAGGCTCTTGCCCAGCACGGAGAACAACGGGAACGGCGTCGGTTCGTCGCTGAGCGCGCCATATTCAAGCAGGATGCCGCCGCGCGCCATGCTCTCGGTCAGCGGCTCGAACGACGGGCCTCCGACCGGATCGAGCACCACGCGCGCACCCTGACCATCGGTTATCTCCATCACCCTCGCTACCAGATCCTCTTCCCCGGTCGCGACGACATGATGTGCGCCGGCATCAAGCAGGGCCTGGCGCTTGGCGCCGGTACGCGTCGTCGCAATCACCGTCGCGCCGACCATCAGCGCAATCTGGAAGGCAGCAAGGCCGACGCTGCTGGAGGCAGCTGTGACGATGACGAAATCGCCCTCGCCGAGTTTTGCCTGCTCCACCAGCGCACCCCAGGCAGTAACATATTGCATCCACACGGCCGCCGCTTCCTCGAACGACAGCGCCGCCGGATGCTTGACGACGAGGCGGGCGGGCACGTTGGCGACCTCGCCATAAGTGCCCCAGCGTGCGATATCGAGCGGGGGGATGACGCTGACGGCTTCGCCTTCAGCAAACCCGGTCACGTCCGCGCCTACCGTAACGACGGTGCCGGCAGCCTCGTAGCCGAGGCGGCTCGGGAACTCGGCTTCCTGAAGGTAGGCATGCTTGCGGAACATCACCTCGGCGCGGTTGATGCCTATCGCCTTGACCGCGATCTGCACTTCGTCGGCCGCGGGCGCGGGCACTGCCACATCTTCAATCCTGAGGACGCTGGCGTCGCCATATTCGTGGATACGGACGATGCGGCTCATGGGACACTCCTTGATTATTTAATGATCGTTCTGTATGGGAGTGGACCACCAGTTTCAAGATATTATTTATCGATCATTCCATATCGGGCGCCAGGCATGACAGAGACGAAAGCCCGTCGTGGCGCAGGTCGCCCTCGTGCGTTTGACACCGACGCTGCGCTCGACAAGGCGGTACGACTGTTCTGGCAGCGCGGCTACGAGGCGACTTCGATGGCCGATCTGGTGGCGGAGACCGGCGTCGCCGCCGCCAGTCTCTATGCAGCGTTTGGCAACAAGGCGGGGCTGTTCGCGGCGGTGATCGAGCGCTACGCCGCGACGTTCAGCGTCCACCTCTATGCCCCCATCAACGATCCGGCATTGTCCACCTTCGATGCCGTCAAAGGGCTGCTGGAACGAGCAGCGTCATCCTTCTCGGAACCCGGAACGCCGGCCGGCTGTTTCATGTATTCGGCAGCAGCAGCCGTTTCGCCGGCGTCCGCCGCCATCGAATGCCTGCTGCGCGACAAGCGTATCGCGGCGGAGGCCCTCCTGATCGAGCGTCTGCGTCGCGGCGCGGCGCAGGGCGAGCTTGCGGCCAATGCCGATCCGGCCGTGCTAGGCAAATTCTTCAATACGGTCATGGAAGGCATGTCCGTTCAGGCACGCGACGGAGCTACGATCGACGAACTGCTCTCCATTGCCAGAATGGCACTGGATCGATGGCCGGCTGCGGTATGATCGTTACAGGGTGGTTATCTTCCTGTCTGCCTTCCGCCACCAAACAATCAAACTCTTCTCACAGGACGAAAGCACATGAAACACGTGACACTGCCAGGCGGGGAAGTGGTTCCTTCATTGGGTCAAGGCACCTGGAAGATGGGCGAACGTGCCGAGCGCCGAGCCGATGAGATCGCTGCGTTACGCGCCGGTGTCGAACTGGGCATGACGCTCATCGATACGGCCGAAATGTATGGCGACGGTGCGGCGGAAACGCTGATATCCGAGGCGCTGGGCAGCGTTCGCGAACAGTTGTTCATCGTCAGCAAGGCATATCCGCAGAACGCATCGCGCTTCCGCCTTGCCGACGCGTGCGAGGCGAGCCTGAAGCGGCTCGGCACCGACCGGCTCGACCTCTACCTGCTCCACTGGCGGGGATCGGTGCCGCTCGCTGAGACAGTGGAGGCATTGGAGGCGCTCAAATCGGCAGGAAAGATCCGGCACTGGGGTGTCAGCAATCTCGATACCGATGATATGGACGAGCTTGTCGCTGCCGGCGGGGGTGGCTGCGTGACCGATCAGATCCTTTACAATCTGGTCCGTCGGGGCCCCGAATTGGACCTGCTGCCGTGGCTCTCCGAGCACAAAGTGGCGGTTATGGCGTATAGTCCGGTCGAGCAGGGACGACTTTCTACGCACCCCGCTCTCGCCAAAATCGCAGCCGAGGTTGGTGCAACCCCTGTGCAGGTCGCACTTTCTTGGACGTTGCGGCACGATGGCCTCATCGCCATCCCCAAAGCGAGTTCAGTCGCACATGTGCGGGAGAACCGCGCGGCCGCCGATATCGTTCTTTCCGACGCCCAGCTTGCGACACTCGACGCGGCATTTCCCAGGCCACTCGACCGCCGTCCACTCGAGATGCTTTAGCGTCGGATGGCGATATTATCGCTCGAAGGAACAGGACGCAAACCGGATCGGCGGTAGGCGCGCAGCGGTGCGGCGATCGGACCAGTGTCGAAACCGCTATCGAGTAGGTGCTGCGCGACTGGCGGTCCGAGAACCAGGCCTATCGCGCCCCTGGACCCAATCTGCTTTTAGCCTCCACGAATAACCGTCTGACCGTTCCTACCGTCTATGAGGCGTATCCGAGTTGGCAGGGCAGCCAAGGGCGTCATTCTTGTCCATCGGCGCTCTGGATCGAAGCTCGGGCGGCCTAGCTGTCAGCACGACACCGCGCTGCCCGAGTTTCAAGCTGCCATCCCAGCGTGTGCCGCTGGCGGGAAGGTGGTCGACTACTCGCTCAAGCTCAGTTTGACAGAGCGCAGGCCATCAACCGTTCACTGCACTGCAGCGCCGAATTAGCGCGCTGCTACCTAGAGAACTAACTAGCCCGAAAATGCTCTCGATAGCCCGATCTCGCAAGCTTAGTATCTCATTGATGAATACGAGAAATTTGGTGGGCGCTATAGGGCTAGAACCTAGGATCCGCTGATCAATAGTGAGCTGCTTGACGGCAGCTTTAGCCGATTTCTCACCAAAAGAGGACGGTCAACAATCGGCCCAATTTCCGACATTGCAGTTTATCCAGGTTCGACAGGTTCGGATAACCGTCAACGGTTAGCGCCAGTCGGGACCTCCAATAGGGAATCCCTGCGCCTCCAACTGGTCAAGCACGCCGTCTTGTTCTGCCAAAACTCGCAGCGGCACAACTGCGAGCGTGACTCCAGAATCCGTTGCGGCTTCGGCGATCATGGCGGTCCACTGGTCGCGAATTTCATCACCCAGCTCGTCATCGGCCCAGGGCCAGCAGGTGCCCAGCGCGATCTCGAGCGGGTTTTCCATCACTGCGGGCACATCGAACCTGCGCCAGTCGTTCCCACGCTCCTCAATGATATCCTGGCCAGCCTCGGTCGCAGACATCGCTGCGAGGAGGCAGGGGATATGGCTTGCCGGGTCGGCCTCGGCCAGATTGTCGAGCAAATCTTCGCCTCGAAACCGTTCCGGCCGTGTGATCGGCACCTTGGCCCGGTCAGCCGCCTTGCGTACGACTTCGGTGGCATCGACGGTGGTATCGCCATCGAAATCAAGCCGCCGGGCCAGTAGGTCGAAGGCGGACATCAGGAAGCTGCGCCGGTCGTAATCGGCACCATACTCGGCTTCCAGCGCGGCAAGCCGTGCCCGCTGTTCGGCGCTCAGATAGTCCGCAGCGACATTGCCATCCGGCAGCCTGGTAAAGCGCCCGCCTCGAAAGATCAGCCGCAAGACATCGCCGGGCGAAAACTTGGGCGGAGCGCGCAGCATAACCCGGCTCGCTTCACCCGTAGCCTCGCTCAGCCTCTCGGGCTGCCATGGGGTGCCTTTGGGAACAGCGCGGATTTCACCAACGAGGATGATAGTCCCGGTCGGTGTGTCGATGGTCCACATCGGCGCGCCCGAACGCTGCGCGGTGACGACGATCTCGTTTTCGACGGGCGCGACCTGGGCGAGTGCTGGTGCTACCCAAAACGAACAGATGGCTAGTCCCGCTGCAATACCCGGTATCAGTTTCATACGCGCTGCTCTTGCCTCTAAAGATGGCGGATTGGTGAACATGATTACCCGAATTGGGTTTGCTTATGATCGTCGCTGCAGGCGGCATGCTGCTGTTTCTGTTTGGGGGGCAATCTTGTGATGGTGGTCACTCGGAAGCAAGAGATATGGGCCTTGGGGCTGTGGGTCGAACGAAACCATGGCGGGGCCGGCGAGAAGTACATCGCCGAACGCATCGCACACTTTGAGATGACTGATACACCGGAGGCAGCGGCTCTATGGGAACAGGCGGCAAATCACCACGAGCAGCTGGGCGAGCCTTCACAGCCGTTAGATTGAACTTTCCTACAGCAAACAAAATGTGAACATAGCGAGCTTCCATCGAATCGGAAGGTTGTCATGTTCATTCTCGATCCGGCTGCTCTTGCGGCCCTCGCTGCCGTTATCACCGCTTGCTCAGCGCTCGTTTGGGCCGTTCGGCGTAAGCCATGAGTTCGAAGTGGCTCGACACTATCTCGGACTTCAGCAGACACGGCTACACCCTCAGGGTTGACTGTCGGGCCTGCAAGCGGCTGGCCATCATCGATCCGCTCGAGATCACCAATGCTGTGTCAACGGCGGTAATGGTCGAAGCAAATCGCGGCGGTCGAACGCCGGTTGCGCTGCTCGAAACGCGGCAGCCGTGATGTGCGGTTAGGGCCAAGGTTCAAGGCATAAACGGCCGGCTCGCGGCTTACCCACCGTTCATCTTTTTGCGCTAGTTCGGTATGAATGCGTAGCTTTGCCATTGCCTCGTTGCTGATAGTCGCAACCCCCGCGAGCGCTCAAGATTTGACCGGACAGGCGCGGGTGGTTGATGGGGACTCGTTGTCGATCGCCGAAAAACCGGTGCGATTAATGGGTATCGATGCGCCGGAACTCGATCAGAATTGCACGAGAGATGGGCAAGAGTGGGCATGCGGTGAAGCGGCCGCCGCCCAGTTGCAGTCGCTGGTCGATGGCCACAGCGTCACTTGCCGCGGCCAGAGCACCGATGCTTACGGACGCCTGGTGGCAATCTGCCACGCGAATGGCCTTGAGCTCGGGGCCATCATGGTGGAATACGGCTGGGCGATTGCCTTTCGCAGTTACAGCAGCGCCTATGTTGGTCACGAGCATCGTGCGCGATCAGCGAGACAAGGCATCTGGCGATCTGAGTTCGTTCTGCCGGAACATCATCGGACTGCGAAAGCTGAGATTGCCACTCCCTCAGTTCGGCAATCGCAACCCGCATCGCCTCAACGGGCTCGACAGGCGCCTAACCAAGCGCACCATGGTTGCTCGATAAAGGGAAACAGAAGCCGACGCGGTGAGTGGATCTATCACATGCCTGGCATGCAGTATTATGAGGTCACTCGGGCCGAAGAGATATTCTGCTCCGAGGCAGAGGCGCGCGCGGCTGGTTACCGGCGGTCCAAAATCTAGCAGCTAAACTCTCACGAAGTCATGGGAATGGCTTCTCGGTGCAGCGGCGAGGCTCCCACCGGTCCCAACAAAAGTATGAGACCAATGGGCGCATTCCCTTTGTATTGAAGAGCGGCACGTGGACGCGTTGCCACGTGCCAGAATCATCGCAACCTCGCTGTGTCGACCAGCGTGCGGAAGTCAGCGACGGTGCGATCGAAGTAGTGAAGGCGGGGGGCATCGAATGTGACCATATAGAGTTTGCCCTCGATGATCGCGGCTCTCGCCTCGCCTTTCCTTGTGAGTTGATCGACGTCTGTAAATTCATAAGTGAAATAGACCCCCTCCGAACCCAGGAAGGAACCCGGCTCGACCGAAAGAAGTCGAAAGGCCGCGAGTTCCTTATAGGTCCGATAGGTGCCTTCGAGCAGTTCAGGCACTTCGACAAGAAGCGTGGAGGAGGTGAACTTCGGTAAAGGCTCATGCTTCTTGCTCCGCTCCTTCACCAGCGGATCACCCGCCCTGATGCCTCCGAAGAAGGTAATGTCGTTGAGCTGTTCGCCATCGAGGGTCCATGTTTCGGTACGCTTACCGACCTTGCCATTCAGGCGATTCCAGTCCCTGGATGGAGTAACGGTAACATCGGAATCAGCGACAACAAACGTTTGGCCTGTTTCCCTTAACTTGTGCGCGTTCGCTGGGGTCATTGCGCATGTAAGAGACATGAAGACGGCGAGGGCACCACCGCGAAAAAAACGAGCATTCATAGAGGGGTCTCCTGCGGGAGCATCATTTGGATCATCTTCGCGTCATCGGAATCGGGCGCGAGTTCGAGATAGCGAGCGAGCGCTTGCTGGCCGCGTGTTCTTTCACCGGTTTTGAAAAGCGATAGGCCTAGTCCGCGATGAGCGATTGCAAGGCTATCATCCAGAGCGATGGCGTTGGAGTAGAACTGCACGGCGTGAACAAGGTCACGTTGATTGCCCCGAGTTCGGTAGAGCTCTCCCCGCGCGTTCCATAGAGTTGCGGTCCAGCCGCCCTTCGCGAGGTTGGCGATGATGTATTCGCTGCCCCCGAAGTCGTTTAGCTTGATCTGATCGTCAAGGAAGGTTGGAAGCCATTCGGCCAGCGCCTCGCCATACCGCTGGGCACCGTAGTCGCGCGTCGAGCTATCTGGCGACGCAAGAGCGGTAAGGTAGGCGGCGCGCTCACCGTGGGGAGGATGGGAAGCGGTAAATGCGATGGCGTTGAACTTCGGCTTCTTAAGGCCTTTAGCGACTGCGGATGCTTCGATCTCTCCCATGAGGTTTTGCCAAACATGCGAGGCGGCTTGCGGCGCAAGGCTGCTCTTGTTTAGATACCCGAGACCGAGAAGGTCGGCCTCGCGCTCGTGGTCGCGGCCATAGCGATACAGGTTGCCGTAGACCGAGATTTCCATCGACTGATAAGTGCGCCGGGTATCGTAACTCGGCCCCATGCTCGCCAAGAGCGCACCCCATGCAAGGACGTCAGTGCCGGTTCGCGCCGCCTTGAAACGGTTGAGGCCATGTCGGCTCTCGAAGTGACCGAATTCGTGACCAAGTACGGCAGCTAGTTCGGCTTCGTTCCGCATCCGCAAAAGGAGGCCGCTAAAGACGCGCATTGTGCCGTTGAAGGACATCGTCGCATTAAACGTCGGCTCTCTCATAACGTAAATACGAGTGGCGTTGCAGCGATCGTCGCCGACAGCTCTGCAAAGAACCTCCTTCAAATAGCCGGATAGCTTCTCATCCCGAATGACTAATGGGGACGCCGCAAGCCGCCGCTCGCTTTCGTCGTCTTCTTGCCACCAACCAATCTCGTCCACGCCCTGCGGCTGGTAAAATCCTGCGAAGGGAGGAGGAGCCGGGGCCGTTTCCGCGTTAAGGGGGGTAGTTGACGCGAAGATCGTTGCGAAAATTGCGGTCAGCCATGAGATGCGCGACATCTTCATTCCTCACCGATATCGCTACCGGGAAAATCTTCGAGCAACTGGCGCACCCGCTTCTCGGACCCATCGACTTCGCGCACGTCTCCGCCCATGGCAGCATCGGCGTTGAGCCAGAGAAGGTCGCCTGTTCTCAGGTCTATCAACCCAGCATAGCCGACATGCTCGCCGGACTTAACCGCGACCCCAGGCCCGAGCAAAGCAACGACCTGCAGGATCTTGCGACCGGTCGAGCCGTATGCATCTTTGTTGAAGATGAAGAGACCGTAGTCGGCCTGGTCGGCTCCTGGCAGGTCAGAAACGCCGTCGCCGAGCGACCAATCGAAAACGTCGGCCTTGTTGTCCCGCTTTTTGGTTGGCAGCCGGTTGCCCACGAAGAACTGATAGTCGATCACTGCCTGCGACACAGCTGCGAATAGGGCCATGTGCTCTTCGACGACGAGAGCATCTTCGCCATATGCTTCCGGTGCGACAATAACCTCGTTACCCAGTCGGGCCTGAAGGTCAGTAAGCGCGACCTGAATGTTGCTCTTCGCCGACTCGGTCCATTCGGCGTTGGGCTCGAACATTCCGCCAGTTGACTGCGACCCTACGCTGACCGACGGCCTGAATACTAGAATTCGCTTCCCACTATTAGCTTCAAGCTCGAAACCTTGCTTCATCGCAGAACGCTCTTGAGCGAACGCAGGCGAACTGGAAAAAGCCAGGAAAGCGACGGCAATCGCGATCCATCCTATAAAAGTTTTCATTATTTCCCCCCCCGAGAGCCGGCCGCAGGCTAGCTGTCTAGAGGCTGGTTACTGCAACATATTGGCTTCTCAAAAGGTTAAATGGCGGCTGCGGTATGGTTGGAAGAAAAAAAGGCAAGATCGCCGATCAAAGCGTGGGGCATGTGGAGGGATCGCGCCGACCGGCAAGCAGCATCAGATGGAGCAGAGGGCGGAAAAAGATCCGGCGGCAAGAATCCACCGGCTCCAAATTTCACCTGCAGCTCCTGGCAGCCGACTTTGCATAAATGGTGTTATCGAGCCGAGCGACTGGTCCGCGCCCGAATTTTGTTCGGCTGAATCAGGGCTGCGCCACCGTTAAAAGCAGACATCCGGGAGATAGACGCAATATCGGCGCTGCCTCTTAAGAACCCGCCAGAGCTAGCCCTCGGGTCGGTAGGACTAGGCTCAGCCGGGGCGAACCAATGGACCAAATGCTACCTGCAATTCGTCCCACTCGCGTTTTGGTAGCCCGGAGACTTCGAAGTCGATCGACTCGCCATTCAGCGCACGCCGTATCAAATCAGCGGCGGTGGCTGAGAGCGAAACTGCACCTAGACGATATTCCAAGAAGGCTTCGTGCGTAAGAGGCACCCACTGCGCCAAGATTTTAAGTATCACTTCGGCATATGCTCTGATTTCAAATTGCGCATGCGGATCTGCTCTCAGCCGCAAGAAATGCATAAGGTTATGCAAGTCTACTTTCCAATACCATTGCGTGTAGGTATTTACCCCCAAACCGATACGGGCGAGCTCGCGCGATAAACCCGACCTTGTCGGATCCGAGGTTATCCCTTTCTCATCTTCGTTTAGCAGCCACAGGTAATGATCATAACTGCGCTCGGCGTCGTCGCGCAACAAATCTATGACCGTTTGCGCCTGCTGGGGCGGCAGTGCTGCATCCCGGCCCTGCTTGTTCGTCGTCGACTGCGTAGCCAGATGCTCCGCAGCGGGGACGTAAAACTCGCGGTCAAGAACGGAATACCGCCCGGAGTATTCGTTCACGTTGGCAGTACGGTGGCGAATCCATTGTCTCGCGACGAAGATCGGAAGCTTCACATGCAATTTCAGCTCACACATCTCGAACGGGGTCGAGTGCCAGTGGCGCATTAGGTAGCGGATCAATCCACGGTCCTCGCTGGTGCGCCGTGTTCCCCGTCCGTATGAGACGCGCGCTGCCTGCACTACGGCACCGTCGTCACCCATATAGTCGACCACGCGTACGAACCCGTGGTCGAGCACGGGATGCTGAAGATGTAGCAGCGCTTCGATAGCAGGGACTGTGGGGCGCAACGTCGTCGCACTAATCGCGCGCGCCTCTTTAATCTCGGTCGAATGTTCCATAAGTGTTCCGTTACTCCTCAACGGTGCGCGCCGCAACGGTGGCAGGGCCGTCGAAGCCAATTTCACCGTTCGTCTCGTCCGCTTCAGCGATCTCCTCACCGCCAGCCAAAGCGCCCCCGAGGGCTCTCGCCGCCTCTTCGGCCGCATCCTTCTCAATCATGTCTAGAAAGTATTTGATCGTGCCATCTTCATCGATGGGCACAAGGCCATGTCGCAGAGCGGCGTCGACGTGAACTGTGGCTTTGCCCAACGCCGCCGCGAGCAGGATCTCTATAGCCATGTCATGTTGAGCGGGCGAAGTGTCGAGCAATAGGTCGCGCAGATCCGTTGTGCGTTTTGCTTCAGTTGCGGGATCCGCATATACGAGCTCCTCCGGGTGCGCGCCGCGCAGGAAGATCGAGCGCAGGATCGAGTCGGTCCATGTCTCCTTTAGATAGTCGTCGTGCTTGAGCACCGTCGAAACGGGAAAGCGTCGAAGACCAAGCGGGGGGCCATGCGCTGGATCTCGCGAGCGAAGTCGCTGCAGGGCGGACGACACCGCAGCGAAGGCGTCGGCTTGACTGCTAGCCTGGCCAACGAAAAAGGAGGATGGACCGAGTGCAAGCGGCGTTCTGGCCGGCAGCGCTAGAAACAAGTCGTCGGTCAAGCCGCGCGCGGCCGCACTGCTGAGCGCCTCGGCGCGATCCGCCAACCGCGCGTGCAGTGGGCCGCGACGCGCCCAGCGATTGTAAAGCGCAAGCTCCTGACACCAAGGGCAGTCCTGGTCCCGCCAGTCGGGCAGCGGCAGTTCCAAAAGGGTGATGACCTCATGCGGTGGCAACCTCCCGCGGTGTCGCAATCGTCGCATTGTGCGCTCCCATGCCTTTGGGAAAGACGGGCAGGCAACTCCAACTAAGTAACGGATACGCCCCTCGAAGCCTTCGTTCCTTAAGGATCGTTGGTATTGTGAGAGGTTGGCGTCGTTCACCCAAGCGTCGACCACGACGATGATCTCGTCATCCTCGCTCGCATCCCGGATAGCGTCCCTTGCTTGCAGCTCGGCTTCGCTGGCGTTGGCGGTGAAGTGCAGCGTTGGGTGCAGGAGGGTGGGAGTCTCAATCCCCTGATTGCGCAGCTGTTCATCCACTAGCGCAACCAACTGTTCCGAGCCCTTGCCGGGTGGGGCGACTAGCCGGACCGGCGTGTTCTTGGTGCCTGCTAGCGCATTGATGAGGCGGTCGCGAAGGAAGGGCAATGCGGCCAATTGCTCTGTGGCGACATGGACGCCGTGATGCCTGGCGCTCTGATTTCGAGTTATAGTCCTGTGAACCTGCAGGATGCCGCGGCCCGCTAGCGCGTCTACGACTTCGCGTGATGGCACCGTAACCGGCTGCGTTATCTCAACCGGCTCGTCCTGAAAGATCAGCGGGAAGTAGACCTGCCGGTCTATAGGGATTCGGTGGTCGGGTCGGGACACATCGTCCGCGGGTTGAAGGAGGTGGAAGCGCTGGTCGTGCGCGAGTTCCCGCAGTGCAGACATGTTGGTTGGCCCCAGCGCGAAGATGGCAACATAGTGAGCGTGGAACCGATCAAGGCCTCCCGTCACGATTTCGCCCAGCGTATTTCTCAAACTCCCGCTCTGCGTGGCGCTGATTAGGCAGAGGATGCGGTCCAGCTCCGGGTCTGTCGGCGCCTCTCGCACCAAGCGCTCGATGACCTCTCGCGCTCTGAGGTCAGATCCGTGTGCTGGATCGATATAGTCGGGTAAAAGCTCAACCCGCCTCGGTCCGCCACCGAAATATCGCTGACACAGCACCGAGATGTTGAAGGCGACAGAGGAAATAGACCAAGTGTCCACGAGGATGGCAGCGCAGCGATCGAGGTGCGGTAGTAGCCAATAGAACAAGGCATCGATCGCATCCCGGCTATACTGGATGTTGCCGACCCGGATGAAATGCTGCACCAGCCGGCCGCTTGGTGCTTCGAAGACTGTACCGGGCGCAGCGGTGATAACGGCGCGGGATTTCTCGAGCAGATAGTCCAGTTCAGCGGCCCGAATGTCCTCGATCACCTCATTCACCGGCATGTCGCTCGGGAAGGTCGCGTAAGGAAAGCGCGGGTTCACGTTCGCGGAGAGCAGATGTCGCCCGCGGAAGGAATGCAGCAAGTGCACTGGCCGGTCATCAACGCGGGCAAACGTGATGGCGACGTCTGTTCCGCCCAGCAGCTCGAAGAGAGCCCCGGTGACTTTCGGTGGAATCTTGCCTGCGAACAGATCCGGATCCCACTGGTGCTCGACAGGGAGGCGCAGGACCAAGAGGTCGGTCCCTTGGCGAATGTCCGGGCCCGTATCGTAGACGTCGCCGAGAACGTCTTCGATCGTCCGCTTCGCGGGCATTTGAACGACCTCCGCGAGCATAAAATGGTCTGGACGACCCAGCCCAGCTTGGAACCGGTGCATAGCTTCAGCCGCCGCTGGCCGGCATCAGGTCCGGGTAGAGGATTTGCCAATGCGTCCCCGTGACTCGCTCGTACTTCCCCTCTCGAATTTTGAGCCGCGCTTCCGTATCCTCCGCACTCCCATCCATCGTAAGCCAGAACTCGCCGGTCCTCAGCGATACGAAAGCGTACATCGCCCTCGCCGCGCGCAACGCGTTGAGGATACCAAGCCCAGCATTGGGATCGGCGATTTTTGAACTGATCTTGCCGTGCAGCAATTCGTCGAGCAATTCGGCGCGGGGCCGTTCGCGATGATTATGCCCCGCATCGCTAGCGAGAAACCCGTCCAAGATCCCGGCACCGTAATCCGAAACGCTGGCCTCCACCAAATTCACGGCACCGTAGACCGGCTGGCGATCGATATATTCGGCCAGTTCGTCGAACGATCCAGCCTTCGCCTTTAGGTCTTCGCGTCCGCCGTACAGGTGCTTCGCCAGCCGCATTATTCGCACACCTCGTGCACTGCTGGCATGCTCCCAACCATTCATGTGAAGTTCCCAGAGGAATTCCAGTGCGGTCCGCTTGTGCCCGATTTCTTGCAGGCTCTGGCGTCGCCCCAGCGCACCAACTTGCAGTTTGTCGAGGACGCCCCTGACGAGTTTCAGAAATGCGCCTCGCCGGTCGCCGTCGACGTCCAATGCAGCAGCTACTGAAGCCTCCGGATCGAACTCGACCAAGCTTCGCCATTGACCTGAAGCTTGCCCTAATAGCCCTCCGCGCCGCTCTGCGACGTATCGTCGGATCCGTGTCGCATCGGCAGCGGCACGTCGTTCTCCTTCCGGGGATACGACACCGCCGCGCTGCAGGGTAAGGAGGGAGGGTATCGAAACCTCAAAGGCCTCGTCATATTCGGCCAGGCTGCGTCGTTGTGGCCACGCCGCCAGCCCCCAGGCCAGTAGCCGCGTTTTCTCCGCCGCCGCCAGGCCGGGCGCTATGGCAATTCCAGACCATTGCTCGAGGAAAAAGCGTCGGGACCACTCACTTGCGACTTTTGCTTCAAAGGAAGCGATTTGGCCGCTCTCCGGGTGTGCTGCGGCCGCAATCTTCCGAACGAGTAAGCCGAGGTCCTCCTCGATCTTGGCCAAGTCGCCGGTCTTCCCAACCGACGTTTTTAAAGACATGAACGAAACCCTCACTACGATTCAGCAGTGCGTAGCCGAACCGGAACCGTATTGGAACTCGCCGCGCATCCAACGATCGCGCATCGTGCGGGGCAATGTCCAGCGATCGCCCCACCTACGGCCATCCTGTCAATCGGTATCGTCGACGTCCGCTTTACCCTTCGGCAAACCGAAAGCTACTGGTCTGCTTTCAGCCCGAGAGCTGCCGCTAAGAACGACGGCTGGTACGAGGGCCACCGGTCCCAAACTTCATGAGTGACCGGTGGGTAGTCGAAATTGCATAATTGCCGGTATCGTTCTTGCCATAGCGGTTGCGGGGCACAGCTACGCGGGTAGTTATGCGTAATGAATCGTATTCCGATGCCCGAGGCTGTCCGGCTGGTTGCCAATGATGACGAATGGTCGGAATTTTTAGCTTGGCAGGCCCAACCGAAGCCGATCATGCTTGACCGGAATGGTCAGTGTTTAGACGTTCCTCACGAGCTCGCCGACGACCTTTTTGGCCGCCTAATCACCCAACTCAAGGCCGGCGAAATCTCGGCCGTCGGGTTCCGAGACGGTCAAATTGAACCGAACGAAGTTCCGTCGATTTTTTGGTCAACACACTGGTACAACATCTGGTTCAACCTGTTGGTAGACCTTGGCCATGGCGCTGTCGTGTTCAGCTCAATTTGCGTGGGCGACCCTGTCCTACCTGTGACGATCGCCCCCACACCTACTTTACGATCGGCGATGAAAGCGGAGGTGACTGCTTGGGTCGGAACAAACCCCGGGACCCAAATTCGAAAAAAAGACCTGCAGAAGGCGGTTTTGGAGAAATTGGCCGAGAGGTTTCCGGCCAACACATTCTCGGAGAACATGTTCAAACAACTTTGGAAGGACGTTCCGCCCGCCAACAAATTTACCTCAAACCCGGCTTGGGTTGCAGGAAAGGGTGGAGGAAAAAGCTAGCCTCTAGCTACTGAAGCCTTCTCCTTCGAACTGCGGGAAATGCGCAAATCACCAGCGCCTCAATTGCAAGAGGCGACGAACATTGGGTGATTCTCCGAAGATCTTTCTTACCACCGCCGAGCTCGCAAATCGTTGGGCTCAGAGCAAACGCACGCTTGAGGGTTGGCGGAACAAGGGCGCTGGCCCGAACTACCACAAGATCGGCGGCAGTGTCCGCTACCACGTCGACGATATTGAGCGCTTCGAACGCGCCTGGTCGTCCCACCATCACGACGTTCGCTGAACGAATCTGCAGCCGCGGCTCGCCGCGGACGGCGCATTCGTTTGGTTAGATACGTTTGGGGATGCGCCCGATACTATTCCGCTACCAAATGGGGTGAGATCAAAGCGGGAGCCCGAGTCCGAAAGGCAGAGCGGGGACCTCCGGAACGGCACATAGTTTCGTAAGCAGCTGCCAAGTGGGTAGGCCAGTGCCGGCACTATCCGCGCTCGAATGCGACGGCTGGCTCCGAGGAGCATCTTGTACGCATCTGGGGAGGACCAATCCGGCCAATTGGCGGGGGTTGGTCGTCCTATGCCCTCCGCTCAGGCTTCACCAAGGATCATTTAGACATTGTTCGGTGAAAACAGCAGGAAGCAAGGCCTGCGACGCGTGAGCTATCGAACTCGCGAAGCGGCGCAGGCCTTGCTCGCGACCGACATTCGCCAAACGCTCAATCTCTTGGACCCGCATGCGATCAGCATGTGGGCTCTCCCTTCTACCTTTGTTGTCAGAAGGGGAGGGGGGGGTGAAAAACTCTGGGATGATCGAGATGGACACCGGCGGGGGGCAAAAAATAGTCTGAGTCCGATATTTCACCGGGGGGTCAGCTTACCTTAGTGGGACATTCCGACCGGCCAGATACGCATCTACACCTCAACTTTAGAATTCATGGTGCTCTGGGTTTTTTGCAGCCCGGCGATTAAGCCGGTCGCTGTGAGAAGTACGTTCCTGCGATAAAGCATGAGCTTCGAGGCCCACCAGGGCGTTGCTTGCTGGTCGGCTTTCGCTCATCCACCAAAGATGCACCGCACCTTCATCTCTCTTACCGCCTCTGAGGTTCCAACCGTCAGCGATGCCGAGATATACGGGCAACTGGCGGGGAAGCTTTCATTTCCTGTTGAGCCGGCCCAGCGCTCCGCATGGAATTACCAGATCAAGCATTTGCGCGATCTTGCTCGTGACCTTCCTGACGCGCATTTCTTGATGGAGTTTTTGATCCCGAGAATGGGCCGCAGGGCGGATCTTGTAATCCTCCAATCTGGAATCGTGTTTGTTGTCGAGTACAAGGTCGGCTCGAAGACGTTTGATCGCTCAAGCCTAAATCAGACATTTGGCTACGGTCTCGATCTCAAACATTTCCACGAGCCGAGCCACGACCGAGATATCGTGCCGATCCTCGTAGCGACTGAGGCAGTTGGCGGACAAGTCGATGCTCTTCAATGGGACGACCTTCACTTAGCGCACCCTTTGACTGTCAGCCCCGACGAGCTTGCTCCTTTGATAAACTTCACCAGCAGAGTCTGGGGTGAGGGAGGCTCGGTTGATCCAGCAGCTTGGCTGGGCGGGAGATACCGGCCCACGCCCACCATCGTTGAGGCGGCGCAGGCCCTATACGGCGGGCACGGTGTCGAGGAAATTTCTCGCTCCGAAGCCGGAGCGCACAATCTGACCAAAACGGCCGACTATGTGTCGAGGGCTATCGAGGATGCGAAGAAGGCTGATAAGAAGATAATATGTTTCATCACCGGAGTGCCTGGCTCTGGGAAGACACTAGCCGGACTCAACATCGCGACAGCTCGCCAGCGCTCGCATTCAGACGAGCACGCGGTTTTCCTATCAGGCAATGGACCGCTGGTAGCCGTATTGAGGGAAGCGCTGGCGCTAGACGCTGTTGCACAGACCAAGACGAGCGAAACTCCCAGTTCTAAGACCCTCGAAAAACGAAGGGCCTCGGCATTCATCCAAAATATCCATCATTTTCGAGATGAGGCACTAACCTCGCTACTCCCGCCCGATGAGAAGGTCGTAGTGTTCGACGAGGCTCAGCGGGCATGGAATGTCGAGCAGACTTCCAAGTTCATGCAGCAAAAAAAGGGGCAGGTCGGCTTCTCAATGTCTGAGCCAGAGTTTTTGCTCAGCATCATGGACCGTCATCCTCAGTGGTGCGCGATCGTTTGCCTCGTTGGCGGCGGGCAGGAAATCAACACTGGTGAGGCTGGCATCGACGAGTGGTTGAGAGCTCTGAACCGGTCGTTTCCCCATTGGGAAGCACACGTTCCCAATGCACTCGAAACGACAATTGCGCTCGCGAACGAAGTCCGTGCTCCGGCCCTGCACCTAGCAACGTCAATTCGCTCGTTTCGCGCGGAGAAGCTCTCAGACTTTGTCGGACATGTTATCGATGGAGATGCAGACGCAGCGAAGGAGGTGCACGCTGAGCTCGGTGATTACCCGCTTCTGATCACGCGCGATCTCGATCGGGCTCGTGAATGGCTTCGGTCTCACAGGAGGGGTACAGAGAGAGCGGGGCTGCTGGCTTCTTCAAATGGCCATCGCCTCAAACCGTACGGCGTTTTCGTCAAAGCAAAGATCGAGCCCGAAAAATGGTTTTTGGCTGATTTAGACGACGTTCGATCCTCCGATGCACTCGAAGATGCCGCAACCGAGTTTGATGTCCAGGGGTTAGAGCTGGATTGGGCTTGCCTATGCTGGGACGCAAATCTCAGGCGCGCTGAGGGCGGCTGGGAAATGCTCCAATTTCGTGGGTCCCAATGGCAAGCGGTCAACGATTCCGCTCGGCGGGGGTACATTGCAAATTCGTATCGGGTGCTTCTGACGAGAGCCAGGCAGGGCTTAGTCGTGTTTGTTCCGGCGGGCTCTGAAACCGACCGGACCCGGTCTCCCCAAGAGTACGATGATATCGCTGAGTACCTTTTGAGATGTGGCTTCATGTGCCTCTAAACTCACCCAGGGCAATTTTCGTTGCCGATCGGCTATGTAGGGCCGAAGGGATCAATCCCGTCATTCGGCTAGGAGCAGCAGAGGGGGCGGCGCGCATGCCCGAACTCCCGAGACCAGGGTCATCTGAACGGAGCTAAGTGCCCCCTACGCCCTTCCTCGAAAGCTCGACAGCCAATCTTCGCCGTTGTTGTCTCGGTGAGTCAGGTCTTGTAGGCATTCGATAGATAGGAGTGAGCAAATGTCGGCCAAGCAGATCGTCGCTCTGCTCAACTCCCATGTGGATGGGGACGAAGAGCAGTTTCTATCGATTGCCTTGCAAATCGCGGCTAGCGAAGCGCGAGCTGGTCGCATGGAAGATGCCGCACACCTGAAGCGGTTGGTTCAGAAGGCGCGCGAGCGCCCTTCTGCCGAGCAGCCGAAGGGCCAGACACCAATCCCGCTCGCACGTCCACGCGGCGAGCTGCAAGGGCTGGTCGAGAGCAGTTATCCTAAGGCAAAGCTCGACGGCATGGTGTTGTCCGACGACGTGCGCCACCGTTTGACGCGGATCGTTCGTCAGCAGTCGGATCGCGCAACCTTGCGAGCGCACGGGCAAGTTCCAGCTACGCATGTCCTTCTCGTCGGCCCGCCCGGCACCGGCAAGACGATGACAGCGGCGGCTCTGGCGGGCGAACTGCATTTGCCGCTGTTCACGGTGCGCCTCGAGGCGCTGTTCAGCCGCTTCTTCGGCGAGACCGCGGGCAAGCTGCGCCTGCTGTTTGACCAGATAGCACAGACCCGCGCCGTCTATCTGCTCGACGAGTTCGACGCGATCGGGGCTCGGCGGGACGATCCCAATGACGTCGGCGAAATCCGTCGAGTCCTCAACGCCGTGCTCGCCTTTATGGAAGAGCCTAATTCAACGGACAGCCTTGTCATCGCCGCGACCAATCATTCCGAAATTCTCGACAAGGCGCTGGCGCGTCGTTTTGACGAAGTCGTAGAATATACGGTGCCGGATAGAGTCGCGGCGAAGGTGCTGCTTGACCGGCGCCTCGGCAAGTTTCGTCCTCCGGCGCGGAGTTGGGCGAAGCTCGCCCCCCTCATTGAGGGGCTAAGCCAGGGCGAGTTGGTCCGCGCCGCCGATGCGGTGGTCAAGGACGCAATCCTCGACGGTGCGACCAAGGTGCCAGCCGACGCACTGATGGGAGCGCTGGCAGACCGACAGGCCTTCCGGGGCCGGTTCCATGGCGGCCGCGCCAAATGAAACACTGATCGTCGCAGCCCGTCTCGGGATGCGTTGGAAGGACGGGGGGTGAATGGCCGAGGCTGACGACTATGCGGTGCGCAATGTGCCGCACATTGGGATCGATGCGTTTCGTGACCCTGCCCAATATCGCTATCCGTCGCGGCCGCAGGATCGAAAGCCACGGCGTGAGGACTATCACGCCCACGCCGAGCAATTGCTTGAGCAGCTCACCACCGCTCTTGCGGCGGTGCCGGCGCCGCAGGACGATCTACGCTTCGAGATACCTGGCCAACAGCGCGGCGTGATCGTCGAGGTCGAAACGCTTGCACCCGCGACCGACCGGTCCAATGCGTCCAAGATCCCAACCGGCCTCGACTTTCCGGCGCAGGACATCGTGGTGCTGCGCTCGCAGCGCAACGACGATCGAACTGAGCGAGCGGTGCTGTTCGTGCCCGACACCGCCCGCGCCTTCCTGCGCGAGCGCATCGAACGCTATGGCGAGGAGAATCTCGGGAACCGCGTCCGGCCCGACATTGCGCGTTTCGAGACGATCGAGGCGATCCGTGCGGCGGTCATCGACGCGTTGTTCGCCGGCCAGGTAGATCATGCTTACCCGGTGACCTGCTGGTGGGAGGTGTGGATACGCCAGCCCATAGGACGCGCCAACAGTTTTGCGGCGGCGGCCCAGAATGAGGGGCTCGACGTCCATGCCGATCGCCTCGTCTTCCCCGACACGATCGTCATTCTCGTTCACGCGACGGTGGCTCAGCTCGTCGATCTCGCGCGCCGCACCCCAGGCGCGATCAGCGAGATCCGCAAGGCGACAGGGACAATCGAGACATTCATCGTGCAGGGCGCCGCTGGTCTTGGCCAAGACGCGGTTGTCGCCGACCTCGGCGCACGGATTACTGCACCTCCTGAGGGCGCTCCGGCCGTCTGCGTGATCGACACGGGCATTTCCGCCGCGCACCCGCTGATCGCACCCGCGTTAGGCGGCGCATGGGCCTACGATGACAATTGGGGTGCGGACGATCACCATCCGCACGGCGGTCATGGCACACCGATGGCGGGGCTCGTCCTCTATGGCGACCTTGAAGGTGCCGCGCAGGATAACCGCGAGATCGTGCTCGGTCATAGCGTCGAGTCGATCAAGTTTCTGCCGCCGCCTGGCCTCCCAGAAACCGAACCGGCCCGTTACGGGTTCGTCACCCAGGGCGCGGTCGCGCGCAGCGAGATCGAGCGCCCGCAGATCACGCGCAGCTTCTGCCTCGCAACCTCAGCGTCTGATTTTCCGCCGTCGAGGCCGTCGAGCTGGAGCGGTGCCATCGACCAGCTTTGCGCCGGCGCGATGCCCGGTGAGCGCGTGGATGGACGGGCGGCTGCCGCTCATCCCAAGCGGGCGCTTGTCGTGGCGAGCGGAAATGTGCAGCCCGGCCAGCGCGAGGTTGTCGTTGCCCATCACTCGCTCGAAGACCCGGCGCAAAGTTGGAACGCGATCACCATCGGTGGTTACACCGCAAAGGAAGCAATTCCCGAAGATCCGCCGGACTTGGAGGCGGTAGTGCCCGCCAACCACAAGAGCCCGTTCAGTTGCGGCTCGTGTGAGCTGGCTGCCGATCTTACACCGATCAAGCCGGAAGTGCTGTTCGAGGCCGGGAATATGCTGGTCGACGGGACGGGATACTGCGCTGGCAATCCGGCGGTCTCCCTGCTCACGCTTGGCGCCGACGTCGTGCAGGAGTCGCTGATCCCGTTCAATGCGACCAGCGCCGCAGCCGGCGTCGCGGGCAATTTCCTGGGCCGACTCCAAGCCGAGCATCCCGAACTGTGGCCCGAAACACACCGGGCGCTCATGGTGGACTCGGCGCTTTGGCCGGCGCCCATCCGCAAGAGGCTCATCGGCACCGGCGCGCATTGGCGCTCGATCAGCAAGGGTAAGCGTCAGCAGATATTGCGCGAGGTCGGCTACGGCGTGCCCAACGTCGATCGCGCCTTACGGTCGGCGCGCAACGATGTGGCGCTGATCGCGCAAGCCGAGATCCAACCCTTTGCTGCGGGCGAAAACGGCCAACCTCCCGTATTCAATGAAATGCACTTTTACGATCTTCCTTGGCCGACAGCGCTGTTGCAGGCGCTGGAAAATGAAATCGTCGTCCTGAAGGTGACGCTTTCCTATTTCATTGAACCAAACCTGTCGGGACGGGCGGCGACGCGGCCCGACACCTATCGGTCATTCGGATTGCGCTTCGAAATAAAGAAGCGGACTGAGACGGCGGTCGCGTTCCGCAAGCGACTGACCGAACGGCGCGAGGCCGGAGATGATGCCGCCCAAGAGGCCAACCATTGGCTCCTCGGCGGCAACGCTATGCAGGCGGGCTCGCTCCATTGCGACCTGTGGCGCGGCGCTGCGGTGGATCTCGCCGGTCACGACGAGATTGCAGTCTATCCGGTGGGCGGCTGGTGGAAGTCGCACGTGGGCCAGCAGCGGATGAACGATCAAGCGCGCTATGCGCTGGTGCTATCGCTTTCCGCGACTGATCAGGCGGTTGACTTACACGCCGACGTATCGGCGCAGGTCGAAGCTAAGGTTGCGGCGGCGATTGAAGTGGGCGCGCCGTGACCGAAGCTCCCGGCTGCGGCGTAAGCCCATATGCCGCGCTACACTTCTATCCTGTCGATGAGCGGCTTGGCGAAGGTGCGGCTCTGTATAGACACGGCTCCGCACGCGGCGAGCAACACCGCCTTCGTCCGACGCCATCCCAAGGTGCCCCCAGTAGTCGCTGCGCGAATGGCTGGGACCGTTAAGCGGGGCGTCACTAGTTCCGCCGGGCTATCCGTTCGCTCGAGCCAAGCCCGCGTGACCATGGCGGCGGCCGTCGCTCCGGTCATGTCCTTGAGCAACGGCTGCTGCAGGTAGAGCGCCCAGATGCCGTGACAGACGAGAAGCTGGTCGGCGGATAGCCTCTGCCGCCGGAACGCCGCCAGTGAGATCGCGAGGCGCTCCTCCCAAGCGTCGGTCAGTTCGAGAGACGCCCAGGGTTTGTCGTCGTGAAGGAGGCAGCGCTCCGCGACGTCAAGCAGCCGTCGCGTAGTCTCGTATTCGGGATCGACCGGCAGATCAGCCCGCCATCGGGCGAACGGGACCGCCGCCTCCGCGCCAGTGGCTGAGAGCGCGAACAGGGCGGCTAGTATCCGAACCCTCGCGAACTCGAGGCTGTCCTGGTTAGGGGCCGGCGCTTCCGATGGTTCGTAGGTCGCGGCCGGGTCGCGGCTGTCAGGGGCCGCCTTGGCCGTAGCCAGCGCCGCCAGCTGATCGAGCGTGTCTGCTACCACGGACGCGAAGTCGCGGGTCGCCACCGCGATGTCGAACAGCGTCGCGCCGGCCACGCTCTTGAGCAGCATGTTTCGCGAAGTTCTGATCCGATCGCCCAGCTGGATGGCGAGTTCCGGCACCGGCCGGGCCGCGAGGTCGGCCCTGGCGAGGTTGAGCAGCACAACGTCGGTCGGCGCTGGCTTAGCGTCGCTCCAATCGAATGGATCAAGCGTGCTGCAGAGTCCGACCACCTTCGACATCGCGGACGGGTCCATGGGCGTATCGCCCTCAAGATCGCCGGCGATCATCTTAGCCGCCTCGTTCACGCGCATCCAGGTCGAGAGCGTCGGCTCGTCCGGTTCCGGCGGCACCGACGTGATCATGGGTCCGGCCGCCGCTGCCAGTTCCACTATCGCTTGGGCGGAGCGGCCGGCCAAGTGCAGCGCGAGAGCGCAGTCGGCGCGCATGCCCATCAGCCGCGCGGGCACATTGATGGAGGCCGGATGCGCGATCGCGGTGCCGAAAAGTTCAGCGCTTCTGGCCCACAACATCGCACGCGCGGCAGCGACCGCCGCGTCTCTCGCGGCGTCGACGATCCCGGGGTCGGTCAGCGCGAAGCGAGGAAGCGCCTCGTCATACAGCGCGAGTGCCTCGAGATCGCGATCGCTGCGCAAGAGGACCTTCGCCTTG
>TARA_R110002072_G_scaffold282391_8_pt1 | contig 22483 bp, 24 predicted proteins | sample TARA_R110002072 | Tara Oceans TARA_R110002072 (sample SAMEA4397118) | marine metagenome | biome: Polar Biome; feature: [SRF] surface water layer (ENVO:00010504); material: water (ENVO:00002006), including particulate matter (ENVO:01000060) such as... | depth 5 m | reverse complement strand
ACCGGCACCGGCACCGGCACCGGCACCGGCACCGGCACCGGCACCTGCCAGCGCTGCCTGTGCGCGCTGTGCCTGCTGCAGCCACAACCACGCGACCACCGTGTGTCCCAGCATCTCGAGGTAGGCGGCGGCATTGGCGAGAAACAGGTCCACCTCACCCTTGGCGGCGGTTTGGCCAAGCTGACGGGTCACCTCGATGGCGGTTGCCCGCGCGGTGCGCAGCGCCTGCGCAAGCTCTGCAAGCGCCGGGTCGTCCGCAGCTTCGATGTCGCGCTGCATGCGTTCGGCCAGCAGTCGGAAGGCCGCGCCATTGTTCATCAGCACCTTGCGCCCCAGCAGGTCCAGCCCCTGGATGCCGTTGGTGCCCTCATGAATGGGATTGAGCCGGTTGTCGCGATACAGGCGCTCCACCGGGTAGTCGCGGGTGTAGCCGTAGCCGCCAAGAACCTGGATCGCGAGATTGTTCGCCTCCAGGCAGAACGCACTGGGCCAGGCCTTGGCGATCGGCGTGAGGATGTCGAGCAGCAGGCCGAGCGCCGCGCGCGTGTCGTCATCGCCGGCGACGGCCCGCTCGTCGATCAGCCGCGCGCAGTACAGGCACAGCGCCAACCCGCCCTCAACGTAGGCTTTCTGTTGCAGCAGCATGCGCCTGACATCGGTGTGTTCGACGATCATCACCGGCGGCGTGCTCGGATCTTTCGCGGACTGCGGACGTCCCTGGGGCCGTTGCTTTGCATAGTCCAGCGAGAACCGGTAGCCCGCGTAACCCAGCATCGCCGCGCCGAGGCCAACGCCGATGCGCGCCTCGTTCATCATGTGGAACATGCACGCCAGCCCCTGATGGGGTGCGCCGACCCGCTCGCCGATGCAGGCCTCGTGCTCGCCGAAGCTGAGCACGGTATTGACCGTGCCGCGATAGCCCATCTTGTGATTGAGCCCGACCAGGCGCACGCCATTGCGGCGGCCCAGGGTGCCGTGCGCATCGACCTCGAACTTGGGCACGATGAACAGCGAGATGCCCTTCACGCCCGGAGGGGCGCCTTCGATGCGTGCCAGCACCAGATGCACGATGTTCTCCGACAGGTCGTGCTCGCCGCCGGAGATCCACATCTTGTTGCCGACGATGCGGTAGCGGCCGTCGTCCTGCTCGATCGCCTTGGTGCGGATGTCGCCCAGTGACGACCCGGCCTGCGGCTCGGACAGGCACATCGTGCCGAAAAAGCGGCCGGCCAGCATGGGCTGCATGTAGCGCTGCTGCTGCTCGGCGCTGCCATGGGCGCGCAGCAGGTTGGCCGCGGCCGCCGTCAGAAACGGATAGCCGGCGGTGCCCACATTGGCCGCGGTGAAGATGCCCAGCGCCGCAGACGAGACCGTGTAGGGCAACTGCAGCCCGCCGTACGCGGCATCGAACGAGGCGGCGAGAAAGCCGCCGTCGATGTACGCGTCCAGCGCCGCCTTGACCTCGGGGATGATGTGCACGCGCTCGCCGTCGAAATGCGGCTCCTGCGCGTCAAGCTTCGCGGCATGCGGCAGGAACTTGTCGGTTGCCAGGCGCTCGGCGGCGTCGATCACGCCATCGAAAGTGGCGCGATCATGCTGCGCGTAGCGCGGGTGCGCGCACAGCGCCTCGACATCGAGCAGTTCGTACAGCATGAAGGCGAGATCGCGGCGACTGATCAGGGTAGACAAGCGGTTCTCCACGCGGCGGCATTGGGGGCGGCCAGACCGGCCGCATCTTCGTTTTGGTTACAGCCTGAACTGCTCGCCCAGATAGACCCTGCGCACGGTTTCATTGGCCAGCAGCGCGTCGGGCGCGCCTTCGGCGATGACGCGGCCCTCGGCGAGAATATAGGCACGCTCGCACAGCGACAGGGTTTCGCGCACGTTGTGGTCGGTGATCAGCACGCCGATGCCACGCTCTTTGAGGTGATGCACGATGTTCTGGATGTCGCCCACCGCAATCGGGTCGACGCCGGCAAACGGCTCGTCCAGCAGGATGAACCTTGGGTTGGCGGCCAGCGCCCGGGCAATTTCGGCGCGGCGGCGTTCACCGCCCGACAGCGCCTGGCCTTCCACCGTGCGGATGTGCGCGATGTGCAGCTCGCCCAGCAGCCGGTCCAGTTCTTCCCGGCGGGCGGCGCCGTCAAGGTCGGCACGGGTTTCAAGAATCGCCCGCACGTTGTTCTCGACCGACATGGTGCGAAAGATGCTGGCTTCTTGTGGCAGGTAGCCGATGCCGCGGCGCGCGCGGGCGTGCATCGGCATCTTGGTCAGGTCTTCGTCGTCGAGCGTAATCTGGCCTTCGTCAGCGGGGATCAAGCCCACGACCATGTAGAACGAGGTGGTCTTGCCGGCGCCGTTGGGGCCCAGCAGGCCGACGATCTCTCCGGCACGGACCTCGATCGACACGTCGTGGACGACGGTGCGCTGCTTGAAGCGCTTGACCAGCTTGCGTGCCGACAGCAGCGAGGCGCTCATGGGGCGGCGTTCCCGTTCCCGTTGGCGGGGGCGGGCGCAGGGGCGTCACCTTTGGTCTTGCCGCGCTGCAGGCTGCTGTTGTCGATGACGATGCGAATCTGCTGGCCCTCACCTTCGCGCCGTGCCTGCACCTGCCGGGCGGTGACGTTGTAGCGAATGGTCTGGCCTTCGATGTGGTCTTTGCCGCGGTCCAGACGCGCATTGCCGATCAGGTCGATCCACTGGCTGGCGGCGTCGTAGGTCAGTTGGTCGGCCCGTGCCGTGACGCGACCGTCGATGCGGGCATCGTCCTGGTCCATGCGCGCGGGGCTGCCGTCCACGCGAATGAACACGCCGCCGGGGCGTTGCTCCAGTTCCAGTTGATCGCCGACCAGCGTGAACCCTTCGGCAGTCAGCTTCACGTTGCCGCGGTATTCCATGCGCTGGTTGTTGTTCCAGTCGACCTGGTCGGCGGTCACGGTGACGGGCCCCTTCAGCTCGGGGGCGTCAGCCGCATGGGCGGCCGGCAACAGCAGGGTGAGGCACAGCGCCAGCAGCGCGGCGATGCGCGCGCGCGCGGGGCCGGCGTCAGTTCTGGGGACGGGCGAAACGGACATTGACATCTCCTCGTAGGCGGACGGAGCGGCCCGCCCAATCGCCGTCGAACCCCTGGGCGCGCGCCCGCGAGTCACCATCCACCCAGGTGACCGCTTCGTCGCTGAACAACTGCTGGCGCGCCTTGTCGATCCACAACGACTGTGCTTCGAGCGTGGCCGGCGCCGCGCCGGGGCGTTGCAGGGTGCCCGTGACCGGGGCGTCGAGGCGCAGGGGCTGGTCCTCGGCCGCCTGGTGGCCGGACGGCGCCTGCAGCGACCAGACGTCTTCGCCACCAAGCTGGTCGATGCGCAGCCCGATCAGTGCTTTCTCGCCGCCGGAATAGCCCATCAGGCGCTCAGCGGTGGCGGCCACGGCGACGTCGCCATTGGCGTCGAATCGCTGCCAGCGCGCGCCCGTGGCCACGTACTGCGGCGCGTTCGAAACGGGGGTTTCGGTCGGGCCGGAGTCGCCCGGCAGGTTGCGCAGCACCAGGGCCAGCAAGGCCAGCACGGCCACGATCTGTAGTGCGCGGATCATGGCGCGGCCTTGGCGGCAAGCAGCAGGTCGATCACGTCGCGCACGGCGCCGCGGCCGCCCACCGCGCGGCTGATGAAATGGGCTTTCTCCAGCGCGGTGTCGTGTGCATCGGCCGGGGCGCAGGCGAGGCCGACATGCTCAAACAGCGCAACATCGGGCAGGTCGTCACCCACATGGGCGCATTGCGCGTCGGTCAGGCCAAGCCGGTCGCGGATCTCGCGGTACACGGGCAGTTTGTCTTCGCGGTCGAGCACGATGTGCTGTACGCCCAGGGTGCGCAGTCGGGTGCGCATCGACTCCGAAGGCCGGCCCGAAATGACCGCGATCTGGTATCCGGCCTTCAGCCACAGGCGAATGCCGTAGCCGTCGCGCACGTAGTTGTTCTTGGTCTCTTCGAAGTTGGGGCCGATGTAAAGGTGACCGTCGGTCAGCACCCCGTCGATGTCGAGGAACAGGCATTCGATGGCGGCGGCGCGCGCCTTGATGTCGGGCGACATGTTCATCTTGCTCACACCACCCCGGCGCGCAGCAGCTCGTGCATGTGCACGATACCGGTGAGATGGCGCTGCGCGTCGAGCACCAGCAGCGCCATGACTTTGTGCTGCTCCATGCGGGCCACCGCTTCGGCGGCCAGCGCGTCGGCGGGGATGGACTTGCCGCCCGGCGTCATCACCTCGTTGATCGACAGGGTGCGCAGGTCTCGGTCCAGGTCCAGTACGCGGCGCAGGTCGCCGTCGGTGAACAGCCCGGCGACGGTTTGGTCGGGCTTGAGCACCGCCACCATGCCGAGCCCTTTCTGGGTCATCACCATCAGGGCCTCGCGCAGCGAAACGCTTTGATCAACGACCGGCAGACGTTCGCCGTGATGCATCACGTCGGCCACCTTCAACAGCAGGCGCCGGCCCAGGCTGCCACCGGGATGCGACATGGCAAAGTCTTCGGGCTTGAAGCCGCGCGCATCCAGCAGGGCCACGGCCAGCGCATCGCCCATGGCCAGGGTGGCGGTGGTCGAGGCGGTGGGCGCCAGGTTGAGCGGGCAGGCCTCCATGGCCACCGACACGTCCAGGTGCACATCGGCGGTCTTGGCGAGGGTGGAATCGGGCTTGCCGGTCATGGCCACCAGCGGCACCTGCATGCGCTTGAACAGCGGCAGCAAAGTGACGATTTCGGTGGTTTCGCCCGAGTTGCTCATGGCCAGCACGACATCGTCGCGGGTGATCATGCCCAGGTCGCCATGGCTGGCCTCTCCGGGATGCACGAAAAATGCCGGGGTGCCGGTCGATGCAAGCGTGGCGGCAATCTTGCAGCCGATATGCCCGCTCTTGCCCATGCCGGTGACCACGACCCGGCCCTTGCAGCCCAGCAGAATGCCGCAGGCTTTTGCGAAGGCGGGGTCGATGCGGGCAATCAGGGCGCTGAGGGCGTCGCGCTCAATTTCCAGTGCGCGGCGGCCCAGGGCGACCAGTGAGGCCTCGCTCATGCGGACGTGCTCGTCATGATCAGGTAGACGGTATAGGCGACGTAGGACGATATCAGCACGCCTCCTTCCAGCCGGTTGACACGCGGCTGGCGGCTGCCGAATCCCCAGGCAAAGATCAGCAGCAGCAGGGTGACGCCGACCATCACGGGCAGGTCGCGTTCCACCATGCCGTCGGGCACCAGACCCGGGGCGATCCACGCCGGCGCCTGCATGATGGCCAGCAGATTGAACAGGTTGGAGCCCAGAATGTTGCCCAGCGCGATGTCGTTTTCGCCCTTGACGATGCCGGCCACGCTGGCGGCCAGCTCCGGCAGGCTGGTGCCAATGGCCACCACGGTGAGGCCAATGACCAGGTCGGACACGCCGAACTGCGCGGCAATCTGCGTCGCGCCCCAGACCAGCGCCTGCGAACTCACCACCAGCAGCAGCAGGCCGACGATGATCCATGCCGCAGCCTTGCCGGTGGGCACGTTATTGGGAATGTCGTCGCCGTCGATGACGATGGGCGCTTCGCCGCGCTTGGCGCTGTACACCATCCAGCTCAGAAAGCCGATCAGGCCGATGGCCAGCATCGCCCCGTCGCGATAGGTCAGCCAGCCGTCCAGGGCCATCAGGTACACGGCAACACTGACGCCGAGCACCATCGGAATTTCGACCCGGAGGACCCCGCGCTGCACCGTGAAGGGCTTGAGCAGCGCTACGGCACCGAGGATCAGCGCGGTGTTGGCAAGGTTGGAGCCGATGGCGTTGCCCATCGAAATGCCCGGGCTGCCCTGGAAGGCGGCGATCACCGACACCACCAGCTCAGGTGCGGAGGTGCCGAAACCGACAATCACCATGCCGACGATCAGCGGCGAAATGCCCATGGTGCGCGCCAGCCCGGCACTGCCGTAAATGAAGCGGTCGGCAGACCAGACGAGCAGTGCCAAACCCACGATGACGGAGGCCCAGGGAAGGAGCATGAACATTAAGTTGATTCAAATGGAGCGACATTGTAGGCGCCCCGTCTGCCAACCTGGCCTTCAGCCGGCACGGCGCCATCCGGCGGCAAAAAATCCGTCGGTGTTGTGGCGATGCGGCCACAGCCGGATCGTGGGCGCGCTGCCGCCTTCGGGTGTTTTCAGCGGGCAGGGCGTGAACAGGGCGGCCTGCGCGGCCGTGAAGGCATGGGCCACCGCCTCGTTCTCGGCCCTCAGCACGCTGCAGGTGGCGTAGACCAACCAGCCACCGGGCGCGACATGGCGCGCCGCATCGGCCAGCACCTGGCCTTGCAGCCGGGCCAGCGCGGCAATGTCGGGGGTGTCGAGGCGCCGCTCGGGGGCGCGCCGCAGGCTGCCGGTGCCGGAGCAGGGCGCATCGACCAGCACGCCGTCGAAGCGCAGTTCCGGCGACGGCGGAAATGCCCGCACCGTGACCTCGGCGCTGGCCTGTGCGGCACGCGGCGCAAGGCGTGCCAAGCGGGCGGCATCAAAATCCGTGGCGGTGACGCGGCCCTGATCGTTCATCAGCGCGGCCAGCGCCAGCGCCTTGCCCCCGGCGCCGGCGCAATAGTCCAGCACCGATTCGTGCGCCTGCAGCGGCAGGCAGTGCACCAGCCATTGGCTGCCCTCGTCCTGCGGCGTGATGGCGCCGTGGCGCAACAGCCAATCACCGTTGGGCAGGCGCCGCGCCAGCCGCACGCCGTCGGGCGCCCAGGGCGTGGGCGCCGCGTCGATGCCGCGTGCGGCCAGATCGGCCAGCACGGCCGCACGGGTCGCAACCCGGCGGTTGACACGAAAGTCCACGGTGCCGGGCGCGTTCAGGGCCTCGGCCGCCGCCTGCCATTCGGCTTCGGGCAGCGTGGCCTTGAAGTCGGCCGCCATCAACGCCGGCAGGTTGGTCCGAACCGTCCAGGGCAGATCGCGCGGCGCCTCCAGCTGCGCCACCAGCGCCGCGGCATCGTCGAACCCCAGCCTGGCAAGCGCCGAGGCATCGCAGTTGAACTGACCGTGCAACACCGCACCGATCAGCGCCGGGGGCTGGTCGCCGACCCGCGCCCGCAAGCTTTGCCAGTTGCGCAGCACCCCGTAGATGAGCGCGCTGAGGTGCGCGCGGTCACGGCCGCCCATCTGTTTGTGGCGGCGAAAGTGGCTGGCGAGGATGGCGTCTGCCGGCACCTGACGGGCCATGACCTCCTCCAGCAGCACGATGGCCTGGCGGACCTGGGTGGGGTGCGGGGTTTTCATTCCTTGAGGGTGGCGTAGGCCGCCAGCGCGCGCTCGCGACCGGCTTTCAGATCGACGATGGGCGCGTAGCCGGGTGGCGGCGCCGAGGCCGTCCACGGCGCGTGCATGGCCTTGGGCGGCAGGGCGCGCACTTCTGGCACCCAGCGTTTCAGATAGGCGCCGTCGGCATCGAATTTCTCGCTTTGCAGTTGCGGGTTGAAGACGCGGAAATACGGCGCGGCGTCGGCCCCGCAGCCCGCCGCCCACTGCCAGCCCAGGGTGTTGCTGGCCAGGCTGGCATCGACCAGCGTGTCCCAGAACCAGTGTGCCCCCGCCTGCCAGGGGATGAGCAGATGTTTGGTGAGCAGGCTGGCCACGATCATCCGCACGCGGTTGTGCATCCAGCCGGTGGCCCACAGTTGGCGCATGCCGGCATCGACGATGGGAATGCCCGTCTGGCCGCGTTGCCATGCGCGCAGATCGTCGGCGTAGTCGTCAGGCCGGCGCCAGGGAAACCGGCCGAACCGGTCGCGGTACAGCGCCTGCTCGGGGGTCTGCGGGAAGTGATAGAGCAGGTGGTGGGCAAACTCGCGCCAGCCCAGCTCCCGAATGAAGTGCGCGGCCTGCCCACTGACCGGACCCCGCGCCTTGATGGCCGCCAGCGCCTGCTGCGGGCTGATCTCGCCAAAGTGCAGGTGCGGTGACAGCCCCGACGTGCCGGGCACGGCTGGCAGGTCGCGGGCCGCCCGGTACTGGTTCACGGCGTCGTCCACAAAGGCGTCGAGCCGCTCAAGCGCGCCCGACTCGCCGGGCGTCCAGTGGTCGGCGAACGCGGCGTCCCAGGCGATGGTCGGCAGCAGCCCCAGGGCGTCCAGCGGCAGGCTGTCGAGGCCATGGCCGGCCCAGTCGCCGTTCGGCAGGGGCTCGGGAGTGCGGGCGTTGACCAGTTGCGGCTCGCCATTGCGCCAGAACGGCGAAAACACGCGGTAGGGCTGGTCGGCCTGGGTCTTGAGCGACCACGGCTCGAACAACAGCGCGCTGTTGTGGCTGCGGGCGATGATGCCGTCGGCTTTCAACGCCGCCTTGATCTGCTCGTCCCGCGCCCGGATGGCGGGCTCGTAGAGCCGGTTCCAGTGCACCGATTGAGCACCGGTTTCTCTGATCAATTCACGCAGCATTGCGAGGCTGTCCCCACGCCGAAGGGTCAGCCGTCCGCCGCGCTCGGCGATGGCCGTCGCAAGTGCGGCAAGGCTGTGATGCCGCCACCAGTTGCTGGCCGCGCCGGGCTGCCACGGTGCCTCTTCATCGGGCGCGTGCAGGTACACGGCAACGACCCGGTCGGCGTCGTGCAGGGCGGCCACCAGCGCCGGGTTGTCGTGCAGGCGAAAGTCGCGGCGAAACCAAACCAGTGCGGTGCTGGGCATCAACAGGCCAAGGGGGCGGGGAGCGGACGACTATAATGAGCGGCCATGCAGCCTGCCATCCGTATTGCCGATGTCCGCAAGTCTTTCGGCGCCCTGCACGCGCTCAATGGCGTGTCGTTCGACATCCAGCAGGGCGAGTTCTTTGGCCTGCTCGGGCCCAACGGCGCGGGCAAATCCACGCTGATCAACATTATTGCCGGGCTCATCCAGCCCAGCAGCGGCAGCATCAGCGTGATGGGCCACGATGTGATCAGCCACTGGCGCGCCGCGCGGCAGTCGCTGGGCGTGGTGCCGCAGGAGCTGGTGTTTGACCCGTTCTTCAATGTGCGTGACATGCTGCGTCTGCAGGCCGGCTACTTCGGCTGCGGCAAAGAAAGCTGGCCGTGGATAGACGAAATGCTGGACGCGCTGGAACTGTCCAGCAAGCGCAGCACGTCGATGCGGGCGCTGTCGGGTGGCATGAAGCGCCGCGTGCTCATTGCCCAGGCGCTGGTGCACAAACCCAAGGTGGTGATCCTCGACGAGCCCACGGCGGGCGTGGACGTGGAACTGCGCCGCACCCTGTGGGGCTTCATGCGCCGATTGCACGCGCAGGGCACCACGGTGGTGTTGACCACGCACTACCTTGAAGAAGCGCAAGAAATGTGCAGCCGCATTGCCATTCTCGACCAGGGTGAGGTCAAGGCTCTGGAGCCCACCCGCACTCTGCTGCAGCGCCATCCGTTCCGCTTTCTTACCCTGTCGTTCAGTGGCGCGCCGCTGCCCGAGGGCCTGCGCCCGTTCGTTCATGCCGAGGCCGACGGCAGCATCGAGCTGAAGCTCGATCGCCGCACCCAGCCGGTCGCCGCCGTGCTGGAACAACTGCGCGTTGAAGGCTGCGTGGTCAACGACATTCACACCCGCGAGCCCGACCTTGAAGACATCTTTGTGGAGCTGACGAAGAAATGAGCGTCTTCGGCAATCCCTACGGTTTCCGCACCCTGTTCTTCAAAGAGTGCAGGCGGTTCACCGCCGTGCTGGGCCAGACGGTGGGCGCGCCGGTCATCACCGCGCTGCTCTACCTGCTGGTGTTTGCCCAGGCCATGAGCGGCCGCACGCCGGTGTACGAAGGCGTGAGCTATTCGGCGTTTCTGGTGCCGGGGCTGATCATGATGACCGTCATCCAGAACGCCTTCGCCAACACCAGCTCCAGCCTCATCCAGTCGAAAGTGATGGGCAATCTGGTGTTCGTGCGGCTGGCCCCGATTGGCGCCGTGGAATGGTTCGTGGCCTACGTGGGCGCCGCGCTGGTGCGCTGCCTGCTGGTGGCCGGCGCCATGCTGGCGGTCACCGCGCCGTTTCTGCAACTGCCGTTTGCGCGGCCGCTGGAGCTGTTCGTCATCTTCGCGCTGGGTGCCACCGCCCTGGCGGCCGGCGGGGTGATCGTCGGGCTCATCAGCCAAAAATTTGACCACATTGCGGCCTTCACCAATTTCTTCATTACCCCGCTGTCGTTTTTGTCGGGCGTGTTTTACTCGGTGAGCGCGTTGCCGCCGTTCTGGGCCACGGCATCGCACTTCAATCCGTTTTTCTACATGATTGACGGCTTTCGTTACGGCATGTTCGGGCAGGCCGACGCGCCCATTCTGATGAGCCTGGCGTGGTGCGCGGCCTTTGCTGCCGTCATGTCGGGCATCGCCCTGAAAATGCTGGCCGACGGCTACAGCTTGAGGAAGTAAACCGATGGACCGAAAGCAGATAGAACAGTTGATCGAGACCGGCCTGCCGGGGTGTGTCGCAATGGTCAAAGGCGATGACGGGCAGCATTTTGAAGCCGAAGTGCTGTTCACCGGCTTCGCCGGCAAAACCGTAGTCGAGCAACACCGCATGGTCTACGCGGCGCTGGGCGAGCGCATGGGCCGCGAGATTCACGCCCTGGCGCTGCGCACCCGCGCGCCCAAGGCGCCCTGCGCCTGAACCGATGGGGCGGCAGGTCGGGCTTCAGCCCGCCAATCACCGTTCGAAGTGGGCATGAATGCCGACCTGCCGGCCAGCATGGTAGGGTAATACCCGGTAATACCTCGCCAAGGATCGCACTGTGAGCGCCACATCCGTCACCAGCAAGGGGCAGGTCACCATTCCGCATGACGTGCGCCGCCAATTGGGCATTCGCCAGGGCAGCCGCGTGGCCTTCAAAGTGGTCGGCGACCATGCCGAATTGCAGGTCGTTGGGCAGCCCGCCGAAGTCGGTGTGAGCGGCTTTGGCATGCTCAAGACCTCCCAGCCGCCCGCGCCTGCTGACTTTGACGTGGCCAGCCTGCTCGCGCCCGCCGCAGAAAAACCCCGTAAAAAGGGCGCCGCCCACCGATGATCGGGCTCGACACCCATGTGCTCGCTCGCTATTTCGTGGCCGAAGAGAACAGTGATGCCGCGACGCAGCGCCAGCGCCAAGCGGCGCGCCGATTGATCGAGTCGGGCGAGCACTTGAGGGTGGCCAAAACGGTTTTGCTGGAGCTGGAGTGGCTGCTGCGCGGGCGCTACGCGTTCACACCCGCCGAGATTGCAGGGGTGTTCGACCACCTTCTGGCGCAACCACAGGTCGAAATCGAGGCAAGAGCACAGGTCCTCGCCGCGCTGGCGGGCTTCAGGCAAGGGCTGGACTTCGCCGACGCCCTGCACCACGCCAGCTATCGCGACTGCACCCGCATGGCCAGTTTTGACGAGCGCCGCTTCACCCGGCGTGCCAAGCGGATGGGCTTGATCCCTTCCGTCTCTATCCCAGCCTGAGTTCGTAACGAATGGACAAGTTTGTCATCGAGGGCAACGGCCCTCTCAGCGGTGAAATTGCCGCCGGTGGTGCCAAGAACGCCGCACTGCCCATCCTCTGCGCCAGCCTGCTCAGCAACGCGCCGCTCACCGTCACCAACGTGCCCGACCTGTGGGACGTAGGCACCACCGGCAAGCTGCTGAGCCAGATGGGCGTCAAGGTCGAACAGCCCGACGTACACACCCGCGTGCTCGATGCCTCCGGTATCACCACCTGCGTGGCGCCTTACGAGCTGGTGCGCACCATGCGCGCCAGCATTCTGGTTTTGGGGCCGCTGGTGGCCGCCCGCGGCGAAGCGCACGTGTCGCTGCCCGGCGGCTGCGCCATCGGCGCCCGGCCGGTCGACCTGCACCTGATGGGCCTCAAGGCCATGGGCGCCGAGATCACGCTCGAAGGCGGCTTCGTGCATGCCAAGGCCAGCAAGCTCAAGGGCGCGCGCATCGTCTTCGACACCGTCACCGTCACCGGCACCGAAAACCTGATGATGGCCGCCGTGCTGGCCGAGGGGGACACCGTGCTCGAAAACGCCGCGCGCGAGCCCGAAGTGGTCGATCTGGCCCGCTGCCTGCGCGCCATGGGCGCCAAGATCGTCGGCGAAGGCACCACCACCCTCCACATACAGGGCGTGAGCCAACTGCACGCCGCCGAACACCGCGTGCTGCCCGACCGCATCGAAACCGGCACCTACCTGGCCGCCGCCGCCGCCACCCGCGGCAAGGTGCGCATCACCGGCACCGACCCCGGCCTGCTCGACGCCGTGCTCGTCAAACTGCAACAGGCCGGCGCCCACATCCGCACCGGCATCGACTTCATCGAACTCGACATGCACGGCCAGCGCCCCAAGGCCGTCAACCTGCACACCATGCCGCACCCCGGTTTTCCCACCGACATGCAGGCGCAAATCATGGCCATGAACTGCCTCGCCGAAGGCGTGGGCACCATTCGCGAAACCATTTTCGAAAACCGCTTCATGCACGCCAACGAACTGCTGCGCCTGGGCGCCGACATTCGGGTCGAAGGCAACACCGCCATCATCACCGGCCGCGAACGCCTCACCGCCGCCCCCATCATGGCCACCGACCTGCGCGCCTCGGCCTCACTGGTCATCGCCGCCCTGGCGGCGGATGGCGAAACCATCATCGACCGCATCTACCACATGGATCGCGGCTACGAGCGCATTGAAGAAAAGCTGCAGGCGCTGGGGGCGCAGATCAGGCGGGTGAACAAACTGCTTTAGGTTCGAGGCTAAGATTGAACGGCAGTTCCAGCAACAAATCAGTTACAAGCCGCGTGGAAGGCCGAAGAAGGAGAAAGTCGTGCTCGACTCGCAGGAGTAGCAACGCTCAATTGGCCGCGCAATGTATTTTATTCACTCCGACCCCTTATTTTCTGTCAAATTGTTATGGCCGCAAGCGGCCTAAATGTAGTTAGCTGCTCTACCAACAGAGGAATCGACTATGAGTGAGATGATCAAAAAAGAGGCCATTCCAAACCTAAAGGCTGAGTTTCGATCCAAGCGACCCTACGGCTACGCAAGCGCCGGAGACCTGTTTAATCGCACTCAACTATCCAAAGTTGCAAGTGAAATAATTGCACACATTGAATCTATACCAGAAGAAAAAAACATATATGCTTCACATAAAAAATTCAAGCAGTCATCACTTGAGTTGATGCCGCCAGATACAAAAAAGTTTCTCGCCTATCTCAATTCCCAAGAATTTATTGACGAGCTAGAAGAAATTACTGGAATTAGCGACCTACACGGAGACCCCGAACTTCGTGGCGGCGGAGTTCATGCAATTGGACGCGGCGGATTTCTAAAATTGCATACCGATTTCAATTGGCACCCATCTCTCAACATGCATCGCAGATTGAATCTCCTGATTTATCTGAATGAACCTTGGGAATCCGGCTGGAAGGGAGCCATTGAGCTTTGGGATGAAAGCGTAACGAATAAGCAATTCTCCCTAGAGCCGCGCCTAGGAAATGCTTTGATCTTTGAAACCAATGACATTTCCTACCATGGGCACCCCGATCCGCTTGAGACGCCTCATGGAATTTATCGCAAGTCAATTGCCATGTACTACTACACCTCATCCAGACCAAAAACCGAGGTTCGTCTTGGCAAGTCCAGTATGACCAATTATGTGGAGCGGCCAGGGGAAAGGTTTGCAAACGACAGACTGCGGCGAATTCGGCACAAGCTTCAGATCAAGATCAAGCGCGTTCTGCATGTTTTTGTCCGCCGCAGTTAACAATTCATTCAAGCTGACGCGACTTCGCGGCGCGGCTTAATTCAGGCGTTATGAGTAGGGAGTATGGGTGAGTCCTACAATATTCAAGGAGAAGGGATATCGCTTTTTCTTCTTCTCACGGGAAGAGTCCCGCATGCATGTCCACATCGTCTCAGGTGATGGCGAAGCCAAATTCTGGCTTGAACCATACCTCGAACTGGCCAAGAATCATGGATATAATCGGCAGCAATTGAAAGAAATCGAATCACCGGTGGAGGATCATCGAGATGAGCTTGTCAGCGCCTGGAAACAGCATTTCAGCAGTTGAGGTGACAAATATCTCTGCACATGGTGTGTGGCTTCTGGCCCACAACCGTGAGCTTTTCATGCCGTACGACAACTTCCCCTGGTTTAAAGAGCAACCGGTCAGCGCAATTCTTAATGTTGAAGAGCAGTCTCCTGGTCATTTCTATTGGCCAGAGCTTGATGTGGACCTTACGGAGGAAATTATTGAGCATCCCGAAAGGTTCCCGAACGTGGCTCACAGCAGATAAGCGGAAATAAGGGGTCGGAGTAAAGTGGCCGCGCAATGTAGTTTATTTACTCCGACCCCTTATTTTCCGACCCCTTATTTTCCATCTTTACTCCGACCCCTTATTTTCCATCATCTCGCGCAGAAGGTCAGCATCCGGGCTCTTTTCCAACAGCGCCTGCAGGTTCATCATCTCATCGGTCATCGGTGGTTCCTCGTGTTTGGGGTTGAGTGTCGAAACCCAAACCTAAACCAGTTGCCACCGATGACCTCCAGAACCTACACCACGTTGTGGGACACGACCCAGGGGAAAGGTTTACAAACGACAGACTGCGGCGAATTCGGCACAAGCTTCAGATCAAGATCAAGCGCGTTCTGCATGTTTTTGTCCGCCGCAGTTAAAAAAGAAATAAGGGGTCGGAGTAAATAAAATACTTGCCCCATGCAAGAACTGGCGGATTCAAACCCGAAGTGCAACACCTTGTTTTCAGTGGATGAGGGGTGCGTGCTGCGTGGCATCGTGCGGGCTGTGGTGCAGCTCGCCGCTGCTGCTGAAACCGATGCGACGCGTGGCGTTCGTAGTCCGGCGTCCAGTTGCGTGGCAGTGAGGCACGCACTTCGTTGCGGCGTGCGGTGAGGCGCGCTTCTTCGCGGTCGTTGAGGTTTTCGATGCGCAGTCCGGCATCGAGGTGCGACAGCGCGGTGCCCGCGTCGCCGCGTGCGTAGTGGTAATTGGCCATCTGGTAGGCGGCTTCGGGCTGGTCACCGGCCATCGTCGCGGCGTCGGCCAGCAGGCGCAGGCCCTGCACGTGCTGTTCGAGCGCCTGGTCATGCCGCAGCAGCAGGCGGCGGGCTTCGATGGGTTCGCCCTGGTCGATCAGCCAACTCGCGTATTCCAGGGTTGCAGCGCCAGAGCGCGGGTACAGGGTGGCGGCGCGCCGGTAGGTGGCGGCGGCCTCCCGGGTCTGGCGGGCGGCGCGCTGAGCATCGGCCAGGGCCAACAGTACATTGAGATTGCGGGGGTTTTCGTCGATCAGCGGTTGCAGGGCTTCAAGCGCCTGCACCGGCTGCCCGGCGCGCACCAGCGCCAGCGCCATGCCGTAGTGGCTGGCCGGGCGGGCGTTGCCGGTGCGCACCAACTGGCCGTAATACTCCAGCGACTCGCTGGGCCGGCTCTGCGACAGCACGCGGGCGCGGGCGCGCATGAGTTCGAACTCGTCGTTGTTCTCGTTTTCGACGGGCGGCATGTTCGCGGCGCGGGAGCGGGCTTCGGCGATGCGCCGCGTGTTGAGCGGGTGCGTGCGCAGAATCTCGGGGATGCCGGTGCCATACAGGCGTGACTGCTGCTCAAGGGTCGAGAAAAAATCCACCACGCCGTGGGGGTTGTAACCCGCCGCCGACAGGGTCTGGATGCCCAGGCGATCGGCCTCAAGCTCATGGCTGCGGGTGTAGTTGATCTGGCGCTGCGTGTTGATGGCGCCGCCGGCGGCGAGGGCGCCGATCACCACGTCGGAACTGCCGCCCCCGAGGATCACGGCGAGCACCGCGGCGGCCCAGGTGGCCAGTGACGCGGCGCTGGTGGCCTCCTGGGTGCGGGCGATGTGACGCTGGGTGACGTGGGCGATTTCGTGCGCCATGACGCCGGCCATTTCGCTTTCGGATTCAGCGGCCATCAGCAGGCCACGATTGATGCCGATGTAACCGCCGGGCAGGGCAAAGGCGTTGATGCGACGGTCGGCGATGGTGAACACGCGAATGGCGGTGTCGGGCGCGTTGCTGAAGGCCAGCAGGCGCTGACTGACCTTGATCAGGTAGTCCTTGAGCACCGGGTCTTCGTCGATGATCTGGAAGCGATACAACTGTGCGACCACCTGGCCGCCGAGGCGACGCTCGTCGGCGGGTGACATCGACTGGTCAGCGGGCTCGCCGATGTCGGGCAGGTCGGCAATGGAGAACGTCGGCGAAAGATCGGCATCGCCGCCCCCCGAGGTGGCCGCGGCCAAGCCCACGGCGCCGGCCATCAGCAGCGTTATCGGTAGCCATCGTTGCGTCATCGCGTGCTCCAGAGGGCCCCTTTGGACGGTGCCAGACAGCCTAAGTTCATCGGCCCGCGCGTCAGGAGCTTTTCATCAAGCCGGCAGAAACGCGGCGGCATGGCGACGAGCAGGCGTCGGGCCGGGATCATCAGTGGCCATGCTCCGGCACGCATCACGCAAGCATGCCAATGGGCTGGCCCAGGCGGATGGCGCCGCCGTTGGCAGCGTCGCGGCCCATGGATCGCAGCATGCCCGGGGCGGTGACGACGACGACGGTCGAGCCCATGTTGAAGCGACCCATCTCGGCGCCGCGGGCAAGGTGCACCGGCGACCGCGGGGTGATGATGGGGCCGGGCGCACCCCGGCGGTGGGGCGGTGTGACCACGCCGCTCCACACGGTTTCCAGCCCGCCGACAAACAGCGCGCCCACCAGGGCCATGGCCATCGGGCCGTGTTCGGTGTCGAACAGGGCGACCAGGCGTTCATTGCGCGAGAACAGGTCAGGCATGGCGCTGGCGGTCATGCCGTTGACGCTGAACAGGCGCCCCGGAATGTAACGCCAGGCCCGCAGGCGCCCGGCGATGGGCATGTGGATGCGGTGGTAGTTGTAGGGCGCCAGGTAAATGGTCGCGAAGTCGCCGCCCGTGAAGGTTTGCGCCCAGTCGCGATCGCCCAGCAGCGCCTCGGCCGAGTAGCGATGACCTTTTGCCTGCACCAGTTGCCCTTGGTGCAACGCGCCCCGTTGGCTGACGCGGCCGTCCACCGGCGACAGGAATGCCGGCATCGGGGCCAGCGGCCGTTCGCCGGGCTTCAGCGCGCGGGTGAAAAAGGCATTGAAATGCTCGAAGTCGTTGGCCCGTTCGATCTCGGCCTCGACCAGTGAGATGTTGAACGCCCGCATGAACAGATGAATCAGCCCGTTCTTGAACGGCACCCAGCGCACCCGCGTCAGGCTGTGGACGCACCGTGACAGCGCCCGCGTGGGCAACACCCACTGGACCAGCACAAAGCACTTGGCCACCAGGCTGGCGCCGGCCAGTGTCAGCGTGTTCATGTGCGCGGCCTTTTGCCCTGGGCGACGGATTCGACGATGTGCTGCAGATCGGCCGCGAACACCTCGGGATCTTTCAGCTCGGTGAAGAACGCCACGAGGCGCCCCTCGGGATCGATCAGCGGCATCGCCGTCGAGTGATCCAGCGTGTAGGCGTCGCCTTCGAGCGGCACCCTGGCGTAGGCCACGCTCAGCGCCAGCGCCATGTCGGGCAGCGTGTCCACCGAGGCCGGGGTGATGGCCTCGAAGCTCGGGTCGAAGTAACGCACGTACTCGCGCAGCCGCTCGGGCGTGTCGCGTTGTGGGTCCACCGAGAACAGCGTCACCTGCACCGGCGCCAGCTTGGGGGCAATCTGCGCCAGCCGGCTGAGGGTGTCGGGACAAATGTCGGGGCAGTAGGTAAAGCCGGGAAAAATCAGCCGCCATTGGCCGGTGGCAGCGTTGAGCGGCACGGTGTTGCCGTCGGTGGTGACGATGTCGATGGCCGGCAGCGCGCGCGGCGTGTCGAGCCACACCGCCTGTTGCAGTGACGGGCCCGACTGCCACTGCGTGCCGGTCCAGACCCCCAGCAACGCCGCCGCCAGACACACAATGACAAGGAGTCGCCAGCGCTTCATGCACGCACCATGGGAAATAAGCCTGATAAGTGGGCGATGCCAGCGGCGCTGAGGCCGTGGATCGCCGATAATGTCGCCCGATTATTCCATAGGGCACCGTCGCGCAACGCCGACCGCGACGCGATGTGCCCCGTCCCCGTCGCCCGCAGGCGACGCCACTGGCGGCGTTCAGGTCTCACGTGTCGAATTCTTTGCCGCTTCCCGATGCGCTTGGCAGCCTCACCCGGCTCAACGACTGGGTCCGTTGGGGTGCCAGCCGCTTCAATCAGGCGGGCCTGATTTTCGGCCACGGCAGCGACAACGCCCTGGACGAGGCCTTTCATCTGGTCTGCCACGCGCTGCATCTGCCGCTGGAGCTGCCGGCACCCTACATGGATGCGCACCTCACCGCCGACGAGTGTGCCGCGGTGCACGCGCTGCTGCGGCAACGGATCGACACCCGTCAGCCGGCGGCCTACCTCACCGGCACCATGTGGTTCGCCGGTTTGCCCTTCGAGGTGAACCCGCATGTGCTGGTGCCGCGCTCGCCGTTTGCCGAGCTGATTTCGCATCACCTGGCGCCCTGGGTCACCGACGCGCCGGCGCGGATACTGGATTTGTGCACGGGCTCCGGCTGTATCGGCATCGCCTGCGCACTGGCCTTTGAAGACGCCGACGTGGTGCTGGCCGACCTGTCGGATGCCGCGCTTGAGGTCGCCCGGCGCAACGTCATCAAGCACGATCTGGGGGACCGGGTGCGCTGCGTCGAGGGTGATCTGTTCACCGCGCTGCGCGGCGAGGTGTTTGACCTGATCGTCACCAATCCGCCCTATGTGCCCACCGCCGAGTGGCAGCAACTCGGCGCCGAATACCAGCAGGAACCGCGCATGGCGCTGGACGCGGGCGACGACGGCATGGACTGCGTGGCCCGCATCCTGCACGACGCGCCCGCGCATCTGAGCGACAACGGCGTGCTGTTCTGCGAAGTGGGGGGCAGCCAGAACGAATTCGAGGCCCGCTGGCCCGACCTGCCCGTCACCTGGGCGCATTTCGAGCGCGGTGGAGACGGCATTTTCGTCATCGACCGCGCCAGCCTTGCGGCTTACCACACGCTCCACAACGAGGCCCGTCATGTCCGGTAACCAGTTTGGCCATCTGTTCGTCGTCACCAGCTTTGGCGAGTCGCATGGCCCGGCCATCGGCTGCGTGGTGGACGGGTGCCCGCCCGGCCTGAGCCTGTCGGAGGCCGACATTCAGCCCGACCTTGACCGCCGCCGGCCGGGCACGTCCAAATTCGTCACCCAGCGCAAAGAACCCGATCAGGTGCGCATTCTGTCGGGGGTCTACGAGGGCAAGACCACCGGCACGCCCATCGCGCTGCTGATCGAAAACACCGACCAGCGCAGTTACGACTACGCCAAGATCGAGCAGGTGTTCCGGCCCAACCACGCCGACTACGCCTATGTGCAGAAGTACGGTCTGCGCGACCCGCGTGGCGGGGGGCGCTCCAGTGCGCGCGAAACCGCGGTCCGCGTCGCCGCCGCGGCCATCGCCAAAAAATGGCTGGCCGAGCGCCACGGCATTCGCATTCGTGGCTGCCTGGAGCAGATGGGCGACATCGTCTGTGCGCGGCTCGATTGGTCGGCGGTGGACCGCAATCCCTTCTTCAGCGCCGACCCGAACCAGATTCCGCTGCTCGAACAGGCCATCACCACCCTGCGCGAGCAGGGCGATTCGGTGGGCGCGCGCCTGTATGTGGAGGCCACCGGCGTGCCGCCGGGCTGGGGCGAGCCGGTGTTCGACCGCCTGGACGCCGACCTGGCCAAGGCGCTGATGAGCATCAACGCCGTCAAGGGCGTGGAAATTGGCGACGGCATGGCGGTGGCCACGATGCGCGGCACCGAGCACCGCGACGAGATGACGCCGCAAGGCTTCACGGCCAATCATTCCGGCGGAGTGTCGGGCGGCATCAGCACCGGCCAGACGGTGTACGCCCGCTATGCCATCAAACCCACGTCCAGCATCACCACGCCCGGGCGCTCGATCAACAGCGCCGGCGAGGCGGTGGACATGCGCACCACCGGGCGCCACGACCCTTGCGTCGGCCTGCGCGCAACGCCCATCGGCGAAGCGATGATGGCCCTGGTGCTCATCGATCACGCGCTGCGTCACAGGGCGCAGAATGCCGATGTTTCTCCTGCCACACCCCGCCTTCCTGCCGAGCCTCAACCATGACTTTTTCCGACCTGGGTTTGCCCGCCGCACTCGTTTCGCGGCTGGCCGCCGTGGGCTACGAGGCGCCATCGCCGATTCAGGCGGCCACCATTCCAGCGCTGATGGAAGGGCGCGACGTGCTCGGCACCGCCCAGACCGGCACCGGCAAGACCGCCGCCTTCGCGCTGCCGGCCATCGCCCGGCTGCGGCCCGATGACACCCGCGTGCAGGTGCTGGTGCTGACGCCCACGCGCGAACTGGCCATCCAGGTCGCCGAGGCGTTCCAGAGCTATGCCAGTGACCTGCCGGGCTTCCGGGTGCTGCCGATCTACGGCGGCCAGCCCTACGGCCCGCAGTTGCAGGGCCTGCGGCGCGGGGTGCAGGTGGTGGTGGGCACGCCCGGGCGCGTCAAGGATCACCTCGAGCGCGGCACCCTGTCGCTGGATGCGGTGCAGGCCGTGGTGCTCGACGAGGCCGACGAAATGCTGCGCATGGGCTTTGTCGAAGAAGTCGACATCATCCTCAGCCGCGCGCCCGCCACCCGCCAGGTGGCCCTGTTCTCGGCGACCATGCCGAGCGCCGTGCGGCGCATTGCCCAGACCCATCTCAAAGACCCGGTCGAGGTCAACATTGCGGCCAAGACCCGCACTGCCGCCGACGTGACCCAGCGCTACTGGTACGTGGCCGGCACCCACAAGATGGAGGCATTGACGCGCATTCTCGAAGCCGAGAGCTTCGACGCCATGATCATTTTCGCGCGTACCAAGGCGATGACCGCCGAGCTGGCCGAAAAGCTCCAGGCGCGCGGATTCGCCGCCGCGGCACTGAACGGTGACATGCCCCAGGCCGAGCGCGAGCGCACCGTCGAGCGCCTCAAGAATCGCCAGCTCGACATTGCCGTGGCCACCGATGTGGCCGCGCGCGGCCTCGACGTGGACCGCATCAGCCACGTGCTGAATTACGACATTCCCACCGACACCGAAAGCTACATTCACCGCATCGGCCGCACCGGCCGGGCGGGGCGCAGCGGTGAGGCCATCCTGTTCGTGGCGCCGCGTGAGAAGCACCTGCTGCGGCTGATCGAGAAGGCCACGCGCCAGCCGATCACCGAAATGCGCCTGCCCACGGTCGCCGCCGTGAATGCCAAGCGCATGGACAAGTTCAAGCAGTCCATTGCCGACACCCTGGCCAGTGGCGGCAGCGACGCGTTCCGGCCCATCCTCGAAGACATCGTGCGTGAGCAGGGCGTGAGCCTGCTCGATGTGGCCTGTGCACTGGCCTCGCGGGCGCAGGGCAAAACGCCGCTGCTGATGTCGCCCGACGCCGAGATTCCCGCGCGGCCGCCGCAGCGTGACAACGACGCGCCGCGCCCGGCCCATGCCACCAAACGGCCCGGCGACGCGCCGAAGCGCGGTGAAAAGCCGCGGTCGGCCGGGCGCCCGATGCAGGCGCCGGAAGAAGGCATGGCGCGTTATCGCATCGAGGTGGGTCGTCAGCATGGCGTTCAGCCGGGGCAGATTGTGGGCGCAATCGCCAACGAGGCCGACATCGACAGCCAGCACATCGGCCGCATCGAAATCGCCGAGGATCACAGCCTGGTCGACCTGCCCGAAGGCATGCCCAAGGTGGTACAGAAGGTGCTTGCCAAGGCCTGGGTCTGCGGTCAGCGTCTGCAGATTCGCCCGGTGGAATCGGCCGACGCCGCGCCGGTGACGCCCTACAAGCCCAAGTTTGACGGCACGTCACGGCCGCAGCACAAGGCTGCCGGCAAGCCAGACCTCACGCCGGGCGCCAAGAAGTTCGTCAAGAAGCCGGGCCCGCCCAGGTCGTGAGCGCGGCGTTGTCTGCGGCCCACCGGGCTGCGTCCAATCGGCTGGCTGCGTTTTATTTTTTCTACTACGCGACGGTTGGCGCGTTCATTCCCTACTGGGGCCCGTACCTTGAAGCGCGCGGCTTCTCGGCGCTGCAGATTGGCGCCGCCTTTGCGCTGATGGGCGTGTCGCGCTCGATCATGCCGGTGGCCTGGGGGGTGTGGGCCGACCGCAGCGGCCAGCGCATGCGGCTGATCCGCCTGTCCACGGTGGTCTCTCTGTTGCTGTTTCTGGCGATTCCGCTGGTCGGCAATTTCGCCGCCGTGGCGGCGCTGATGCTGGCCTACTCGGTGTTCTGGCACGCCCTGCTGCCGCAGTTCGAGGTGGTGTCGCTCAATCATGTGGCGGCCAGCGGCGCCGATTATTCGCGCATTCGCATGTGGGGCTCGGTGGGCTTCGTCTTTGCGGTGCTGAGCCTGGGGCCGTTGCTCGATCGCTGGGGTA
>TARA_R110002072_G_scaffold298960_1_pt1 | contig 22547 bp, 36 predicted proteins | sample TARA_R110002072 | Tara Oceans TARA_R110002072 (sample SAMEA4397118) | marine metagenome | biome: Polar Biome; feature: [SRF] surface water layer (ENVO:00010504); material: water (ENVO:00002006), including particulate matter (ENVO:01000060) such as... | depth 5 m | reverse complement strand
TAGCAGCAGCCTCTTCTTCAGCCTTAGCAGCAGCCTCTTCTTCAGTTTCTGGTTCGACTTTTGGCTCAACCGCCTCTACAACATCCTCAACGACCTCTTCTGTCTTTTTTTTCCTAGCCATAACATCATTCCTAAAGTGATTTGTGGTTTGGGGCATCCTTGCCCCGGTGAATCAGTCCTAATTATTTAATGTCACTTAGTTACTGGTAAAACCGCGACGCAGGGTGCGTGGACGAGTACAAAGAGCCAGCGGATTTGACTGATACTCCAAAGCCGCACCTTTGCCATTATCCCTTGGAATCAACTTCGCGTAGCTTGGCAGACCTAGAGTATTAACGGTCTCCATGTAATCCGCCGGAGCGTAGCGACCCACAAACAAGCCGGGCACGCCTCTAACAAAGAACTGGCAGTCACCTGTAGCAATGAACGGAGTGCCGCCCACCGAGCCACGATAGTTTTCCCAGATAATGCCCCCATACTCAAATGACTCATAAGCCATGCTACCTGAACGTAAAAACGCACTATCCTGCTGACGATGATAGGAATCGCGAACCTCGGGATGAGTTGACAGCTTGTCATAGAAGGAGTCACCACAAAACGCATGGACCTTACCCATAGGGTTCGCACCAAGCTCGTCGATATTCGCTCTAATCACCTGGCTGCAGAGGGCTTTAATATTGGTTGTGGCCGTGCCCAAAACAAAATCAATAGCCGCCAGCGCTGTTACGCCAAATTCTTGATACAAATCCAACAGCACTGTAGAGCCATCCGCATCCAATACTTGCCCCTTAACCGCTCCCATCATCAGATGCTCAATCGTGGCATCAACATCCCTCTGCATCGTGCCAAACTTGCCGTTGACCACCGACTGAACGGTTTTTAAGCGATTTTCCTGACCAAACTCGCGAACACCCTGCACCTCGTCAGCATTGACAGCATCGTCCAACTCAATATGCACAGTACTCAAATTGCGCACGCTGGCCTTAGGGCTAGTGTGCTGGTGACCAGGCCCGCCACGAGGTGTGGTGGGAACCAGCTTTAAAACGCCTTTAATGCTATCAATGGCGACACTGGTAGTAGGCACGCCTGCCCACTCAAACAACCCCAACTGACCAATACGACCAGGAACATGGGGCTGTTCATTGACGGCGAGCGTCAGTGGCAGCACACCAAAAGCGTTATTGTTAAATATATCCAACATTTGGATTCTCCTAAAAAATTACAGGTATAAAAAAACCCGCCGGAATGGCGGGTTTTTCAACGAAGTGGTAGAGGGTTTACTTAGTAACCGGCGCGAACAATAATCCCAAGTGCTGCGAGATCGGCGACGCCGGCATCAATTGCCGGTTGAGCCTGGGCACCCCAGTTCAGCTCATCGGCATTGACTTCCGCGTCTCGCCCAATAATCACCGCCGCGACATCAGCGGCAGTGGCATCGGTGTCGTAGGCAAGAATTCCAGCGGCGACTTCGGTTCCATCGCCAGCTGCATTGTCGTAAGCCGCGTACTTGCTTGACGCGGTAACTATTCCTACGACAGTTCCTGCCGTTAAGTTCTGGCCGGTGACAACAGTAACATTGTCACGCGACCGACTACCTGCAGCTTCGGAATATAGGAACTCCAGGGAATGGCGACCTTCTGTTAATACAGTCATTGTTGTTTCCTCAAATTAAATTTTTGTGAATGGCGGCGAGAGTTTTAACTTAATGGTGCGATGGCTTTGCTGGATTATTGATGGCCGCATAAATCTTCGCGGAATCAATAACGGTGGCCTGCTCTTCGCCTACCACAACACCGTCACCAGCACCCACACCAGCACCACCGCCAGAGGCGGCCATAGCTGTACCAAGGGCATCAGCCCCAGGAGCTGCTGCGGCGGGTGTCGACGTAGGCAAGTCGGCGAGAAGCTCTTTCGCCACTTCCAGTGACATCTGCGAATTTTTCGCTAGCGTGGTGGCGCTGGCTTGGCGATCTTTTGCCTCGTCACAGCTGAGAATCGCCATAATGCGTTCATTCTCCTGTTTGACACCTGTTGCAGTTGCTGCCGTAACCTGAGCATCCAGGTGGGCCTGAGTGTAGCCAGTTGCTGCATTGTTTTGCGGGCCTTCGGTTGACAGAGTTGCGGCCCCTTCTTGATTACCTGATGACATCGAAATGCCTCCTATAAATGTTGAGCCTGACAGCTCTTGTTTGAACTCCGCCAAAGCAGCGACGCTGCTTTTTACCGAGTCCGCCAAACCAATGCCAACCGCTTGCTCGCCGCTGTATGTTGCAGCCTGAGTGTCACGTACAGCATCAGATTTTATGCCACGGTTGCGCGCAACCGTGTCCACAAAAATGGTATAGAGCCCGTCAATGCGCGTTTGAATGCGCGCCGCGGACTCTGCTGATAAATTTTCGTAGGGATTGCCATCTTTCTTGAATTTGCCGGCGTGAATAATGGTCGGCTTGATGCCTACATCATCCATCCACTTCGAGCGATCAAAGTGAATAGTGATCACACCGATAGAGCCGACACCCCCAGTGCGATTGACAATAATCTTGTCTGCAGCACTGGCCAGTGAGTAACCCGCCGAATAAGCGCTCTCATTGACCACCGAGATCATCGGCTTTTTGCCGCGCTGACTATAAATGTGGTCGGCCAGATCAAAATTGCCGGCCACTTCACCCCCAGGGGTGTTGACCATAAAGACAATGCCACGCACCTCGGGATCCTTTAGCGCCATATCAAAGCGCATGCGGATGGCGTCATAGCCTGTCCAGTAGGTGTGATACCACCTTGAGTCATGCTCCAGCACGCCTTTGATATTAATAATCGCGACGCCGTCGTCGACTATGTAAGGCTTGCGATCCTCGCGATTTAGAACAGCACCGAAGTCGTAAAACATTTCCTCGGCCTGCATATCGGTCATTTGCGGCTTGATAATCTTGGCGCTGCTCGCGGCCAGTGTCTCAAACCATCTCGCAGTAGGCTCATCGACCATAAGCTCGGCATTGAGAAACCGTGCCGAGATATCCTGACTCGGACCGGCTGACGCAGCAATCTCATCGGGAATGCGCACCTGTGGAAACTTATTCATTATTGTCATCCTGGTTGTCGGGTTCACCTTCATCCGAGCCAAACTTGCCGTCACTGCGCCGCGGCTTGTCATCAGACTCGCTCTCAGCAGCCTCGGCACCGCCACCTCCGCCGCCACCAAAGTCAGCTGTAATGTTTAGCGCCTCCATCATTCTTTGCTCTTTGGCGCGCTGGCGCATGACTACACGCCAATCCATTGAGCGCTTAGAGCAGACCTCTTCAAAGGTCATGGTGCCGTTGCGCAAAGCAATATTGTCTGCCTCACGCTCTTTCTTGGGGTCGATTTCAGGACGCGGCGCACCCATCCAGCGGCAGCGTATTAAGGCGTCTTTATTCATCCCTGAGTTAAAATCAGCAACCGTAAAGCGCCCCTTGAGGGATTCGATGTGGCCTTTGCTAATAGCCTCTTCCAGCCATAGGGCGTAAATCTCGCGACCAAAGCGATCCGCAGTGGATGCGCGCAGACCCTGATACATCTTCCAAGTCTCGCCCATAGCCGCTCTGGCGCTGGAGTAATTGGTTTCGGTGAAATCGCCACTGAACTCTTCGTAGCTCATACCAACAGAGCTGGCCATCTCCCGCAGCAGGCTTTTCTCAAAGCTAAACTGTGGGTTGGCGACCGCTGCGCTGCGCTGCAACTTCATCTTGGTGCCTGGCGGCAGCACCGGAATTTTGAGACCGTCAAGGTAGACATTCTTACCGCCGTAATAGCCCTGATACTGTTGAACCAGCGACTTAAAGGCCACATTCTCACCACCCGCAGCACCATCGTCTGCAGCACCCACGATTGACGCGGCCACCTCAGAGGGAAGGTCAGATTCGAGTGAGGCGGCGTACATGGCGTTCAAAATGACATTCTGAAGCTCAAGGTCAGTAAGCTTGCGCCGCGTGCGCATACTCTTGAGAGACTGCACCATTTGACCCACACCGCGACTCTGGTCAATTCGCGACTGCTCTAAAATATAAATAACCTGCTTGCGACCCCAGGGCTTGTAGGCCGGCACCCCCTTCCACAGCAGCATGCGCGGATCCATGGTGAGATCATGGGGATGGGACTGTCGAATCCAGTAGCGAAAAGCGCGACCCCAGCGATTTTTCTCTTTGCCGCCGCGCATCAGATGGGTGTCGGGCCGACCATCGGGGTTGCAGAGTCGTGCCGGATCAATCATTTGGATCGCTGTATTGTAGGGACGGCCATCGCGGATCCACTCCGCCGTGGCAATAACTTCGCCATTGGCAAAGCCAGGGCCGGAAATTGCCAAGCGCACCAGGTCGGTAAAGTTATTCATGCCACTGGCATCGACCCAGTTATTGTCGCTCTCAGCCCAGAGGGTAAACTTACTCTCCACCTCTTCTTCATAGGCCTCAGACCAACCCTCATCAAAGCCCAGATGCTTAAAGTCGGGGATCGCATTGAGCTTAAACTGACTGCCGACAATACTGTCTTTGTACTTGTTGGCCGCACCACTGGCGTAACCGTCATTGCGGATCATATCCGCCGAGCGCGCATCAAGCAGATCCTTCTCACCGAGCACAATCTGGTCCGCAGAGGACATGTCTGGATACCAGCTCGCCAACGCCCGATCTACCTTGCTGGCGCCATCAAAACCGCCACCCGCCATGGGCCCTGGCTGGGGGAACATCTCGAGCTGTGGCTCGCTGGCCGCGTTCTGCGCAGTTTTACTCACAATACGAATCCAATGGGGCGTCGAGAGGCGAGATTAGTCTTGCCCGTCTCCATCTCCAGCTGTTGAATGTAATCGGCCAGGGCAGCCTTATTGGTTGCGCTAAACTCAACTCGCTCACCGTTTTGGTCCACTAGTACACGGGCCGACTGACCGGTTAACAGCAGGTGGTACTTCTCACGGGCGTCAGCAAGTTGCTGCGTCTTCAATGTGCTCACAGTAAGTCTGCTCCTAAATCGCTGAGTGATTTGCCGCTGTTTTTTGCAGCGGACTGCTTGTCTTTGGGGTCAATCACCAAGGGGTTTTCATCCCAGGGTCGCGCCCAGATTGGCGCGTTTTGCCAGTTCAGGCGCTCACACTTTAAAAACACAATCAATGCCAAGGTGTAGTAAGCCAAATCCACCTGCTCGTTTCTGGCGCTGGTCTGCTTCCACTCGCCCTTCTCGTTGCGCACCTCTGAACAGAGCTCATCAAACAAAAAGCGTTTGCGCTCGATCATCCAGTCAGGGATGTGCAGATAACCACCCCCAGGCACCTCACGGTCGAGGATCTTGTCTAACCAGTCTTTCAATAAATTGGTGTTGAGCAGCAGCACCGGAATCTCACCGCGGGCACCGGCATGACGGTCCTTGCGCTGAGAGTCGGGATGAGCCTCTCTGACTCGCGGCGCGGCGCGCTGTGGCTCACCCTTGAGTAAGCGAAAGCGATGGCCCAAGCCTTTTTTCTTTAGCCTGCGCCAATAGGCGTAGGACATACTGGTGACACCCTGGCGACCACCGGAATCACAGCCGGTGACCTTGATCTGCATAACCCGACCGGAGTTATCCGCCAGCGGGTAGGTCTTGGATATGACCTTGTCTTCAATCTGTAGCCAGTCTTCTAAATAGGAGTGAGGCTTGACCGGAAAGTGGTCGCCATCACTGTCAATGCGGTTGCTCTTGCTGATCTTAAAGCGGTCAATAAGCCAGAGATCAAACTCCTGGGCGCCAGGCGCTAAGCCGACACCGTGGACCGAGACTTCAAAACGATTGCCCTGTACATCAATGGTCGCAATCAAGAACCGAACATTCAGCGGCACCACCCGCTCACCGTAATCACCGGCCCGATTCATCAGGTCCTCCGGCACTCGAATCAGCTGCTGGTGGCGCGGCAAGTGCGCCTCACCCTGGTCAGTGTTGACCGTGGTTTTAAGCTTCTCTTCGTCGCCGGTGCGCTCCATGTGCTCCAGCGCCTGCAGATAGCGGGTAACCATCTTCGGCCAGGAGTTAAAGGCCGCAGCAACACCTTTTAGCCAAAAGCTGGCGATATCCGAGCGCCGAGCATCACCAACGATATTGCCGTCATCGTCAAAGGTCTGGCCATCCTTGAGCCAGCGCCCATTGCGATTAACGCTTGCCCTGGTGCTTGGGGTGATCGCTGCCCCGCACTTAGTATTGGGGCAAGGCATGCGAACACTCTCCCCCGCCGCGACAAAGTCGTCGGTGGGGTCGTACTCCAGCAGGCTAAAACAGGGCTGATACCAAAATCCACATTCAGGGCAAGGCCAGTACCAGCAGCGTCGATCACCACTGTTATAGATGCCAAATATGCCCTTACAGGGCGGCGCCTCATGGGTGGTTTTCGGGCGCCACTTGGGATCCAGTATCGGGAAGCTTGGCGATGACTCCACATAGGTCATGGCAAAGCTTCTAAATGTCGTGGTGCGCTTGCGCGCCAGCTCAAAGGGCGAGCCCTCGCCGTCCACATTCTGCGGCATGCGATCATAATCAGTCAGCGCCACACGGGCTGCCGGCTTGCCTGCCAATTTGTTTTTGGTCGGCCATAACAGACTGACCATTGAGCCGTTTTTGTAGAACTTGGTCAGCACCGTATCAGCGCTCTTGCCCTGATTTAAGCAAGCCCCCAACTCCGCCGAGTTGCTGTGCAAGCGATCAACCCGGCGCTTGGAAAAATCCTGCGCGTCATCCATGCTCTTTTCATAAATCAGCATGTCGGCGCCATCGCATCGCGCTGTGTAGCCAATCCAGTTTAGAATCGCTTCAGTCTTGGCGCTCTGGGCACTGGTGACAAAACAGACCGCCTCATACTCACGACTGGTCAGAGTGTCCATAATCTCGGGCAGATAGGGCACCATGTCGTTTTTCCATGCCCCGACATAGGCACCCTTGTTATTCAGCCTGCGGTAGCGCTCAGCGGCCTCACTAACAGTGAGCCTTTCTGGCGGCTGCAGGATTCCGCCGCACTCACGAATAAGTGCTTCCGACGATGCGTAATAGGACATTAGTCAGACTCATCGTCAGATTTAAATACTTCGCTGTGGCTCAAATTCGTCAGCAAGCGGTCAATCTGAATATCAACCGATTCGCGCTGCTTGATCGACAAACCCGCCTCAGCCTCAATGGCGTCGGGAATCAACATAATCCCCTCGCGCAATGTCTTCAGCAAAACCGATACACTGGCCTGTACATCGTCCCACTCCAGCAGCAACCCGCGCTCCTGGTTCATCTTGTCGGTGTCGCGGGCGGTGGCGATCTTGGCCTTTTGCGCCGTCCAGAACTGCTGCAGCTCTAGAGGCGTCTCAAGAGAATCCGGGTCAAGAACCCCACTTTCGACCGACCCACCACCAAAGTAAGCCTCGGCAAGATCCTTGACCCGAAACACGTTATTGCCTCGTACCTGGCCGCAAGGCTGGACGTTGGCATTTTGTATATCGCGGCGTAGCTTAGCTCGGCTACAGCCAACCTCATCTGCGAACCAGGAAATCGACACCCCGCTGTGAGGTGGACCTCCTGCTTTACTCATTTAGGGGATGCCTTGCGCTCTCACTCGCAGAGTGATGCGCGCTTCTCGAGCAAAGGGCGGCACTGTGGTGGCGTTGGTAATTTCAATAATCCAGTAATAATCCACATAGCCCTCACCCTCAGGAATGGTTAGCAGCGCGGTTTCAGCGGCAAAAATTGACACGCTAAATCGCTCCCTGCCACTTGAGTCCACCGTCTTGCCAGTCACCCCTCGAGGGGCAACCACCTCAGCATTGTCGCAATCGACCACCGAGGTCTGGCACACCCAGTTGACGTCTAGGAGATCCTCCACCCCAGGGAAGTCGGGACGCACATTTTTAATCGGGGTTAGGTCACCGACGAACAGCTCGATCACTTCTGCGCTCATCGTCAACTACCTCAGCCATCAGTTATAAAAGTTAATACCCACATCCCAGCACTGAATATCAATGCTGACGGATTGGGTTTCAATATCCAGTGTTACCGGGCTGGCAAGCACCACCAAGCCGGTAAACGCCAAGCTTGCCAGAGTGACCTCACCCAGGGTGATCGCCACCGTGCCCTCAATAGGCAGCAGCGCTGATCCAATAGCATTTAGCGTTGCCGAGCTCAGGGTAATATCGCCGAGACCGGTAATGCTGACGGTGCCTGCGCCAGAGGACGCCAAGCTTGCCAGAGCCGCATCAAGCTCCCCCGCCACCGCTAGCAACCCCTGACTCGATGCCGCAACATCAGCCAAAACCATATCGGCGCTGCCGCTAATGTTCGATCCCAACACCCCCAGCCCATCAAGGGTGAGCGGTGCCAGCGCTATATCCAGCGCGGCGGTGATATCAACCGTGCCCAGCGCCTCAAGAGATGCCGAGTCTAGGGCAATATCCGCAACAGCAGCCAAGCTAACCGTGCCCAGCGCTGCGCTAATTAGCGGCGCCAGACTTATATCTAGGGATCCACTGACCCCTGAAACCGCTGCGCCCTGAGCATCGACCCTAAGGTCCGCCAGGGTAATATTCGCAGCGCCTTGTAGCGCAACAGTGCCGAGGCTTTGACTACTTAAATTGTCCAGCGCTATGTCTGCCAGCGACGCGATATCGACAGCGGCTAAGCCGCTGGCGGCCAACCCGTCCAGAGTCACATTGAGCGACGCGCTAGATCCGCTTACGGCGTTGCCGCTGGCGCTCAGGGTAAGGTCAGCCAGAATGTTATCGGCGGCACCCTGCACCTCAACGGCAGCGAGGCCGCCGGCACTAAGCGGATCTAACTGGCGATCTAAAAAGCCATCTATGTCGACACTGGCCAAGCCGCCCGCGGTGACATCAGACAGAATCTGGTTAAAGATTGCTGCTGTGTCTATGCTGCCCACCGCTGTAGCGGTGATGGCGCCGAGAGTTGCGTTTAGCGTGCCAGCGATGCCACTGCCTGCGGCAAAAATATCAGCCCAATCAAACACCGAATAGCTAATATCAGCATTGATGGTGCTCGCGCCCCGCTCAAATGTCCATGTGGCACCACTGAGTGACGCGGTGAACATTACCTCAAGGGAATCATCATCCGTGTCGTTGGCACTGCCATACCTGCCTATCAGGCCGTTTATTATGGCCCCGCCATAGGTCGGCGCAGCGCCTAGCACCTCAGTTGTCGTGGTTCCCACAATGCCGGCTGTTAGGCTGCTAGTCACAGTCAAATTGACAAACTCAACAACATACGCATAGACAGTCATGCTTGGCGCTGAGTTGTTTGCAGACTCTAATCGTAGGTTGGTAGAGCTAGTTAATGACAGGATTGGGAGCTGTCTGTTAACAATGCTGCCGCCAGCACTCGTTGTCCAAGAAGAGGCGAATATTAAAGACTTCCCAGTGTCTACAGAGCTTATTGTCACGTTGTTCGTCACTGCTGCCAGCGTTGCTGGAACCTCTTGAACAGAGGCTATTTCCGAAGCCGACATTTCGACAATCTGATATGCAACAGTAATGTTTGAAGCGGAGCCCACTTCGAGCTGTGCATTCGTCGCAGACGTTATCCGCACGCTGACAAAATCATCAGAGCTTCGAGAGCCGCCGCTGGCTGATAGCCCGGTACAGACAGGGAAAGCATAATCAGTATCAACCGATATAATTGCTTGGTCGTGCGTGCCTATTGCTGCAATTGAATACTCAAAATGCTGGACAGTGAACTCAGGCGCCTCAGTAATCTCATACCCAATAATAACTGTAGAGCCGCTGGTTGTTCTTGCTGCAGTGACTGTTGTGCCGTCACTACTCAGCGTGACCCTGACATTGTACTGCCCGACTGTATTGCTGCCGCCGCGTGCTTTGACAGATAAAATTGAATTGCCTTGGGCAACCGTTGTGCCAAGCGTGACTGAGGCTGTTAAATTTGTAAGTGTTATCGTGCCTGTCTGAAATGATGTAGTCGCCATAGCAGACCCCTATCAAGCAGCGACTTTTAAGCCAGTTGGCGTAAACCCTTCGCGCAAGTATTGATTTACCGCTTGCGCAGTAAACTCAGGGCGCCAGTTGATTATATTTTGCTTGCCGCACTCCGCCGCAAACGCCTCAGCCGAGGGTTCTAAGCCCAGCGATGCCATATAGGTTTTGATTGATCGTGTCGGGTCGCTAAAGACCACCTCGGCATACCGACAATCCACCATACTAGGGTGAGCCATGGCCCCTTCAACGCCATGATAGACTTCATCAAACTTGAACAGCTCGTCTTTGTTTAAGTTATTCGAGTAGTAGATGCAATCTTTTCGAGTAACGCCATTGATCACATCATCAAGCAATAGCTTCGATTTGCTGTTGGGGTTCTGAACAATAGAACCCTCTTCAACAATACCGGACATAACGCTCTGTCCCTGCTCCCGATAACGTACAGCGTAAGCGCCAGTCGCTACGTTTTTAGCGCCAACATCGTAAGCGATAGTATTGAGAATCTTCACGCCATCGCAGTGCCCGCTGATGCTCACAGCATAGGTGTTGGTGACCTTATCGTTGGCTCCGCCGATAAACAGCGGATTGACCACGGCACCCCCAGACCAGTCCTGAATATCAAGTCCCCAGCCCAGCGACCGGTTGGTCGGCTGATCGTGACCTGTGGCCTCAAAAACGGGGTCAACTATAAAGACATATTCCCAGCGCGGGCCGCTGTTATGGTCTCTATTGCCGCCCGCACTAATACCGATCTCGCAGTGCAGATAGTATGGGTTTTCAATCAATATATGGCTGGCGTTGATAGTGTCGGCGGTGGCGTCTTGTGCAGTGCTGGCGGTAAGCTTGGTGCCAATTGAACTCGCACGCAAAAATATCGGATTGCGCATCCAGAGAATGTGAATGCCGCTGATATAGGTATCGTGGTTAAACCAGGTCGCGCTGCCCTCTGCTTGAGTATTCAGCGGAACGTCAATCCCACGCTGCTTGAACCATCCGTCGTGATCAAAGATACACTCGTCAAAGAGCATCTCCGAGGTGCCGCCGACAAACATACCTTGCTGGTGCGAGGTCTCGCTGTAAGTGTTTTTAACCACGCAACGGTAAGCCAAGATCTGCGAATGGCCACGACCAGTGAGGTGCATCCCGCAAAAATTCATATTGCAGCCTTCCAGCAAAATATCGCTGGATCCAATCTCACCGGAGTAACAAATAAACCCGCCCTTTACATCTCCAGACGTATTTCCCCAGCCAACAAATTCTGGGTGCCCGGGATCGCGGAATTTATTGTCAAGATTCACACCCTGAACAATGACAAACCGGCATGTACCCCAAAAGCGAATCTCGCCGCTGCCGAAATCATCAATCACAGGCGGCTCTGCACCATCACCATAACGGCCAATCACCAGGCGCTCAATGCGGTTCTCGCCACTGGGAATGCGGGTCGCGACACCGCTTTTAGTGCTAAACGCCTGGTCATCATGCAAATACAGGTGATGCGCACCAGACTTTAACTCGTCACCAATCTGCACTTTAGGTAGCGCGTCCAGCGCAGCATTGAGCGTTTTAAATGCGCCAACGGATGCAGGTGGTGTGCCTTGCGGCGCCAGCCATGCGGTACTGTCAACGCCATCCACGCTGTCAACATAGCCAACTAAATTTGCTGGATTTGAATTGATGATTGTCCAGCCATTTGAGTCCCGAGGTAACAGCTCAAACTTGGCCTTGATCTCGTCTATCTTGCCTTGCGGATCATAGTGGCTTTGCTCGTACTGTTGACGAGAAAAGGAGATTACCTGGGTATTCACTGGATCTGGCCCACCTGGAATAACCTCGCCCGGAAGCGCCTCATCAACATGAATCGACACGGTGAACTGCACGTCGCCAGCAGTGATTAATATATCGTGTACGCCAGCATCAAATGCCACATAGCGATCATCGCCGTTCATCTGATAGGGGGCGTTATTTTCAATATGGTGCTGATCCGCCCAGGCAAATTCAACCGGCCCAGTGTCTGCCTCCACCTCCAGCAACATAGACTGGGCCTCGGCATGACTCATGGGATACGAAGCGCCAATCATAATCGGCTCTTCGAACACCTCGCCGTCTGGCAGCATAAATCGAATAACGGTGCGCAGCGGTGGATCGACTATATCGGGATCAACATCAGTATCAGCGCCACCCGTCACAACAATAGTTGCCGCAGGACGATCGAGCCTGTAAGTACCAGGAGCCAACTCACTGGCCGTCTCCATGGCTTCAACTTCAGATCGGTGGCTTGATATAGGGGTATTGGTAGCCGGATCGATCAAGCTCATATCGGGGCGGGTGATTTCAATGGGCATGGCGTTAGGCGTTCCCGTCGGTCAGATCGAACTGAGTGATAGTAATGGTTTGGCCCAGGGCGATATTGACGTTATCCAGCTCCATATCACCGCCACCCCCAGTGCCAGTAATGGACCCCTGGATATGACAGGTGGTATCGCCACTGTCTTTAATGCGGAAGTGAGCAGCTATGCCCGCGGCGTCTGCGGTGCTCTGCCAGGTTCCGGCCTTGCCCTTAACGCCTGCTGCAGCGGCGGCCATCCAGTCGGAGGGCAACGCCATATGCTCTAGCTCGGTGCCGGCATCGGCTTGAGAACAGTCGGCTGGCTGCGCGCCAGTGCGAAAGTCCAGAAACGGCGTTACGCCAATGGTGCTTTCGATTTGGTCAAGCCGTGCATTACGCACAGCGACGGAAAGTTGTACGGCCATTAGCTATCGCTCCCTTCTGTTACTGTGCCTTGAGCTGCAACCCGGATCTTGCGCTTGGAGGCTGAGCGCGGGTAAATAGTAATTTTTCCCTCTTCAGTCCACTGCTGCATTTTTCCGAATAGCTCGTCGTGCCTCTCGCTTACACCACAGGTGTATTCTTGACCCGGAGTGTAAACTGCAACCAAAAAGCGCTGCCCTACCGCGTCTTCGCGGAACCAGGAAAACTCTTCAAGGGGCTCAAAGCACCAATCGCGATCGCGAACTTCTTTATCTGCCATGTCATCACCTAATGTTTAAATCAATAAATCGTGCCGCCGGGCACCTATGCAAATCCTCGGCCGCTTTAGAGCAGGCAAAAAGAACCGGCCCTGCGGCCGGTAAACGAGGTCTAGTATGAATAATTAACTGCTGCGCTACCTTTCGAGAAGTCGCTCAGTGATTCTGTCGAGCTTCACCTCTATGCGCCTGCGCTCGTCTGCCGCCTTCTCAGACGCCTCCTTCTGAGACTCCTGATGAGACTCAATCGTGGCGACGCTAACTTGAATCTGATTGACCGTTTCGCGGATGGTCTCCTGCTTTAACTCCAGCGCTCTAATCTCTGTGCTCTGAACCTCTTGAGCGCGAGACAAGCTGCCAAACGCAATACCACCAACAACAAGTATGGAAGCAACTGACAATACAAGCTCAAAGCTTATCGTCTTTACCCCCTTACTAAGCGAATCAGCCAAAGCACAACCCCTTATTTAATTTAAGAACATCCCTGTATTACTTCAATCCTTACTCGTCGTCACTCCACTCTTGGAGCGCCGTTTTATCCGCCTGACACTGATCTAGGGCTGACTGCAACTTGGCGCTATGCAGGGCAAGATCTCGGTATGTGTCACCGATAAAAATAGGGTGCTGGCAATCACGGATCAGCAGCATTGGGGGGGTTAACTTCTCGGTTTTGTATACTATTTTCTCCGTTGCGCAACCGCTCAATAAGACCAGCAGGCATACGGACATCAAGGCATTCACCTTGGACCTCTTTGATAACTTCAACGGTTTTGACCTCAGTTTTGTGGATCACCTGGACTGTGGTTTCACGCTCGGAAAGCACTTCCTCAGCCTTTAACCTAGCCTTTGTGGCCTGCTGGGCGGACTCTTGCAGAACCTGATTGGCAGCCTCTAGTCGCTCGGCGCGCTCGATTGCGCGGTTGTAGGCAACCACGGCACCCCCAGCCACCGTCACAACGGTCACCAGAATTAGGGCTTTAACCCACATTTTTGTTGCGCCCCTCAAAGGAGTTTGAAGCGGCATAGGCGCCGACGCAGACAACGGCAATGGTTGCAAAGTGCGCACCCTCCAGCTTACCGATCAGCAGCGCGAGGCCTGAAAATGCTAACGTGCCAGCGACAATGAGGAATTTTCTCGAGCGGAATTTGTCATCCACGACCAACATCCTCAACCACAATACCCACGCCTCTCAACCAGTCTGAGGGGTTCAAATACTCAAGCCCGCGCATAATCTCAAAATGCACATGGTTATTCATTTTTCTCGCATCAGTGTCATAGCGCGCTGACACATCCTGCACCACACCCAATGGATCGCCCTTCTTGATCTCTCGCCCCACATCAAAGGAACCGAAATCTTGGGTTGGGATCGTGTAAAAATAGCGCAGCTTATCGCCGCTGCTATGAGTCACCTGAACGTAGCGATAAGACAGATCATTGCCATAGGGGTAGCCGATCTTTGTTACCTTGCCGTCCGTAAGGGAGAAGACCACAGTCTCAGGCTCGACATCAAAATCAATACCGACGTGCTTGCGCGCACCCCTGCTGGCCCCGAAGTAACCGGAACCAAAGTCATCGGATGGGCGCATCTTGGGAACAGCAAACATAAACATAACCTCAGCTGCCTAAATCACAGGCAATAAAAAGCCCCGCCGAAGCAGGGCTTTAAAAAATTTATTGCGCCGCCCCAGGAAAAACCTAGGGTGAACACGTGTTTTGTTGGCGATATTGGAAAACGCCTGTAAAATCAATTTTGTCGAAGCAGTTACAGCTGCCTAGACATAGCAGTGCCTTGATGTAGTTTCCGAGGACAGCTGAAAACAAGGACTTAGCCACTTGCAGATGCGGTGGTCAGATTTTCGTCTGCATAGGCAACCCAGATCAGTGGGAGCCAGTGGTTTAGCGTTTTTCAGTTGCTCCGCCGGAGTTTCAATGCTCTTGCAGATGCCACCCTGTATGGGGCATACCGGTACTATTTTAAAACCCAACCTTTAAAAGGTATTTAAGATGTATTTTAAAATGTACAAAGATGTGAAAACACAATGGCGTTGGACTCTATATGCGTCCAACCACCTCAAGATCGCCAATTCCGGCGAGGGGTACTTCAACAGGTCTGATTGCAGTCACGCAATCAATTTGGTTAAAAGTACCACCGGCTCTACTAGGGTCATTGAGGAATGACACATCTACGCTATTAACATAGCCTTAAACCCGTCACTTTGGCGGGTTTTTTTATGCCCTTAATACTGCAGAGGCATGTATCCAGCACGGCTAAATAGTGACCCCAAGCGGCGCCGAATACAACCGATCTGGGGAAAGCGCTTGCCCCACTTAGGCTGTGTTAAGTTGGCGCTGGTCGTGAAAGTCTTCGTAGCCCAGGTCTGGTCGGAAGCGCGCAACTTCCATGGCCATCAGCATCATCAGATTGCCGGTGCTAAAGCGGTCTCGAAACGCTCTGACTTTCATGCCGGCTATGGCCGCCTTCTGCGACTGGCACTTGCCATGGTAGATCGGCTTGGCCTCCCACTTGGCGCGCAGGGCCTCAGCTATTTCGGGGTTCTTCTCGGCGATACTGCACACCCACATTTCAATTTGCTCCATGTCGTGGTGGTCGCTGACCAGCACCCTGGCGCCCTGGCTGCCGCCATTGTCGACCTTAGTGTTGGCGAACTCTGAGGATCGTGGGTAGCCAAGGTTGGCGCCCAAGGACTGGGAGCAATTCCACTCCGCCCAGCGCTCCATCAAAAAGATAAATGACTCTGGACGGATCTTGAAAGTGGACTTTATCGCATTGAACGCCATCAGCTAAATCCTCGTTGGAAGACCAAAATAATCGCTTGTTGCCTGGGCCGCCTCTTGCCACCCGTAGCAGATAACCCAGCGGTAACCGCGCTCGCCTAATCTCTCGCCCCAGTCGATCTGGTCTGGCGTGGGGCTGCCTTTGGCTGATTTCATTTCGATCATCAGCCCGCTAAAATCCTCAGTAGGCATAAAGACCGCAATGTCTGGGAAGCCTTTCTTCACCCCCATGGCTTTGAAGATTGCCCCCTCAGCCTTGCTGCGCTTGCCCCCGTTGGGGACGTGTATGGCCATATCAAATATATTCGGGTGCTGCAGCTGCAGCCATTTGAAGTAGGCGATCTGCTCCTGGTCTTCTGAGTTGCGCCGAGCCACGCTAGGACTTAGCCCCAGGCTCGCTCGCATAGTCCCTTTCAATAATCTCTACCATGCGCTCAATGGCCATTCGCACATTCCCCGCTGTCGGCTTTTCACATACCAGTAGAATTGACGTGGTCTCCTCATATGGCAGATGATTCGCCGCACCATAGAGGTGTGAACCTATAGCGGGGAGCTTCAGAAAATAACGCTCTTCAATACAGGTGCCTAATCTGGCGGAGCGAAGCCCAGCCCAGCTCAGGCGCAACCTTGTTTTGGCGTCGAATGATAGCAGCGGGATACCATCAATCCAGCTGCTCGATGCCATTTCTAGCATTAGCTCTGCACAGTGAATGGCCGCTCGAACATCTCGAAGGCCGTGCTTGCTCTGATGGCGAGTGAGGTACTTAACAATCTTTGACTGTAGCGATGTTAGCTCATTAACCTCAGCAAACTGAATTGGCTGCAGGGGGAGTTTATTATAATGATTGCCGCCTACCTGACGGCCTAAAGCGTTGCTATTCACTGTCAAATGCTCCTTTTGGTTGCTGGTTAAGCAGGTTCTTGATTTTCGTTGCTATGGCTATTTTTTGCTTGAAATCCATATTGCCGGTGACCTCAAACCGCAGGTCGTCATATTCCTTTTCAACTGCGCGGGGCGGCGAGATCCAAACGTGGTCGCATCCACCCCCAGAACATAAAACACACCAGTTGTCGCCCATCAGATTCCCTTGATCGTCATTTTTGGATAACTGCTCGCGCTCTTTTAGCCACCGCTTAAATTCCTGTCTGTGACGAGCGAACTCAAATGCCAAATAGGCATTTTCCGCACCCCTGTAGCACCAGTCGAGTATCCTCAGAAGCAGCCAGATAGCCACAACTACACCAACGGCGACACACCACGACGCACCGAGGGCCAAGAATATATCGTGATATAACTGCCGCACTTCTAAGCCCATATCAACCATTCCATGAGTCATTCTTCCAGGTGTCCTGCATGAATCCCGGTTTCCGTGTTATATGTAAGTTCTGATCCCTTGAGTTCGGGAAAAACTTGGTATAAAGCACCCCACGCTTTCACTGAAGTCTCCTTGTACTTCCGTTCAAAGTAGGCCGCACGTCGCCAGACTAAAGCTCTAGAAATACACGCGTCCTTGCAGCTTTTATACGCCACAGCCTTTCTGAATATCTTTTCAATGTCGATCGGTATGGTTATATCAAGTTTTTTACCTGTTTTTTTCCAGCAATAATTTCTTTTTTCACTTTACCCTCCCGGATAATTGTTAATCAGATACCAAGCGCAAGTGACTACCCAATACCAGGCCATCACCACTCCAAATCCCGGGCCATTAATGTTTTCTCTTGGCATCGTCTTTTCTCTGCTCCATGTGGAACTCATGCCAGGGGCCAGCAGCGGGGCCGCCAACCTGTGTGGCAACCCTAATCTCCGCCATGCTGACGCCGAGGCTTTTTAGGTATTTAACCTCTCGGGCGGTCATGCTGGGCCCACCCACGATTCATCATGCAAATCATCCTCAAATGATCTTTTTCGGATACTCGACCCACCGTCATCCGGTGGGCTGTAAAGCTCGCTTCTCCTCTTGAGGAGCCGCTGTAACAGCTTGTGGTCCCACATCGACTGGGGGAATTTAGACTCAGTGCGGCTCATCCAATACGATTTAAATTCGCCAATAAATCGCTCCTGGTTCGCCACGGGAATCCGGCCGATATCAATTTGGGACATGGCGCAGCGGTCAGGGAATGAATCGCTAGGCTGCCAGCCGGATTTCATCGCGAACTTGCGCGGGTCGTCCTGCAGCGGCGGCATGGTGTGTTCATTGGTTTGTTCACTGGTTTGTTCTATAGAGCTGGTCTCTGAGTCCAAATTGGACTTGGTCTCTGAGTCCAAATTGGAACAGGTGTTCTCGTCCAAATTGGCTTCTTCGTTCAAGTTGGCCTCTGAGTCCAAATTGGCATTATTGGGATTTCCTTCATTTTTCGGCCTGTCCAACTTGGTCTCTGAGTCCAAATTGGCAGTATGTTGATCGGCAGCAGGATCGGGCTCTTGAGGCGCTAAAAGCTCATCTGGCACGCTGAGGAAATATTCATTGCCGAGACTAAAGCTGCGCTTGTTTTTTGTCAGCCACCCTTTTTCTGCCAGTGCGGTGGTAATCTTTGAAACTCGGGTGAAATCGCGAATCAGGGATCGCTCTGCCAGCTTGGGGACGCTTGGCCACACACAATCGGTATTTTTACCGCGGAATGAAAACAGTGCTAATAGCACGCGACGCTCAGGATCGGAGAGCCGGGGATCGGTTAAAGCCTCAAGCGGCGCGACCAGCAAACTCACTGATGACCCCCATTGGCGATCACGGCGTTTAGGACACTGCGGGTTGCTTCAATGTCTTCTTGGATCTGCCTGGCGACCTCGAGGTCGTCGGTGGGGCTGTAATAGCCAACCACTACCCTGTCGTCATGGGATTCGAGAGTGCTCTTGAGGTGAGGGCTGTCGTGAAGGTAGGGGCATACCCGATAGACATTGTTGGTTTTGTCACTGCGCGGCAACAACAGCAGACAGAATGGTCGGCGCGCAGGGTCGTGCAAGCGCTGCCAGACCACTTTGGGGAGCTCTGGCGCTATATCTTGTGATTCTGCAGTCATGCCTAGCTACCTCTGCCCTCGCGGGTCGTTTAATCTTTATCTTTTTTATCTTTTTTATCGATCAGAATGCCAATGGCGATTCCGGTGAATGCAACGGCGATGCCAATACAGATAAATAGAGCATCCATGTCTAGCTCGCGGCCTTTCCAGTGGTGCTGTCTGAATAGATGTGCGCAAGGTCGGGGCGAATGTCCCGCGGCGCTTTTTGCCCGCCGACGGCTGCAGACATGGCTGGCACGTATTCGACCGGAGGCACTTCGCTCTTGCGCGGCCGCAGCAACCAATTGGAGATGTGGCCCTGCCGCAAGCTTTTGGCTAATTTCCGCTGGCCAGCCTTGATCAGGGCCACCCGCATTCCATCGGCAAGGGCCTTCTGGCTGCCGGCCAGTTCGATACATTCTCGGATTGCTTTTTTGCTCATAACGTCCCACATGCTTAATTTTGTAAAATACTACTTGAGTATTATCTTAACTGTCAATAACTACTTTAGTAGTTTGTTTAAATACTACAAGCGTATTACTATCCCGCGATGACTATATCAACAAGATTAAAGCAGGCTCGGCTTGCCAAAAGCTGGACACAGCTAGACTTAGAGAGTGCTTCCGGCGTTAAGCAGGGAACGATCAGTAAGATTGAGCGAGGAGACCAGGTGGCGACTAAATTTATAGTCACCCTTGCCCGGTCGCTTGATTGCTCACCAGGCTGGCTGGAGAACGGCGCTAAAGATGATAGTGACGTAGATCGGATTCAAGGAAAACTTGATAAGCTAACGCTTAGTGACCTAGAGACTATTCGTGATCGGCTTAGTGACGAGCAGCAAAAAACAATTAAAACGCTTCTCGAGTCCTGGCTTCCTGATGAGCTAGGAAAGTAGTTTTTTTTTCGCGCAACATTTCGTCTACTAACTCTTCGAACGAAAGCTGATCTTCTTTTGACATGGCCCTTACAGAGTCAATAATACCCTCTTTGAGCTTGATCTTGTTTTTATTGTCCGCAGACATATAGGCGCTTTCACGGCTTCCCGTCATAGCAACACCTCCCCCTGAATTCAAAACTTTTGCCATTTTAATTATATGATTACAGGTGGCGCCGATATTAAGTAGTCTTTAATATCGGCTGAACTTTCTGCATCGTTTAATGAAGATAGATCAAAATCTCTGGCTTTTGAAATAAAATTCATCAGTGAATACAAATTTATTTCTTGGTGCTGCAGTTTGATGGCCCGCAACCATCAAGCCTCCCTTTTAACTTATCCAGATAGTCCTGCATGCCACGCAGGGATTTCTTTTGCTTTAGGTAATTTTTGGTTGTTTTGCCAAAGGCGTTCTGATGCTGCACCCACTCCGTTACCGACACGCCGATACCGTCGGACCGCTGGTAGATAGAGAAGCTTGAGTAGATCTCGGGCATGCTGGCATTGGGCTCGGTAAGTAGGGCGCGATAAAAGAATCCCTGAGACCCTGAATCTAGCGGCTTGCTGCAGGTGATGTTATTGCGAGTGCTTGCGGTGACGCTCATTGATGCGGCGGCACATGACGACGCTAGGGCATCTCGCACCTGACTGAGACCTTGGGTCTCGATAATTGTTGATGGTGTTAAATTGGCAGTGCCTTGGCTGACGCAGCCCGTGGCGGTTAATACTAAAATCATCCATAAATATCGCATCACTTCCCTCGTCCCTGTTATTGACCTACATCCATCAATTAATGTTATCACACCATTTTTTTCAATAAAAACTACCTAGGTAGTTGACAAATACTACCATTGTATTTAAATTACTACTTAACGACTATTTAAGGAACTGGTTATGAGTGCACAGAGACATGACATTGATTCGGGGATTGCGCACCTCGACAGCCTGCGGACATTAAAGATGCTGCGTGCGACCATTGATGATATTGAGTCAGGTCGGGTGCTGGTAGCCAAGAGGCAGTCACACAAGACTATGTTTGGGAACCGATTCCTCTCTGTGGAACTGCAGGAAGTGGAGGTCAAGCCTAAGGGGCCTGCTCGACCCATCCGGTTTCCAGCGGAGCATGTTTGCTGCATTCCCTCAGGTCACTTCGCCTGCTGTGCGCGACATCTCAAGCATTTTGATCGCATAGCTACGCAACTGTGCCTGCCAATCCATGTCGCCACTGCTGTTGGGTCCTCGGTCGAGTGCACGTATTGCGCCAGCGAAGCGGTCGAAAAAGCCATCCAGGGAGAGGGCTAGAGATGGCTGTTCGAAAAATCGCCTGCACTGCCTGCGACAGACACCTTGGTGAGATTAGGGATGCGACGCTGCGCAAAGGTGCGGGGCATCTCTGTGCGCTGTGCGATGAAAAGATAAGGGCCGCTAGGTCAGCGTCGGGACAAGAGCCTTTCTGGCAGTTTATGCATGAAGTTTTTCGCAAAAAAGAAATTAGCTCGGAGATTAAGGGGTGAGCAAAGGTTGCATTAACGTGGTTTTTCTCGACCCCTCGAATTGGGAGACCCTTTTATCGCCAACGCCGTTGAGTGGCGATTTTATTCATACCTGCTCGGGCCAGATCCGCAAGGAAGATTTTAACCAGAGTGTTCGTTGGTCTTGCCGCCAGGTACTCGAAGTCCACGGCAACTATTACCGGATCAATTATGGTGGGATTTCACGCTGGTATAAGTTCGAAGAATTTGGCCGACCAAAAATAATGGCTGGCCGCCCGATTTATGTTTATCCGGCGTTGCCGCCGGGCCATGGAGGCTAATCATATGGGACAAATAAAACTAACCCTTCTTAGCACCCCCCTTACCCGCGGGATGCAATTCGATGCCGTTGAAGCGATGGGCGTGGATATCTATAACCCAATCTTCAGCCACAAAACCAAACGTGTTTTGGGTTACCCGATGACCGGCAAGCGACACAACAACTGTAGGGCTGGACGCAAGGAGCAACAAGCATGCAAAACAAACTAATAAAAATCGCTGAAAAATACCGCAGCAAGACAGGCCGAACATGTGGCGTTGTGCTGATTTTTAATGGTGAGGTCTACGGATGGAAGAATGAGTTGCGTGATCCGCAGTGCGAGCAACCTGGCGCGGTTGCTGTTGATGATAGTGGGAACCTATGGACAGCAACTGGTGGCGATAGTTACAACGGCGCAAAACAGTGGGCAAGCAGCGATAAGGCTGCATAGCGCCGCTATTTGCGGGCCGTAGGTCCCGCACAATGCAAGTGTTATCACAGAGAGTAAATAGATATGCCGACACCGGACGTTAAATTATATGCCGAGCGAGACGTTGAACAGCTAGATAAAGATGGCGGTCATTACTTTAGGCATGTACTACACATGACGAGAGAGGCGCTGCACTCAAAAAGCGATATAGCGGCTGAACTAGCGTGGCGAGACCGAGAAATAGATCGACTAAAGGCCAAGTTAGAAGAGGCCAACACGCAGCCCCCGCATACAGAGAGTAAATGATGGAAGCATAAGAAGTGAGTCATCTAGCAATTAAAGCTGAGGCAGTGTCCGAACAGATTTTGTTATGTGTGAATTACAGGAGGATTTATGGAATCCAACGAAGTTATAAAGTATTTGGCTGAGCATCTATCTATCGAGGCAGATACGTACCCGCCAAATTACGGAAATACAGAGGTGATCGTAAAACTAAAGATAGGCGATGTGGTTATATCTGAATCTACAGCACCCGTCTTTGGCACGGACGACACAGAGTAAATAGATTAATGGTAAAGGTAAGTCTCAGCGGTTAGAGC